>Ga0256867_10000908_pt1 | contig 12118 bp, 9 predicted proteins | sample RVTome_15_FD_185939 | JGI IMG/M metagenome (GOLD analysis project Ga0256867, IMG submission 185939) | Soil microbial communities from uranium-contaminated site in the Upper Colorado River Basin, Wyoming, United States - RVT150D86 (HiSeq) ... | reverse complement strand
CCGCCCCTCACCCTGCGGGAGGGCCGTCCGCCCTCGAGGGTCGCGGTCTCGCCGCGCGTCGGCATCCGCAGCGCGGCCGAGCGGCCGCTGCGCTTCTTCGACGCCGGGAGTCCCGCGGTCTCGGGCCGGCGCACCGTGGTGTAAGCTCAAGGACTGCCCGCCGGGACCGAGCCCGGTCGAGGCCCGCCCACCGCGAGAGAGGAATGCCATGAAGACCGATCCCTTCGGCGCCCGCTCGACGCTCGACACCGGTTCGGGACCCGCGGCCATCTACCGCTTGAGCGCCCTCGAGAAGGGGGGGGTCGTCGCGTCCCTCGACGCGCTGCCGTTCTCGATCAAGGTGCTGCTCGAGGCGGTGCTGCGCAGCGTCGACGGCGAGCTGGTGACCGAGGCGGACGTGCGGGCGCTGGGGGGCTGGAGCGCGAAGGGCACCGGGGGCGGGGAGCTGCCGTTCCTGCCCGCGCGGGTGATCCTCCAGGACTTCACCGGCGTGCCCTCGGTCGTCGACCTCGCCTCGATGCGGGCGGCGGTGGCGCGGCTCGGGGGCGACCCGAAGCGGATCAACCCGCTGGTCCCGGTCGACCTCGTCGTGGACCACTCGGTCCAGGTCGACGTCTACGCGTCGCCCGAGGCCCTCTCGCGCAACGCCGCGATCGAGTTCGAGCGCAACCGCGAGCGCTACGAGTTCCTGCGGTGGGGCCAGAAGGCGTTCGACCGCTTCCGGGTGGTGCCCCCCGCCACCGGCATCGTCCACCAGGTGAACCTCGAGTACCTCGCCCACGGGGTGCTGCTCCGCGAGGGGCCCGAGGGGCCCGTGGCGCTGCCCGACACGCTGGTGGGAACGGACTCCCACACCACGATGATCAACGGGCTCGGCGTCCTCGGCTGGGGCGTCGGCGGCATCGAGGCGGAGGCGGCGATGCTCGGCCAGCCTCTGTACATGGTGACGCCGCAGGTCGTCGGCTTCCGCCTCTCGGGGCGGCTGCGCGAGGGGACGACCGCGACCGACCTCGTCCTCACCGTCACCCAGATGCTCCGCCGGAAGGGCGTCGTCGAGAAGTTCGTCGAGTTCTGCGGCCCCGGGCTCGACAAGATGACGCTGGCCGACCGGGCCACGATCGCGAACATGGCCCCCGAGTACGGGGCGACGTGCGGCTTCTTCCCCGTCGACGGCGAGACCCTCGGCTACCTGCGCCGGACCGGACGCGACGCGGCCGAGGTGTCGCTCGTCGAGCGCTACTGCAAGGAGCAGGGGATGTTCCGCTCGACGGGCACCCCGGAGCCCGCCTTCTCCGACACCCTCGAGCTCGACCTCGGCACCGTCGAGCCGAGCCTCGCCGGACCCAAGCGGCCCCACGACCGCGTGGCGCTGTCGGAGATGAAGGAGTCCTTCCGCCACGCGCTCGGGGCGCCGGTGAAGGAGCGCGGCTTCGGCCTCGCCCCCGCCGAGACGAAGGCCGAGGCCGAGCTGCAGGTCCGCGGGGAGAAGGCCCGCCTCGGCCACGGGTCGGTGGTGATCGCCGCGATCACGAGCTGCACCAACACGTCGAACCCCTCGGTGATGCTCGGCGCCGGCCTTCTCGCCCGAAAGGCGGTGCGCCGCGGGCTCAAGGTGCCGCCCTACGTGAAGACGAGCCTCGCGCCGGGCTCGAAGGTCGTGACCGAGTACCTGCGCCGCTCGGGGCTGCTGCCCGACCTCGAGGCCCTCGGCTTCCACCTCGTCGGCTACGGCTGCACGACCTGCATCGGCAACTCGGGACCGCTGCTTCCCGAGATCGCCGGCGCGATCGCCGACGAGGGGCTGGTCGCGGCGGCGGTGCTCTCCGGGAACCGCAACTTCGAGGGGCGGGTGAACCCCCACGTCAAGGCGAACTACCTCGCGTCGCCGCCGCTCGTCGTGGCCTACGCGCTGGCGGGCACGGTCGACGTCGACCTCGTGAAAGAGCCCCTCGGCACCGGGACCGACGGGCGTCCGGTGACCCTCGGCGACGTGTGGCCGGACGAGAAGGAGATCCGCGAGCTCGAGGCGACGATCGGGGCCGAGATGTTCCGGAAGACCTACGCCAACGTGTTCGACGGGAACCCGCAGTGGAACGCGATCCCGGTGGCGGGGGGGGAGCTGTTCGATTTCCGGGAGGAGTCGACCTACATCCAGGAGCCGCCCTTCTTCCAGGGGCTCACGCCGGAGCCCCCGCCCGTCACCGACATCGAGGGAGCGCGCATCCTCGCGCTGCTGGGCGACTCGGTCACGACCGACCACATCTCCCCCGCGGGCGACATCGCGCTGGACAGCCCCGCCGGGCGGTACCTCGTCTCCCGCGGGATCGAGAAGAAGGACTTCAACTCGTACGGCTCGCGCCGGGGCAACGACCGCGTCATGGTCCGGGGCACGTTCGCCAACATCCGTCTCAAGAACCAGATGGTGCCGGGGGTCGAGGGCGGCGTCACCGTGCACGTGCCCTCGGGCGAGCGGATGGCGATCTACGACGCCGCCGAGCGCTACCGCGAGGAGGGCACGCCGCTCGTCGTGGTCGCGGGCAAGGAGTACGGCAGCGGCTCCTCGCGCGACTGGGCGGCCAAGGGGACGCTCCTCCTCGGCGTGCGGGCGGTGATCGCCGAGAGCTACGAGCGGATCCACCGCAGCAACCTCGTCGGGATGGGGGTGCTGCCGCTGCAGTTCCGTCGCGGCGAGAGCGCCGAGTCGCTGGGGCTCGACGGGCGGGAGACGCTCGCCGTCCGGGGGCTCGCCGACGGGCTCGCCCCCCGCCAGGAGGTCACCGTCGCGGCGACGGGGGCGAAGGGAAGCTCGCGCTCCTTCACGGCAATCGCGCGCCTCGACACCCCGGTCGACGTGAACTACTACCGCAACGGGGGCATCCTGCACACGGTCCTGCGGAAGATGCTCGGCGAGGGGAAGGCCTAGAGGTGGCGCGGCTGGGCTTTCTCGGGGCGGCCCGGACGGTGACGGGGTCGCAGTACCTGCTCGAGGCCGACGGGCGCCGCCTCATGGTGGACTGCGGGATGTTCCAGGGACCGCGCGCGCTGCGCCAGCGCAACTGGGAGGACCCGTGCAAGGACCCGGCCGGGGTCGACGCGCTCGTCCTGACCCACACCCACATCGACCACATCGGACGCGTCCCCCGGCTCGTCCAGCGCGGGTTCCGCGGACCGATCTACTGCACCCCCCCCACGGTCGAGCTCGCCGAGGTCCTCCTCCTCGACGCCGCGCACCTGCAGGAGGAGGACGCGGCATACCTCAACCGCAAGGGCCTCACCCGGCACGAGCCGGCCCTGCCGCTCTTCGACGAAGGCGACGCGCGAGAGGCCCTGAAGCTTCTCCAGGCGGTGCCGATGGGCGAGCCCCGGGCCTTGAACGGCGCCTTCTCGTTCACGTACCGCGAGGCCGGCCACATCCTCGGCGCCGCCTCGGTCGAGGTGGCCGTCCGCGAGGGGGGCGAGGAGACGCGCGTCCTCTTCAGCGGCGACCTCGGGCGCTTCGACGCCATCCTCGCCAAGGACCCGGCGCTGGCGCCGGAGGCGGACCACGTCGTGATCGAGAGCACGTACGGCAACCGCCTCCACCCGGAGCTGAGCGTCCTCGACCAGCTCGAAGGCGTCCTCAAGCGGACGTTCGCGCGGGGGGGTGTGCTCCTCATCCCGGCCTTCGCGGTGGGGCGCGCGCAGCAGATGATCTGGATGATGGACGACCTCGTGACCCGGGGAAGGCTGCGCCCGTTCCCGGTCCACCTCGACAGCCCGATGGCCGTCGACGTCACGCGGATCTACGCCGCCCACCCCGACGGGCACCGCGTGGCGCTCGGGAACATCGGCGGCCGCAGCCTCCTCCACGGCCGCTTCGTGCACCTGCACCGCTCGGTGGCCGAGTCCAGGGCGCTCAACGACCTCGAGGGACCCGCCGTCATCATCTCCTCGAGCGGGATGCTCTCGGGGGGGCGGATCCTCCACCACTGCCGGGTGCGCCTGCCCCGTCCCGAGAACACGCTGCTCCTCACCGGCTACCAGGCGGAGGGGACGCTGGGGCGGGCGCTGCTGAACGGAGCGACCTCGGTGCGCATCCACAAGAGCCCGGTGAGCGTCCTCGCCGAGGTCCGCTCCCTCAAGGGCCTCTCCGGTCACGCCGACGCCGAGGGCCTGATGCGCTGGCTGTCCGGCATCTCGCGGCCGCCGCGGGCCGTCTTCGTGACCCACGGCGAGGAGGACGCGGCCGAGGCGCTCGCCGCGCGCATCGAGCGCGGTCGCGGCTTTCGCACCCACGTGCCCGGGCCCGGAGAGAGCGTCGAGCTCTGAGCGGCGGGAGAGCGGCGTTGGACCTGCGGGCGTTGCTGATCGACATCGACGGGGTCGTGCTCAGGGACGACGCCCCCCTGCCCGGGGCCGGCGAGCTCGTGGCCTGGCTCCTCGAGTCGGGGCGCGCGTTCGTGTTCCTGACCAACTACTCCTCCCAGACGCCGGCCGACCTCGCCCTCCGGCTGGGCGCGGCGGGCGTCGAAGTGCCTGCGCGGTGCTTCTTCACGTCGGCGATGGCGACCGCGGAGTTCCTCACCAACCAGGCCGGAACCCGCCGCCGGGCCTTCGTGATCGGCGAGGGCGCCCTGGTGCACGAGCTGTACAGCGCGGGCTTCACGATCTCGGAGAACGAGGCCGACTTCGTGGTGCTCGGGGAGACGCGACACTTCAACTTCGAGATGATCCAGAGGGCCTCGGCCCTCATCCGGAGGGGCGCCCGCTTCGTCGCCACCAACCCCGACGTGGCGGGGCCGGGCGGACGTCCCAGCTGCGGGGCCTTCGCCGCCCCCATCGAGCGGATCACGGGGAAGTCGCCGTTCTACGTGGGCAAGCCGAGCGCCTTCATGATGCGGGCGGCGCTGCGCCACCTCGGCGCGCACTCCGCCGACGCCTGCATGATCGGCGACAACCTCGAGACCGACATCATCGCCGGAGTGCAGAGCGGCATGTCGACCGTCCTCGTCCTGTCGGGGGTCTCGCAGGAGCCGGATCTCGAGCGCTTCGCGTACCGCCCCGACCACGTGGTGAAGGACGCCTTCGAGCTCCGCGAGCTGCTCGCGCGGCGCTGACCGCCGCTCCCCGGCGCCGGGGCGGGCGCTCACATCGGCAGGAAGGTGCGCGTCTCGAGCGCGGACTGGGGCAGCGGGGCGAAGCGCATGAAGCCGCCCATCTCGCGGACGAGGCGGTAGGCCTCGCCGAGAGGCCCGGCGTCGGTGCCGCTGAGCACCCGCTGCTGCTCCTCCTCGCCGAGCCCCGCCGAGTGCGCGAAGGCGAGCATCAGGAAGTCCCGCTGGAGCTGCTGGCCGTCGCGCCCGCGCAGGAGGACGGGCTTCGTCTCGGCGCGGGCGGCGATGGCGGAGCCCGGCGCGGCGGTCGCGGCGAGACCGCGCAGGAGCGCCGCGAGGGCCCGGCGCAGCCCCGCCGGCGAGCAGCGCGGCAGCGCCGTCCCGCGCGGGATGCGGCTCGTCACGCTCAGCCCGCGGGCGCCGAGCGGCGCCTGGACGACGTCGACCACCTCGGCGAGGAGTGCGTGGAGGGTGGGCGGCCCCCCGCCTCCCGCGGTGCCGGCGGTCGCGGCCACCGCGGCCGGAGCCGGGGCGCTCGGTCGGGCGGGCGGCGCGGGGGAGGACGCGGGGACCGGAGCGGGAGCGGCCGCGGGGGGGACGGCGGCCGCTGCGGAGACGGCTGCCGCTGGAGGTCGAGCCGGCGCGGCACCGGCAACGCGGGGCGGGGCGCCCGCCCGAGCGGCCTGTCCGACCGCCTGGAGGGTCCGGCGCAGGCGGGCCGCTTCCCGCTGGATGTCCCCGGCCAGCGCGGCCACGCGGCTGGCCTGGACCGCCGGCCCCGCGCCGACGAGCTGCTCGGCGTGGGAGAGGATGGCGCCGAGGCCCTGGCTCATCTCGCGCACGACGCCGCCGAGGGCCTCGGCCAGCTCCACGTTGGAGCGGATGGCCCGATGGAGCAGCTCCTCCGAAACCGGGCTGGCGTCGCCCCCGGCGGGGGACTCGGCCTCCGGAGGCTGGGAGATGACGACGCGGGTGGAAGCGGGCGCGGAGGCGGGAGTCGGCGCGGCGGCGGGGGCGGACGGCGCACCTCCCGGGCTCGTCGAGCGGCGGGGGTCCTCGCGCGCGGGCGTGAGCGTCACCCGGCTCACCAGCGACGCGAAGGCCTGGGCGACCACGTCGGGCACCGCGACGGGGTCGAGGCCCTTCTCCTTGAGGTTGTACTTCACGGCGATCGCGCTGAGCATGTCCTGCACGATCGCGACGAAGGTCTCGAGGACGCCGCTGCCGCGGGCGGCGATGGCCGGGAACGCCTTGCGCCGCCACGGGTTGAGGGCGCGGTCGAGCTCGCCGCGGGGGGTGAGCTCCGCGAGGTCCTGCTTGTTGTACTGGAGGACGAGCGGGACCTTCTCCGGTACCAGTCGATTGGCCAGCAGGTTGACCTTCATGTTCTCGAAGGCCGTGTGGTTCTCGCGCGCGAACGCCTTCTGGCTGTCGGCGACGAACACGACGGCGTCGGCGCCGGCGAGCACCACGCGCCGCGTCGCGTTGTACTGGACCTGGCCGGGCACGGTGTAGAGCTGGATCTTGAAGTCGTATCCCGAGACCGTTCCCAGGCTGAACGGGAGCAGGTCGAAGAAGAGGGTCCGGTCCTGGGCGGTGTTGAGGGAGATGAGGCGATTGCTGCCGTCGGGGTCGGTGAGGCGGTGGATCTGCTCGAGGTTGGTGGTCTTCCCCGACTGCGGGGGACCGTAGTAGACCACCTTGGCTTTGATGGTCCGTTCGCTGAAGTTGAACTGGACCATGACGAGGCCCCGGGACTATAGCATGGGCATTCCGCCGCCAACAACGGCGGTGTCTCGGCCCCTTGACGGGGCGGAAGCCCTTGATTAGACTTACGTTTTGCGTTTCGGGCCGGAACCGGGCCCTTCAGGAGGACGCTTCGTCATGGCTCAGCGGTGCGACATCTGCGGCAAGGGCCCGCAGTTCGGCAGTCGGGTCAGCCACGCCCACAACGTCACGAACCGACGCTTCAACCCCAACCTCCAGCGGGTCCGCGCCGTCCTCGAGAACGGAAGCCACCGCCGCATCCGGGTCTGCACCCGCTGCCTGCGCTCGGGCAAGGTCAGGAAGCCCGCCGCCACCCGCGCCCGCACGACGGCGGCCTGACGCGCCAGCAGACCTCACGAGCAGTTTCGTTCACCGTAGGGGGGAGGGGGAGCGCCTGTGCGCTCGGTCCCCGTCGCTCCCGGGTGACGGGAGCGACAGGGACCCGTAGGCTGATCTTCGCTCCGGCGCGCGGCTGCATCGACGCCGGCCAAGCGCACCAGCGCACGCGGGCCCGGCGCCCGATCGGCGGCCCGCAGCCACGAGACAGCGGCCGGCAGCCCAGACAGCCGTCCAACCACCGTCGGACCTGGGAAAGGCGCAGCGAGACTCGGACGACGATCGGCGAGCGGGGTGCCCTGACTAGAACGCGGCCACGGCGTCGATCTCGATCCTCACGCCCTGGGGCAAGGCGCCGGCCTGGATCGTGGTCCGGGCCGGGGGCTGCTTGCCAAGGTGCCGGGCGTAGACCTCGTTCATCCTGGAGAAATCGGCGATGTCGGCGAGGTAGACCGTGGTCTTGACGACGTTCTCGGGACCCATCTTCGCCTCGCGGAGCACGGCGAGCAGGTTGAGCAGGACCCGGTCGGTCTGGGCCTCGATGTCGCCCTCGACCAGCCGCCCGGTCTCGGGGTCGAGCGCGATCTGTCCGGAGCAGAAGAGGAAACCGCCCGAGATCACGCCCTGCGAGTAGGGGCCGCTGGGCTTGGGGGCCTGGGACGTGAAGACGTGCTTCGTTGGCATCTATTTCTCCTCGGACGGGACCTGAAGCCTAAGGGCAACCGTTCCCCGGATCAAGCCGGCGGCCCGGCACCCGCGGGGATCACCGGGGGACGGTGTGACGGGCGACGTCGATCACGCCGGACAGGCCGCGGACCGACTTGACGACCCGGTCGAGGTGCTTGAGGTCGTTGATGCGCACGGTCAGCTCGATCGACGCGGTACGGTCGTCGAAGGTCCGGACCTGCATGTCGCGCACGTCGGTCTTCATCGAGGCCAGGGCCGCGGTCACCGCGGCCAGCGCGCCCATGCGGTCCTCGAGGTCGACGGCGAGGCGCACCTCGTATCCGCCCTCGGCCCCGTGCTCCCACTCGACCGCGATCCGCCGCTCGGGGTCGTATACGAGGTTGCGGACGTTGGAGCAGTTGAGCGAGTGGACGGAGACCCCCTTCCCCCGGGTGATGTAGCCCACGATCGGCTCCCCCATGATCGGGTTGCAGCACCTGGCCCGGTAGACGAGGAGGTCGTCGGTCCCCTTCACCTTGATCCGCTCCTCGCTGCGGCGCAGGAAGCGCCGCATCGCCTCCACGACCGGCCGCGGCTTCTCCGCCTCGGGGGCCTTGTCGAGCTTCTCGGGGGGCAGCAGGCGCGCCAGGACCTGGCGGGTGGAGACCTTGCCGTAGCCGAGGGCGACGAAGAGGTCGTCGAGCCGCGCGCCGACCCCCAGCTCCTGGGCGAGCGACTCGAGCGGCGCCGGCTTGGCCAGGACCTTCTTGAGGGTCAGGTCGAACCGCCGCAGCTCGCGCTCGAGGTGCTTGCGCCCGATGTCGAGGGCCTGCTGCTTCTCGGCGGTGTTGAGGTAGTGGCGGATCTTGGCCTTGGCCTTGTTGGTGACGGTGAAGGCGAGCCAGTCGCGGCTGGGGTTGTGTCCGGTCGACGTGAGGATCTCGACGATGTCGCCGTTGGTGAGCTTGTAGCGGAGGGGAACGATCTTGCCGTTCACCCGGGCTCCCACGCACTGGTGGCCCACCTCGGTGTGGATGCCGTAGGCGAAGTCGATCGGCGTGGCCCCGCGCGGGAGCATCTTCACCTCGCCCTTCGGCGTGAAGCAGTAGACCTCCTCGGGGTAGAGGTCCAGCTTGAGCGAGTTGAGGAACTCGTGGGGGTCCTTCACCTCCTGCTGCCACTCGAGGAGCTGGCGCAGCCACGAGAAGGCGTCGTCGTCCTTTCCGACGCCGGTGCGCCCCTCCTTGTACTTCCAGTGGGCGGCGATGCCCTCCTCGGCCACCTGGTGCATCTCGTGGGTGCGGATCTGGACCTCGAAGGGGTGGCCCTCGTCGCTGAAGACCGAGGTATGGAGCGAGCGGTACCCGTTCGGACGGGGCATCGCGACGAAGTCCTTGATGCGTCCGGGCACGGGGCGCCAGCTGTTGTGGAGCACCCCGAGGGCGGCGTAGCAGTCGGGCACGGTGTCGACGAGGACCCGCAGGGCGACGAAGTCGTAGACCTGCTCGAGCTCGATGCGCTGGTTCCTGAGCTTCTGCTGGATCGAGTGGAGCCGCTTGATCCGGCTCTCGATCTTCGCGCCGATCCCGGCCTCCTCGAGCTTCTCCGCCACCGCCTTGCGGATCTTCTCGATGAAGGCCTGCGCCTGCTGGCGGCGCTCCTCGACGCGGGTGGCGAGCGCCTGGTATCCCTCGGGGTCGAGGTACTGGAACGAGAGCTCCTCGAGCTCGTTCTTGACCTTCGCCATCCCCAGGCGGCCGGCGATCGGCGCGTAGATGTCCATCGTCTCTCGCGCGATCCGGACGCGGCGCTCGTCGGCCAGGTGCTGGAGCGTCCGCATGTTGTGCAGCCGGTCGGCGAGCTTGACGAGGATCACCCGGATGTCGTCGACCATCGCCAGGAGCATCTTGCGGTAGGTCTCGGCCTGGCGCTCCTCGCTGGTGGCGTAGGGGATCTGCGAGATCTTGGTGACCCCCTCCACGATGTGCAGCACGTCGGAGCCGAAGTACTCCTGCACGCGCTCGGGGGTGGTGAGGGTGTCCTCGAGGACGTCGTGGAGGAGCCCGACCGCCACGCACGTGGGATCCATGCGCATCTCGGCGAGGATGTTGGCGACCTCCAGGGGGTGGACGAGGTAGGGCTCGCCCGAGGCGCGGACCTGGCCCTTGTGCTCCACCGCGGAGAAGATGTAGGCCTTGCGAAGGATCTCGAGGTCCGCCGAGGGATGGTGGGCCTGAACGGTCTCCTGGATATCCTCGAACCGGATCATGCGCTCTGGCTCCAGTCTAGCAGGCCGCCGGGCGGCGGCCCTCTCGCGGGGCCGTGGCGCGGTCCTCCGGCGGGCGACGGTGCGAGGCGAGGGGGCCTCCCGGAAGCGCCGGGCCATCTGGGCCAAGCGCTTCCTTGACTCGGCTTCGGACGCACGACTATAATCCCCAGCCTCCGAGCTTCTTTGTATTCAAGGACTTTCCCGGGAGACGGCCGATGAGAACCCGAAACCACGCGAGAGCGCTCGCCCCCCTCCTCGTCCTCGTCCTGGCCGGTATCGGCTGCGACCTGGTCAAAGCGAAGGCGGCCTTCAAGGACGGCAACAAGCTGTACAAGGAGGAGAACTACCGCGACGCCATCGCCGAGTACGAGCAGGCGGTCGCCCTCAAGCCCGACTTCGCGGAGGCGCACTTCTACCTCGCGAGCGCCCACCAGGCTCTCTTTCGCCCGGGGCGGGAAGACGAGGAGAACCAGATGCACCTCCGCAAGGCCATCGAGCACTTCGAGAAGTCGCTCGAGGTCAACGAGGGGGACACCCCCAACCTCCAGACGGTCCGCATCAACGGGCTGGGCGCCCTGACCGGCATCTACTCCGACCCGCCGATGGAGAACTACGAGAAGGCCCTCGCCTACGCCGAGGAGCTCGTCAAGGACAACCCCGAAGACACGAAGAACATGTACGCGATGGCGAACCTGTACGAGAAGTTCGGTCGCGTCCAGGAGGCGGAGGAGACCTACCTGCGGATCGTGCGTGACAACCCCGACGACCCCAAGGCGTGTGGAGCCCTCGCCGCCTTCTACAACAAGCCCCTGTGGGACCCCGCCGGCAACGTGTGGACGGAGGACATGGACGCGGCTCGGCGCTCGCGGTTCGACGACGCGATCCAGACGCTCGAGCACTGCGCGGAGATCGAGCCCGACGATCCCAGCGGGTACTACAAGGTGGCGACGTTCTTCTGGGACAAGGCCTACCGCGACCCCCTGCTCAACGACACGCAGAAGAACGATTACGCGGACAAGGGGATCGAGGCGGTCGACAAGGCGCTGGAGATGCGGCCCGACTACTGGGAAGCGATCATCACCAAGGGGCTGCTGTTCCGGGTGAAGGCCCTGGTGGCTCCGACCCAGAGCGCGCGCAAGCAGTACCTCGAGCAGGCCCAGATCCTCCAGAAGCAGGCGCTCGACCTCCGCAAGGAGGCCCAGGCGGCGGCCGACGCCGCGGCCGGGGAGGTCCCGGAGGAGGCCCTGGCCGCCGGCGAGTAGGTCGGCGCCGGGTCCGCGTAGTCCGGTCGGCGCGCGGACCCGGGCGGCGGTTGCGTCTGCGGGGGACGGGGGGACGCCAACCCGCGTCGGCGCCGCGCTCGCTTCGCCCGAATCGCTCCCGGCGCCTGGGGTTGAGCCCGCTCGCGGTTGCAGACCCGGCTGGGGGACGGCGGACTCGGCGCCGCGTTCCCGGCGGGAGGGCCGCCCGGGGCACCGAGGAGGTGTGAGCGTGTCACCAGAGAAGTCGCTCCGGCGTTCACGGCGCCACCGTGTCCTGGGCGGGGTCTGCGGAGGCCTCGCCGAGTGGCTCGGATGGAGCCCCACGGTCGTTCGCATCCTCTACGTCGCCGTCTCCGTCTGCTCGGCGGCGTTTCCCGGGGCGCTCGTCTACGTGATCCTCTGGCTGGCGATGCCGGAAGAAACCCAGGCCTAGCTCACGCGGTCCTGCCTCCTGCCTGGGGAGGGACAAAAGGCTGGAGCCATCGAACGGTTGGCCTGCGGTCCCCGTCGATCCCCTCCGCGGGAGCGACAGGACCGATGCCACAGGTGTCCCTCCCCCCTACGTGGGGGAGGATAGGTGGGGGGGTCGATGAACGATCGGGGGGGTCGATGAACGACCGGGTGCCGGCACACGCGGGATCCGGAAGCCAGGTACAGACGCGGGAGCCTTTGGTCCCTGTCGCTCTCGACCCCGGGAGCGACAGGGACCAGTGCCCACAGGGCTT
>Ga0256867_10000907_pt1 | contig 12133 bp, 11 predicted proteins | sample RVTome_15_FD_185939 | JGI IMG/M metagenome (GOLD analysis project Ga0256867, IMG submission 185939) | Soil microbial communities from uranium-contaminated site in the Upper Colorado River Basin, Wyoming, United States - RVT150D86 (HiSeq) ... | reverse complement strand
GTGGCTGGCACTCGGCTTGAGCGCCGCATCAGTCCTCTGCATGTGGTTTGCCGCACCCCGCCGGGTGCGTGCCGTCGCCGGCCAAGTCGACCGTCTCCAGACCAGGCAACCGTGACGAGTCGTTCCGAGTCCCTTGAGCCGATTCATCCGCAAGTATAAACTAAAGAGCTGACCCTGATACGAGTGATACCATTGAGTGGGTAGCCTCAAACCATGCTTAAATTCGTCATAATGCCGCCGCAGGACGAACTCCAACGGCAATGGTCGCGCCGCCTAGAGCAAACCGTCGCTCGCTCCATGACGATTCAGGAAGCCGGCCGGGAGATTCAACTGCTGCTGTTGGGCCGTGCCCACACCGATGGCGATCTCTTTATCTATTTGCCGAAGGAAAAGGTCATGGTCACTGGCGATGCTGTGGTGGATTGGATGCCGTTTCTGGGTGACGGCTATCCCGAAGAATGGATTGAGACGCTAAATGCCCTCGAACAAGTGGATTTCACCCACATGATTCTGGGGCATGGAGAAGTGGCGCCCAAATCGCATCTAACGTTTTTCCGCAATTATCTCACGGATTTGATCGCGTCTGTAAAACAGGCAGCGGCAGACGAGGCAACGGTGACGGAGATGCAGACCACGGTTGCCGAACAACTGGCGCCCAAATACGAACAGGGTATGTCGAAATATCCATTGGGGCAATACCGGGATCGTATTGGGCCGACGATTGAGATCGTTTACCACAAGGTCGTTCAAACCCCCTCAACTTGCGGAGAACCGAAACCAGGAGGAAACTGTCATGAGTGGCGTTCAAATTGTATTCGACCACGTGCACATCATCTGCAAGGACCCCGACAGCGCCGCAGCATGGTATGCGGATATGTTAGGCGGCACGATCACTCGGCGCGCTGAGGTACGGGGTGCTCCCCAAATTGCAGTGCAATTTGAGGGCGCAACAATCTTGGTGCGAGGGCAGAGGCCCGGAGAGCAGCCGGGGTCAAAGAATCCCCTGCAATCTTTTGATAACTTTGTGAGTCACGACCAATGGGGCACGGATCATTTTGGCTTTAAGGTAGTCGGCAACTTGACTGAGTTCTGTACCGCCATCCGGGAAAAAGGGGGCGAATTTTCGGTTGAACCTTACGAATTTGTCCCGGGTACACGCATTGCCTATTTGGCAGGCCCTGACGGTGTCAGCATTGAGCTCGTCGAGAGCAAAGCCCCATAGAAAGCCGTCGGCGTGCTGCCACCCACGGCAACCCGTAACAGCCAACCGACACTTCATCCAGGGGTGGCGATCGCGTGCGGGACACATCCTCCAGTGGGGTATAGCGCGTCTTAGGCTGGCAAGCAAAGGAGTTTGCTATGGCGACGACCATTGATGAAGTCCTGGAACGGTTGCACTGTACCGGCCCTGATCTGGTTGGGGGAAACTCGAATCATGCTCCGATGGTGGCGGAGGCCCTGTTTGCGCTGGGACGTTCTGAGGCAGTCATGCCCTGGATAGAAGCTTATCAAAACCGCTTCCAAGAACGTCCTGCCTCCCGTTGTCCGATTTCGCGTGAGAGCTGGCAAGAGGCTCTTGGCGAGCGCAGTTACGGCACCGATTGGGTCACCTTTTTTGACCATGAGCTAGCAGAAACGCCGTGGCCTGTGGTGCTGCAACAGTGGATACCACGCCTGACGCCAGGACTGATGGCTGCGGCAGCCCATGGGCTAATCCGCACGAGCCACGCGGTCCGCAGTCTCACGGCACAAGAGACGGCTCCACGCCTCCATGAACTGGCAGAAGGGCTGGGCTACTGGGCGGCGCGCTATCAGGAACTGCCCGGCAGGCCATCGCAGCAACACCGCGGGTATACGCCGCGCCAAGCGGTGCAGCACGTACAGCGTGTGCATGACCTTGATTTTGATGCTTCTGGTGCGATTGTGCAGAACATCAAGGGTCTGGATGCGCGGCCAGAGTTTGCCGAGGCCATTACCTTGGTGGATACAACGGGTGACCTGGCGGACTTCATCACTGGGCTCACCGCCACCTTCGCGGCGGTCTATCTGGCGAATCCCAAGGGCTTGATTGCCTTTGTGCACGCCGTCACGGCGCCGAGTGCCCTGCGGCTGTTGACACCTTACCTGTACGAAGCCGATGCCCGACTCGCGGCCCAGTACGCCTGGCAAGCCTGCGCGGCCATCTACGCCTGGTACGCCACGACGACGCTACCAGCGACGACAAACGTCGCGCCCCCTACGACGGAACCGGGTACGCTGATTGACCGCGCCGTGGCTGCGGGCGGAGCTCACACCATCAAGTTCACAGAGGTGTGTTTGCGAGAATACGCTCTGGCTCCCCAAGCGATCTACCTGGTGGCCGCGTACGATGCTGCTGAGCGTGTGGGAAAAATTTAGCGTGGCGCAGCATATGTCCCATTATGCCACGTAAAATCCAGGATTCAAACATCACCTTGAGTTTTGCATGTCCTACAGTCTTGAAAAGCTGGACGATATCAGGGATAGTAAAGCAAATCTGCTGGATACCCTAGTCGTATTCTCGTTATCAAGTTATAGAGGACATTTAAACGCGGTTTTAACCTAACCAGCGAGGGGAGAGAGAGATGGTAGCTTTCACCAATACGGAGTTCGAGTTTGGAGGGTTTAACCACCTGGCGCTAACCTGTAGCGACATGCAGCGCACGGTGGAGTTCTACACGAACATTCTGGGCATGAAGCTGGTCAAGACGTTGGAGTTCACACACGAAAGCGGCAGCGGACAGCATTTCTTCTTCGATGTCGGTAATGGTCGCGATGCTATCGCGTTCTTTTGGTTTGAAGATGCGCCGCCACCCGCTCCGGGCATCGTGCAATCGGGCCGCTGGCTCGAAGGTGCCCCGCGGCGCTCAGCCATCGGCGCCATGGATCACGTCGCGCTGGACGTGCCGCGTGACAAGATCGAGGCGTACCGCGACAAGCTACGGGCCAAGGGAGTTGAAGTCACCGAGATTGTCAATCATTCCGACCGACCGGGCATCAATCAATATCTGCCCGACGAGCCCAACGAAGACACGTTTGTGCGCTCCATCTACTTTCAAGACCCGGACGGGATCACGCTGGAGTTCGCCTGTTGGGGTCGGCCTCTCACACCGGCCGACGTGGTACACGAGCCGAAGACGGCCGCCGACTTAAACAGCGAGAAGCAAGCCGAAACGGTGCGTCGAGCCCAGGTAGCGGCGGAAGCGGCCGGTATAGCTCAGCATGCCATACGAACGAGCTAGCCTCGTCGGTTGCGGGCTCCCAAGCTGGCATGGATCACGATCTTCGATCGGACAATGATTGCGTCATCCTGGGCGTGATCTCATTGTCCGATCTGCCCGACATTAATGCGATGTCTGCCGCCGACAGGGTCTGAAGTCACTAACGTTAATCGAGCGCCCTCTTCGACCGTTGGTAGGCATTCATATTGAGGTTGCTGATGCGGATATTGTAATGGCCCGTTGGCGAATCTGGTAGGGACCGGATTTGGTCAGGACTTTCGCCACCAATTCCTCTGGCACATCCATCAGGGTGTGCTGATCCTGAATGCGAATCGCACCGATGGAACGACCGGGAATCTTGGCCTGCTCGGCGATCGAGGCAACGATATCGTTGGCACGAATACCCTGCATTTTGCCCCCGCTGAGGGTGAGCCGCACCATCCCTTTTTCGTGCGAGGCATGGCTGCGCTGACGCGGGGGTCGCTCGTCGCGGTGGGAGCGGTTCCGTTTGTGGTCCTTGGTGCGCCCGTACTCCAGCTCGCTCACCGGGGCGACCGGGCGTTTTCTCTCCTCGGTCCGCGCCAGCTTGAGCGCGGCGGCGGCGATGTCCACCGCATCGTACCCCTCGCTCATGAGCGCTTCGACCATGCCGCGCTCTGGCCGGCAGCGGCCCCGTCTGAGCCACACGCGCACCCGTTCTAATAATATCTCCGCTCGGCGCGCGTAGATATCGTCTTCCGCCGGCAGCGTGGCGGGCGTCATTTTCTGTTTGGTATAGGCTTCAATCCGGCCGAGGCTCCACCGTTCTTTGGGAGTAATGAGCGAAATGGCCACCCCCGTTTTACCCGCTCGGCCCGTGCGTCCAATCCGGTGCACATAGGCCTCGGCATCCTGTGGCAAGTCATAATTCACCACATGCGAAATCCCATCAATGTCCAGGCCGCGCGCGGCGACGTCGGTGGCCACCAGAATCTTGACGCGATGCTGACGGAAGCGATTCAAGACATGCTCGCGGGCGGATTGACTCAAATCGCCATTCAACGCCTCGGCTGGGAAGCCGTGGAGCGTCAAGGCATCAGCTAATTCCGCCGTGCCCATGCGCGTGCGGGCAAAGACCAGGACGCTAGTGATCTCTTCCATTTCGAACACGCGCGTCAGAGCGGCAAGTTTATCCGCTTGATTCACCAGGTAGTAGCGCTGTTCAGTGCCCGCGACCGTACGTTGATCTTGGGGGATGGTGACGGCCTGCGGCTCTTGTAAATAACGCTCCGCCAGGTGGCGAATAGCTGATGGCAGAGTAGCGGAAAAGAGCGTGGTTTGCCGCTCCGCCGGAGTGGCGGTTAGGATGGCTTCAATGTCTTCGATAAAACCCATGCTGAGCATTTCGTCCGCTTCATCGAGCACCACGGCTCCAACCCCGCTCAGATCGAGAGCGTTGCGGTTGATCAGGTCGAGCACGCGACCGGGCGTGCCCACCACGATGTCAACGCCGGTGCGAAGTTGCTCAAGTTGACGCTCGTAACCTTGGCCGCCGTATACTGCGAGGACGCGCACGTCTCGATACTGGCCGTAGTCGCCTATAGCTTTGGTCACCTGCAAGGCCAATTCCCGTGTGGGCGCCAGAGTGAGCGCTTGCACATGACGGTGGCGTTGGGGCGGCGTCAGGCGTTGTAGAATGGGCAAGGCGAATGCGGCGGTTTTACCGGTACCGGTTTGCGCCTGGCCAATGACGTCACGGCCTTCCAGCATCATAGGTATAACGCTAGCTTGAATAGGAGTTGGAACCGTATAGCCTTGCTCGGTCACAGCTTGCACCAATTGCGGGTGCAAGTTTAATGCAGTGAATGCGTTGGTCATAATACTCCTGCTCGCCCTTTTCGGGTCTTCGCCCATCGGTCGCAACAGCGAACTCCCTGTACCAGAACGAGCCTATCTGTTGCCATAAAAAAAGCCCGTCCCTTGCGGGTCGGGCTGCCATCTATAAGCCAAAAGCGGACGCCGCGCATCGATCGGAACAAGAGTATAACACATGGCGGGTAGCGCGCAAAGCGTCAGAGGTTGACGTCGCAGACCGGGGTCGGGGAAATCGATTGGGGATTCGGTGCGAGACAACCCTTAAGCCGGAAACACAATCTGTCCGCGCGCTTTCATCTCCATCGGCAAGAGACTATGATAAAGCACCCGATGTAATGGCACGGCCGTACCGGTTGTCTCACCGAGACGGACCATAACGCCGGCTTGGGCATCGAGTTCGGACGGATAGCCCTCCATAAGATCCCGCTGCAGGGAGGTCGTGGCGCTGGCGGGCAGACTGTCGAGCAGCTCCATGTTGCGCACGAGGATCTCTTCAGATAGGTGTACCTCATACGCCTCGGCCACGGTCACCACTTCCTGACAGGCTTGCTGAATCATCTCCCGCGTTTGCGGCAGGCTACGTAAGACTTCGGCTGGTGCACGCGTCAGAGCCCCAATGACGCCCCAGCGTAGAATCAGAAATTTCTCCCACATCGGCACGCGGATATCGGGGACAACCATGGCGTTGATCCCCGCCCCCTCCAGGGTTTTTTTGAGTTCCGTCGAGCGGACGCTGGACGAGGCATCCAGCTCACCAATAGTGATCGACGGTTCTAGACCGATGTGCCGGATACAGCCCGGTGCAGAGCGATAACTGTAAATGGCGCACGTGCCGCCCAGGACATGCTGGATGCCGATAACCTCCGCGAGCTGAGCCGGGGCTTCCAGACCATTTTGCAGCGGTACGACGCAGGTAGACGGCCCGAGCAGAAATGGCAAGACCGATGTGATCTCCTGCAATTGCCAGGCTTTTACTCCGACGAGTACGACATCAACAGCGCCAATTCGGCTCGGATCGTCTGTCGCCTGGATGGGCGAGACCACGAAATCGCCCTTGATACTTTCAACCCGCAAGCCGTGCTCTTGCATAGCCTGGAGATGTGCACCACGGGCAATGAAGATCACGTCTTCGCCTGCCTGCGCCAAGCGCCCGCCAAAATATCCGCCGACACCGCCCACTCCCAAGACGGCAATCCGCATGCCGCGCTCCTTTTGTTTGCACCCTTTGCAATTGTCAATGCACCGGCAATCCACCGGGTGCGATGGCACACCCGGCGAGCCGTAAGATTAATCAGCGCTGGCCGGCGCGGGGCTCTTGGCTACCACCTTGTTGGGTATCACAGGCTCATTGACCTCGGCCGCAAACGGCTGATTGGTCACGGGATCGATTTCGAAGGGACTGTTTAATTCCAGCTCCTGGCCCATCTCGCGGACCGCTGGAATCACCTCTTCACCCATGAGGCGGAGGCTGCGCATCGAATCTTCGTGACTCATCGCGCCGTCGCCGTCCCAGAAAAAGATGCTGCCCGGACGTAGATACTCCAACACATGTTTGATTTTCGGCAAGACTGTCTTCGGCGTACCCGAAATGATCGTGTAATCCTTCACCTGCTCTTCATACGGCCGGCGATTGGTGCCCAAACGGCCCAGCGGACCAAAAGCCGTGGCCGCGAGGCGTTTGGAGCGCCGCGAAGTATGTCCTGGCAGGCTCATGATCGCCGGATTCACCGTGCCCTCATTACCGGATAAGAAGGGATTACTCACGCCGGAGAGATATTTGCGCCCGACTTCATCCGCTAGCTCTTCGCTCTCATCTACATGCACTTTGAAGAGATAGGCGACGTTTTGCGTCCCGGACTCATACCCCGATTCTGTGGCGGTTTTGTGGTACAGATCGAACGCATCCTTGGTCGGTCCCAACTTGGTAGCAAGAAGCACGAGTGGATAGCGGTGCCGCGCCGTCCACTCTACCGTCTCGACGCTCACCGTGGAGGGAATCCAGATCTGCGGATGCGGCTTCTGCAACGGTCTGGCCCAGGGGTTAACGTAGCGATAGTGATAATGTTTGCCTTCCCAGCGGAACGGCCCTGGATCGGTCCAGGCCTTGATAATAAAATCGTGCGCTTCTTCAAAACGCTCCCGATTGTAGTGCGGCGGCGCATTGTGCGCCACACTCTCTCGCCCGCCACCGCGCACAAAACCAGAGACCAGACGGCCATAGGAAATCATGTCGATCATGGCCAATTGTTCCGCCAGCCACAGCGGATCATCCCAAATTGGCAAAATGTTGCCGAGAATAATGATTTTGGCTTTGTTCGTCACCCGGGCTAAAATCGACGCGCCTACGTTGGTGACCCCTTGCATACAAAACGGGGTGCTGTGGTGCTCGTTGAGCATGAGGCCGTCAAACCCCATCTCCTCGGCAAAGATTTTTTCATCGATATAGCGATTGTAGAGCTTGGCGCCCTGCATCGGATCGTAGAGTTGGTTGCTGATGCCTAAGTCGAGGCTCTGATTGCCCATGAGCCCCGTGTTATCATCTTGCCAGGGTTGTTCGGTAAAATGTCCAATTAACATGCACTTTCCTTCTGTTCTGTTGCAAGACTCTTGGGTTACATGGCGATCTAGTTCTACGTATTTAAAAACTCTTGAACATGCTGGACAAACGTCTCCGGCTGCTCGATGTGCGGATGATGGCCGCAGCGGTCGAGGACTACCAGTCGGGAACCCGGAATCGCCGCCTGGTACGCCTCACCGGCGCTCAAGGGAACGATCGTATCTTCGCGGCCCCAGACGACCAGCGTCGGGATGCGTTTCAGCCGGTGCAATAGAGGGGGTAAATTAGGGTAATGCATATAGGGCCGCCAGGTCAAACGGCTGGCTTCCTCACGCGCGTAATCGCGGGCATCGGCTTCCTCCGGGGTGGGATCGCCCCCGTAGGCGCTTTGAAATCCAGCGGAGTTTTCCGGATCGAAAATGCCCTTGGTGACATAATCTTTGAAGACGACCAAAAACATATCAAAAATTTCCCCACTCGGTGGGCGAATGCCCGGCGCACTGACCACCACCAATTTGCTGAATTGCTGCGGGCACATGCTCGCCATCTCGGCCGCCAACCAGCCGCCGAGACCGTAGCCGAGCACTGGTACCTGCTCCCATCGCAGGTCGTCGAAGGCTTCGAGATACCAGCCGGCGATATCGCGCATACTCATGATCCACTCGACCCGCTCCGTGACGCCAAATCCCGGATGCATGGGCAAGTGGACCGTATACCGTTGCGCCAGGGCATCGTGGAAGGGCAGCCAGCCCGGATGCCCCAGCTCATCGTGTAAAATCACCAGTGGACTGCCACTGCCCCCTTTCACTACATGCAGTTGCACGCCTGCCGCTTCGATCACTTCTTCCGTACCTGCTGTCGCCGCTGTTGCCATGAGTCTCTGTTCCTACCTTGCGCTCGAACGTTAATAGAAAATCGTTACACCTGCGGCCGCACCTCATCTACAAACCGGCGAATCGTCCGGATCATCTCCTCCGGCTCGCGGCCGCGGATACCCAGGACAATGTGGCTCACACCGGCATCCTGGTAGCGCCGAATATTGTCGATGATGTCCTGAGCCGTACCGCTCAACGGCGCGGGCCGGCCCACCGTATCGCCGCTGTCGCCAAACGCGACATTATTGACGCGAGTGGAAATTTCCAGACTCGCTGGGTCACGTCCTGCCTCTGTGCACAGGCCGTGTAACACTTTGACTTTATCAGCCAGGGTCGCCGGATCGATATTACTCGGATGCCAACCGTCTCCTACCCGCGCTGCTCGCCGCAGCGCCGCCTTGGAATACCCACCTACCCAAATCGGCGGGTGTGGTTTTTGGATGGGTTTGGGGTAAAAGCCGAGATTTGCTGATGCCTAGGCGCGGCCCATCCACGCGGCCTGCCAAAAACGCCAGCGTGGTGAGAGGATCGAGAATATGATCTGTCGCCGACAAGCCCAGTTGTCCCGTGGCACTATACGGATAGTTAGGCTCCAGCTCGAACGGAATGAAGACATGATCGCTTACCCAAATGGAATCGAAGCGCAACTCCTGCGCCACTTGCGCCAGACTAAACAGGGTCTGTGTCGGGTCCACATAACTCAAGTTGGGTAAGCCAATACCAAATTGCATGCCATCTCCATGCGTGTTTTAAATGCCCAAATAGCATTAAACTCATCTCTTTCCTCTGGCAAAATGATACTATTCACTTTGTCCAGGAAGTTAATGAAACAGTAACCCACCGTTGACGTTATAGCCCTGACCAGTAATGTAATTTGCCTCATCTGACGCCAGAAACGCGACGAGATTCGCCACATCCTCGGATTCAGCAATACGACCCAGCGGATTGCGCTGTCCCATTTCCGCCACCAACTGCGCCCGGTACTCTTCCAACGGAATGCCCAACGCTTCGGCTTGCGCTTGTTCGGCATAGCTCAAGCGGTCGCTGTTGATCGGACCGGGGCACACCGAATTGACCGTAATCCCATGCGGCGCCAGATCGAGCGCGGCCGCCTGTGTCAACCCGAGCACAGCGAATTTTGACGCCGAGTATGCCGCTCCGTTAGCGCTCGCTTGCTTGGCGGCATTGGAGGCAATATTGATAATGCGGCCACCCCGCCCGTGCTGCACCATGGCTTGGCCGACGAATTTGGTGCACAAAAACACCGCCGTCGTGTTGATCGCCAGGAAATGGTGCCACACGTCCTCGCGCAACTCGGTAATCGGCACGCGGTCGCGGCCGATAATGGCGCGGGCATTGTTGACCAAAATATCGATCTGGCCAAAATACTCGACCACTTGCTGCACCAAACTCTGAATCTGCTCGCTCACCCCGAGGTCGCACCATACGAGGTGGCAACGCCGCCCCAGTGCCTGCACTTCCTCGGCCACGCTCTCGATGCCGCGCCACTCCTGTTTCACTTCCGCTGGCGGCAGATCTTCCGTCGAGCGCTGCACATCGGTGAGTGCGATATCCGCCCCTTGCGCCGCAAGTTTTAAGGCAGTGGCCCGGCCCACACCCTTCATGCCACCCGCCCCCGTCACCAACGCCACTTTACCATCCAGCCGACCCATGATGTCCTCCATCTGCATGCGGAATTCGACATGCGGAATTCGGAATGAAAGAAAGAGTTATGAGGTTCCATTGTATCGGTGCATGCGGTGATGTCAACTGTCCTTCCACTACGTCCGCGTGTTTTCTCCGTGTGGCGACAAGGGCGTCGTTTCAATTTCTTGAATCAGGACTGGAAGATTAGGCAGGATAAACGAGAACTTACGAACGAATTGACAGTTTACAGCCCATTTTCCGCCCGTCCACTGGTATGCGTGGACGCCGAAGCAGATATTGGACGGGGCGTTTTGGCCGGGAGATATTCGAAAACTAATCTCTGACGGGCTTTAGCGTTTACGACGGCTCAAAGAAGGGCTGAAAAAGCGTTACCGGACTGCGTGATGAAGGGCCATACTCTGGAGTTGTGCGATAAACGAGATCAGTTCATATGAGCCCTCAAAGCAAGCCATATGATACTATTTCAAAGGCCTGTTAGCAAGGGGTCATCTGGTTGTAAATGAGAACCGTACGACTCATTCAGCTTGACGCCAAAGGCGGATTGCATCATCACCGAGAGGCCACTAGGCTCTTTAGCTGGACCCGCAAATGTATAGGGGGCATCAGGACGTAGGCATGCCTCGCACAGAGAGCTTTCTGGGCCACGGCTACCAGACCCTCCAGATAAACAGGATAGTCGGCAGTATCAAGTCACTGAATTGTCGATCGGCACAAAGAGATGGACTTGAAGGTAAATTAAGCTTAGGCTGTGTGAGGGTAAGGGGCATAGCTTGCTCCTTCTTCAAGGTCATTCAAGATCAAGTCTGCACGCTTGCCTTCGGGAATTCATGTTCATTTTTATTCTCAATGAAATCAGTGAGTTCGCGTCAAAATTCCCGAACCTTGTTGGGAGTCAACTAGAGATGTTATTTATCTGCTATTTCGAAATCCTGCCTGAGAAGATGGAAGAAGTTGCACGGCGCACAGTGGAGCATTCTAGTAAGCGCGAGATCCCAGGGGTGAAGGTCCCCGCGAGTTACTGAAGGACTGACGTACTTGCCCGAGTCTCGGCTGGTCTGTCTCCTGCCTTTAGCAGCGCTACTCGATCGCTTTCATTTTGATTGACATACCCCTCGCCGGTTGTTGATCTCCGGTCTACAGCAAGAGACCCTTGGCAAGGCCACAGCAGGGGGGCAAGGCGGGCTTGGTGGCAGGTCTGAGATGGAAGAGAAATGGAGAAGAGGGTTTAGGGAAAGGTATGATGTCGGGTTGACCATGAACGGAAGGTCAGTCAAGATCACTCAAACGTCACGCTTGATTGCCGGAAAGTCACGAGCGATAATGCGGTGATCGGTTCTAAATGAAAGGATGACGAAGGACACGGGTATGCTCACCAGTACTGTAGCCACACTGCACGACAACGCCGCTCACGGTGAGGACAACTATTTGGTTCGAGACCTGGGTGACAATCGCGTTCTGGATGCCGTCATGGACGGGGTCACCGAGCGCCGCGGGGCGGAAGCAAGCCAGGAGGTCGTTGAGGCGCTGGAAGCGGCATCCCCCGCATCCCCCGATGACATCGCTGCTGTGCTCGAGGCGACGAATGCGCGTTTGTACCGCATGGGATGGGGACGCTTTGTTTTCACGACGGCTTCGGTGACGTTATGTCTGGACGATACCCTTTACGTGGTGAGCGCCGGTGATAGCCCGGTCTTCCTCATTCGGTCCGATGGCGTGCAGCGTCTGGTCAGTCGCACCAGTGGTTTTGTGCGTACCGGCGTTGCCCGAGCCCTTGGGATACGGCAGGAATTGGGGAGTCTGTATCGCGCCGAGGTATCTCTGCAGCCAGGTGATCGGCTCGTCTTAGCCACGGATGGAGTCAGCGACTGCCTGACGCAGAAGGAACTGACGGAGATCGTTCTGGGGGCAGCGTCACCCGGCGATGCGGCTGCCGAGGTCGA
>Ga0256867_10000905_pt1 | contig 12140 bp, 13 predicted proteins | sample RVTome_15_FD_185939 | JGI IMG/M metagenome (GOLD analysis project Ga0256867, IMG submission 185939) | Soil microbial communities from uranium-contaminated site in the Upper Colorado River Basin, Wyoming, United States - RVT150D86 (HiSeq) ... | reverse complement strand
ACGCAAGATTGATAGAAAAGCGGGGTTTACTGGTTCATGGACTCGAGGAATTCTTTATTGGTTTTCGTTCCGTGCATCTTGTCGAGGAGAAACTCCATCGCGTCGACGACGCTAAGCTGTGACAGAACCTTGCGCAAAATCCAGATGCGATTGAGGTCCTCTTTAGCGATCAAGAGTTCCTCTTTGCGCGTGCCGGACTTGTTGATATCGATTGCCGGGAAAACCCGCTTGTCCATCAGACGCCGGTCAAGATGAACCTCCATGTTACCGGTGCCCTTAAACTCTTCAAAAATCACTTCGTCCATACGGCTTCCCGTGTCGATCAAAGCTGTCGCGATAATCGTTAAGCTGCCGCCGTCCTCAATATTGCGCGCCGCGCCAAAAAATTTCTTCGGTTTGTGCAGCGCATTGGAATCGACTCCGCCGGACAGGATCTTTCCACTAGGCGGCACTACCGTATTATACGCGCGCGCCAGCCGCGTGATGCTATCGAGCAGAATGACCACGTCTTTTCCGTGTTCCACTAAACGCTTCGCCTTCTCGATGACCATTTCGGCGACTTGCACATGGCGCGTCGCCGGTTCGTCGAAAGTCGAACTGATCACTTCCCCGTCCACCGAGCGCTGCATATCGGTCACCTCTTCAGGCCGCTCGTCGATCAGCAAGACAATGAGAATGACTTCCTTCTGGTTGTACGCGATCGCTTTGGCGATGTGCTGCAGCATCATAGTCTTGCCGGTGCGCGGCGCCGCGACGATGAGACCGCGTTGCCCTTTGCCGATCGGCGTCAACAAGTCGACGATGCGGGTCGTGTAATCATCGGGCTGGCATTCAAGACGCAAACGCTCGTTGGGATAAAGCGGCGTGAGATTATCAAATAGAATTTTTTCCCGAGCTCGCTCTGGATCCTCATAGTTGATGGTTTCGACTTTGAGCAGTGCGAAGTAGCGCTCGCCCTCCTTGGGCGGCCGTATATGACCCGATATAATGTCGCCCGTTCGCAGGTTGAAGCGCCGAATCTGACTCGGCGAAACGTAAATATCATCGGGACCGGGAAGATAGTTATAATCGGGCGCGCGAAGGAAACCGAAACCGTCGGGCAGCGTTTCCAAAACCCCCTCGCCGTAGATATGACCGTTTTGCTCGGTCTGCGCTTGCAGAATTGCGAAAATCAGCTCCTGCTTGCGCATATTGGCGGCGCCCTCAATATTAAAATTCTTGCCGATCAACGCGAGGTCGCTGATCTTCTTTTCCTTGAGAGCTTTTAGATTGAGCCCGTTATCCTCAACGGCTTCCGGCTCGGCGACGCGAGTTCTACCACGAACCATACACTACGATTCTCCTTTCAAGACCTAAAGCAGTGCCCGAGGGCAATCGGGGTGCGCGATGTCGGTGCAATTGACCAAACTACGTTGCTGCCCTACCGTCGGATGCGCCGCAATCGTACAGCAGCCGATTTCATGGCATGTTAAAGACGGTTTTTGGCAGGCGCATGTTAGTGCGACAGGACTACAACGCGGATAAAAATCTCAATTTTGAAAAACAAATCAAATTGAACGCTTAACGCCGAGCGAATTTCTTATTCGTGTGGGGAATAACTCAAAGATTTGTTGAATTGAAATCTGCCTAACAGAATAGTATTTAAAAGCCGGCGGCTTGTCAACCCCGCGGCGCCACGAGCCTCGTTTTTGATTACCCCGCCGGGCCGAGCCCTGCCGCTCGCAAACAGCGCAAGAGATCCTTGAGATCGCCGGCCAACGGCGCGACAAACTCCATGCGACGGCCGGTGCGCGGGTGATTGAGGATCAGTTTTTCGGCGTGCAGCGCTTGCCGCGGAAAAGATTCGATGATCGAGTCCCTAACCGATTGAGTCGCACCACTCCTGCGCTTATTCCCGTAGACACGGTCACCGACTAAAGGATGTCCCACGTCGGCTAGATGAACGCGAATTTGGTGCGTCCGCCCGGTGTGCGGACGAAGCCGCAATAGAGTCGCGAATATGGAACGCGCCGCTCCGGCGCCAAGCGCAAAGCGTTCTTCAACCGCCCATTCGGTCACTGCCTCGCGAGGGCGATTTGAAAAATGCACACTCGACATTCTCTTTCTGTCGGAGCGGTGACGGCCGATGGGTTGGTCGATAGTCCCCTGCTCGATCAATACCCTGCCCCGGGCCAATGCGATATATTCCTTTTCCACGCGTCGTTCTTTAAATTGCCGCACGAGGCTTTGATACGCGAAGGCGTTTTTCGCCGCGATCATGACACCGGAAGTGTCCTTGTCCAACCGATGCACGATGCCCGGCCGGCGCACACCGCCAATGCCCTCGATGTCCGGACAATGATGCAACAGCGCGTTGACCAGCGTGCCGCTCCAATGGCCGGTAGCCGGATGAACCGTCATTCCCGGCGCCTTATTGAGAACGACACAATCCGAGTCCTCGTAGAGAACCGCCAACGGCAGCGCTTCGGAGTTGATCTCGGCCTCGCGGGCCGCCGATAGATGGATGTCGATTCGATCGTTGATTCGAATGCGCGCGCTGGATTTCGTTCTGGCGCCGTTAACGGTAATCTGCCCGTCGCCAATGAGTCTTTGAATCTGCGCACGGCTGACTTCTTCACCCGCGCCCGTAGGCCCGTTCAAATAATTCGCCAGGAACGAGTCGAGCCGCGATCCCGCCGACTGAGCGTCGATCAACACTTGTCGAGCTTGTGTTTCATTCATGAAACCGTCAATGAAATTCCCGGAGCGATTTTTAGGTCGCGAAAAATCCGCTCGGCGATTTGAACGTCAGCGCCGATCTGCGCGACCAACTCCGGCACAGACGAGAATTTTTTTTCTTCTCGAATCCCTTTAATAAAGGACAGCCGTACCGCAGCACCGTAAATATTCTCGTTGAAATCCATGATGTAACTTTCCACCGTCCTGGGCCCCTGACCGAAAGTCGGGTTGACGCCAATACTACTCACGCTCAGAAGCTCTCGCTGGCCGAGGTTAAAGACCGTTGCATATATTCCGTCCGGCGGCAGCACCTCCGTGCGCGTTGCGAGATTGGCTGTGGGAAACCCCAAATCTTTACCGCGCCGATGGCCTTCCGTAACTCGCCCGGAGACGAAATGATACCGGCCCAACAGGGGCTTTACTTCGTCCACCCGGCCCTCGCTGATGAGCTCGCGGATACGCGAGCTACTGACTCTCTGACTATCGACCAGTATCGGTTCGACGACCGAGACTTCGAAACCAAGACCGCCGCCCCAGCGAAGTAAATCGGCGACGCTTCCTTTTCGACCTTGTCCAAAACGCAGATCTTTGCCGACCCAGAGTTTTTTTGCTTTGAGCCGGCCGGCCAGGAGCCCGCGCACAAATTCCTCCGGTCCGAGCTTGGCGAACGAGAAGTCGAAAGGCTGCACGGCCACGATGTCGACGCCGAGTTGTTGCAGCAATTGCATCTTGTCCTTATGCGCGAGAATCAGTTTCGGTGCGCGTTCCGGCGCGAGCACTTTCAGCGGATGCGGCTCGAACGTCAAAACCACCGACGGAAGGCCGCGCTGTTTAGCGTCGCTTACGGCGGCGCAAATTAACGCCTGATGCCCCAGGTGAACCCCGTCAAAATTCCCCAAGGTGACCACCGCGCCCGCAAGATTCGGATCTTGTTCGCCGATATGACGAATAATCTGCATCGCTTATAGGTCGCCGCAAGGCAAACCGCGGTAAAGCCGAGCCCTCCGGGTTAGCTAGGGACGAGAATGAAAAAATGAGGACGGAAAACCCGGCTGACTACGACGCGAGCGCTTTGAGGCGTTGTTTCGCGCTCGCCGCCTCGGGTGATTGCGGGTACTTTTCCAGCAATTCTTGTAACACCAAACGCGCGTTAAGCTTTTCTCCTAGCTCGCTGAAGGCCGAACCTTGCCCGAGCAGCGCCGCGGGCACCTTCTCCGTTTGCGGATAGCGCCTCCGTACCTCGTCGAATTCAATGATCGCGTTGTTGAACTCTTTAAGCGCCAGGTGGCTTTCGCCGATCGTATACTGTGCGCTCGGAGCCAATTTGCTGTTGGGATTTTTTTTGAGAAAATCCTTAAAACGGGCGATGGCGACCCGGTAATCTTTGTTCTCGAAGGCGCGCCACGCGTTGTCGTAATCCCTGCGCACGATTTCGGACTCAGCGAGGGAAAGATCCGTGAAGCTATCGCTCGGCGGCGGCTTTGACGTGGCCGCCTGTCCCTGGATCGACTCTCGCAGCCGTTTTAACTCTTCCTCGCGACTTTTAAGCAGCTCCGCTTGAACCTTCGCGTCTTCTTCCAATTTGGCCAGGCGACCCTCCAGGCTTTTTACGCGCTGATCACCTTCCCGATTGGTCTGGCCGAGCTGCCGTCCCACCTGGACCCGAGTTTCGTCAATGCGCTCCTTGATCGCGCTGATTTCCCTCTGTATCTGCTGGATATTCGCGCGGGTATCGGCCAGGGTCGAGCGGAAGCCGTCGACATCGGAGTGTAAAGCATTCATGTCGGTGCGCAGACGACGCTGCTCTCTCTCAAGAAACTCGACCTGCTGCGGATTTACGCAAGCCGACAAAGAAACACCGGCCGTAACCACGGCGCCAGCAAAAAGCACCTTCTTTATAAACATCGCCTGTTTCACTGTGGCCACCTCATCACGTTAACTAGTCGGCCGTCCCTGAAGAATCACGAATCGTGAGCGCCGGTTCTGTCCCCAACACGATTCCGTCGCTTCCTTACATACCGGAATCTCCTCGCCGTAGCTGATCGTCGAAAGACGACTGGAGGCCACGCCCAATGTCACTAGATATTCCCGCGCCGCCTGAGCTCTTTTGGCGCCAAGCGCCAAGTTGTATTCATTAGTGCCGCGATCGTCGCAATGCCCCTCGATCTCGACCCGCGCAATCGGATTGTTCTTGAGCCAATCGGCGTTAGTGCGCAAAATCGTTCGCGCATCCGCGCTCAGATCATAACGGTCGAAATCGAAATATATGTCTTTCATCGGGCTTGATGCCGGCGTGACGGGGGACTTGCCTTCCTGCAATTGCTTCAAGCTGGATGCCCCAGTATCCGATTCCCGGGCCGCGCCGCGAGCGCCCTCGCCGCCTCGTCCGTCCGAACCCGTTGAGCGTGAAGCCGCCCCGCCCGAGCCGGGACTATCAGATCGTGGGGTAGCACTCGACGCACATGCTGCCAAAGTTAAAGCGAATATCAGTAGCAATTTGTAGCACAGCATTCTATAAAGTGAACTCATCGGGCCTCCTACATAAACTATGGAAACATGGCGACTTCGGATTCAAGGTGTGGAGTTGAAAATCAGTCTAACCGAGGGGACCAATTAGGTTTAGTATCATCCCCCCCAGAACCTGTCAATCTCCTTTGGTTGTCTCCGCCTGCTTGCATGACATAAAGATGGTATCGGCCGGCTCGATTCGAGGAAAAGGCGATGAATCTGCCGTCGGGCGACCAAGTCGCATCCTCACTATCGAACGATTCGGAAGTCAATTTGCTCGGTTCACCACCGTCAACCGCGATCGTGAAAATCGCGAATCGACCGCCGACCCGGCCCGTGTAAACTATCCGATCCCCTCTTGGCGACCATTCCGGTGAAGTGTTGTAGCCGCCGCTGTAGGTAAGCCGGCGGCTCTTACCGCCCGCCAAATCCAAAATATATAACTGTGGCGAGCCGCTGCGGTCGGAAACGTAAACGATCTGCTTCCCGTCGGGCGACCATGCCGGCGAAACCTCAATGCCCGGGTCTTGAGTCAGCCGGCGAACGACATTGCCGCTGCGGTCGAGGAGGTAAAGATTGGTGTTTCCCGCTGACTCGAATGTCGCGACGATCGATTGGCCGTCAGGTGAGATTTTGCCGCTAAGGTACCGACCGCCGCCACGCGGCGTAAATCGGATCTCTTTGCCGCTGAACAATTCGAACAAATATAAAGTCTGATTTCGGTCCTTAAACGACGAATAAAGAATGGAACGGCCGTCCGGGCTCCAGCCCGGAGAGAGATTAATCGTGTGGTTATCGGTCACCTGAAATTTTTCACTGCCGTCGAGATGGGAAACGTAGATCTCTTTGAAGCGCCCGCCGCTGGTAGAGACGTAGGCGATGCGCGTGTTGAAGATGCCGGGAATGCCCGTGAACTGATTGATGATCTCGTCGACAAATTTGTGCGCGATGCGGCGAAAATCCCTCACCCGTCCCGTGTACCGCTTACCGATTCGCTCTTTGTTTTGATAAACGTCGAACAGCCGCAGCTCGACGGTGATTTCGTCGCCCTGCACGGAGAACCCGCCTTTGACCAGTCCTTCGGCGCCAATGGTCGACCAGTCCTTGAAATCAAAAGTTCCGAGGGTGATGCCGCTCCCCTGCGCGCTCTCGATATAGGCCGAACGGTCGATAACCTTGAACCAGCCGGACAGTTCGAGATCGTGAACCATAGCATCAGCGATGCCCGTGGATAAACGAGCCGACTCAGCCGTTGTCGCACCTACATTCCTCAGTGGTGATACTGCTATCGGAAAGCGCTGCCCGCCTTGTCCTTCAATAATTCCCTTTACCTGACCCTTAGCGGGCGCCGTAAAGTAGATCAACAACAAGACGATAATCGTAGTGGATCGAATCATCATAATTTAGGCTCCCAGATCTCGCGGCCGAAAAGTCAACTCCACATCGGCAAAATCTTTACGATAATTCTCGGGCGGAGCCGGCAAAGGATTGGATTTTTTCAGCGCGCGCAGTACTGACTCGTCGTAAGACGGATCTCCTGAGGGTTGGACGATTTTTAACCCGACAATTTCACCGTTTTCTTTGATGCCAAAATGAACCACGACTCGTAAATTGCTTTTTTGGCCAATCCAGGCCCAGTTTTGTTTGATCGTCGCAAGCATGCGATTTTGGTAGATAATAAAGTCTATGCCTTTGACGACACCCGGTCCGCCGCGCCCGCCGGCGCCGATTGCAGCCGCGCCCTCGCCTTCGCCCGAACCCGCGCTCAACACTTCCCCCTTTGACGCCTGTTGCGCGCTCTCGGTTCGAGTCTTAGCGCGATCGACGGCGGACTGGATCAATCTCTCGCGCACGCTATCGGCCGACGCCGTCTCGGCCTGGGTTTCTTCTCGCGCTTGGGGTTTGACTTCTTGAGGCGGTTCTTTCCTGGCTACTTCACTCTTGACCGGTTCCGGCTTGGTCTTCTCTTTTAAGACTATTTTTTCTTCAACCGGCGGCTTCGGCTCGGCGGGTTTAGGCTTGACCTTTTTCGCCTCCGGCTTTTCCTTCTTCGCTTCTTTTTTGATCTCCGGTTCTATCTCCGGAGCGGGAGCATTTCGATTGACCTCAGGCTTCTTAACGGGCGGCTTGGGGGCGGGAGTTAACTCCGTGCCAAAGTTGGCACGGCCGATCTTTTCGCCGCCGACCAGATCGACGGTGTAGACCGGAACCGGCCGCGTTGCCGTCGGCCACATCGGCGCCGCAAAAATCGCCGCGATTAACGCCGCGTGCAATATCAGCGAAAATACCAACCACTTCGGCAAGCGCTCTTGCGCGCCGATCACCAAATAGGAACGCTCGCGCATGCCGAGCGTCGGCCTTGGACGTGCCTCCGCCACGCGCGGCTATCCTTCCTCCGGACGCGTAACCATGCCCAGTCTTTCGATACCGGCCTGCTTGATCTCGGCAATCGTCTTCATAACGACACCGTAGCGCACGTCCTGATCCGCCCGCAGATAGACTTGCTTATTGGCGTCGAGCTGCTTGATTCCGCGAAGCTTGGCACCCAGTTCCGCCAGCGACATGGCATTGTCGTTGAGATAAACCTTGCCGTCCTTTGCCACCGTGACGACCAAGTGCTCCTCAGTGCCGGGAATGGCGGCGGATCGCGCCTGCGGCAAATTGACCTGCACGCCCTGTTGGATAATCGGCGCCGTTACCATAAAAATAATCAACAGCACTAACATCACGTCCACGAACGGAGTCACATTGATCTGAGAAATAGTCGTGCTGTCACGCGGCGACGACGTGTCCATAGCCATAAACTTACCTCGTCACTTCAGCTCAAAATTAAACCTTAATTGTGATCCACCGGGCTCAGATCGCATCCCCGAAAAACCTGCCCGCCTGCGCCTTTTCCTGCCCGCTCAGATTCCACCCCGCTCACTCGCATGTGCCAGGTCGCTCTGATTATACCTTGTTATTTGATTACTTGAAGAAGTGACGCTCGGCGATATTGAGAAACTCGTGGGAGAAATTGTCCATCTCAACGGCGAGCACTTTGATTTGTTGGACAAAAAAGTTGTAGGCCATCAGGGCCGGAATCGCTGCCGCCAGCCCCATCGCCGTGGCAATCAAGGCTTCCGCGATACCCGGGGCAACGGCCTGAATGCTCGAGGAATGGGTCACGCTCAGACCGCGAAAAGCGTTCATTATTCCCCAAACCGTACCGAATAATCCGACAAACGGCGCTGAACTGGCCGTGGTGGCCAGAAACGAGCAATATTTTTCTAATTTGGTCGTTTCGACGCTGGTGGCTCGTTTCATGGCTCGCGCGACGTTATCCACGCCGCCCAATTCGGTCGTCAAGTTGTCCCCGGGTGATGATTCCTTTTTGGATCGCGATACTCGAATCAACTCCTCATAGCCTGAGCGGAAAACTTGGCCGACCGGGCTGGCCGTGAGCTCGCGACTGGCATCGTGAATCGAGGAAAGGTTGCGGCGTTCCCAGAAAATCTCGATGAACCTTTCGGACTCCCGCTTGGCACAACGGATTTGCCGGTATTTGTAAGCGATGATTCCCCAACTCACCACCGAAAACGATACCAGCAAATAAAGCACGCCTTGGACAACGAACCCGGATCCGCGAACGAGATCCAGAATGCTGTGTTGCTGCGCCGGCATGAGACCGTCTTGAACCAGCAATTGAAATGACCAGAGAAAAGACATTGCGGATAGTGCGCAGTTATTTGAAAAAGTATTACAAGCCTTGTAATTAGTCAATTACGAATCAATGATTTCACCGTTAAATTAACGAACGGATAGTCACATGATACGAAAACTGGCCGATTTGGAGATTCGAGACAAGACGGTCTTTGTGCGCGTGGACTTCAACGTGCCGGTCGATCAAGGGAGGATCACCGAGCCTCATCGCATCGACAGCGCGTTGCCGACGATTCGTGTCATTTTGGAGCGTGCTAAGAAAATTGTCATCGCTTCTCACTTGGGGCGCCCCGATGGCAAGCGGGTGGCAAGGTATAGCCTCGCGCCGGTGCGTGAGTACTTAGAGCGCGTTTTGAGTCTGCCCGTTATCCTGGCGCCGGACTGCATCGGCGTCGAGGTTGAGCGCCTGGTTCAAAACCCGAGCAGCCGTATCGTTCTGTTGGAAAATTTGCGTTTTCATCCGGAAGAAGAAAAAAATGATCGAGGCTTCTCCCGGTCGCTAGCGTCGCTCGCCGACGCTTACGTAAACGACGCTTTCGGGGCGGCTCATCGCGCCCATGCCTCCATCGCCGGCATGGCAACGTTTTTTACGGAAAAAGCCGCCGGACTTCTGCTGCAAAAGGAACTCGAATACCTCACGCCGATTCTCACTGATCCGGGAAAACCTTTCGTCACGATTTTGGGCGGCGCCAAGGTTTCCGACAAGATCGGTGTGATCAGAAACCTATTGCCAAAAATCGACGCCCTGCTTATCGGCGGCGGCATGGCCTATACATTTCTCAAGGCACAAGGAATTGAGGTGGGCAAGTCTTTACTTGAGCAAGAGAGGGTCGGTCTTGCGGCCGATATAGCAAAAGAAGCATCCGCGCGCCGCGTGCGGCTTCTATTGCCCGTCGACCACGTCACCGCAGACAGCGATAAGAAAAATCCAACAACCTGCGCCGGACCGGTTCCTGCCGATCGTCTGGGACTGGATATTGGACCCAAGACCGCTTCTCTGTTCGCCGATGAAATCGCCAAAGCCAAAATGGTTCTATGGAATGGGCCCGTCGGCCTTTTCGAAGTGCCGCCGTACGACGAAGGAAGCCGCACTTTAGCGCGCGCTTTGGCGGATCATTTTCCACGCGTTATCAGCATTATCGCCGGCGGCGATACCGTCGCCGCCGTCACGGCGTCGGGCGTCGAAGAAAAAATCAGCCACTTGTCCACCGGCGGCGGAGCAACGCTCGAATTCCTTGAGGGCAAAGAACTGCCCGGCATCAAAGCGCTGGAGAATAGTCAATGACTCTCCCGCTGGTTGTGGGGAACTGGAAAATGCACGGCGGCCAGGCCACCGGCGCGGCGCTCGCCCGTCAGCTTGTTGGCGGCGTGAAAAAACCGCCGCCGGCCGCGCAAGTCGTGGTCGCGCCGCCTTTCACGGCGTTAGCGGCGGTCAAGAAAATCGTACAAAAAAGCAATGTAAAAATTGCCGCCCAGAACAGCCACTGGCAGGATAGCGGGCCATTTACCGGCGAGATCAGCCCGGCGATGCTGGCCGAGATCGGCTGCGAGTTCGTCATTCTCGGCCACTCGGAAAGGCGCCAGCTATTCCACGAAAGCGACGAGATGATCGCGCAAAAGGTTGTTTCCGTAATCAGGCACCGCATGCGGCCGATACTCTGCGTCGGCGAAACTATCGACGAACGGAGCGCTGAACAAACTTCGGCGGTGATTGCGCGCCAGCTGGAATCCGCGTTGAAGGGGGTCACCGAAGATGGTATACAACACATCGAAATTGCGTACGAGCCGGTATGGGCGATCGGCACAGGGCAGAATGCCACCGCCGAGCAGATTCGCGAGACTCACGCGCAGATCCGAAATTTTCTCAATGATCGTTTTGATAGGACTAAAGGTCCGCAAACGAGAATTCTCTACGGCGGAAGCGTGAAGCCGGAAAACGCCGCCATGCTGGCTCAAATTGGCGAAGTGAACGGAGTTTTAGTCGGCGGCGCCAGCCTCGCCGCCGAGTCTTTTCTGCCGATCATACGAGCATTTTCGAATAGGTAGCGTTTGTGATTATCGCAATAACGATTCTCCATGTCCTTGTCTGTATCGGCTTGATACTTGTAGTTTTATTACAAACCGGGAAGGGCGCCGAAGTGGGCGCTGTGTTCGGCGGGTCCAGCTCGACGATCTTCGGCAGCAGCGGCGCAGGCAATTTTCTGACTCGTCTGACCACGGTGATGGCGATCGTGTTCATGGCCACATCGCTGACTCTGGGTTACCTCACGGCGCGAAGACCGTCGGCAACCATTTTTGACAATCGGACACCGGCGGTGGAACCTCGCGCGCCAATGCCGGAGCAGCAACAGGGCGCTCCAGCGGCCGGCACGCAGCAAGCGCCTACGGCGCCGAACAATCCCCAGTCAGAAAAGCCAGCTACACCATGAAAACGAAAATGCGAGGGTGGCGGAATCGGCAGACGCGCTAGTTTGAGGGGCTAGTGCCGGAAACGGCGTAGGGGTTCAAATCCCCTCCCTCGCACCAATCCACGTCGTTGAAACCATCGGGCTTATCCTCCTTCATTCAAGCAGTGTCCCCGGTTTATTCCTCCCGCGCGACATTCGCTAGTTGTTCAGATTTGCTCAGCCGCGCACGCGCGACTCCGTCTTTGCTCAAGCGGCTTTTGTCATAACAAGTTCGAAGGTGTCGATTTTTGACCCAGCGCGCCTTTTTTTGTCCGCCTACACATCCACCAAAATCGTTAAAATCAAGATACTTACAATGTGGGTCGGCATGGCATATAGCTTGCTGTTTATAACGTCCCTTAGGAGCAGAGACTTATGAAAAAGACCGATAGCGCCATCAAGCTTTTGACCCTCGCCGAAGCCGCGAGCATTCTGAAAATTTCCAAACGAACTCTTCATCGAATGATCCAGAATCGGCAGATCCCGGCCTTTAAAGTCGGCGGGCAGTGGCGCATTTTGGAAAGTCGCTTCCAGGAATGGGTGCAAGAGGAAGAGAATACCGCTCCAAAAGCCAGTTAATCGAATTTATGCGAAGCACGTGGTCTGCTAAAAGAGTTCTTTTTTTCTCCGCTTCTTTCCTTCAATAGGCTGTTGTCTGTCAAACCCGGCGATTTCGACCGTGCCTCGTTTTTAAACGTCGGCATCGCTCCGGCTTCAACACGGCACAAACCTTTGCCGCACCTTAATCCGCCACAACGTGCTCGT
>Ga0256867_10000904_pt1 | contig 12141 bp, 11 predicted proteins | sample RVTome_15_FD_185939 | JGI IMG/M metagenome (GOLD analysis project Ga0256867, IMG submission 185939) | Soil microbial communities from uranium-contaminated site in the Upper Colorado River Basin, Wyoming, United States - RVT150D86 (HiSeq) ... | reverse complement strand
CCATGAGGAACTTGAAGCTTATCCAGAGTATATGAAAAACCTGGGTTGGATCATACCTGACGAACGTTTAAAAACGGTTTCAATTACGTTCAATTACGTTCAATTACGTTTAATGGCGTTTAATGGAGCCACACTCGATGCTCCCTGTCCTGTCGGCACAGTCCGTCATCTGCACCACTCCTTCCCGAATACCTGTAACCGTTGAAAAGACAGGATATCGGGAAGGAGTGGTGGGGGTTGTTGACTTTTTGCCCAGAAAGTATATATTGAACTTAGGACTAGCAACTGATTCCCTTAGGCAGGTTTCATGACTGAATCCCGATTGACATTCGCCCAACAACTGGGCGCGGCTAAGGCCGAAAGCACCCTGCTCGTCTTGTTCATCCCCAGTGTAGACCGTGATTCACAGCCCATTGACCAAGCCACTTGGGTTCAGCGGGCATTGCAAACCCTGGGCGAGCTCTTTGGCGGAGCGACCGCTTTTCCGCAGGGCCAAGGCGTATGGCGAGACGATGCCCAGGGTGGACGTCTGGTGTTTGACGAGCCCGTGGTGATCAATCGTTATACCTCCGAGACGCTCCTTGAGGCCCAAGCTCCTAAGCTGCGGCAGTTCCTTGTGGACATGGGAGAACAGACTCGACAAGGCGCTGTCGGGTTGGTGATTGATCGGGATTACCTGGAACTATCGTTTCCGCTCAGAGAGGTAAGCGATGGCTAAGAATGTTAACAAGATCGCCGAAACCCTGGGTGCCACGGTGGTGGGAGAGGTGCCCGATACAGGCGGTGGGGCTTTTGGGATGAGTCGACTTGCAGGCATCCTGCGCACGCGCTTAGAGCCTGGACAAGGGCGGCGGCCGGGGCGGCCCAGCGATCCGTTATGGGTCCTCCAACGCAAGGTGCCCATGAGTGAGGAAACGCTGGAGCGGCTCACGCAGTTAGCCGAGTCCATCAGCACGGCGGAGCGCAAGGTGAGTCCGATGCAGGTGGCGGCCCAGCTTCTGGAAGACAGCCTCAATCGCGTTTCGTCCTGACCGTCGCAGCTTCCTACTCAGCCTTTAAAGGAAAATGGGCTGTTCAAGGGTGATCATGACTGGAACTAATGTCAAGCATTTCAACTGATTTGGGTTTTCGTGACCCACAGGTTGTCGTGGACACCTGAGACAAAAACTGGCGCACCAGGGTGGTCTTGCCAATGCCGGGATCGCCTGTAATTTTGCGGTGAAACCGTCGTTCAGCAGCCGGCGCACCAGGGTGGTCTTGCTAATGCCGGGATCGCCTGCCACAAAGACCAGTTGCAGCACACCGCGCTGGGCATGACCCAGGGCCGTTTGGAGGGTGTCCAACTCGGCTTGGCGACCCACAAACGGTACCTCCAGGCTCGCGGCGGCTCCTGAGCGCCACGTTGTCGCACAAAAGCGATACCCTTGCTGCCCCACGGTCTCAATATATTGGGGCATGGCCTCCGCATCGCCCAGAGCCTGCCGGAGTTCCCGGATCGAAACCCGCAAGACGCTCTGCGTCACATGCATCCCGACCCACACGTGCTGCTCGAACTCCTGGCGCGAAATGATGCGTCCGGGATGCTCCACCAGGTAGTGCAACACCGCCCGTGTCCTGGCCCGTAAGCGAATTTCTTGGTTCCCCTGCCACAAGCACTGCGTCGCCCGGTCGAAGCGAAATGGGCCAAAGGCGATCTGCTGTTGCAGCTCCATACGTACCTCTATACGACCGCCTGTTCCAATACCTCGCGCAGGAATTGACCGGTGCGGGACACTTTCACCTGGGCCACCTGTTCGGGGGTACCAGTGGCCACAATCAAACCGCCAGCATCGCCACCGTCCGGCCCCAGGTCGATGAGGTAATCGGCGGTTTTGATCACATCGAGATTGTGTTCGATGACCATTACCGTATTGCCGCTGTCCACCAGGCGTTGCAGCACGTCTAGGAGACGCTGAATATCGGCAAAATGCAGCCCAGTGGTCGGTTCGTCAAGAATATAAATCGTGCGGCCCGTGCTGCGCCGGCTCAGTTCCCGGCTCAGTTTGACGCGCTGCGCTTCGCCGCCGGAGAGCGTCGTGGCGGGTTGACCCAATCGCATGTAGCCGAGACCGACCTCGGTGAGCGTACTGAGCTTGGCGTTGAGCGCCGGGACGTTGGCAAAAATCTCCAACGCCTCGTCAACCGTCAGATCGAGAATATCGGCAATATGCTGGCCCCGGTAGCGAATCTCCAGCGTATCCCGGTTGAATCGCGACCCCTTACACACGTCGCAGCGCACATAGACATCCGGCAAAAAATGCATTTCGATCTTGAGCGTGCCATGTCCCTGACAGGCTTCACAGCGTCCACCCTTGGTATTAAAACTAAAGCGGCCGGGTTTGTAACCCCGCACCCGAGCTTCGGGAATCTGAGCAAAGAGACCGCGAATCGTATCAAAGAGGCCCGTATAGGTAGCTGGATTTGACCGCGGTGTGCGGCCAATCGGCGTCTGATCGATATGTACCACCTTGTCGAGATGTTCCACGCCTTCCAGCGCTGCATGTGCGCCCGGACGCGCGCGTGAGCGATGCAGGTGTTGCGACAAGGCTTTGGCGAGCGTTTCCAGAACCAGCGTACTCTTACCGGAACCCGACACACCCGTCACCCCAATCAACAGCCCGAGCGGAATCTCCACGTCGACCTGCTTCAGATTGTTCGCACTCGCCTGGCGCAGGGAGAGACAGCGCGCATCCGGTTGACGCCGGGCCGACGGTACCGGAATCATCTCCTCGCCGCTGAGGTAACGGCCGGTCAGAGAGGCCGGATCATCCATGATCTCCTGCGGCGTGCCAGACGCCACGAGTTGGCCGCCGTGCTCGCCTGCCCCTGGCCCGATGTCCAACACATAGTCTGCCGCCAAAATAGTGTCGCGGTCGTGCTCCACCACCAACACGGTATTGCCGAGATCCCGCAGACGCTGCAGGCTTTCCAGCAAACGCTGGTTATCGCACGGATGCAGGCCAATGCTGGGTTCATCCAAAATGTACAAGACCCCTACCAGGCCGGAACCGATCTGCGTGGCGAGCCGAATCCGCTGCCCCTCACCGCCGGACAACGTGGCCGCCGACCGATCCAAGGTCAGATAATTCAACCCGACGCTATGCAGAAAGTGCAACCGAGAGCGGATTTCCTGCAGGATTGTATCCGCCACCTGGTGCTCAAACGCCGTCAGCGGGAGCGTCTCAAAAAAGCCCTGGGCGCGTCCCACCGACATCGCGGTCACCTCGTGAATCGCATGTCCGTGCAGCCGTATGGCCCGTGCTTCCGGGCCCAGACGAGCCCCCTGGCACGACGTACATTGCCGGGCGCGCATGTAGCGTTCCAGTTCCTCTCGAACCCCGGTGGATTCGGTTTCCTCATAGCGACGCTGCAGGCTGGGAATAATGCCCTCATAGGGCTGTTCATACGGGTGCGCGCGACCCTGCATCACATAAGAGAGACGCACGGGTTTGCCATTCGTGCCATAGAACACCACGTGTTGTTGCTCATCCGACAGCGTCTCGAACGGTTGCGTGAGATCAAATCCATACTGCGTCGCCACGCCTTGCAGCAGCGTCTTCATATGCGCCGGAGCTCGACGTCCCCACGCATTAATCGCCCCCTCCAAGATCGGCGCAGTGGGATCGACCACCACCAAATCCGGATCAAACTCCGGATGCGCGCCCAGGCCATCACAGGCGGGACAAGCGCCTTGCGGGCTGTTGAAGGAAAACAAGCGCGGGGTAATCTCCGCATAACTCAGACCACAATCCGGACAGGAAAAGTGCTGGCTGTACAGAAACTCATCACCGTCGACAATGTGCACGCCAACGAGGCCATCGGCATGCTGTAGTGCCGTTTCCACCGAGTCAGTCAAACGAGTGGTCAGGTCCGGCCCGATGCTGAGCCGATCCACCACGATCTCAATCGTATGCGGACGGCGAGGTTCGAGCGCTGGCGCCTCGGCGAGGTTATAGACTGTGCCATCCAGACGCACCCGCAAAAATCCTTGTTGCCGAATCTGTTCCAACTCGCCGCGAAATTCCCCCTTGCGCTGCCGCACCACCGGCGCCAAGAGTAAGAATCGCGTACCCTGCGGGAGTTGCAAAATTTGATCGACAATCTGCGGCACCGTCTGGGCCCGAATCGGCTTGCCACAGCGGTAGCAATGCGGTACGCCAATACGAGCGTAGAGCACGCGGAGATAATCGTAGAGTTCCGTCACCGTTGCCACCGTGGAGCGCGGATTGCGGCTGATCGCTTTTTGCTCGATCGCAATCGCGGGCGACAAGCCTTCGATCGCATCCACGTCGGGTTTTTCCAACTGTTCGAGAAACTGACGCGCGTAGGCGGATAATGACTCGACGTAGCGGCGCTGACCTTCGGCATAAATGGTGTCAAACGCGAGAGACGATTTACCGGAGCCGCTCAGCCCCGTGATCACTACCAACTTCTCACGTGGAATGTCCACGGAAAGATCGCGGAGATTGTGCTGCCGCGCGCCGCGGATGGCAATCACTTGTGGCACGGTTATCGCTTTCAACGAGGTGTGGCGTGTTTGGCCCTGGTGCCGTCCGTCGAAATCACATAGGCATCCCGGTTTTCTTGCGCTTTAAACTTGGCTTGCATGGCGAGGGCACGATCTTTACTTCGAAATTGTCCAATACAGACTTTGCGCCACAACCGATTTTTCGCGTCCTGTGTGGTCACTACGTAAGGCTCGTAGCCCTTCTGGCTCAGCTCAGATATCAAATGGCTGGCGTGGGATTCCTGGAGGAACGCCCCCACCTGAATGGCATACGCCGACGAGGTAGAGTCAGCCGTTGGCGCGGCACGCGACACGGAGCCAGCCGTTTTCGGCGCCCCCGACTCATGATGGGCCACCTTCCTGACAGGTCCTCCCGGCAACTCAATACTCGGAGTGTGCCGGCCGGAAGACGGCTCCGGGTCCGCTCGATCTGTGTAGCGTAACACGCCAGTGCGCTGGTCGAGCCGGGCGAGTTCCACATTATAATCACTCGAGGCCTGAATTTCAGCAGTGCGAGCGTCCGTCAGGTCGCGCTGGAACTCCAACACCTCAAAACTGGTCGAGAGGCCCAAGCGAAACCTTTCTTGCTCCGCCTCAAGTTGGGTCTGCGCCAGCCTCGTGGCCGCCCGCGTCACCTCCACCCGCTTGATCGCCGCCTCAATGGCGCGCACCGCCTCACGGATCTCACGCACGATAGCGAGTCGCAACACCCGTTGTCCCACGAGCGCTTGTTGCAGCTCGAGTCGGCGTCTCTGCAGGATGCTTTCCGCTGCTCGATTCCCCAGAGGATATTCGAATTGTAGCCCAAACAACCACTCATAACCGCGGGCATCCGGCAAGTCCGAAAGACTCCCGCCTGCATCACCGCCAAACGCACTCAAGCGCCCTAGAGCTTGCAAATCCAAGCGGGGCAAGCGTTGATTCTCCGCCTCCTGGCGGGCGATGCGGCGCGACTCAATATCCAGCTGGGATTCGATGATATCCGGACGATCCTTGAGTGCCTGCTCAATCTTCTCCTCTAGGATCAAAGTAGATAGCGGGGCAAACGTCGGTTGATCCGTCGGCTGGATACGCAGCTGCCAGGTATCCATAATCTGCGGCACATTCAAGACTTCCTTGAGCACGTCCTCCGCATCCTTGACGGCAGCTTCAGCCACGATGACGTCCTCTTCTCGAATTTTCACCTGCGTTTCCGCCTGCACCAACTCGATCGGCGCCAACGTGCCGATTTCAACGCGGATTTTATTCTCCGCCAGGAAATCCTCCGCCAGTTTCTGCGATTCGCGTCTCGCCGCTAAATCCTCAATTTGAAAGACCAAATTCCAATACCCCTCCTGGACCCTGAAGACGACATCGAGAATCGCTTGGATCACCCGTTGATGCGCAATGGCTTCAGTGTTCTGGGCCCGGCGGATAGGAGCGGAGTTAAAAGCAATCCCAAAATCCCGCAGTAGAGGTTGCGTCAGGGTCAATTCCAAATTGCTCTCATAACGCGGATCCACAATGGCAAACCGCGTTCCCGAACTGGAAGGTGCTTCGTTTAAACGGGTATTGATAAACCGCAGCTCATAGTTGCCGCCGGTGATGATCCTCTGTCTCAAGAGCGGTGTCACCTCCCCCCTCTTTTCAAAGGGCAACAGAATACGCTCGCCAATCACTGCTCCGGACTCATCAAAACTGAGAATGCGACTGTCCGGCAACACTTTGATCTGGGAAATCGAGGTCTCTAACCCGACAGCCGGATCGAATGCCGCGCGCTCCCGTCGTACATCGGTGTGAGCGATACGCGGCCCATAGCGTTCACGTTCAATGTCGAGATTATTTTGTACCGCCAGATGGACGGCGTCTGTTAAGGACAATTCCAGCACCCGTTCGTCAACCGTGGCAGGTGGCGGGTTAGCAGGCGGCGGGGAACTCGGCGGAGAAGCGGTCTGGGCGACGCGGCGAGGGCGTTCCTGCGGTTGGCGTGTAGCGCTGAGAGCGACACTGCTCAGAAGCACGATCACCATCCCGATCACACCCACGCGCCACGGGTAATCCACTGCCCTGAACCCCAACCGTCGCATGCCCACCTCCATACGCCAGGAGACTTCACCCCAATCATCGAAGCGCACCACGAAGCCACGCTGTGCAAAAACGCGTTCACCACGAACACCGGGAGGCGGACTGGAGATGCATCGAATGCGCGCGAACGTAGAGACAGTGTATCCAGGTCGACCCCTCGGGTCAATGTGGTGCGACACCCCTATGGCTACCGATAATACAGCGTACTCGCGACCGTGAGGAGGTCATCGCGATTGAGATCCCCGACCATGGAATAGACAATCCCGCCGCGATGCCACAAGGCCACCGGGTGTCCCCCAGTGTTGTCGACGTACATGTCCTGCCCCTGCAACCGCACCTTGTATTTGGACGAAAACGGCAGATTCTTCCCGTGGAAGGCAAACAGAAACAGATCGGCGTTATTGCGTTTATAGACAAAAGTCGCACTCTTCTGGTCGAACAAGCGGCACAGCCGCCCACCCAGCAGCTTGGTGGCTTGATCGGTAATGCAAGGCACCTTGAGCGGATATTGCATCTGGCGATTGAACCACGCCACGACCGCCTGATCGTTAGAATTCGTGACATCCAAAGGCAAGCTGTGTGTCTTATAGGCCTGATACGCCATCAACGCTTCTTGGACATACTTGCGGGTCATAGCGTCGTTCTTCGACCCGGCGGCAAACGGGTTGAAGAACCAGAGGAGGGCCACCACTGCCGCTGTCGCCATGCCTAGAGAAAAGTCCAACGGATGCACCCAGGCGCGCAGCCGCTGCCACCAACTCGGCGCCACCGGGGGGTGCATAGCCTGGCGGATGATCTGCAGTTTAACGCCCTCGGGAAGTGATTCCAGGCGCGCCTGTTGGTGCACAAATTGCCGCACCAAGCGCTCGGCTTCCGCATAGCTGGTGCAGGCCGGGCAACCGCGTAGATGCTCTTCCACATCTAGGCTTTCTTTGATATCAAGCTCATAATCAAGATAGACTTCTAGGTATTTCTCGCAGTCCTGACACGACAACATTCTTCATTCCCTAATATAGCCGGATTTCTTGGCAAACTCGGCCAGGCTCTTGCGCAACAAGCGGCGGCCACGGAATAGGCGGCTCATCACTGTTCCTACCGGACACCCAACAATATCCGCTATTTCTTTATAAGCAAAATCTTCTAAATCCGCCAACAAGATCACTATACGATACTCATCCGGCAACGCCTCTAAGGCACGCTTGACATCATCCTGCACCAGATGATGCAGCATCTCCTCTACCGATCCCCGGTTGGTCCATTCAGGTGGGGCCGATGGATCCGCGTAAAAGGGCGCCACTTGATCGAAGTCCACCTGCTGTTGTTGACGGGAGGCTTTGCGGTACGCATTGATGTATGTGTTCCGCAGGATAGTGAACAACCAAGCTTTAATATTTGTTCCCGGTTTGAAACGATGAAAAAAGCGGTAGGCCTTCAGAAACGTTTCCTGCACTAGATCCTGCGCCTCGCCAGGGTTGCGAGTCAAGCGCATTGCGGTGTTGTATAAGGCGTCGAAATGCTCAAGCGCCAATGCTTCAAATTCTTCGCGTGTGCTCTCCGACCGATAGTCCTCGGGCACCACCTTCTCCCTCAGCACATCTTCGCCGGGACAGCGCACTGCACGCGGGCCAGACGCTTATTTCATATCCCCAGCGAGTAGTCATGGCAACGGCGCGAAACAGGCTAAGGCCGTCTCCGCACTCCGACGGACCCGAGGGCTATCATCTTTCGACAATTCTTGCAGCGCCGGCAGGGCTCGTCGGTCTGCTAGCTGGCCCAAGGCCAACGCAGCACTTTCCCGTAACATGGGATAACTATCGCGCATCGCCGCAATCAAATGCGGCACCGCACGGCGGTCGCCCTGTTGTCCCAATCCATCCGCCGCAATCCGTCCGACTTCTTTGTCCTCATCCGTCAGCAGCGGAATTAATGCATCAACTGTCGCCGCTCCCTCAATCGTACGCAGGGCGTTCGCGGCTATCCAGCGCACATCGCTGTTGTCATCCTGAAGTGCGTCCCGCAACAAGGGAAAGGTATCGACGCCAGGCGCTTGCGCCAAGGCCGGTGCCGCCAGAGATTGCGCCGCCCGGCTCCGTACTTGTCCCTCTTCGTCTGAGAGAAACATCCGCAACATTTCAAGCACCATCGGCACCGGTAGTGCTTCCAAACTCGCCGCCACGTGTTGACGTTCATCTTTAGTCAGCGTCCACACCATATGCCGGAAAGAAGGAAGGACATGCTCCGTAACGGATGGGGCACCCTCCTGTGCCGCCATCTCTTGCAACATCCCGCCCAGTGCGGCCAGCATCGCCGTATCGCCCTGTTGCACGTAGGTGAGCACCGCCGCCGCCGTCTGCCGTTGCACGGCTACTTGGCGGCGCCGCACCGCATCGGGGTGCAGCCACTGGCGTATGGCCTCTTGGGTCAGACTGTCGCCCGCACTATACTGCGAATCGAATGCATTATAGCGTAACAATCCGTAACGCACCCACTGCCCCAACAGATTTTCGAGGATCGTACGGCCATCAACTGGATCAAGGCCCACCGTTTCCGGATGACACAACAACAAGAGTTCCTCAATCGTCCAATCCTGACCGGGTGGTAAAAAGGCACAGGCTTCAAGAAACTGTCGAAATACGGACTCCTCCACCGTCTGCCGGCGGCTCGACTCGATGAGCCGCTCGACCCAGGTGGGGGCTTCAGCCGCTATCAACCCTTGTGGGAATGCTGCCTCAGTGCCACCCCTCTCCGCCCAAGCCGCCGCAGAGGTAGCGGCTAACATCAGGTGCCCGGGATAAAGCTGTCCCATTGCGCCAGTCGCTGTGACCGCCTGCTGCCAGACGTCCCGCCCTTCCCGTGGCAATGCCCGTTGTAGCCGGTGCAAGAGTTCCTGCTGGGCTTCCTCCGTCAGGGCCTCGAGCTGATGCACAGCCGCGGTTGACGGATGCTCAAGAGCTTGCCGCACTGGTGCCACACTGTCCGCCGTCCCTGACCAGAGTATCATTAAGGGTAAAGAAACGGTCTCACTTGCCGCCACAAAGTCGCGCCAAAACGATTCCCAGCGCCAGGCTCTCGCCGCGTCGGATACCGGGGGCGCATCGAGCTGATCGATGATGATCACCAAGGCTGAGCCAGGGGTGACGCCGCGGGTCTGCATGGCGCGCAGAAGTGCCGTCCAGCGTGCTAACCAGGCGGATGCATCCGGCGCTCTGATCCCCCGCTGGGACAGGCTGTCCAAGATCGTCGCGGCCCCTATTCCCCAAGGGTGTTCCCGGACCGTATTGAGTAATTGCGTCAACGCATCGCCCCGACTCGGCGTGCCACGCGACAGCGGTACAGGCTCATCCTGAATCCGAGCCCAATCGGCAGAGGCCAGGAAGGTGCGGAACTCCGCTTCGTCCCAGTCGATCGCCAGCGCCTTGCGAATGCGCTTGGTATCGTCGTACAAACGCCGTAAGATCGCCTCACTCTGCCTCTGCAGGGCCGTCAACAGGCGGCTCATACACGCGGCTTCGACCAGACAATCGCCCGCATTTACCTGCGCCACATAGAATTTAGCACCGTGACACTGCAGCAGGCGAAACTCCGTCAACAAAGCAGATTTGCCGCTCCCAGCCGGACCTTCCAACACCACATATTGGGGCGCTCCTTGACACGCTGCCTGAAGGTGCGTGTCAAGCGCTTCTACGATGCTATCGCGTCCCACAAACGGCACCTGAAGTAAGGGCTTATGGCGCACACGACGCAGTTTTTTTGAAGACCATGGAAAACGCATAGGTATACTCTCGGGCAGGCCCACGCTTGCATGTCCCGGCTGTAAGACCCATCAAGACCATCCCAATCGCCTAAGGACTTCTGCCAGTCTCGGTTAGGCAGAGGGAAGATGGGAGAGTCCGGTCAGGGTTGTGGGCGTCTCTCCAGCACGTGTTTCAATCTCTTGTTTGATACGATCAAGGATGCCATTGATAAACGAGGGCGCCTCATCCGTCCCGTAGCGCTTCGCCACTTCCACAGCCTCATTGATCGTCACATTCGGGGGGATATCGGTCAGAAAGAGCAATTCGTAAATTGCAAAGCGGAGGATATTCCGTTCGATAATCCCAATCCGTTCCAACGACCAGTTCATGCTCCACTCTTGTACCAGAGTATCAATTTCGTCCCGATGCGTCATGACGCCGGTCACCAACGCAACGGAAAACTCCCGCACCGCTTCTGGCACGACGGTATCGAGCCACGACGCCTGCAGCAACGCGTCGACCGGTTCCTGGGTAATATCAAGGGCATAGAGAAGTTTGAGTGCGGTTTCACGGCCGCGCCGACGTTTGCCCATCATGTCACCCTAGCTTTTGCAGAGTTCGGTAGAGGTTGGCCATCTCGATGGCGCTCATGGCTGCTTCCCACCCTTTGTTGCCCGCCTTGGTGCCGGCACGCTCGATCGCCTGTTCAATCGTATCGGTAGTCAACACGCCAAACGCCACGGGAAGTTGGCCCGCAACCGCCGCGCTCGCAATGCCCTTTGCCGCCTCTCCCGCCACGTAGTCAAAGTGCGGCGTCGCACCCCGAATCACACATCCCAAACAGATGATCGCATCGCCCGCCTGATCACTTTGCGCCAGCTTGTGCGCCACTTGTGGAATTTCAAATGCGCCGGGCGCCCAATACACCGTGATGTGGGCATCATCCGCGCCGTGGCGCGTCAGCGCACTCACCGCCCCATCGAGCAAATGCGAGGTGATAAAATCATTGAAACGGCTGATGACGATACTGAACTCCAAGCCGGCAGCGGAGAGGTTGCCCTCTACCACTCGTGGCATAGATGTCTCCTTTTCCGCAGGTCTCAACACACCCTCGACGGCAATCTACACGAGCCCTACCACCACTCCTGTTTTCGCTTCGCTTCGAGATCATCAATATCAAAAAAGTGGCCAAGCTTCTCGTGCTTGGTCCGCAGGTATTGGACATTGTATTTGCCGGGCTGAATCTGGATGGGCACGCGGTCCACGACCTCGAGACCGTAGCCTTCCAAGCCCACCATCTTACGGGGATTGTTGGTCATCAGACGCATCCGCTTGATGCCGAGATGCACCAAGATTTGCGCGCCGGTGCCGTAATCCCGCAAGTCGGGCTTGAACCCGAGTTCCACATTCGCCTGCACCGTATCGCGGCCGGCATCTTGTAGCGCATAGGCGCGAATTTTATTGGCCAGGCCAATGCCACGCCCTTCTTGATTCAAGTAGAGCAACACCCCATTGCCTTCTTCCGCAATCAAGCGCAACGCCTTTTTGAGTTGGTCACCGCAATCACAGCGAAACGAGCCAAATACATCACCGGTGAGACACGAGGAATGCACCCGCACCAGCGGTGGATGATCGTTATTGATGGCGCCCTTCACCATGGCCAGATGTTGATCTTTCGTGATTTCTTGCTCATACACCAGGGCTCGAAATTCCCCGTAGCGCAGCGGCAGTTGGGTCTCCGCCACCACCCGCACCAGCGATTCCCGTTGCATGCGGTAGTGAATTAAGTCTTTGATC
>Ga0256867_10000902_pt1 | contig 12147 bp, 9 predicted proteins | sample RVTome_15_FD_185939 | JGI IMG/M metagenome (GOLD analysis project Ga0256867, IMG submission 185939) | Soil microbial communities from uranium-contaminated site in the Upper Colorado River Basin, Wyoming, United States - RVT150D86 (HiSeq) ... | reverse complement strand
CGTCCACCGGCGGCTCAACCTGGATACAACGCGTCTGGCATATCTGCGCCAAGAGGTCGGCACAGGGCCGTGGCGACCGCTGCTGCGTCTGATAGTCCACCGCCGCCAAGCCAAACCGCGCCCGACGACCCTCAGCCCATTCAAAATTATCGATGAGCGACCAGTATAAATAGCCGATCACCGGTACTCCCCGCTCGAGCGCCTCCCCAAGGCGCACCAGATGGCGGTGCAAGAAGGCGCTCCGCAGGGTCTCATCCTGCGTGGCAATGCCATTTTCTGTGATCAGCAGGGGAAGTCCCAGGACGGTATATTTATCGAGCACCCGAGAGAGCCCCGCCGGATAGACCTCCCAATCGATATCGCTCAATGGCCCCTGGTCCACATGATGGGATTCATGGCATGCCCGGCCCAACACGGCAGACAATCCGAATCCCGTACTGCGCACCACCGTTCGAGTGTAGTAGTTGAGACCGAGGAAATCCAAAAACCGCGGACTTCGGAGCGTCGACCGCAGCGGCGTGCCAATCAACTGAAAAAAGGCGTCATTCAAGACGCGATCGCGCAACGCAGCCGCCAGCCGGTCCCGCCACCGGGTCGGATTGCAAGGCTCGATCCAGGGAGCACTGTGGGCGAAGCCGACCTGAATATCCGGGCGCTTCTGATGCATGACGCGATACGCCGCCACATGCGCCCGAGCCATGCGGCGGCAAACCCGCATCGCTTGACGCCAGGACGCGTGCCCGAATGGCGGCCACTCGCCGTTGACATATCCCTGCATGAGGTAAACCGTCGGCTCATTCAGCGTCAGCCAGTAGGTCACCTCGCTGCCTACATGCGTCAGCACATAGTCGGCATAGCGCGCGAACAGCGCCGCACTGTCGCGCTGCAACCAGCCGCCACGGCGCGCAAACCAATTCGGATTGGTAAAGTGGTGTAGCGTGACGATCGGCTCCAAGCCGCGCTGCCGCAAGGCCCGGATGACATCGCGGTAATGCGCCGTTGCCGCCGCATTCCACACCCCTTCCGACGGTTCGATGCGGCTCCACTCAATCGAGAAACGGTGCGCATTATGGCCCCAGGATTGCGCCAGATTAAAATCCTGTTCATAGAGGTGATAATGTCGGCACGCCGCACCGGATGCATGCGGCACCTGGCCGGCTTGCTCAGCCGCCCACCAATCATTGCCATCATTACCGCCTTCAACCTGGTGGCTGGAGGTTGCCGCTCCCCACATAAATGGTTCCGGGAAGTGATAGATCTGAGACATCATGAGCTGATTTTAGGACTGCATCCGAGTGGGGGTGTGCTCGACCATCAATCAGCCACCTGCAGAGCGCAGCGCACGATCTTGCCACCACATCATAAACTGCTCGGCCACAATGCGATTGCCGAGATGATTCAAGTGGCTATCCCGGCTGAAAAACGGCGGTTGGGACGCTCCCGCCTGACGCAGAGCGGTATACAGGTCGAGCACCGGAATACGCGCCGCTTGAAGGCGTTGCCGGACCCGCGCCATGGCGGTGTCGGCAGGCATCTCCGCCACCTCGCCAAAGAGTTCTTCTTTGCTCGGTATCAACACCACCAATACCGACGCCTGTTGTCGCTGCGCCGCTTGCCGCAATCGGTCCAAGGAGTCAAAAGCCCGTTCAATACGCGCATCAGCCGCGGCAACCGGCGTCGTGACAAACGGGAGTTTCCGCTGGTCAAAGAGCATTTGCGTGCCGTCCGGAAAGGTTCGGCGCAGACGCATGGAGGCGCTCTCTCCGAACCATGCCGCCGCGGCTTCACGCCCTAATGCGACCAGCAAAGAGCGATTGAGGAGACGAGATGGACTCAAGCGAGATTGGGGCTGTAGACGCCGGTCGTACGTCAGGCGAAAGCGATCGTAGTCCATTCCGTCCGCATCTTCGATCCAACTGTAGAAATGCGTGTCATTATCGAGATCGCTGGCCAAATACCAACACGTCACCACCCAACGCGGCTGCAAGGCGTCGCCAAAGCGGCGGTAAATGCGATATTGCCGCTCCGGCCCGGCACCGGGAACCCCGAGATTCACCACCCGTTGATCGGCTAACTGGCGATCGATCAAGGTACTAAACTGCGCCTCAATGCCAACACCCTCGCCGGTCACCAGGGAATCCCCGAGGACCACGATCTCGGCCTGCTGTGGCCATGGCTCGCGATTCGAGAAGCCATGTGCATCGGTTTCTTTGACATAGTGGTAATCCGAGTTGCGCACGGCCTGCTTTTGATGCGGTTGCAGCAAAAACCCAACGTCATCGTCCGCCACCACTTGGTGCTGGCGCGTGCGCTCATGCAGGCGAAGTTGCCACGACACGGGAAACCAGGGCTGCACCGGCATGCTGTGCAGGATGATTTCACCCAGCGCCAAGAGCAGCAAGATAAGCAGGAGCAGGACGCTGCCCCGCCATGCCCATTTAAAACGGCCTACGCTCATACCGTCGGTTGACCTTGTGCACGCGGACTCGGGAGAATGGCGGCTATATCCTGCCACGTGATCTCGCCACGCACGATCAACACGGCAAGATAAACCCCGAGCCCCAGGCCGTGCAGCAGCATCCCCCAGCCCTTGGTCTCCGGCAAAAGCGCATCAATGCCAAACATCAACCCGCCCGCCAGAGCCAAGTTGACGAGCGTGCGCAGTTGCAAAAGCGTTGCGAAGCGCCGCCAGATGGCGACGCTAAACACACTGATCCCAAACAAGGGCGTTACGACACTCGACAATGCCGCTCCGACGACACCGCCAATCTGAATGAACAGAACCATCACGATCAAAGATGGCAGTAGGGCCAGAATAATCACCACCGCCGTTTTGCGCATCTCGCCCGCCGCATGTAACGTCGACCCCATAATAGCCTGCATGGTGTAAAGTCCCTCACTGACCACCAGGATGCTCAGCAACAGACCGCCCCCAGAAAAATTCTTGGAATACATAAACTGCATGAGCCATTCCGGCTCCGCCGTTAGCACGAAGCAAGCCGGTAAGAACACCATCAAAAAAAATCGCAACGCCTGGTTGAGATAGTGTCGCGCCGCCGCCAGGTCGTCGCGCGCTAAGGCGCGGGAAATAGAAGGTAGGATGACCACGATCACCGTCGCCAGGGCAAAGGCCGGAACCCGGGCGATATTCAACGCTGCCATGAGGATGCCGATCATCGCCTCTTCCGACGCGGGCGACAAGATTTTGAGGGTTCCCAGGAGCAGCGAACTGCGCAGCATCAACGGGAAATAGTACAGCCCAATCGGCACTGCTACTGCCACCAGCGGCGTCACCCGGCTGCACCAGCGCCCCGTCCACTGCACGCCGATACCCGGGAGCAGAAGCGCCAGACCCACGACGGTTGACGCCACGTTGATGAGGAGCGCTTTTTCCAGCGAGATGCCCACGAGCATGAGGAGCAAAACGGCGGCGCACTTGGTAAACGCATAGGCAACTTGCGACACCCCAAGCCGCCCGAAGTGGCTGTGCCCCTGGTGAATGGCCTGCACCGCCGTATAAAGGCCGAATAACGGCAAGTCAATCGCGGCCAGGCGAATCAGCCAGGCACCGCGCTCAATCGCCAACCAAGAGGCCAGCCAGGGCGCTAAGCCCCAGAGCAGGAGCATGAAAAAAACATGCAACCCCAGGTTGAGCGCCAGGGCGCTGCGTTCGATCTCCGCATCACCTGCCGGGGCTTCGGCAAGCAATTTGGCGGTGGCCGAGGGAATCGCATAGCGTCCGGATTCCTCCAGCCAGACCAAAATGGCCATGATCACGCCGTATACGCCGTAGGCCGTCGGTCCGAACTCCCGCGCCAGCAACACCACAGCCAGATATCCCAGCAGGAAATAGCATCCCCGGCTGAAGACCAAAGCGGCCGTGCCGCGGGCTGCGGTTCCGGCTTTTGTCGCCATCTCGATTAATCACCTGAAGGCGAAGACAGGGGAACGCCCAACTCCGGCAGCACGCGGCCGTGCATGTAGTCTGGCAAACCGATGTCGAAATGACTGAGAAGAGTGGGTGCCAAGTCCAGAATGCTGGCCCCGTGCAACACGGCGCCAGAGGCGATTCCAGGCCCCACCGCCACGCTAAACGCATGGGGACGATGATTGCCCGTATAATAGGGTGCCAACCCATAACCCGGCTCCGGGCTGCGCGCCACGCCGTACTTTTCCGTCAAGAGTTGCGTGCTAATCCGGGCGTCATCATTCCAGTTGACAATGATGTCCGGCATATGACTGCGGCATGGCCCCTGGTAGAGATCGTCCGTTTTGTAAACCGTTAGCGCTGCCGGTTTGCCATTCGCCGGGTTGATCAGGCCTTTGATCGTCTGATACAGCTCCTCGCACAGGGCGTCATACTCCACACCGGGCGCGACAATGCCCTGAGGTTCACGCCCTTGCAAATTAATGCGGATATAGCCCTCATTGGCATTCTCAATTAAAAAGGCGCGCGTATGTTCCCACGCAATGCCCGCAGTCTTCCAGCGCAAACTCAGCTTTTCATTCACGCGACGCGGCAACACGGTTCTAGACACCGCGACCCGCCACGATTTCGGAATCCAATTTCGCACCGTGCTGACGAGATCCGTCTTCGCCTTCGGGCCCTCTCCTGTCGATGCGCCAGCGCCGTTCGTCTGGCTCGGGATATCGTTCAAGAGCTGCATCCGGGTGAGCAAATCACCCAGAATATGCGACCCGCTGTAGTTGGGTCCCATGCCGTCGCCGGAGACGAGCAAGACCAGAGTGTCGTCATCAACACTCCGGAGCAGGTCACCTACGGCGCGATCGAGCGCCACGTAGACATCGCGCAACGCCGCTTGCAGTGGGCCGCCGCCTCCCGGCGGATGCGCTGCGTAAGAGGGGTCGTGATAGTGCCAGAAATAGTGCCCCGCCGGGTGACATTCACCAAAGACCACCAGGAACAGATCCCAGTCGTCTTGGTCCATGAGCCAGCGCACGACCCGTGTTTTTTTCTCCACCGCCGCTAGCAAGCGCCGGTAGAATCCGTTGGGATCGGGTGGCGGCGTCATGCCAATTTGGCTATGATCCTCCGCCGGATAGGCGCCAAACGTCTTGTGCATCTCCCGCTTCAGCTCCGGCGGCAGAATAGTAGGCTCCGAAAACCATGACCACGTGCCCCATTCGACCACCTGTGAGCCGTTGAACGGTTGCAGCGGACAGGTCATAAACGCATCCATCACCACGCAGCGCTTGCCCTGATCACTGAGTAAGCGCCAGAAAAAGGGTACCGGACTTTGATCTGGACGGGGCCGGACAGGATTCTGCTGGCCAGGCTGCATCACATAGGCATGATAGAGGCCGTGTTCATCCGGTGGGGCACCCGTAAAAATCGATGGCCAGGCCGACACATGTACCACCTCAGCCGTGGTCTGCAAGCGGCCCCAGATACCGCGCTGCCGCATCTGGGCGATGTGCGGCAACACGCCGTCTTCGCACCACTGATCAATCAGCTCGGTATCGGCGGCATCGAAACCGATAAACAACACCCGTTTGCGTGGTTGATGCGTCATGCTCATACTTCTCTTATGTAGATTGGAAACCCGCTTGCGCTTGCAGCTCCGGCGTAAACACGTCATCGATTCGGACACAGCGGCCATCGTGCGCCGACCGCATGGCAGTTTCCAGCATGGCGAGGGTCCACAGATTATCTTCGCCGCTGGTTTCCGGCACCCGGCCCTGATTAACCGCATCGCGCAATTGATTCAACAGCGACACCGTGCCGCCCTTGGGATAGCGGTCTTCATCCCCTTTGGGCACGGACACAAGTTTCACCGGGCGAAAAAAACGTCTGCCCCGGGCACGCCACCAGACCCACCGGCGATCCGTCCACACATCGCCTTGATCCCCCTCGATCCACAGGCTGTATTCATAACGCGTCGCCACCATCGTGCCGCTGTAGTGAATGCGGATCCCGCCGGCCATTTCAAGCATCGCATCGGCGGCGCCCTTACCCTCGTAATCGCTGTTGGGCGGATTGTACGAACGGGCAAAAATCGACACCGGCTGGCCCTTAAAAAAATATCGAAAACTGTCGAAATGATGGACCGCGATCTCAGTGAAAAACGGCTCGGGCAGGCTCTTGACCCACGGTCCCTGCGTGTGGCTCGGTTGATCGCGGCGATCGATGCAAAGCACGCTCGAAACGTGGCCCACCACACCCGTATCGAGCAGGTGCCGGATGGTGCGCTCAGCCTGGAAAAACCGGTAGTTTTCCGCTACCACCACCGGACGCTGCACTTCTCGCGCCCGCTGCACCACCTGCACCGCTTCTTGCAAGGTGGAGCCAAACGGTTTTTCAACCAATACCGCCAACCCGGCATCGAGGGCTTGCAGGGTGTGCGAGGCGTGCAGAAACGACGGGCTCGTGATCAGCGCCGCATCCGCTTTGACCTGTGCCACGGCCGCGTCAAAATCGGTAAAGAACCGGCCGTGTTCCTGGCCCGGTAGCGCACGCGTGGCTTGCAACGCCGTCTCGCTCACATCGACACACGCCACAGCCTGGTAATCCGGGTGCTGATGCACGAAGTCCAGCCAGTGCCGACCGCGCCCGCCAACGCCCACATGAATCATATTAAGCGGCATCCTAAATTCTCCTCGCCGTCTCACCTTGCATGGCTTAAAACAGAGGACCGCGCACGAGCTGCACCCCCATGGCGACTGCTGCAAAGGCAACTAAAATATAGCCATAGACAAGTTTTGACGGCTTGTGACCGATGGTGACCTGAAACACGCCCAAGATCAGCACAAATAAAATTTTGATCCAGACGACCCGGATATAAGCATTCGTCACAAACTCCAACGAAAACAGTTGCGCCAACGTGATGCCTCGGTAGGCGAGCAAATAAATACCGGTAATCCACAACACGGTCTGGGCATACCAACCGACACCGCCCAATTTGCGTTCAAACAGCTTGGAGAAAAATCGCGTACTCTCCGGATCCCCAAAAAACATGGCGCCAATCCAAAACGCCGCCGTCAAAATATGAATCCATACCGCCAAAAAATACACCACATCCATGCAACATCCTTAAGCTTGAAATGTTGACTCAGCTCCAGGCGCCAGTAAGCTCAAAGGCGTTCCGTCTAGGCCATCCGGCAGCGCCAGACCCAACAACTGCAGGATCGTCGGCGCCACATCGGCCAGATGGCCACGGCTATGCCCACCGGGCGGCACCCCGGCCCCCCCAGCCAATAGAAAGCCGTATGGCGAGTGCGTGCCGGGGCGCAGGTCGGCGGTCTCGCCCTCCACGCGGCCAATGCGCGGCGAGCTGAGCGTGGTAAACGGCACGGCGTCATTCCACGTCACGATCACATCCGGCAAATGCTCCTGGCGCTCGCCCGGAAAAATCTCGTTGCGAATCCAAACGTGGCGTACAGCCGCCGCACCGGTATCCGGGTTGGTCAGCATCTTCAGCTCCGAGCGCAACTCCCGGCACAGCGCTTCGTACTCGGCTCCTGGCTCGACGATGCCCTCGGGCTCGCGTCCTTTGAGATTAATGCGGATGCAGCCCTCCAGGTCCGTGGGCAGGGTAAAGGCGCGGGTGCGCGACCAATCAATATGGCCCGCTTGCTCCCGCGCCCCGATTTGATCCCGGAGCCACCACGGCAAGCTGTCCGCGATCAGACGCCGGGTACTCGGAGGCACCAGGGTTTTGACGCGCCCAATCAGAGACGGTGACCGCGCCGCCCCCTCATCTGAGGCTGGCGGACACATCAGGCCGAGACGTTCCAATACCGTTGGCAGCAAATACCAGCCACAGCGGTTCGGGCGTACGCCATCGCCACTGACGACCATGACGGCGGTATCAGCTGGCAGGTGATCGAGTAGCGCGCCCAAGGCCCGGTCCAATGCCTGGTAAACATGCAGCAAGGGCTGAAACGCGCTGGCGTTCCCACTCGCCACATCATCTGCTTCCAGAGGCCACAAATAATGTCCCGCCGGATGCGGCTCACCAAACCCCACCACGGCCAATTGCCAGGCCTCTTGATGCAACAGCCAGTGCGCGGTGTCCTGCTTATAAGCAATACTGCGCAGCAAGCGTTTTTTCAGCACGCCCACATCCGGAATCTTGGCTCCGAGGCGTTTGGCTTCAAACCCCAGAGGATAGCGGCCGAAGCGGGATTTCATGCCTTTGAGCACGGATGGCGGGCACGCACAGGGCCGGCCATACCAAGCCCACGTGCCCCAATCAAAAATGGCTCGGCCCTGGAAGCCCGCCTCGGGAAACGTCTCTGGGACATCGTACACCACGCATGACCGGCCCTGCGCATCGGCCATCTTCCAGAACGTCGGCACGCCGTATTGATCCGGCTGTATATGCTGCGCCAGTTGGTGCCCCGGCTTGGGCTGGTAGGGGAAATAGACCCCATGGCGCCCCGGCAAGGTCCCAGTAGCAAACGTGGGCCAGGTCGACGTGTGCAGCACTTGCGCCGTGCTTTCCAGATCAACCCAGGTGCCAGACGAGAGCAGCGAGGCGAAATGTGGCAGTTGACCCTGGTCACTCCAATACCGAATCAACTCGCCATCGCCCATGTCGAGACCGATCGCAAAAACGCGTTGGGCCGTTGCGTGCAGCGCGCTCATGGCGTGACATCCTGATTCTGGGAAATGGCCGCTGCGCTCATCCCGGCCGCGGCACAGACATCGGCAATCTCCACGCTTTGGGCGCTACGGTCAGACACCATTACGGCCTCCGTCATGGCCAGCGACCACAAGTTGTCGTCGCCATGCGTCTCCGGCGCCTCGCCACTGCGGATCGCAGCCTGCAGTTGATCCAGCAAGGATGCCATGCCCTCACGTGGCGGCTTCAGCGCATCAGCCGCGGAAATTTTGGGCATGCGCAGCGGCAGAAAAAACCGTGCGCCCTTCTTTCTCCACCACAGCCGCCGCCCGTCCGTCCGCAGGGCGCCGTACTCGCCCTCGATGCGCAGTTCAAATGCATCGCGGTTGGCGGTTAGCGAGCCGTAATATTGGATCGGGATATGGTCCTCCATCTCAAAAAAGGCCTCGGTCGTGGAGCCATCGTACGGGTAGGGACTGCCCGGCGCCTGGCTGCTCTGGGCCATGACCCGCACCGGATTGCGACCCAGGGCGCCGCGCAGGCTATCGAAGTGATGCGCCGCCACCTCGTGTAGTTGCATGTAGTCAACCGGGAGCCCACCGGGAACCGCTGCAGTCTGACGCCGCCGATCGATACAACTGACATGTGTCACGGTGCCCACTTTGCCCTCGCGCAGCAGCGTTCGCAATGCCCGCTCGCAACGGCGATAGCGATTGTTCTGCGCCACCAGCACCGGATGTCCCGTTCGGTGGGCCACCGCCATCACCTGGACGCCTTGCGCCAGATTTGGAGCAAAGGGCTTTTCAATCATTACCGCCAAACCCGCCTCCAGCGCGGCCATCGCATCTGCGGCATGCGACGCCAGCGGAGTCGCCACCACCGCGGCATCCGCCTTCACCTCCTGCAACGCCTCCTCCAACCGCTCATAACAGGGCAGTCCAGAGGCGTGGCGCTGTGCCCATTGCCGGGCCGCGGCATCCGAGTCGACGCAAGCCACCGACACCGCATCGCGGCGACCCCGCGCCATCTCGAACCACTGCCGTCCTCTCTCGCCAAGTCCGATATGGAGAATATCCATGCTCTATCCTTACGTCACGTCTGATCAGTAGCCAGCAGCCGGTGGCTAGCTTCCAAATACTGCGCCGCCGTATGTTCCCAACTCACCGATACCACGGCATCAGCCGCGGCTTGTCCCATGGCCGCTAGATGCTGACGCGCCGGAAACGCGTCGAGAAACGCGCGCCAGGCTGACGCCTCATTAGGCACCAGAAATCCGGTTCTCTGATGGGTAATAAGCTCCCGGATATGCCCGCTCGGCACGCTCACGACCGGTCGGGCACAAGCCATGTATTCCGGGATTTTGAGAGTCGAAAACGGCACGAGCTGATGGTGAAACGCCTGGACCTGATACGGGGCGAGGCAAAGATCAGCCGCCGCGATAAACGTGGGAATCATCTGATGGGGTTTCTGGCCGTGAAACACGACCGGGAAACGAACCTGCTCAGCCGCAGCTTCATACCGCAACCGATATTCCCCGTCTCCTACCACGTGCAGCTCGATATCCGGTACGGAGGTGTGGCCCCCTGCGTCGAATAACGGTCTCAAGTCGTGGTACATATCCATCCCGCCCACATAGAGCAGAATGCAGGCATCCGGACGTAGGCCCAACTCCTGACGTGCACCGAGTTGGTCCAACGGACGAAAGCGGCGATGGTCGACCCCCAGTCCAATGACCTGCACCCGATCCGGCGACAGACCCCGTTGTTCGATCAGCATCGCCTTGAGAGTATTGGTTTCGGCAATCACCAGCGGCATGTGCCGCGACGCATAGCCCGCCACACCCTGTGCCGCCCGGTGCACGAGATACTTGGCCATGGTTCGGACATCGCACACCGGTTCGTTCCAATAGCGCACATCGTTTTCCACCAATGCTCCGGGCACCCCATGGGCTCGGAAGGCGGCTGATAAACTTCCGGAAAGCCGCCAGCCTTTTTCCATTACCACATCGAATGAGTCCGCCCACTGCCGGGCAAACGACCGCAGCACGCGCAGATATGCCAGGTGCGTCAAGGGATTGAGTCCCCGAGCCACGACGTCGTCTGCCAGGTCTCCGGTCCGGTCGGCCTGTGGCTCGATCGCCATGATCTGGTACCCCTCCGCCTTGACCGGCTCGCGGATATGGCGAAACGCCACCGTCACATTGGCCCACGGACTTAGAGCTTCCACCAGCGACAGAATATTGCGGGTCGGTCCGGCCGTACTGAGCAAGGCATGGCCTGGTGCGGCATAACAAATTGACAGACGCTTGCGGCTCATCGCGCTACCCGGCTCATCAACGTTTCGTAAAGACAGGTTAAGCCGCGCAGGCAGATGGTCCAATCATATTGCGCCACCACCAATTGCCGCCCTGCCTGCCCCAATTGTCGGGCTCGATCCGGATGGTCGATCAGCGTCCGTAGCTGCTGCAGGAATTGCTCGGCGGTCTCGGCCAGCAAGATATTCTCACCCGGCGCAATCTCCAATCCCTCCGCTCCGAGCGCCGTCGACACCACCGGGCGGCCCATGGCCATGGCTTCGAGAATTTTTAAGCGTGTGCCGCCGCCGGAGCGCAACGGCACCACCAGCGCCAGTGCCTCATCCACGTAGGGACGCACATCCGGCACCTCACCGGTGACACATACTCCGGGTTGACGGCCCAGTTCAACGACACGCGGATGCGGCAAGCGTCCCACGATATTCAACTTCAGTTGCGGCAGATGCTGACGCAAGAACGGCCAAATGTCCTGGCAAAACCACACGACCGCGTCGACATTCGGCGGATAATTCATCAATCCCGTAAACACGAGCGAGTGGCTCTCTTTGGGCGGTTCAAGCGCTTGGAGACGCTGCACATCCACGCCGTTGGGCGCCAGTGCGACCACCGCTTCCGGGGCATGCGTCTCGATCCACTCGCGATCCACCTTCGACGTTGCCAGAATACCATCGAATCGCCGCAGCGCTTTAGGTTCCCACTGCCGGTGCAAATAGTGATCCCACATGAGCCCCAGCCGGCGGCCACTCCAGGGCGCGACTTGCAATTCACGGGCGAAGCGGATCGACTCCACATTGTGCATGGATAAGACGGTTTGAGCCCGGCTGGCCGGGCTCAATGCCAGCAGATAATGAGCCATATAGGAAAATTCGATGTGAACGATATCGTAGTCTTCTGCAGCAGTGAGCTGTCGAATCCGGCGCGCCAATGGCGGCTGCCAATAGAACGCCTGCATCAGGGGCAACCCTCGTGCAATACCTTGCGCTAGCCGTCCCAGAACCGCCCCAGCCCGCGCCGGCAGAACAGCCGTCTCGATGCGCTCACATAGCTCGCGCACGGGGTTCTCCTCCCACGCGCTCTCCGTCTCAGGACGGTGCGTCAGCAAGGTCACCCGGTGCTGAGGGGCTAAAAACCGTAGCGTTTCCCAAATGCGAATGCGCGCACCATCATAGGGCGGCCACGGCAGCCAGGGAGCGATGTAGAGTATTTTCATATCGATAAACGGGGATTATTCAGGTTAAGAACGACTCG
>Ga0256867_10000901_pt1 | contig 12147 bp, 7 predicted proteins | sample RVTome_15_FD_185939 | JGI IMG/M metagenome (GOLD analysis project Ga0256867, IMG submission 185939) | Soil microbial communities from uranium-contaminated site in the Upper Colorado River Basin, Wyoming, United States - RVT150D86 (HiSeq) ... | reverse complement strand
CCTCGTCGTCGTGCTGACTCACGGGGATCCCGGCGGCGATGATGATCTTCCCTCCATCGGCATCGATGTCCGAGGCGAGGAATGTGATCCCCTCGGCGTCCCCCGCGTGCTGGACGGTCTTCACCAGCCTGTGGAGCTCCTCGCCGACCCGCTCGGGTCCTTCCACTGTGAGCATCCTGTCGACACCGTTGAATTTGACGAAGCCGACGGTGGCGATTCGATGCTCGGAGTCGGCCAGACCCGAGGCCAGGTGATCACGCAGCCTCGCAGGCACCATCATGGATAGCGACTCGTTGGAGAGGGAATCGCGGACGATGTGGCCACAGGGTGGGTGGTTGATCTTGTTCTTGCGTAACAGCCAGCCGGTGCCTTTGCGGCCACCGACGAAATCCTTGGGGACTCGTGCTCCGACCGCGTCGCTCACCACGATCTCACCTGCGCTCGCCGTCGCCTCCATGTCCGTTGTCACGGAGGCTGCCGGTCCGGTGACGATCAACTCACGATGAGAGTCTCCGACCAAGAAGAAGTCGACCGGCCCGGTATGCACACCGGAAGACATCTTGAGGTTGATTCGGCCAACCGATGTGGGTTGCTTGGAGGCATCCCGCAGTGCGGCGCGCATCTCCACCGTGGCTGCGCAGGCCTGCATCACGTGGTCATGGGTGGCGAAGAACAAGAGCAGAGCGTCTCCGCCGAACTTGAGAAGCGTGCCGCCACGTTCGTACACCACTTCCAGCATGCGACCGAAGACCCGGTTGAGCACGGAGGTGAGCTCTTCAGCGCCGATCCTGCCCTTACGGGCGAGGCGCTCGGAGAGGTTGGTGAACCCTGAGATGTCAACGAAGACGAGTGAGCCTTCCAGCACGCGCCAAAGTTCACCGGGAGCCTCATTGTCCCACTCCGATGCCACTCTCGGCACGTAAGGGTCGAAACGACCGCTCAGTTGGTTCACCCTCGTTGCCTTGCTCGCCACGCCTATGTCAAGGGTAGACATCGGCTCGGAGCCAATCACTTCGCGTTGGCGAATGGGCACCTGGCGCGATCAGTCAAGAGTTGAACCACCTTGCATTGGGGCATCGACTCAGCCACCCAGGGCATAGACGAATCCGTCTCCGCTGACGACGAATACGACGCCATCGATGACGGCAGGCGACCCGCGGACGTGAAGCCCCGTTCTCCACGTCCATAGCGCCTCCCCGTCGGTCGCATCGACGGCATGGACGACACCATCTTCGGAGGCGAAGACGACCACGTCGCCGGCGACCACTGGAGGAGCTGAGATTGGACTGTCGGCCTTGACCTTGGCAGGCGGCCACAGAAATTCGTTTGTGGTGAGGTCTCTCGAGTAGAGGTATTGGCCGTCAGGTAGATAGATGATGTCGCCCACGATGGCAGGTGCCACCTCCACCGGGGTCTCGGTGACGTAGAAGGGGAGTCGGCCTGGAACCGTGCCGTCGCAGCGCCCCGCCGGCAAGGTCCATATGTTCTGTCCTCGAGTGGGCACGTAGACGATGTCGTCTACCACCATGGGGTTCGAGAGTATGGGTTGGAGTGCATCGAATTCACATACCGGCCCGGGGATGCCCGAGGACACATCCAGGACATGGAGGATCCCCTCCTGGCTACCCGCATATAGCAACCCGTCGTGGTAGGCGAGGTCGGCCGAGATAGGCCCGAGCCCCACATCGCCTTCCGGATATCTCGACAACTCCTCGCCGGACACCAGGTCCAACTCATGGATGAAGCCTTCGGTGGTGGCCACCCAGACCAGGCCATCGACGACCACGGGCGACGACCGGATGCGAGCTCCCAGGTGTGTCACCCAGGTGCCCCCGGCGTCGGTGTCGGCGCGATGCCCCCTCACCACACCGTCGTCGTCGACCACGACCACCATCATCGGATTGGTGCCCTCTCCGATCACGGCTTCGCCCATAGCGGGTGCCGCGGAGACACGACCTTCGGGGGTCATCGTCCAGATCTCGTCCCCGGTTGTCTGATCGAGGGCGTAGACGGTGCCTTCGGTGGTGCCCACATAGAGGTATCTCCCGAAGGCGATGGGTGCAGCTTCAATCGGACCGGCGGTCCGCACCCTCCAGTAGTACCCGGATACCGATCTTGGGCCCTGATACTCGACCGAGCCACCTCGGCCGTATCCCCCTCGATGCCCCACGGTGCCGAAGAAGGAACGCACGTCGGCCGCCACTGCCACCTGTGTCTCCTCCAACGCCGGCGCCTCTGTCACCGCGACCTCCGGAGTCGTGGTTGGCGGGGAAATGGCATCTTCCTGGGTCAGTTGGGCGACTCCCAGGGCGGTACCGGCGGCCAGGACGACCACGCCAAGGGCGGCCGCCACTATCCGTAGAGGACGAAGCGCCCGGGAGCGGCGGACCAGTCCCCGAGTCCTGCGCTGTGCCGGACTGAGCACGACGTCTTCGCCGGCGAGGCCGGCCTTGCGCAGCGCCTCCTCCATGGCTGTCGTGGCGGCTGCCGATTCCTCATCGGCTGTTGGCTCGGGAGCCTCCAGGGCGGCAGCCACGTGTGGAAGGGCTCGCCACTCGGCTTCCCATGCGGAAGGGACTCTCTTTTCGATCGCTCTCACGGCCAGGATCACCGGGATGGCCACCGGGTCACCCCAGAGGGAACCGGCATTGATCGCCCTGGCTGCAACCATCGGGAGCCCGGCGTGGGTGGCAACGGCAGCCGCTTCCGCGGCTGCGCCGCCTCGTTTTCCCCGCTCGGCCATGACGCACAAGAGCTCGGCTGCCCACCCATAGAAGCGGGATTGGAGCATGAGGTCGACGAGATCCTCTGATTCGTCTTCCCTCCACGGCTTGCCGCCTTGCGCGTCGATCTCCATCTGCAGAGCCAGACATCGCACCCGCCATCTCCAACCATCGGAACCAGACGGGGTGGCCGCCAGGGCGCGGGTTATCTCCGCACGGGCCTCGGGGACACTCCCGCGGCGCAAGAACACATTGGCGCGGTGAGAGCGCGCCATGTTCTCCCAGGCAGGAAGCTGCCGTTCGACCAGGTCGAGCACTCGCTCCGATGCGCTCAGCGCATCGTCGAAGCGACCGAACGCCAGGTTTCCTTCGGTCAACGCAAGTTGTGCGAGGAAGACCGGTGCCTCCACGTCTTCGACCGCAGCCAACTCCTCAACGACGCGGATAGCCTGCAACGCCTCGTCGGGATGCCCCGAGACGAAGAGGGCACGTGCCCTCCATGCCTCCTTGTCCGCCACCGAGGCGTCACCTTCCAACTGGCCTGCTGCGTCGCGCAGTCGGGTGAACTCGACCTCGGCCAGGCCCACCTCTCCTCGATCGAAGTGGATCCAAGCCTTGTTCTGGGTCGCCGCGAATCTCTGTTGCGGAGTGGAGCCCTCTGCCAGGAGCGCTTGCCCCTTGCTCAGCGTGGCCTCCGCCTCCTCGGCAAATCCGATCCGGTTCAGGACTCGCGCCCGCAGTGTCAGCAGTGAGCCCAACTCGGATGTTTCACCGGCCTGAGCGGCCTCCCACTCCGCTGCGGCCACGATCCGCTCTGCTGTCTGGGGACGCTGGCTGTCGTCTGCGACCGTGGCCGCCAGCCGAAGGGCGTCGACCCTTGCTCGCCCTGCGAGAAGGGATGTGGCCATCTCCAGGTGAGTTCCTGCCCACTCCGTCCGGCCGGCCGAGCGGAGAAACCGGGCGCAGATCAGATGCAGTGCACCGAGCGCCTGGGCATCGGTCACACCTGCCTCCTTGGCGGTGCGGAGGGCGGCTTCAGCCAGTTGAAACGCCTCACCGGCGGCGTGGCGGTTCTCCGCATCCTTTGCAGCCTCGGCGAGAACGGGGAACGCCTCTGCAGGCTGACCGGCCGCCTCGCGGAGCCCTCCGATCACCGCGAGCGGCCCGCCCGTGTCCTCGAGGGCCGCGGCCAGCTTCGCGGCCACGTACCCAATGCGGGCCTCCCCGGCGAATCTGCTCGAGACCTCCGTTACGGCCATGAAGCCACCACGTGCTTGTTGCAGCCAACCCCCCGCCACCAATTGATTCCCCAGCTCGAGGACAGCTGGCTCATCGAGCCCGAGGAGTGTGGCGGCTATGGGCACTGAGATCGGCCCGGTGAGCAGCCGGGAAGCAACGATCAGCTCCGTGGACCGGGGATCGAGATCTTCGTCTGGTAGGAGGGACTCCTTCGAGTCGAGGGAGAGCTCGACCAGTTCCGCATGCTTGCGAGCCGCCCCGGCGAGCTGTTCCAGCCACCAGCCGTCGACCCCAGACAAGGGGCGATGGGCGATCACCAAGAGGAGGGGACCGGTCTCCTCACCCACCAGACGTTGCAGTCGACCGAGTGAGGTGGGATCGGCCCACTGGGCATCTTCGAGGATGACAGCACCACCCCGGAACTCCTCGATCTCCAGTTCCTCGGCCACCCCTCCCACCGTGGCCCAGCAGACCGGGGCGCACACAAGCCGTGAGTGCACCTCGATCTCTCCTGGAATCAGGTCGACGAGCTGAGACGCCGAACCGTCCTCGGACTCCGCGATGACGACGGCCGACTCGCCTGAGGCGACACGCTCCACCGCTCGTGTGAATTCGGCCGTCGCTCCCTCGCCCATTCCTCAGAAAGCTAGTGGTCGAGATGTTGCTCTGACGGTGAAACCAGAATCTCTCGTTGGTGAGGTTGAGATTCTCCACATGAGAGCGGCCTGAGCTGCCCACGCCCAGCATGGTGAAGTCCGAGTACGCCTGTATCCTCGACCGGCGGGGCCCGTAGCTCAATCCGGTCAGAGCAGCGGACTCATAATCCGTTGGTTGCAGGTTCAAGTCCTGCCGGGCCCACTCGGACGCCCATCACGCCGGCGAAGTTCCTCAATCGGGTCCTAGTCGCTCATCCGTGTCATAGGTCGTCCTATTCGTCCCACCATTTGAGAACACGTGAGGCCCGAAGGGTCACCCACCGTGAGGGCTCGCCCTCACCGTCGTCGACATCGAACCAAGTTCGACCCGTCGGATTCCGGTCGAGGGGCCAGGTGCCGTCGCCCAAGCGCCGAGAGCGAACGTGGTCGATGGCTTCGGCCAACCGAGGGTCGGGAGCCACGCCGGCCAGGGTGGCCGAAGAGCGGAAGTAGTCGAGCCCGCGCAGCACGTCGTAGTGCCATCGATCGGGGTGGAGAAAGTAGAGGTACCGCTCGTCGGCCGGTTCACCGTTGCTGAGCCGACGGAACAGGGAGCGCTTCAGGAGATACTCCTCGCCGGAGAGGCGCGCCTCCCGCGACTCGGGGGTGCCGCCGGTAACCCGCTCGTACTCCAGGAGTCCCTCGAGAACGTTGATCGTGGTGTCGAACGACGATCGGGTCGAGCCGTTCTCGGCCTCACAGTTCCACCCGCCGTCATCCAGGCGCTCTCCGATGAGCCTGTCGACGATCGGGGCCACGTCGACGCCGAAGTAGGTGCCGTTGGCAACCGTCATGCCATTGATGCACGGTTCGACCTCTCCCTCCCAGTAGGGCTGGCCGTCATGCTCCCAGCGGCAATTGGCGCCGATCACATCCACCATGCGCTGAGCCCGATCTGAGGCCGAGTCGAAACCGAACTCTCGAAGCTGAGACAACGAGTGGGTGGTGGCGGTCCATGGCTGACCGGGCTCGTCACCTCCCCAGACGTAGTCAGCGGGGAAGTGTGCTCCGCCCGCCCACCGCCCATCCTCATCCTCGAAAGAGAGGAGACGAGCACCCCAGCCTGTTGTCTCCACCTTGGCCCGCTCCGCCCTCCAGTCCGACTCTGGAGCGTCGAGCAGGTCGCGCATGACCTGCCAACGGATCGAAGGGTCCGAGTGCTCCGGGTCGACGAGCCAGTCGATCACCGTGTCTATGTCCGTCATGAGTCGAGCCTATCCGTGCTCGGCGAATCCGGTCAGCTGACACCCAGCGTCTCACTTAGGATGAGGTCTCGGAGTCCCAGGAGGTCGAGGGTGCCCAAGATCGAGGAAACTGCGCTACCCGGCGTGGGAATGCGTCATGACTTCATCTCCGAGGATGGGAGCCGGGTCGGGGTGGTGCATCACCGCACCGGTCGTCGCGAGCTGTTCGTCTGTTCCCCTGCCGACCCGGACGAGGTGATCCTCAGCCTCACTCTCAGCGACGACGACAGCCACGCCCTCTCCGAGGCGCTGGGCGGATCGACCGTCATCGAGAGACTGACCGGGCTGCAACAGCAAATCGGGGGTCTTGCGATCGACTGGCTGGAAGTCGGCGAGAAGAGCCCGTATGCCAACAAGACCATCGGCGATGCCCGGATACGCACGCGAACCGGGGTGTATGTGGTTGCGGTCATCCGGGGCGAGCAGGCACATCCTGCACCGGGCCCTGAGTTTCAGATCGAGGCGTCAGACACGCTGGTGGTGATCGGAACGCCACAGGGCATCCGGTCCGTTTCTGAAGTTCTGACGGCCGGGTAGCTGCATGGACCACGGGGCCCGGCTCCTATTCGAGCTCGGCGCGGTCGTGCTCAGCCTGGCGATTCTCGCTCGTCTCGCCGGTCGTCTCGGGATCTCTCCGATACCGCTCTATCTGCTCGGCGGGCTCGCCATAGGGGAGGGGGGTTTGGTCCCCGTCGTGACTTCAGAGGAGTTCATCGAGGTTGGCGCCGATCTGGGGGTGATCTTCCTTCTCCTCATGCTCGGTCTCGAGTATTCGGCCAGAGAGTTGATCGCCGGGGTCCGATCGGTGGCACCGGCGGGAGTCGTCGACCTGGGCCTCAACTTCACACCCGGTTTCGTGATAGGTCTCGTCCTGGGGTGGGGAGCGGTGCCGGCCCTCTTCATGGGAGGGGTGACCTACATCTCGTCGACCGGAGTCATCGCCAAGCTCCTGCACGACCTCGGCTGGAGCGGGAACCGGGAGACCCCCGTGGTGCTCTCGATCTTGGTATTCGAGGACCTGGCGATGGCGGTCCTCCTTCCGACTCTGGGTGTCCTTGCCCTCGGCGTCACCACTTCGGGTGCGATCCTGACGATCGGCCTCGCGGTCGCCGTCATGGTGGTGGCGATCGCTTTCGCATATCGCCATGGGGATCGGCTCAGCTCACTGGTCTTCCATCGATCCGATGAGGTCAGCCTGCTCTCGGTATTCGGGTTGACACTCGTCGTTGCCGGGCTGGCCGAGGAGGTCGCGATATCGGCGGCTGTCGGTGCATTCCTGGTTGGCATCAGCCTCTCGGGCGAAGCCGTCGGCAAGCTACGCAGCTTGCTCTCACCGTTGAGGGATCTGTTCGCGGCGGTGTTCTTCGTGTTCTTTGGCTTGTCGACCGACCCCACGTCGATCCCATCAGTGCTCCTCGTCGCGGTCGCACTGGGTCTGATGACCGCAGCGACCAAGTTGTTCACCGGCTGGTGGGCAGCTCGTCGCAGCGGGATCGGCGCCCATGGCCGATGGCGCGCCGGTCTCGCCCTGGTGGCGAGAGGCGAGTTCTCGATCGTCATCGCCGGCTTGGCCGCAGGTGTCGCCGGGGCCGAGGACCTGCCGGCGCTGGCAGCTGCATATGTGCTCCTGATGGCGGTGGCCGGCCCTCTTGCCGCCAAGCTCGCGGAGCCTGGTCGCCGACGCACGGCTGTGGTCTAGAGGACGATCGGTCACCACGGTGGTCATGCCGGACCAGGTCATGCCTTGTGCCTGGAGTGCGATAGGTTGACTCTGTGTCCGACTCCGAGCGTCGAGTGGTGGTGGTGGCCAACCGACTTCCGGCCACCTATGACCGTGATACCGGGGAATGGGTCACCAGCCCGGGGGGCCTGGTCTCCGCGTTGACGCCCATCCTGGAACACACCCGGGGTAGTTGGGTCGGTTGGAGCGGCGTGGCTGGCCAGGGCTTCGAGCCCTTCGTTCACTCGGGGATCACCCAGATATCCGTCACCTTGACCCAGGAGGAGTATGAGGAGTTCTACGTCGGCTTCTGCAACGGGACGCTTTGGCCCCTCTACCACGACTCGGTGAGGGCACCCGAATTCCATCGTCACTGGTGGCGACCCTATGTCGCGGTGAATGAGCGGTTTGCCGAAGTCGCCGCGGCGAACATCGGGCGCGACGACGTCGCCTGGGTCCAGGACTATCAGCTGCAACTCGTGCCCCAGATGATCCGGGATTTGGCCCCGGTACATCGCATCGGTTTCTATCTCCACATCCCGTTCCCCCCGGTCGAGCTGTTCGCCAAACTGCCATGGAGGCGACAGGTGCTGGAAGGGTTGCTCGGCGCCGACGTGCTGGCCTTCCAGTCTCGGTCGAGCCGGACCAACTTCGCCGTCTCCGCCCGCCGTCTCGCCGGGGCCAATGGATCGGCTCGCAGACTGGAGTGGCGGGACAGGGAGGTGGTGCTCCAGGTCGCCCCGATCGGGATCGACACCACCCAGTTCAGGGAAATCGCCGCCACCGACGAAACAACGATTGCGGCCAAAGAGATCCGGGCGCAGCTCGGTGATCCCGACGTCGTCATCCTCGGTGTGGATCGCCTGGACTACACGAAGGGAATCGACCTCCGCATGAGGGCGCTGCAAACCCTCCTTGAGAGACGATCCGATCTTATCGGGAGGGTGGTTTTCGTCCAGATCGCTATTCCCAGTCGGGAAGACGTCGCCGAGTATCGCAAGATCCGGGCAGACATCGAAGGACTGGTGGGTCGGATCAACGGCGGTCTCGCCGAAGTGGGCCGGCCCCCGATCCACTATCTATACAGAAGCGTCCCATTCGAGGAGCTGATCGCCTATTACCGGGCAGCCGACGTGATGTTCGTGACCCCCCTTCGGGACGGTATGAACCTGGTGGCCAAGGAGTACGTCGCCACCCGATACGACAACACGGGCTCGCTCGTCCTCAGTGAGTTCGCCGGGGCAGCAGAACAACTCACTCAGGCATTCTTGGTCAATCCGTTCGACCTCAACGGGCTGGCATCGACCCTCGAGGAAGCGATCGGCACCGCCTCGATCAGGGGGAACTCGCGGATGAAGGCCCTGCGACGGTCCGTGTCCCGACACGACGTCTTCTGGTGGGCCGACCGGTGTCTGGGAGCTCTCGGGCTTTGACACTCGAAGAGGCAGTGCGCCGGTTGATGGCCCGAGACTCGGTGTTGGTGGCTGTGGACTTCGACGGGACGTTGGCCCCGATCGTCGACCATCCCGATCACGCGGCGCCGGACCAACGGGCGATGTCGGCGTTGGCGAGCATCGCGGCGCGTCGCGGAGTGGAAGTCGCCATTGTCTCCGGGAGGTCGACGTTGGACTTGGAGAGAAAGCTCGGTGGGTCGACGGGTTTCACTCTCGTCGGCGAGCATGGGAACGACCTGGGCGCCGAGGTGACCGCCCATCCGCTGGTTGCCGAGGCACAGGCCATGGTGGGCGCGCTCGCCGAACCCATGGAGGGCGCGACGGTCGAGCACAAGCCGAGCTCGGTCACCCTGCACTACCGCAACGTCGAACCTGGCCTCGTCCCCGAGCTGCTGGGCCGGGTCAAGGACTGGGCGGCGGGGCACCAGGAGTTGAGCCTCCTCGAGGGGAAGGATGTCATCGAGCTCAGCGCAGGCACACGCACCAAGGGGGACGCGGTGCGTGATCTCGCCAACCAGGGGGCCGGCGTTATCTACATAGGAGATGACATCACCGACGAGACCGTATTCGAAGTCCTTGGTGACGCCGATGTCGCTATCAAGGTGGGGTCTGGGCCCACGGCCGCGAAATTTCGGGTCGAATCCGTCTCTGATGTTGTCGCGATTTTGGAGATGATCGCTCTAGCGTCGAGATGAATGGCGCGAACCTCGAACCACACATGGTGGAAGCACGCCGTCTTCTATCAGATATACCCGCTGTCCTTCGCCGATTCGAACGGTGACTCCTACGGGGACTTGAACGGGGTCATCTCCAAAATCGGTTATCTGTCGGACACGTTGGGAGTGGATGCGCTTTGGCTCTCCCCTTTCTTCAGGAGCCCGATGAAGGACTGGGGATACGACATCTCGGATCACACCGACGTCGATCCGTTGTTCGGCGACCTCGAGTCGGCCCGCCGACTGATCGACGTGGCCCACGAAAAGGGCATTCGGGTGATCGTCGACTACGTGATCAATCACACCTCGGATCAGCACCCATGGTTTCTCGAGTCGAGGTCTTCGAGAGACAATCCGAAACGTGAATGGTACGTCTGGCGCGATGGTCGGGACAACGGCCCGCCAAACAATTGGGTGAGTGTGTTCAGCGGGCCCGCGTGGACCTTCGACGAGGTGAGCGGACAGTGGTATCGGCACACCTATCTCAGCGAGCAACCCGATCTGAACTGGAGAAATCCCGAGGTGGTCGAGGCGATGTTTCAGGTCGCCCGTTTCTGGCTCGACATGGGTGTGGACGGGTTTCGCGTCGACGCCGCCCACCAGATGATGAAGGACCCAGAGGAAAGGGACAACCCCCCGGCTCCGCCCGACTATCCACGCCCGTACAAGGACATGGGTGAGTACGACGCCTTCATCCATCTCTACGACTTCGGTCACCCCGATGTCCATGAGGTGCACCGACGTCTGCGAGCCGTCGTCGAGGAGTACGGGACCGACGTGCTCACCGTTGGAGAGATACACATTTTCGACCTCCCCGAGTGGGCGTCCTACTACGGAGAGAACTTCGACCAGCTCCACATGCCCTTCAACTTCCATCTGATGAGTGCCGAGTGGGACGTCCCCAGTTTGAGGGCGGTCATCGAGACGGTGCTGTGGAACGTCCCGGTCGGGGGCTGGACCAACTGGACCCTGGGAAATCACGACGAGATCCGTCTCGCCACCCGCCTGCCCGAAGGTCATCACCGGTTGGCGGCTCTTCTCCTCCTCACCCTGAGGGGCACGCCGTTCCTCTACTACGGGGACGAGCTCGGGATGACCCAGGTGCCCGTCGCCGCCGGCCGGGCGAGGGATCCATGGGGGCGTAACGTCGACTGGCTGAGTAGGGACGGTGCGAGGACGCCGATGCAATGGACCGCAGAGCCCAACGCCGGGTTCGGGCCCAAAGGCAGTGAGCCGTGGCTGCCGATCGGGCCCAACCACGAGAACGTCAACGTCGCCTCGGAGCTCGACGACTCCGACTCCACCCTCAGCCTCTACCGGCGACTGATCCGGTTGCGCAAAGAGCACTCGGCTCTGCAGGTCGGCTCCTTCCTCAGCCATCCCGCCTCGACCGAGGAGGTGTTCGCCTATCGGAGAGAGTCCGACTCGGAGACTATGACCGTCATCCTCAACTTCTCCGACGAGGAGCGGAAGATCGACGTAGGGCGTGGAGAGGTGGTGTTCTCGACAGCAGACCACCACCGAACGGAGCCGTGTCGTGGTGATGTGCTGATCGCGCCGCGGGAGGGCCTTGTGATCAGCCACGGTTGAGCGTCCTGGCATGATTGTGGCCATGGAGAACACCCCGGGACGTCTTGACGGGATCCTTGGGACCGATCAGTACCAGCTGGCGATGGCGCAGGTCTATTGGAAGGAGGGGCTCGCCGAGAGAGATGCCCAGTTCGACTACTTCTTCCGTCGGTACCCCGACTACGGGACCCACCAGGCCGGCTACTGCGTCGCGGCCGGCCTCGGATGGCTCCTCCAGTGGATGGAAACGGTTCGCTTCGAACAGCGAGATCTGGAGCTGTTGTCCGGGCAGGTCAACGCGAGCGGATCGAAACGCTTCGACCAGGGCTTTCTCGACTGGCTCGGGGAGCACGGCGATCTGTCTGCGATCGAAGTCGAGGCGGTGCCGGAGGGGAGAGTGGTCCATGCCAACGCTCCGGTCGCAGTGGTGCGCGGCCCCCTGGCCATGGCCCAGATCCTCGAGACCCCGCTGCTGAATCGCCTCAACTACCCGACGTTGGTCGCCACCAAGGCGGCGAGGGTTGAGGATGCGGCCAGGGGCAGCACCGTGCTCGAGTTCGGCATGCGACGGGGGCCCGGCAGCGGAGCCCACTCCGGGGGGCGCGCAGCCCTCATTGGCGGGGCCGATTTCACCTCCAACGTCGCCCTCTCTCACGCCATGGGGCTGGACCCGAAGGGGACTCATGCCCACTCCATGGTTCAGGCGTTCATGGCTCTGGGCGGGACCGAGTTGGACGCCTTTCGCAAGTTCGCTGCCGTCTACCCGGACGAGTGCATCCTTCTGGTG
>Ga0256867_10000900_pt1 | contig 12151 bp, 11 predicted proteins | sample RVTome_15_FD_185939 | JGI IMG/M metagenome (GOLD analysis project Ga0256867, IMG submission 185939) | Soil microbial communities from uranium-contaminated site in the Upper Colorado River Basin, Wyoming, United States - RVT150D86 (HiSeq) ... | reverse complement strand
CCAGGCCCCCGGTGGCGCCGCAGATCGCCGCCACCGGCACGCCGGCGTCGAGGAACTCGCGCGCCTTCCTGGCAAATGCCGCGTTGCCGCCATCCTCGAGCCAGGTGTCCGCGCCGGCCAGGATGAGCATGGCGCTGTCCTGTCGGCGCAGCTCGCCCAGGGCCATGTCGGGCGTGATCCGAACCCCGCCCATGGTCGTCACCGGTTCCCCGGTTTCGCCCACCGTGACCACGGCGTAGCGCCCCGGTTCCCGCTGCCAGTCCTTCTTGTTGATGTGGGCGGTCGCGAACCCGACCTCCCAATCGGCCAGGGTGTCGTAGACGGCCATGTGCACCTTGGTTGCCTGCATACCTGATCCTCCGTTGTTCTTGACAGTATCCCGTCCTATCGACAGCATTCTGTCAAAGGTGCGAGAGGCGTGAACTCAACCGTCGGCGAGGTAGCGGTGAACCATCGGCACGGTCATCGCACCCTCCCCTGCCGCGGCGGCCACGCGTTTCACGCCGTTTGCCCGCACGTCGCCAGCGGCGAAGACACCTGGAACGCTGGTCTCGAGCGCAAACGGCGGGCGTGGGAGCGGCCAGCTGGTGCCGTCGATGTCGGTGCCGGTCAGCACGAATCCATGCTCGTCACGTTGGATCGCCGGCGGCAGCCAGCCCGTACGGGTCTCTGTCCCGATGAGCACGAACAGTCCGGACGCCGCCATTCGTGCCCGCTCACCGGTGGCGCGATGGGCCAGCTCCAACCACTCGAGCCGACCATCGCCACCGCCGTTGACGACGTCGGTTTCGGTGCGCGCCTCGATCCGGCCATTGGCCTGGATCTCGTTCACGAGATACGTCGACATCGTCGCCGCCAGCGCGCCCCCGCGGGCGACGATCGTCACGTGGGCGGCGTAGCGGGCGAGATGGACGGCGGCCTGGCCTCCCGAGTTCCCGGCGCCGACGACGACCACGTCGGTGCCCTCCAGGGCGCGGGCGTGGCCCGTCGCCGCGCCATAGAACACGCCGGCGCCGACGAGCTCCTCGAGCGACGGGACGCCAAGGCGGCGGTAGGTCACGCCGCAGGCGAGGATCACCGCGCGTGCGTTCGCCACCGCTGCGTCGGACAAGCGCAGGCGGTGCGGGGCACCGGGCTCGAGGGCCGTCACGGCGCGGGCCAGGTCCAGCGCCGCGCCGAACCGGACGGCCTGGAGAAGCGCGCGTCGCCCGAGCTGTCTACCGGTGATGCCGTGAGGGAAGCCGAGGTAGTTGCGGATCATCGAGCTCGTACCCGCCTGGCCGCCGAACGCCTCGGCCTCGAGGACCAGCGTCGACAATCCCTCCGACGCCGCGTATACCGCTGCCCCCAACCCCGCCGGCCCGGCGCCGACGACGACCAGGTCGAAGGTGCTGTCTCGCACGTCCGCGACCGCCCCGAACGCCGTGGCGATCTGTCGGTTGGTCGGGTCGGCCAGCACCGTCTGGCCCATCACCTCGACAACTGGATACGCCACGCCGGGTCCGACCGCGTCCGTGATCGCCCGGCCGATCGGAGAGTCTGGCGGGTGCACGCCGGTCGGTACCGCGAGGCGCTCCAGGAGGTCGCGGATCTCACCGACGCGCAGGCTGTCGCCATCGCCGACCACCTTCACCGCCTCGACGGTCGGCGTCGTCGTCCACGCCCAATCGCCGAGGTCCTCGGTGATCGCGCTGTGGAACTCCTCGTCGCGGGCGTCGGTCGGCTTGGTCAGGATGGTGTCGGCGAGGCCCAACTCGGCGGCGCGCAACATCGCCGGCATCTGATCGGGTCGCAGGCCCCAGTCGACCAACAGCATGCGCTTGGCGGTCGGCGCCATCATGCGGACCCGAGTCAGCACTTCGACCCCGTCGAAAGGACCCAGGGCCAGGTCGGCAAGCACCATCGCGACTGCGTCACCCCTCGCCCGCAGCGTGCCGAGGCGGGCGATCGCCTCATCGCCCCCCATCGCAGACTCGACGCGGTAATCGCGGGCGTAGCGGCCGAGCTCGGCGACCATTCGCTGGCGAGCCGTGCCGTCCTCGACCACCACCATGATCACCGGTTCCACCACCACAGGTTCTAATGCGGCCTCCGACTCTGGTGGCCAGAGCCCGCCAGCCAGGCCAAATGGCTGGACCTGGCCCGGGAGCTGTCGGTGCGTCAACTGGCCCGGGTGGTCGGCGCCACCAACGCCGGGCTGAGGCCAGCAACTCCCCGGCGGCACACGACGGCTCCCGTGTCCCGACGACGGCGACGACCTCACCTGGGTCCCGGTTGTACCGGGTCGACGCTCTCTTCACCTGAGACGGATCAGCGAGATAGGGCGTCACGCATGCGGTCGATCCAATCGGCGTCGAGGTTTGCGTAGACGAGCGTGGCCCCGGCGAAACGCTGCAGCTCGGTCACCAGCGCGTCGCGGTCGAGGTCCTCGACGAGCAGCACCAGCGTTGTCGTCCCGGGCTGCACGGTCTCGCGAAACCACGCCACCCACTCGTCGCTCACTCCGTGATCGATGACCTTGGCTGCCACCGCGCCGGTGCCGGCCCCGACGCCTGCTCCGATCGCCCAGCCCACGGGACCGCCGAGTATCAGGCCGAAGAGCCCGGCCCACAGTGCGCCCGACAGTGCCGAGCGTCCGGGAGTCAGGTCGACCGTTTCCCGCACCGTCGTCCGGCCCGAGTCGTCCTTGCCTACGAAGACGGCATCCAGCAACCGCAGGCGCTCGTTGGACGCAAGTCGCGTCGCCGCGGTCAGGAACTCCTGGGCACGGAAGGCATCGCCGAAGGAAACGCCGACCAGCGTGCGTTCCTTCTGCTCCACGGGTTGGTCGGTCACTCCACCAGCCTGGCACGGCTCTAGCCTTCGGCGAATGCGTACCGGGCTGTTCCTGCCGATCTTCGGGGAGCTGAGCGATCCCCGCGTCACCGCCGGCCTCGCGGCCGAGGCCGAGGCGGCCGGGTTCGACGGCGCCTTCGTGTGGGACCACGTCCAGTACCGCGCGCCCGCCACGCACGTCGGCGACGCCTGGGTCACCCTCGCCGCCATGGCCGTGGCGACGGAGCGCGTGCGGATCGGTCCACTCGTCACGCCGCTTCCGCGACGCCGCCCACAGGTCGTCGCCCGCCAGGCCAGCAGCCTCGACCGGTTGTCGGGCGGGCGACTCGTGCTCGGCGTCGGCACCGGCCGCGACTCCGCCCGGGAGCTGTCGGCATTCGGCGAGGAGCTCGACACCGGCACCCGCGGTGAGATGCTCGACGAGGGCCTCGACGTCGTCAGCGCCCTGTGGTCCGGAGACGAGGTGCGGCACGAGGGTGCCCACTACGTCGCCGATCGCGTGACGTTCCAGCCGACACCGCTCCAGCGTCCCCGGGTGCCGCTATGGGTCGCCGGGCGGTGGCCCTACCGCCGGCCGCTGCACCGGGCGGCCCGCTACGACGGCTACTTCCCGATCGACCTCGAGGCGCCCGAGCAGCTCGCCGAGCTGGTCGCCGAGCTCGAGGAACGGCGCGAGTCCCGGGCGCCATTCGAGATCGTGGTCGAGGGCTGGCCGGGCGACGATCCCGCGCCCTGGGCCACCGCCGGCGCCACCTGGTGGCTCGTCCGGTTCTCACCCTTCGACGTCGACGCCTCAGCCGTCCGAGGCGTCATCGCCGACGGTCCTCCGGCCTAGCTGTAGACGGGCTCAGGTAAGCATGGCCAGGACGTCGCTCGCCCGCAGCTGGCGGTCGTTGACCTCGGGACGGTCGGGGACGGATCCGCCGAACCCGAAGGTGGCCAGCACGTCGACCCCGCTGAGTAGGTCGCGCAGCTCGCGCGGCGGGGGGAAGTACTCGTCTTCGTCGGTGATCCGCACCTCGTCGACTCCCTCGACCGGCGCCAGCCGGGCGATCACGGCGTCGACCAGCTCCTCGGGGGCCGAGGCTCCGGCCGTGACCCCGACCGTGCCGGTCAGGTCGTCGGGCAGCTCGTCGGCGGCGTTGACCCGATAGACGCGGGCGCAGCCCGACTCGTACGCCAGCTTCTCGAGCGCCCGGGTATTGGACGAGTTGGCCGAGCCGATGACCACCACCGCGTCGCAGCGGGAAGCGATCTCGGCCAGCGCCGACTGACGGTTGGTGGTGGCGAAGCACAGGTCGCTACGGCCCGGCCGCCACAGTCCCGGGAACCGCTCGGCCGTGCGCTCGGCGACGGCGGCCCAGTCGCGGTGCGACAGCGTGGTCTGCGCCAGCAGCGCCACCGGCTGGTCGGTGGCGGGTAGGGCGTCGACGTCGGCCTCGGACTCCACCAGGTCGATGGCGTCGGGTGCCACCGCCATGGTGCCGACCGCCTCCTCGTGGCCCTCGTGGCCCACGTACACGATGCGGTAGCCCTTGCCGGAGCGCACCTTGACCTCGTGGTGGACCTTGGTGACCAGCGGGCACACCGCGTTGACCACGTAGCTGCCCCGTGCCCGGGCGGCCGCCACCACCTCGGGCGCGGACCCGTGCGCGGAGAGCATGATGGGGCGGCCCACCGGCACCTCGGCGACGTCGTCGACGAAGACCACGCCCAGGTCACGGAACCGGTCGACGACCTGCTGGTTGTGGACGATCTCGTGGTAGCAGTACACGGGCGGCTCGAATGCCCGGACCATCCAGGCCAGCGCCTTGATCGCCATCTCCACACCCGCGCAGAACCCGCGGGGCGCGGCGAGGAGGACCTTGTCCACGGGCATCGGCCCAGCGTACCCAGGCCCCGCATGGCTCCTCCCCGGGCGAGCGGCGGTCGCCTGGTCAGTAGACTGTGTCGCCTATGTCTGCCCCCCGTGTCGTCGCTGTCGCGCCCGGATCCCCGGCCGCGCGCGTCGGCTTGGTCGAGGGTGACGAGATCCTCTCCATCAACGGTGAGGTGCCCCGTGACCTGCTCGAATGGCGCCAGCTCGTCGACGACGGCACCCTGGCGGTCGAGGTGCGCAGAGGTGGGTTGCTCGAAACCCTCGTCGACGTGGACAAGCGGGCGGGGGAACCCCTCGGGGTCGAGGTCCAGTCGGCGCTGTTCGACAAGGTGCGGACCTGCGACAACCACTGCGAGTTCTGCTTCATCTACCAGCTGCCGCCTGGCCTGCGGCGCAGCCTGTACCTCAAGGACGACGACTACCGCCTGTCGTTCCTCTATGGGAACTTCACCACGCTCACCCGCTTCACGGAGGCGGATCTCGAGCGGGTCGTCAGTGAGGGACTGAGCCCGCTCTACGTGAGCATCCATGCCACCGATCCGCAGGTCCGGGCCGAGATGCTCCGCAACCGCCGGGGCGCCACCAGCCTGCGGTGGCTGCGGGCCCTGCTCGACCATGGCGTCGAGGTCCATGGCCAGGTGGTCGTGTGCCCGGGGGTGAACGACGGTGCCATCCTCGACGACACGCTGGCCGGGGTGCTCGATCGCTATGCGGAGCTGGCATCGGTGTGCGTGGTGCCGCTGGGCGTGTCGCGCTTCAACACCGAAGCTCGCATGCGGCCGCACACCACTGCCGAGGCCGTCGCCGTGGTCGACTGCGTGCACGATTGGCAGGAGGTCTTCTCCTCCGTGCTCGGCCGCCGCATGGTGTTCGCGGCCGACGAGTACTACCTGCTCGCCGATCGGTCCTTTCCCGATTCGGCCGTCTACGGCGACTTCCCGATGTACGAGGACGGCATCGGCATGGCGCGGGCCTTCGAGGCCGAGCTGTTCGGGACCGGGTTCAGGGCGACGGCCGAGGACCGCGGCGGGTTCTTCCGCTCGGCCGACGCCGACCTCTCGGGATCCTCCGACGCCGAGTACGAGCCCTACCGGGGCGTGCGCGCCACCGGCGACCAGCTGCTCCGCATCGGTCCCCGGCGGCGGGCGCCGGTCGCCATCCTCACCGCACCGTACGGCGCCCGCGTCCTGCGCCCCTTGGTCGAGCGGCTGGGCCGGCCCGACGTTCGGATCGTGACCGTCGACAACCTCTATTTCGGGGGCAACGTGGCGGTGTCGGGCCTGCTGGTGGGCGCCGACCTGGCGCGTGTGCTGGCCGACGAGCCGCCGGGCCATCGTTATCTCTTGCCGGACGTGTGCCTGACTCAGGGCCGGTTCCTCGACGGCACCGCGCCCGGGGATCTGCCCCTTCCGGTCGAGATCGTGCCCGCCGACGGCCGCTCGTTGCGGGCTGCGCTCGGCTCCCGGGCGGGAGGCTAAGAGTGCGACTGCCCGTGGTCGCCATCGTGGGGCGGCCCAACGTCGGTAAGTCGACGCTGCTCAATCGCATCGTCGGTCGCCGGGCCGCCATCGTGGAGGAGCGTCCGGGGGTCACCCGCGACCGCAAGGACGTCGACGCCGACTGGCTCGGCCGGCCTTTCCGCCTGGTTGATACCGGAGGGTGGATGGTGGGGGGCAGCGACCTCGATGCCAAGGTGAGCCAGCAGGCAGAGCGGGCCATCGCCGAGGCCGACGTGGTGCTGTTGGTCGTCGACGTGACGACGGGTGTCACCGAGGAGGACAGCCGGGTCGCCGAACTGCTCCGCCGGCGCGGCCAGCCGGCCCTCCTGGTCGCCAACAAGGTCGACGACGTGAGCCGTGAGGGCATGGTGTGGGAGCTGCTGAGCCTGGGCCTCGGGGATCCGTTCCCGGTCAGTGCGCTGCATGGCCGGGGCACGGGCGACCTGCTGGACTCCGTTGTGCAGAGATTGGACGCGTCCGCGGAACGGCCTCGAGGCCCCGCTGAAGCCGTCGCCGAACCGGCCGTCGGGTCACGAGGCTTTGAAGGTGCCGAGCGAGGCGACGCCGAAGGCGTCGCCTTGAGCGAGGCAAAGGTACAGGTCGCCGTCGCGATCGTGGGCCGGCCCAACGTCGGCAAGTCGACCCTCTTCAACCAGCTGACCGGCGACGAGCGGTCCGTCGTTCACGACCTGCCCGGCACCACGCGCGACTCGATCGACACGGTGATCGAGACCGAGCTGGGTCCCGTGCGCCTGGTCGACACCGCCGGCATGCGCCGGCGCTCCAAGATCGGGGAGGCCACCGAGTACTACTCGCTGGTGCGGGCCCTGCAGGCGGTCGACGATGCCGACGTGGCCCTGCTGGTCATCGACGCCACCGAAGGGGTCACCGGGCAGGACCAGCGCCTAGCGGAGCGCGTCGACGCCGCCGGATGCCCGATCGTGCTGGTGCTCAACAAGTGGGAGCTGCTCGACAGCGACCAACGGTCCGAGGTGCGCTGGCAGGTGGGCGACAAGCTGCGCTTCATCGGCGACGCCCCGGTCCTGCCGATCACTGCGCTGAGCGGCCGCGGCGTGCACAAGCTGTTCCCGGCGCTGGCCCGCAGCGTCGATGCCTACCATCGCCGCATTCCCACCGGGCGGGTCAACGCCGTCATCCAGGAGGCACAGCAGGCTCACGCCGCTCCGGGCGGGGCCCGCGTGCTCTACGCGACCCAGGGTGCTGCCGAGCCCCCGACCTTCACCCTGTTCGTCAACCGCGAACTGCCCCGCACCTACCTCCGCTACCTCGAGCGCAAGCTGCGCGAGGCGTTCGACCTCGGTGCCACCCCGCTGAAGGTCAGGGTGCGGCGCCGTGGCTGAGCGACCGCCGCGTGTTACGCGACCGCCACACACTGCAGCCCCGTCCCACCGGTAGCATCTTGGCCGACATGCAGCCGATCCTCGCCCTGGTGGCGGTCTCTTCGCTCGTGGCGGCCATCGTGTGGGCCCGATCGACGCGCCGCCTCTACGTCGTGTGGAAGCGGGTGGAGGGCGAACGCGGCCCCGACGCCGACGTCACGGTCCTGGCGCGATCCGCGTTCCGCAAGGACCTCCACACCACTTGCCTGTACGCCGTCCTCGCCATCGCCGCTGCCGGCGTGGTGGCGGCGGGGGAGGACATCCCCAGCCTGCTGTTCGTGCTGATCCTGGTCCCAGTGGCGCTGTCGGTGGCGTTCGGCCGCGACTTCACGCGCGAGGCCCAACTCGCCGAGGACCGTTCGACGATCGAGCGCAAGGCCGAGGAGGTCCTGAGCCAGGAGGAGCTGGCCCCCAAGCGCTGGGCCGCTCGCCTGGCCCCCGAGGACCTGCCCCAGTTCGCCGGGTTCGAGCTGGGCCGCGTCTACCAGCCCGGCACCGGTGTCATGGCCGGCGACTTCTTCGACGTGTTCCGGGTGGCCCCGTCGCGGATCGCCGCCGTCATCGGCGATGTGACGGGCCGCGGCATCGAGGCGTCCATCACCGCCTTCCAGGCCAAGTACCTGCTGCGGGTGTTCCTGCGGCAGTACCGCGACCCGGCCCAGGCGCTCGAGGAGCTCAACACGCAGATGCTGGCCCCCGAGCGCACCGAGGAGTTCATCTCCCTGGTCGTGGTGGTCTTCGATACCGACGCCGGCACGCTGCGCTTCGCATCGGCCGGGCACCCGGCGGCCTGGCTGTGGCATGACAAGGACGTACGCCCGCTGCGCTCGACGGGGCCGCTGCTCATGCTCGATCCCCAGGGCCACTACCACAGCCGCGAGATCCCCCTGAACACCGGGGACCTGTTGCTGCTCTACACCGACGGGCTGGCCGAGGTGCGCAACGGCGAGCAGATCTTCGGCGAGGAGCGCATCGCCAACTCGCTGCGCCGCGACCCCGGTGTCGCGGCGGGTGTGCTGTGCAAGAACCTGTTGGAGGCGGCGCGGGACTTCGCCTCCGAGGCCCTGGACGACGACGTGGCGGTGCTGGCGATCCGCCGCACGTGACGGGGGTGACGTGAGCGAGCGTCGCGACCCGCACGACCAGTTGCTCCGGCTGACCGAGCGGGCGCTGGCCGGCAACCTCGACAAGGCGGGCGACAAGCTCGCCGCCCAGGGCAAGCTGTTCGTGCGCGACCGCTTGGCGCTGCTGCTCGACAAGGACTCGTTCGTCGAGGACGGACTCCTCGCCAACAATCAGGCCGAGGACCTGCCGGCCGACGGCGTGGTCACCGGCGTGGGCCGGGTCGACGGCCGACCGGTGTGCATCATGGCCAACGATCCCACCGTGAAGGCGGGATCGTGGGGAGCGCGCACGGTGGAGAAGATCGTGCGGCTCACCGAGCATGCGCTGCGCCACGAGTTGCCGGTGTTCTGGCTGGTCGACTCGGCCGGGGCCCGGATCACCGACCAGGTGGACCTGTTCCCCGGCCGCCGCGGTGCCGGCCGCATCTTCTACAACCAGGTACGGCTGTCGGGCCGGGTGCCCCAGATCTGCTGCCTGTTCGGACCGTCGGCGGCCGGCGGCGCGTACATCCCGAGCTTCTGCGACGTGGTGTTCATGGTCGAGGGCAACGCCTCGATGTACCTGGGTTCGCCGCGCATGGCGGAGGTGGTCATCGGCGAGGTCACGTCCCTGGAGGAGATGGGCGGCGCCCGCATGCACGCCACGGTGTCGGGCTGCGGCGACAACCTCGCCGCCGACGACGAGGATGCGCTCGACCAGGCCCGGGCGTGGTTCAGCTACTTCCCCCCGAGCTGGCGCCAGGCGCCGCCGCGGTACGAGCCCCGCGAGGCCGCCCGGACGCTCACGGCCGCAGCCGTGCCGGCCGAGGAGCACCTCGCCTACGACATGCACGACCTGATCGACGGACTGGTCGACGCCGAGTCGTTCTTCGAGCGGATGCCGCTGTTCGCGCCCGAGGTGATCACGGGGCTGGCCCTGCTGGACGGCCGGCCGGTGGGCATCGTGGCCAACAACCCGATGCATAAGGGCGGCGTGCTGTTCGTCGACTCCGCCGACAAGGCGGCGCGGTTCGTCTGGCTGTGCGACGCGTTCAACGTCCCGCTGCTGTTCCTCGCCGACGTCCCCGGCTTCATGATCGGCACCGAGGTGGAGCGCCAGGGGATCATCCGCCACGGCGCCAAGATGGTCACCGCGGTGAGCGAGGCCACCGTGCCCAAGTTGTCGGTGATCGTGCGCAAGGCCTACGGGGCGGGGCTCTACGCCATGTCGGGGCCGGCGTTCGAGCCCGAGGCCACCCTGGCGCTGCCGACGGCCAAGATCGCGGTGATGGGTCCCGAGGCAGCCGTCAACGCCGTGTTCGCCAACAAGATCGCCGCCATCGCCGACGAAGATGAGCGGGCGGCGTTCGTGGAGGAGCAGCGGGTGCTGTACGAGACCGACGTCGACCTCTACCGCCTGGCCTCCGAGCTTGTCGTGGACACGGTCGTCGACTTCGGCGACCTGCGGGCCGAATGCATCCGCCGATTGGAGATGGCCGCCGACAAGGACCGGGGGTTCAGCGCCCGGCGCCACGGGGTGCCCCCGGTATGAGCTCCGCCGGCGCCGCACTGCCGGCCCTGCCGTCGTCGATCGCCATCCGCGAGGTCGGGCCCCGCGACGGGTTGCAGCCCGAAGCACCCGTGACGGTCGCCACCCGCGTCCGCCTGGTGACGGCGCTCGTCGAGGCCGGGGTGTCGATCATCGAAGTGGCGGCGTTCGTCTCGCCGACGGCGGTGCCGGCGATGGCAGGAGCCGCCGAGGTGATGGCCGCGCTGCCCCGGTCGCCGACGGTTCGCCATGTCGCGCTCGTCCCCAACGTGAAGGGCGCCGAGCTGGCGGTCGAGGCCGGCGTGGATGCACTGACGCTGACGGTGTCGGCGTCCGAGGCCTACAGCCAGCGCAACGTGCGCATGTCGGTCGAGGAGTCCCTGGCGCAGGTGGCCGCCATCCGGGCGGCGATCGGCGGCGATCTGCCGATGGACACGGTGATCTCCTGCGCGTTCGGGTCGCCCTACGAAGGCGACCTCGACCCCGCGGTCGTGGCCGATCTCGGGCGGCGAGCGCTGGCATCGGGGTCCTCCAGCCTGACGTTCGCCGACACTACCGGGATGGCGACTCCCCGCCGGGTGCGAGACCTGTTGGCGGAGACCGGCACCGACGTCGGGCTGCACCTCCACGACACGCGGGGCACGGCGCTGGTCAACGCCTACGCCGCCCTGGAGGCGGGCGTCACCCGGTTCGACACCGCGGTGGGCGGGCTGGGCGGCTCACCGTTCGCGGCCGGCGCCGGTGGCAACCTGGCGACCGAGGACCTGGTCCACCTGTGCGACGATCTGGGCATCGCCACGGGGATCGACCTGGATGCGCTCCTGGCGGTCTCGTCCCAGGTGGCCGAAACGGTCGGCCACCCCGTACCGTCGCGGATCGCCGCCGCGGGTCCCCGGTCCCGTCTCCATCCGGGGTGAGCGGCCGGAATTCCCCATGCCCTGGTGCGAGACCTGTAGCCGCTTCCTCAACCCCAACACCCTCGAGCCCGACGGCACCTGCCCCACATGTGGTCGCCAGGTCGCCGAGCCCGGCACCGAGCAGGCCGCCACACCGCAGAAGGCGCCCTGGCACTTCAAGCTGCTGGTGCTGGCCACGGTCGTCTACCTGGGGTGGCGGCTGGTCGGCCTGATCGAATGGGTGATCGGCCGGTTCTGACTCGGGTGCGGGGGCGGCGTTCTCGCGCCATCTGGGGACCGTGGCGCTGAGGGGCGTAGGATGGCGATCCCCGTCGGGCTGTGGCGCAGATTGGTAGCGCACTTGACTGGGGGTCAAGGGGTCGCGGGTTCAAGTCCCGCCAGCCCGACCAGGTCAGAGCCGGTCCTACGGGGCCGGCTCTCCCGCGCTGGTCACAGATTGGTCACGTCCCGCCGGCAAGGGTCCCCGACGAGCTGCGCCGCGGCCTGGTCGTCAGCCGGAATGACGTGGCTGTAGACCTTCTGCACGACCCTCGGCGTATTCCCCAGGCGGGCGGCGACGACCTCGACCGGCACCCGGGCCCGCAGCGCCGCCGTGGCGAAGCTGTGCCGCAGACCGTCCCGGGCCGGTGTGGCTTTCCGCCCACGCGAGCCGTCGCCCGAGCTCCGCCGCATCGCCGAAATTGCCGGCATCCACTATCTGTTGATCGACGAGTGAATCCGGACCCGCACCGGCCACCCCGAGGGCGAGAGGAGGAGCCAAGATGGGAGACGGCCCGCCGGAGGGGAGGAAACCACCCGGCGGACCGTCGGCTCGGTGGCTACCCAGACCCGCGGCGGCGCAATCCGGCCGGTAGGGCGACGGGCTGAACATGAAGCGGCCCCCCGGTACGCCACATCCCGGGGGACCGTCGCGCCCTGGTGGCTACCCAAACAGCCGGCGGCCAGACGCGACGCCGCCCCCCGGACCCG
>Ga0256867_10000899_pt1 | contig 12168 bp, 9 predicted proteins | sample RVTome_15_FD_185939 | JGI IMG/M metagenome (GOLD analysis project Ga0256867, IMG submission 185939) | Soil microbial communities from uranium-contaminated site in the Upper Colorado River Basin, Wyoming, United States - RVT150D86 (HiSeq) ... | reverse complement strand
TCAAGTTCAAGAGCGGGGGAAAAGTCGACTTCACCATGTCCGGGCCGGGGCACGCGCCCGAGGTGATGGAGGTCACGTACGAGCTGAGCGGCGACCAGCTCACCATCTACATCCCGAACAGCCCGCAGATTCACCTCACCCGCGACAAGAACGTACTGGAGGGCAACTTCATGGGGGAGGGGATCCGGTTCGAGAGGCAGTGAGCTGAAGGACGCCCCGAACCCGGCGCATCTGGGCGATGTGCCGGCGCTCGTGGGCGAGCGTGCTGGCGATCCACGCGGCGGCGTTGAGGCTCAGGAATCCGCTTCCCTTCGCCGCCGACCGCACCCGCACCTTCTCCAGCGCGAGTCCTTCCGCCGACTCGATGGCGCGGCGGAGGCGGGCATGATAGATGCCCCACGCTTGCACCGCGGCGTCGAGGGGGAGGTGCGAAGGAGGGACGAAGTTCGCGGGCGCCGGCATGCGCTTCACCCCGGCGGGCTCCATGCTCCGCGTGAACCAGCCGCCGACCAGGCCGAGCGTCGCCGCCCGCTCGGACCGCCTCTCTGCTTCACGCGCCCGACTCAGGGCAGGCTCGAGCCGCTCCAGCAGCAGCGTGCCCACATGCCGCAGATGCGAGACGCATTCGCCGACCGACCACTTGCCCGGCGCCGGGCGACGGCCGCCCTGTTCATTGGAAAGGCCCGCGACCGCGTCCGCGCCATCGCGCTCGACGGCGTCGAGCTCGGCAAGCCAGCCGCGGACCTGGTCGGACGAGGTGGACACCTTCAGTAAACTCCGAGATCCCGCGCGGAGACGACCGCCCCGGCATACCCCGCCTCGCGAATCTCCCGAATGAGATCGTCGTCCGTGACCCCCCAATAAAGCTGATGATACAGGACCAGCAGCGCGGGCCGGGCCCGCGTCGCGAGCGCCGCCAGCTCCACGGTCGAGGTATGCGCGCCGGCATGATAGCGTTGCCACTCGGGCGGCCGCGTCTTGAACGCCTCGGCGGAATACACCTCGTGCACCAGCAGGTCGCACCCGTTGCACGCGGCGACCACCGCGGCACTCGGCGTGGCATCGCCCGAGATGACGATCACGCGGTCGCGGGTCTGGAAGCGGTAGCCGAACGCCTGCGGCCAGTTGGTGTGCGCCACCTCAAACGCGGTGACCGTGACGTTCGAGTCGCGGTATGCCACTCCAGGGTCGACGTCCCGCGCGTCGACCACCCAGCCTTCCTTGGTGTGCGGCTGCGGCCCGCCGGTGCGGATCCGGATGTCCTCCTCCCATGCCGCGGTGAGATGGCGGGCCATCGCGGACGTTCCACGAGGGCCCAGGAGCTGAAACGGCCCCGCCCGCTCGAGCACCCAGCTCGTGTGAATCAGATCGGGCAGTCCCACCGTATGATCGGAGTGCAAATGGGTCAGGAAAGCGATACCGAGCCGGGAGGCGCCGAGCGCGGCGATCCCGTTCCGCTCGGCCTCGGCCGCCCGGCGCACGACCCCGGGCCCGGCATCCACGAGGTACGCGGTGCCGTTTACCACCACCGCCAGGGCCGGGCCGGAGCGCTCGGGATCGGGGTTGGGCGTGCCGGTGCCCAGCACGACCAGCCGGGTCGCATCCTGAAGCGGGGCGGCACTGACGGACGACGGCGCGGCCAGGCAGAGCGCCGCGATGAACCCGGAGCGGAGGCGACGAACCATGCGATCAGGCTGGGTGGCCGGCTGGGGAACCCTGGCGTTGATCAACGCGGGGCTGGCCCAGGGCAAGAACCGGAGCGGGTTCAACTGGTTTCTCCTGTCGCTGCTGCTGGGGCCCATCGCGACCCTGCTGCTGGTGCTGGCCGACAGGCGGTGAGCGGTGAGCAGTGAGCAGTGAGCGGGAAGGGCTGGGGGGCGGACCGCTCACTGCTTACCGCTCACCGCTCACCCGTTGTACACCTCTCCCCCGGCCGTCCGGTACAGCTCCAGCACCGCGCGGGCTTCGTCTCGCAGCACATCCCGCGTGAACTCCACGCCGAGTCGCTCCAGATACTGGTATGACTCGGGGAACACGGGGCCTTCCTCGAACGCGAGGCGAGTCGCGTCCTCCCGTGCCGCGCCACAGACCACGCGCGTGACGCCGCTCCAGAGGATCGCGCCCAGGCACATCGCGCAGGGCTCGCAGGAGGTGACCAGCTCGTGCTCCGGCTGGTCCGCGGCCTTCAGGGTGTAGCTGCCGAGGCGGCGCTGTGCCATCATCAGGGCCACGACCTCGCCGTGCAGCGTGCTGTTGGCCAGTCGGACCACGCTGTTGACCCCCACCCCGACGACGCGACCTGAATGGCGCTCGAAGACGGCCGCGCCGAACGGACCGCCGGCTTTCCGCAGCACGTTCTCCCGTGAGAGCTCGATGGCAAGCCGCATCCGGTCTTCCGCCGCGGGATAGGCTTCCCGGCGCGCCGCCAGCTCTCCGGCCCATGTCGGCAGGGAGATCCGGATCTCGGCGACCGGAGCGGTCATCGATTCGGGCTGGTGGTGGCCCGGGGCGGGTTGGCGCGGTCACGCGCGACGATCTCCTTAACCTGCGCGAGCAGCGTCGGCCCGTGGTAGGGGATGCCGTCTTTGATCGTCCACTCGACCCCGCCGGTCCGGACCGTCTTGCCGTCCCGAACGGCTTCGGTGCCGGTGGCATAGAGCATCTTGAGATCTTCGAGCGGGTTGCCGTTGACCACGATCAGGTCGGCGAGCCACCCCGCGCGGAGGCGGCCGAGTCGGCCGTCCTGGCCCAGGATCTTCGCATTGTTGCCGGTGGCGTGCTGGATCACCTTCAACGGGTGGAACCCGGCCTCCTGGTGGAGCTCCAGCTCGCGGATCAATCCGAAGCCGTACATCTGATAGATGAACCCGGCATCCTCGCCGGCGCCGATCACCCCGCCCCGCCGCTCGAAATCGCGGAGCGCCGCCATCCAGATCCGGTAGTTTTCCCTCCAGAATGCTTCGTCGGTCGAGCCCCAGCCGATGAAGTACGAGCCGTGGTTGGCCGGGTTAGGCTTGAAGTATTCTTCGAGCGTCGGATGGAGATAGTCCTTGAACCAGGGCTGGTTCTGCGCGCGGAGCAGATCCCGGCTGGCCTCGTAGATCACCAGGGTCGGATTCCACGCCACCCGGGCATCCGCCATCGCCTGGAGCACCTTGCCGAGCGTCTCCGGATCCGTCTCCCGCCAGAGCCGGCCCGCGTACCGGAACCGGTCGACTTCATCGTTGTAGTTGTAGGTCGAGGGAAATCCCTGCACCCCCTCCCGGAGCGCCGCATCCGGCACCCCGTACCAGTGCTCGATGCTGGTGGTGCCGAACCGGACGTCGTCCCAGGCGTTGGTCTCCTCCACTCCGGCATGATGGGCGACCGGCAGCCCGACCTTCTTCGCCTCGTCGAGCATCGCGTGCATCAGATCGCGATCGATCCCCACCGACTTGATCCCGTCGACACCGAGCGCCTTGAGCGCGCGCACCCGCGCCCGCGCCTCTTCCGGGGTCCGGATGTTCCGGCTCTCCACGTCATCCCCGCCGCCCCCGAAGCTGGCGTACACGAAGAGTCTCGGCGCTTCGAGCGTACCCGCCGCGCTTTGCTCGCGCAGTTCGAGCGTCCGCCGGGTGCGGCTGCCGACGTCGCGCACGGTGGTGATGCCGGAGGCGAGCCACAGCTTGAGCTCGTACTCGAGCGGTTGCGGCGTGCCGCCACGCTCCTCCTGCACGTGTCCGTGCAGGTTGATCAGCCCCGGAAGGACATACTTGCCGGACGCGTCGATCTCCGCCTCCGCCTGGGGACGCCGGGCGCGCCCTTCCCGGACGGCGACCGGGTCGAGCGCTACGATCTGGGCAATCGTGTTGCCTTCGAGCACGATATCGAAGGGACCCGATGCCGGCGTGCCGTTTCCCTCCACGATGAGGGCGTTGCGGATGGCGAGGCGCTGAGGCCGCTCCCCGTGCCGCGGCGCCCGGGGAGCCGCTTGCGCCGCGGCATCCGAGACGAGGAGGCCAAGCATGAACAGAACCGGAAGACGTATGGTCATGATGATCTCAGCGAAGGGCCGCGGTCAGCGGCCGGCCATCCAGCCGCTCGGTGGGCTTGATCTTGAGGGCCTCTCCGAGGGTGGGCGCGAGGTCGACCGTGCGCACGAACGCCTCATGGCTGCCAGGCCTGAATGCGGACCCCCAGAAGATGAGCGGCACATGGGAGTCGTAGTCGTGAGGCGCACCGTGCATCGCCGCATTGTAGGAGTTCCAGTAGCTGCCGGGCGTGAGCGTCACCACCGCCTCGACCGGCGCGTCGGACGGGAACATGTGAACCCAGCGGCGGGCGATCTGATCCTGCCTGGCAGTATCGCGCGGGATGTCGGCGAAGCGGTCCACGCGCATCACCCCTGGAACACGCCGCGCGACCACCATGAAAGAATCGACGGCCTCCCGGACCCTCGCGGCGGACACGCGCACCGAATCCCGTTCCACGATGAAGGCTCCGCTCTCGAGGTCCATCGCGCCGGGGTTTCCTCGCGCCCCGGCGATCACGCGTTCCGCGGACCGCAGGGCGGGTGCGAGGTCGACGCGCACCGGCACCGGGGTGATGCGACCGTTCAGCTCGGGGAACGGCGTCACGCCGTGGTCTCCGGTGAGCGCGAGCACGACCCCTCCCGGTGCCCGAAGCCGGAACAGGGAATCGAGGAACCCACCCAGCGTCCGGTCGAGGCGCAGCACCTCATCATGGACCTCCCGCGAGTCCGGCCCAAACCGGTGGCCGATGAGGTCGAGCGTCGAGAACGACACCGCGAGCACGTCGATATGGGGCCCGCGTCCCAGCCCGAGCTGTTCGAGCCCCTGAAGAGCGAACGCGGCGGTCACCTCGTCCATGAACGGGAAGGCCGGGAGCTGCCGCGCGGAAATCTCGGCGCTGTCGGACAGGCGGTACGGGAAGACGACGCGCGCCTCCGGCTGCCGGGCTTCGATGGGCACATCGTCGGGCTCCGGATACGCCTCCGGTCCCAGGAGGAGGTTCCACTCCCTGCCCGCATACGAGCGGACCACGGTGGCGTTGAACTTCCTCACCCAGTCGGGCAGCTCGTCCCGGTACCATGTGCTGGTGGTGAACACCTCACCGACGTACCAGTAGACTTCCTGCTTCGAGCGTCCGATCGGCAGGATCGCCCCGCGATCCTTGTATGAGACCGAAAGCGCCCGGCTTCGCGGTGTGGTGGCCCGGATCCAGTCCACGAGGGTGGTTCCGCGGAATCGGGCCGGAGAGGCTGGAGCCCCGCGACCCACTTCGATGACCGGCGACGCGGGATCCTGCACTCCGGCCAGGTTCCGGGTGATCCCCGTGCTGCGCGGAAATCGTCCGGAAAGCAGGCTGGCGTGACCCGGCGCGGTCTCGGTGATCGCATGGTCATGGTGGGCGTTCGAGAAATACGCCCCCTCCTCGAGCAGGCGCTTGAACCCCCCGGTGAGCTGCCCGCGCCACCGCTCGAGGTAGTCGCCCCGGAGCTGATCCACGGTGATCATCACGACCAGCGTCGGAGGGGCGTCCTGGGGTGCGGGTGCCTGGGCCGACGGGGCGCAGGCGCCGAGGATGAACAGGACGGCGGCGAGACAGGGAAGCATGGGGCTTCGGAGGTCGGGGGGCGAAGGACTCCGCGGACGGAGCGGTGGCCTAGAATAGTCGCCCCGGAGGCTGCCTGGCGGAAGCGCCCCGGGGCTCGCGCCCCGGAGGCATATGCAGTAGAATTTCAGGAGCCTCCCTGGAGACCACCTATGCCGACCACCATGCCTCGTTTCGCGCGGGCAGCCGTTGCGGTGTTAGCGCTTTTCCCTTTCACAGGCGGTCCGTACCCTCTCGCGGCCCTTCAGATGAGTGGGCCCGACGCCTCCGATTCGGCGGGGGCCAAGACGCGGAAATCGGCCCGCGTCTTCCGGACGTCCGAGCCGTTCGAGATGTCCATCACGGCCGATTTCAAAGCAGTCTTCAAAGACCGCGATTCCATGAGCACCAAGCGGTTCCCGGGCACGATCCGCTACCTGGGGGAAGCCGGCGACACCGTCGTCCTGGACGTCCAGCTTTCCACCCGCGGTCATTTTCGCCTCCGGCCGACCACCTGCGCGTTTCCCCCCATCAAGGTCCACTTCGACAAGGAGAAGACCAAGGGCGGCCCCTTCGGGGGTGAAGGCGCCCTCAAGATCGGCACCCATTGCCAAAAGGGGGATCGCTACACCCAGACCACCCTGCTCGAGTACGCGGCGAACCGGATGTACTCGCTGATGAGCCCGGTGAGCCTCAAGACCCGGCTGGCCATGATCACCTGGCTCAATCCGAGCGACCCCAAGTTCACGATCACCCGTCCCGGCATGTGGGTCGAGGACGCGGACGATCTCGCCAAGCAGGTGGGCGGGACGGTGGTGATGCAGCAGGGCGGAACCCCGGCGGACATGGACCCGAAGCTGATGGTCGTCACGGATGTGTTTCAGTATATGATCGGGAACACGGATTTTTCCCTCTGGGCGCTGCACAACTTCCGGATCATCAGGACCGATTCGTCGATCACCTACCTGCCGATGGCCTACGACTTCGACTGGTCCGGTCTGGTCGACGCACCGTACGCGGTCCCCGACCACCGGCTTCCAATCCGGCGGGTGACCGACCGCTTGTATCGCGGCGCCTGCCACCCGACGGACCTGCTGAACGAGGCCTTCGGGCTGTTCCGGGAGAAGAAGGACGCCATCTACGGAACCCTCCGCGATCTCCCGGGCCTCGACCCCAAGCGGCAGCAGGAATCGACGAAGTATCTGGATGATTTCTACAAGACGATCGACGATCCCGGGGCGGTAAAGCGCGAATTCGGAAGAGTGTGCTGAGCAGGGATCAGGATCGCGGGGGATACGAATTCACGGAATAAGCGACTCCGCATCTCCCGGCGGCCGGGGTTCCCGCCGCGGGCTACCGAGACACCCGGCCGGCCCCCTGCCGCCGCAGCAGCGGCTCCAATCCCTCCTGCCGGACTAATGTCAGGAACCGCGGGTCGGCACGGAGCCCATCGAAATCCGGATTGGTGACGTACAGCCGGAACCGCTTCGGCCGCCGTTCATGATCGCGTAGCACCCAATCCATCGCGCGAGACCATTCACCGAGCTGCGCATACAGCGGGGCGATGCGTCCCTCCAGCGTCGGGGGCAGAGTGTCCACGCCCTCCCGGTGGGGCCGGCTGACCAGATTCTCCAGCGAGTCAATCCGCCTTCTGAGATCCTGCTCGAGCACCCTATGATAGCCGGTGGCGCCGTCCCCCTGGAGCGCCCTCGCGAAGGGCGCGGCCGCCGCCTCTCCCTTCCAGGCGCGGAGCGCGGCGACGGCCTCGGCGTAGCGCCCGGTGCGCTCGTGGGTCTGAATGAGGCGCTGGTTGGGACCGGGCGGTGTCGGATCGATGCCGAGCGAGCGCCGGAGCACGGCGATGGCCGAGTCGTATTTCCGTGCCCGCATGTAGAGATCCCCGAGGGAGTTGAGCGTGATCGCGATGGGCTCCAGCTCGGCCGAGTGCCGCATCAGCGTGATCGCGGAGTCGATTCGACCCTCGATCTCGCCTACATAGATCGCGGCGTACTGGTACAGGCCGGGGTAACCGGGAGACGCATTAAGGGCACGCTGGATCAGCGTCCGCGCCGCCTCCCAGTCGTCCTGCAAATACAACGCGTGAACGATCCGGTCCATCCAGGGCTCCCCCAGCGTGCTGTCGAGGGCGAGCGCCCGACTTCCGTACGCAGTGGCGGAATCCATTCCTGCGCCAAAGTCGGCGCGGAATCCCCGCACGGTGGACAGAAAGTAGTACGCTCCCTTGAGCGCCCACGCGGAGGCAAAAACGGAATCCTGTTCGAGGCCGCGATCGGCGTAGTACCGTGCCGAGTCCAGATACTCACGCGCCAGCGCCGCTCCGAGGGGCGTGGCCACATTATAGAACCGGCGGCCGCGCAGATAGAGCTCGTATGCGTACGCGCTGGTGGTCGGGACGCGGGTCAGGACCTCCCGCTCGGCGCCGGTGAGCCGAATCTGAAGCGAGTCGGTGATTGTCTGGGCCACTTCACCCTGCATTCTGGGCAGATCCGTGAGCCCGCGCTCGTATCGAGCCCGCCACAGGAGGGCGCCGCCCGGCACGCCGATCAGCTCGGCGCGCAACTGGAGGGAGTCGCCGCTCCGCCGAAGGTTCCAGGCCAGGACCGCTTCTACCCTCAGCTCCCGCCCGAGCTCCTCCGAAGTCATCGACGGCCGCGACTGAAGCACCTGGGCAACCAGGCTTGGCGCGGTAATCCGAAGCATCGGAATCCGCCGAAGGAGGTCCGCCACGCCTTCGTGAATGCCCTCCGCCAGGTGATCCGTGGTACTGTCGCCGCCGGCCATCGGCAGGATCGCGAGACTCGTGATGGTCCGGCGCTCGTCGGTCTGCAACAGGGCCAGCAGTACCACGAACACGATCACTGCCGCCGCGATCGCGACCCATCGGACGTTCTTCCCCCGCCCGATGCGCTGAACCCGCACGGTCTCGCCGGTGGCGAGCGAGGCCAGCACGGATGCCAGCTGGCCCGGCGTGTCGAACCGCTCCTTCGGCTCGCGCGCGATCGCGCGCTCCACCACAGCGGCCGCCGACGCGCTGACCGCGGGGTTCAGGGTGCGGAGGCTCGGCGCCTCTTCGGCCAGGCGCCGCGCGAGGGTGCCCGACATGGTCGCGCTCGACCACGGCGTCGTCCCGGCGAGCATTTCGTAGAGCACGCAGCCGAGGGCGAAGAGGTCGCTTCGCCCGTCGACCGCGGAGTCACCCGAGATCTGCTCGGGGCTCATATACGCGGGCGTGCCCAGCGCCTGGCCGGTCCGGGTCAGGGGCGCTCCGCCGGCCTCGTCCACCGCCCGCGCGATCCCGAAGTCGGCGATCACGGCGTGGCCATCCGAGAGCAGGATATTCTCGGGCTTGATGTCACGATGGAGCACGCCGTGCCGGTGGGCGTGATCCAGCCCCTCCGCCACTTCACGCGCGATGCGAACGGCCTCCGCCTCCAGCAGCTTGCCCTCCCGGACGATCCGTACCCGCAGGGTCTCGCCGTCGACGAACGGCATCACGTAGTAGGGGCACGGCGGCCATCCGGGCCCAAGCTGCACCGTACCGCTGTCGAGCAGGGGAAGGATGTGGGGGTGGTTGAGTCGCGCGGCGACTTCGATCTCCCGCACGAACCGTTCGATGCCGATGGCCTGCGCCAGCTCGGGCCGGAGGAGCTTGAGCGCGACAGGCCGGTTGTGGCGGAGGTCCTGCGCCAGCCAGACCGTGGCCATGCCGCCCTCGCCGACCAGCCGGTCGACCCGATAGCGCTCGCCCAGGGCGGCGCGGAGTGCCTTGAGCGGATCGGACATCAGACCAGGTAGCGTGTCCTGAGGATCCGCACGTGATGCAGCTCGTGCCCCGTAATGACCCAGGCGAGCGCGCGCACCGAGACGGTGACGCCACTCACGATTCCGGTTCGGGTCGCGGCCTCGGCGGGCAGGTGATGAAAGAGGGCCAGGCTCGCCCGCCGCACCGCGTGGAATTCGGCGAGCAGATCGATGAGCGTCCGACGCTCCGCCCCTGACGCAGGCACGTAGAGTTTCTCGTCGAACCCCGGGAGGGGCGTCAGATCGCCCCGGGCGATGCGGAGGGCGCGGTACGCGAAGATCCGTTCCGCGTCCAAGAGGTGACCCACCACCTGCTTGATGGACCACTTCCCCGAGGCGTAGGCGAAATCCGCCTTGTCGGCAGGGACGGTCTCGAGCAGGGCCGTGGTCTCGTGGAGCTGGCGCTCCATCGTCTGGAGGACGTCGCCGTCGGAAACCTCACCGACATACGGCAGGTGGAACGGCGCGCATTCCGCGGCCTCGGGACGGCGATACTCAGGTGCGGCGGTCATGGGGCTCCGACGGATTCAGGCGATCACACCCGTCGAAAATACCACCTGCCGGCGTCCCGGACACGGATTCCGGGATTTGGACCTCGGATCCGCCTAGCGGGATCGCCCTCCGGCTACGGCTCCCTCCGCCACTCGATCGAAGCGCAGGTGCCGCACCCGGCCGGCCCAGATGGTGAATCCGGTAACCGCCCCGTCGGGGCCTCGAAGGAACCGCAGCCGGCTCGCCCCTTCGACCCGGAACCCGTCATCGTGGAGCGGAACCAGGGCCAGCGGCGGACGCCAGGCCCGGAGCAAGCGCAAGGTGTCGCGCTCCAGGGCGAGCTGGTACTCTGCCCCCAGCTCCGGGCTGCGATAGGAGCCCGCGTAGGAAGCAAGCCGCGCGGCGTCGAGCCGGGGTGGAGCCACCGGCACGTACTCGACGGTGCGGCTTCCCGGGCTCTCGATTCGGAGACCGGGGGGCACGCCCGTCCCCGAGGACAGGACCACGAGACTCGCATTCCCGGTCGGGAAACGGAAGCGGTCGGGGGCCACGGGAATGAGCCGGGTGCTGCCATCGAGCAATTGCCCGTCGCGAACCGAGAGCACCAGGACTTCCTCGGTTCGCGGCGAGTGATACACCCCGGCCAGGGCCGCGAGGCGGGCAGGATCCGGATTGATCGGTTGTGGCTCCGGATCGGCCGCCGCCAGCACGCCGTCCAGGACCGCCTCCGCTACGTGCCGGGCCAGGACTGCCGGATTGATGCTGCCCACGTTGCAGAGCAGCGCGATCGCCACGTCGCGCTCGGGATACCGCAGGAGCGCCGCGCGGTATCCGCCCGTGGAACCGGTGTGCGAGACGACCCGCAGGCCTCGCCAGCGGCTGACGCCTACCCCTAACCCGTAGGTCAGGACCGTCTCGTCGTTGAGGCGACCGACGACCTCGAGGGAATCACGCACCGCGCCCCAGGCGCCGCCGCGCTGGAGGGCGGCTTGCCATCTGAGAAAATCATCCACCGTGGTGAGGAGGCCGCCGCTCCCGAACACACGGGTGAACGGGTGATCGTTCCGGAAGCCGCGCGCCCGGGTTCCGCTGTACGCCGCGGCACGCCCGGGCACCACGACGCGGTGATCCTCCCGCCAGCGGGTGCTGGTCATGCCGAGGGGTCGGAAGATCCGCTCGGCGGTGAGCTGCTGGAGAGAACGTCCGGACACCCGTTCGAGAACGGCCACCGCCACCACGTACCCGGTGTTGCTGTAGAGGTAATCGTCGCCGGGATCGAAGTTGAGGTCCCGGAGGCGGGAGACCACGTGCATCACTTCGGTGTTGGGATGATCCACTTCGCCGGCGGGGCGGCCTTCGACTTCGTGCAGGAGATACCGGTCGGGAAGGCCGCTGGTGTGATTCAGCAGGTGCCGGACCGTGATCCGGCGGCCGATGCCGCGAACTTCGGGAATCCAGCGGCTGATGTCCTCGTCGAGCGAGAGCTTGCCGTCCAGGGCCAGCAGGACGAGCCCCGCGGCCACGAACTGCTTGGCCACCGAGCCGCTTTCCGAGATCGTGCCGATGGTCCAGCGGCTCCCGGCCTCGAGGTTGGCCATCCCCACCGCTCGCCGGAGCAGCGGTGCGCCGTCGCGGTCGACCCCGAGAGCGCAACCGGGCGAGTCGTCGTGGCGCCACGGCGCCAGGACCGAGTCGACGCGCCGGATCAGCGTCGAATCGGCCTGGGCTCGAGCCGGATTGTGAGGAGCGTGGGCCAGCAGCACGACCGCGACAGCCAGCGCGGCACGGGTCATCGGGTTCCTCCGTTTTCGGGAAGGAGCGTCACGCGCACGAAACGCCCCGGGTCGAGATACCGCCGGACCGCGGCCTGGAGCGTCTCCGGGTTCAGGCGAGCCAGCAATGGATCCAGAGAAAGCAGGTCGCCGGCCGGGCGATCCTGCCGGCGGGCCGAGACCAGGACATCGAGCCAGAAGCCGTTGCGCTCCAGGTTGGTCTCGCGGTCACGAATCGCCGCTTCGCGCACCTTGAGCAGATCGCCCGCGGGCGGGCCGGCTCTCCGGATCGAATCGATCTGGGCAAACACTTCCCTGGCCAGCGAATCGACGCGGTCGGGGGATGAGCCGAAGCTGATGGACAGGGTGTAGGCCTCCCGCGGACGCCGGGAAGCGGTCGCGCTCACGTTGACACCGTACGTTCCCCCGAGCTCCTCGCGAAGCGCCTCGCGAAGGCGGATGCTGAGCACCTCCCCAAGCGCCTGCAGCG
>Ga0256867_10000898_pt1 | contig 12177 bp, 13 predicted proteins | sample RVTome_15_FD_185939 | JGI IMG/M metagenome (GOLD analysis project Ga0256867, IMG submission 185939) | Soil microbial communities from uranium-contaminated site in the Upper Colorado River Basin, Wyoming, United States - RVT150D86 (HiSeq) ... | reverse complement strand
AACCGGGCGCCGACTTCCAACAGGCCGGCCTCGGCCGCCGGGGCAGCGACCTCGGTGCCGATGCCGAGCCGCTCGGCTGCCTGCCACACGAGCACCGGGTTGCCGACCGGCTCGGCCGCCGCGACGAGCAACAGCACGCGGGTGTCGGCCGGAAGCCCCTCGAGTCGCCGCCGGAAGCTCTCCTCGATCCGCCCCGATACCGGCATTGCGTCAGGGAGTGCGAACCCGCCCGCCAGCTCCGCCGGCGTCAAGCCCCGTGCCAGCTCCACCAGCGCCAGGGGGTTGCCGTGCGTCTCGGCGATGATCCGGCTGCGGACCCACGCGTCTAGCGGCCCGCTCAGCACCGAGTCCAGCAGCGCGCGCGCATCGGCCTCCCCGAGACCCTCGACCACCAGCTCCGGCAACCCCTCCAACTCGTCGCCCGGAACGCGAGCTGCGAAGACCAAGCCGACCGATTCCGCCGCCAGGCGACGAGCGACGAATCCAAGGACCTGGGCAGAGGCGCGATCCAGCCACTGCTCGTCGTCGATCAGGCAGATCAGTGGGTGCTCCTCGGCGGCGTCGGACAGCAGGCTTTGGACGGCCAAACCGACAAGGAAGCGATCCGGCGCCGACCCGAGATCGAGGCCGAACGCGGTCCGCAGCGCAGCACGCTGCGGAACCGGGAGACGCTGGAGGCGGCCCAGCATCGGCGCGCACAACTGGTGCAACCCGGCGAACGCGAGCTCCATCTCCGACTGGAAACCCACAGCACGCGCCACCCGGCAGCCCGACGCGTGCTCGACCACATAGTCCAACAATGCCGTCTTGCCCACACCCGGTTCACCGCGCACCACCAGGGCCCGGGCCTCACCTATGCGTGCAGCTTCAATGAGCCGGTCCAGCACGTCACGTTCGCAGTGCCGGCCCCGTAGCCCCGGCCATGAAGTGTTCGATCTCGAGTACACGACCGCCCCAAGAGACTGGCTAGACGCAGCCGGACCGAACTCACCCGGGACGACCGGCCGGTACTTTCTCCCACGGTGCCACCCCAGTTCCACCAGGGCAATCCCCCGTTCGGTCCCTCCGAGGTTCGGACAGGGACCCAACGCCGGAGCCGACGCGCACGTGTCCCTAGGAACCTTCGGCGGCTTGTCTTGTCTCGGCGAGGGCGGACCTCAGCCGATGGACGGAACCGCTGTGGAGCCCGGCTGGCGGCGAGTTGGCCTGGCAGGCGCGTACGCTCGCGGCTCTCAGCAGTGGTGACCTCGAGTACGCCTTCCGCCGGGGCGCCGCCAGCAACGTTGCGGGAACTGTTGCCAGGAGCCACTGGATCGACTGATGCGGTGTCGTGCGGGGTCGTCGGGTTGCTAGACCGGCAGGGCCGCTAGGCCTGACTTCGGAAGTGCGGCGCGCAACTCGCTTGGAGCTGATGCCGAGCTCGGCGAACCCTCGCGCAGGTGCCATTCAACCGTGCGTGGGCTAAGGAAGAGCTGGGCCCCGATCTTCAGGTTCGTCAGACCGTCGCGCGCCAGCTAGGCGATCCACGCCGCACCCGCTCGCCGGTGGCCAGCAGCCCGCGTCGAGCGCGCTCTGGGAACGCCTCCATGCCGATTGCGACGAACATGTCGCGCGCTTTACGCAGCTCCTCGCGGGCGTCGAGACGTCGGCCCTCGCGGCGCAGCCACTCGCCGTAGAGCTGATGCGCGCGGCCTGCACTGGGCGAACGGGGGTGCGTCGGAGCCGTTCGATCGCCTCTCCATAGAGTGCCTCGGCCGTCGCCTCGTCGCTCAGCAGCGCGCGCGAGCGGGCCGAGCCGAGAGACGGCCCGCCAGAGCAGGGTCGCATCACCGACCGGATCGGCCGCCGTCACGAGCATGCTCTGCCGCGTCTCAATTAGGGAGTCGCTCCACCCGACGGCGACAGCTCACTTCGATTCGGCGCGGCAATGGCAATCCGCCCGGGATCGAAAGCGGCCCGCCAAGCTGGCCGACGATCGCCCACGCGGAAAGTTCAAGCAAGGCAAGCGGGTTGCCCCGTGCCTCGGCGACGATCCGGCCGCGCACCGCCTCATCGAGCGGCCCGAGCATCACCGGCAAGACCAGCTCGGCCGCGTCTACTCTGACACCCCGGGCACCCGCACCTCCGGCAACCCCACCAGCTCGCTCGGGTGGTCACCGTCGCGCTCGGCAAGAACGATGACAACCGACTCCGCGCGGAGACGTGTTGCAACGAATGAGAGCACCTGGGCCAGGACCGATCCAGCCACTGGACGTCGTCGACGAGGCAGACAAGCGGCTGCGCTTCGGCGTGTTCGGACAGCAGGCTCAGCAGGGCCAGCCCCTCGAAGAAACGATCCGGCGGCGCCCCCGAACTGAAACTGAAAGTTGTCTCCAGGGCTTCGCGCTGCGGTAACGGCCCAGCTCCATCTCCGATTCCACACCAGCCGCCCGAATGCCCCGGCACCCCTCGCATCGAGCTGCCACGTACTCGAGTAGCGCCGTCTTGCCGATGCCGGCCTCGCCGCGTAGCACCAAGGTCCGGCTCTTGCCCGCGCCCGCGCCGCTTCGACATGCGCGTCGAGCGCCGCACATTCGCTCGCACGACCACGCAGCAGCACCCGCGGGTCCCCCTGCGGTGACATCTGCTACGACCCCCGGCAGATCGAAGCCGAGACCCGGGCATAGACCAGGTAATCCCACGGGCGCGACCTCCCAGAGGCAGCGCAACTCTGAGGCCGTCACTTCCTACCAGCGTTAGGAGAAGCTCATGGCTGGTTCGACCCCGAACGAGTCGACGACGCCAGCGGCCGAAGGCACGGCGATCCGCCCGTTCCGGATCGAAGTCCCGCAAGACGAGATCGATGAGCTACGGAGGCGCGGGCAGGCGACCCGGTGGCCGGACCGTGAATCGGTCACCGACCGATCCCACGGTGTCCAGCTGGCGCGCCTGCGGCCTCTGTTAACGCCTTCGAAAGGACCGCACATGTCTGAGGCAACCCGCACCGCCGGCTCTCCGACCGTCGTGCTGGCGCACAGCGCGTGCGCCGATGCCGTCCTCGAAGTCGGCGGTGCGAAATGAGCCTGTTCGGCCCGCGCCGCCACGCCGGGCCGGCTCCGCTGTCCGCCGAGGGTCACCTGCCTGGCTTCGACGGGGCGACCGGCTGGCTCAACTCGGCGCCGCTCACCCCGGCGGACCTGCACGGGCAGCTCGTCCTGATCGACTTCTGGACGTTCACCTGCATCAACTGGATCCGGACCGCTCCCTACCTCCGCGCGTGGGACGAGAGATACCGCGAGCACGGCCTCACCGTAATCGGCGTGCACACCCCTGAATTTCCATTCGAGACAGACGTCGACAGCATCATGGCGGCCATCGAAGAGAGGCGAATCTCGTACCCCGTCGCCGTCGACAGCGACTACGCGATCTGGACCGCGTTCGCGAACAGATACTGGCCCGCTCTGTACATTGCCGATACCAAGGGCACGATTCGCTTCCACCACTTCGGCGAAGGGCGCTACGACGAATCGGAACGGGTCATCCAGCAGCTACTGGACGTACCCCGCAATCTCGAGGACGACCTCGTCGTAGTCGAGGCGAACGGAGTCGAAGCTCCGGCCGATTGGGCCGCCTTGGAGTCCCCCGAGACCTACCTCGGCTACGAACGTGCCGAACGCTTTGCCTCCCCAGATGGCGCAGCATGGCAGCAGAGTCAGACCTACAGCACGCCCGCTCGGTTGAGGCTCAACCATTGGGCGCTCTCCGGTGACTGGACGATCGGCGGGAGGGCCGCCCGACTGAACGAGGCCAAGGGGCGCCTCACGTACCGCTTTCGCGCGCGCGACGTCCATCTCGTCATGGGGCCGGCGGAACGAGGCGAGCCCGGTCGATTTCGCGTTCGGATCGACGGAAACCCGCCGGGAGCCGCGCGTGGGATCGACCTCGACGATCGCGGCAACGGGACAGCTGCGGATCGGCGCCTCTACCAGCTCGTCCGCCAACCCGGAGCGGTCGACGAGCACACCGTCGAGATCACCTTCAGCGAGCCCGGAGTCGAAGCGTATGTGTTCACCTTCGGCTAGATCCAACCCGGGAGCCGTGCCGCGGCTCGACAGGTGGGAAAGGAGACCTCCACGATGACGATCAGGGCGCAACGTTTCGCGGCCAAGACTCGCACGTGGCTCCTGATCGCAGGCCTGACCCACTGCTTATCGGGATCGGCGCGCTCATCGGCGGCGTGTGGCTCTATGTCTTCGTTGCCCTCGCCGTTGCGATGAACGTCGGCGGCTACTGGTTCTCCGACCGGCTCGCACTGCCGGTCAGCCGCGTGAAACGGGTCAAGCCGGGCACCAGGCCGAACCTCGAGGTGATGGTGCAGGACCTCGCGCGGCGCGCCGAGCTTCCCGCGCCGCGGCTGTACACGATCCCCTCGGAGCAGCCGAACGCGTTCGCGACGGGCCGCAACCCTGGGTACGCCGCGGTCGCGGGTCACCGAGGGCCTGGGTCAGCTTCGCGGCTCTCTAGCCGGCGGTATGAGTCGGCGACAGCCGCTGACGTTGCACGCCGCCATCTTCGGCTCGGCGATGGCGACGATCGACGGATGGATCGTCAACGTGGCGTTGCCAGCGATCGAGCACTGTGGCCAACACCTCGCCGACCGGGAATGGTGATGCCATGGACCTGTTTCCCCCGATGCCGCTGGCCGAGTGGCAGGACACGAAAGCCACCCTGCACCGGTTCGCCCAGGTGGTCGGCAAGATCCGACTGGCCGCCAGCGTCCGGCGTAATCACTGGTGGAACAGCGCGTTCCATCTCACCGGACGCGGTATCACGACCCGCCCGATGGGCCAGGTCGACGGCAATCCGATCTTCACGATCGACTTCGACTTCGTCGACCACCAACTGCTCGTCACCGCTGGGAACGGCAAGGCCGTGTCATTTCCCCTCTACGGCAAATCTGTGGCCGCGTTCTACCGTGACACCCTGCACGCCATGGACGCTCTGGGCGTCCACGTGAACATCGACCGGCCGGTGCCCTTCGACCTACCCGATGGCGGCCGGCCGTTCGCCGAAGACACCGAGCACGCCAGCTACGACCCGATCTGGGTCACTCGCTACTGGCGGGTGCTCAGTCACGTGAACATGGTGCTGGAGGAGTTCGCAGCACCATTTTCCGGCAAGGTCAGCCCGGTGCACCACTTCTGGCACACCTTCGACATTGCCCACACCCGGTTCTCCGATCGCCAGGTCCCCCAGCCGCCGCAGGCAGACCCGGTCACCCGCGAGGCATACTCGCGGGAGGTGATCAGCTTCGGCTTCTGGTTCGGCGACGAGACATTTCCCGAGCCGGCGTTCTACTCCTACACCGCCCCGGAACCGGAGGGCCTGGCAGACGAACCATTGCGGCCCCGGGCCGCGAAGTGGACCGCGCGCAACGCCAGCCATCTGGCCGTGCTGCGGTATGACGACGCCCGCACCGAGGCCGACCCGCGTGCCACGGTGCTTGCCTTCTATGAAAGCGCCTACCAGGCCGGCGGCCGGCTCGCCGGGTGGGACGTCGCTCGCCTCAGCTGCCCGGGCGGAATCACCGATCCCCACCTCTCGCAGTCCCATGAGGACAAGCGAGCCGCCGAGGGCGCCTGAGGCCTCGGTCAGCCGGCGCACGGTCGGGGTACGCCGCAGCAGCTCACGGCAGCAGGATGGGGGCGAGGCCGTGAACTGCAAGATGTACTCGGTCGACTACGGCCCCGAACCCTTGAACCCCGACAGGAGCAACGACATGACCGACGTGACCGTCACCAACCGCCGGGCCGACAGCTCGGCCAACGAGGACCTAACCGAGCTCGCCCGGCACGGCGCCGACACCTTCGGCTACAAGGCCCACCTGCGCATCGATCGCAAGCTCGCCCAACTCCTGCGGCTTCGGGTTTCTCAGATCAACAACTGCACCTACTGCCTCAACCTCCACCACCAGGCCGCACGCGACGCCGGCATTCCCCGACCGGTGATCGATACCCTGACCGCGTGGTGGGAGACCGACTTCCACGACGACGCCGCCCGCGCCGCCCTCGCCTACACCGAGGCGATCACTCGCGTCGCCGACGCGACCGTCGCCGACGATTTCGGTGCACGGCACGACGCGCTCGCCGAGCACTTCTCGCCGGAGGAGATCCTCGAGATCATCGGGATCGTCATCAACATGAACGTCTGGACCCGACTCAAGCTGGCCGAGGGCGCCATCCCCGGGCTCGCCGAGCAGGCAAGGTTGTGAACCCGCTCACCTGCCAAGCCGCGGTCCACGCCGCGAGCGACCAGCTCGCCGGGCTGCTGTCCGACGCCGAGCGAGGCGCGCTCGAGGACCACCTGGCCGGCTGCGACAGCTGCTCGTGCCTCATGGACCAGCTGCGAACCACCGTCGCCGTCCTCGGGTCACGCCCCGAGGTGCAGGTCCCCGACTCGCTCCGCGCCATGGTGGCCCACACAGGGAGTGAACGCGCCGAGGCACTCATCGCGCAGCTGCCGCATCTCTACGCCCTCGCGAACGCGCTCGACGCCAACGCCGCCGACGACCTGGTCCAGGAGACGCTCACCTCCGCGCTCGCCGACCCGGATACCGACACGACCGGATCGGTCCTCGCCGCGGCCCTGGAGCGCCTCGCCGCCGAACGTGGGCCCGATGTCGACTCTCCGGCCGTCCCGACCGCAGGCAGTGATCCCGACGCCGACGAGGCCGAGCTCTTCTACCCCGACTTCTACACCGACGGCCCCGATGCCGGCGCATGGGTCGACTCGCCCGTGGCATGGGGCGAGGCGCGGGTGCTCCGTCCTGACGACGCTCTCGTCACGACCGAGGCATACGGCGCAGTGGACGCAGCGCTCGCCGAACTCGATCCGATCGACGTCGGTCTCGTCACCCTCGTCGACATCGAAGGGGCGCCATTCAGCCAGGCCGTCCGCGAGCTCGACCTGCCCTCCGGCGAGGCGCGCTACCGCCTCGCCCGAGCCCGGTTCACGGTCCGCGCCGCGCTCGACCGGTACCTCCAGGGCTGACGCCCTCGCCGCTGCCCCAGCGCCGTGGCAAACGCTGACAATCAATCTCGGTAGCGGCCGTCGAATTGGGAGCCTCGGCCGAGTTCGGTGAAGCGGAGCCCGACGATGGCGCCGTCCTCGACCATCCAGCGCAGGTCGTAGCTGGCGCGGTAGCCGGGCGGCCAGAACGAACCGAAGTGACCGTCGTGGTCGACATACCACTTGCCCCGAGTCGGCCGGCCGTTCTCGACGTACATGGTCCCGCCGTCGGCCTCGAAGACCTGGGTCGCACCGTCGGAAAACACCAGCTCTCCGGCCGTCAACGCCCGCGGGAGGAGCGCCGGTGCGACCACGTCGCTGTCGGACACGTCGATGTCTCGAACCCCGTGCACGAAAGACGCCATCAGCCGATGAACTCGCCGAGCTCGTTGAGCAAGGCCGCCTTCGGCATGGCGCCGACGATCTGCCGGACCAGCTCGCCGTTCCGGTACACGTAGAGCGCGGGGATGCCGGTCACCTCGTACTTGGCCGGGGTGAGTGGCTTCTGCTCGACGTCCATCTGCACGAACGTCAGTTTGTCGCCGTGCTCGGCGTTGATCCCCTGCAGGCTCGGGGAGTCCAGGTGGCACGGGCCGCACCACTCGGCCCAGGTGTCCACCAGCACGGGCCTGTCAGACTTGAGGACCTCGGTCCCGAAGTCGGCGTCGGTCACTGCCCTGATGTCGGCCACGGGGCCTCGTTCTCAGTGGGGTGTATAGGGTCGCCGGCCCGGTGGGGCGCCGGGTCGTGGCTCTCGATCTCCGCGATGGTGGCCGCGGCGTCGCCGGCGGTGGAGGCCTTGTGGCCGAGCGCGGCGATGTAACGCTCGGCGTCGAGCGCGGCCGCGCATCCGGTGCCGGCCGCGGTGACCGCCTGCCTGTAGTGGTGGTCCACCAGGTCACCGCAGGCGAACACGCCGGGCAGGTTCGTCCGCGTCGACGGATGGTCCACCACCACGCAGCGCTTGTCCAGCTCTACCTGGCCGTGCAACAGCTCCGAGCGGGGGTCGTGGCCGATCGCGATGAACAGGCCCCTAACGTTCAGCTCGCGTCTCTCGCCGGTCTGCGTGTCCACCAGGGTCACCCCGGTGAGCCTGTCGTCGCCGTGGATCGACTCGACCGTGGAGTTCCAGGCGAACTCGATCTTCGGGTCTAGGAACGCGCGCTCCTGCATGATCTTCGAGGCGCGCAACTCGCCGCGGCGGTGCACGAGCGTGACCTTGGATGCGAACCGCGAGACGAAGGTGGCCTCCTCGAGGGCCGAGTCGCCGCCGCCCACGACCGCGACGTGCTGGTCGCGGAAGAAGAACCCGTCGCAGGTCGCGCACCAGCTGACGCCGTGACCGGAGAGAATGTCCTCGCCGGGAATGCCGAGCTTGCGGTACCCGGACCCCATCGCGAGCACGACCGCCCGGGCACGGAACGTGTCGGTCGCAGTCCTGACGACCTTGGTGTCGCCGGTGAGATCCACCTCGACCACGTCGTCGGCGACCAGCTCGGCGTCGAACCGCTCGGCCTGGGCACGCATCTCACCCATCAGCTCGGGACCCATGATCCCGTCACGGAAGCCCGGAAAGTTCTCCACGTCGGTCGTGGTCATCAGCGCACCGCCGGCGCTCACCGACCCCTCGAAAACAAGCGGCGCCAGGTTCGCGCGGGCGGCGTAGAGCGCCGCTGTGTACCCCGCTGCGCCGGAACCGATCACGATGACATCGCGGACGTGATTGCTGGTCTGCTCGTGGGCCATGAGAGGAACTCCCTGCGATGCGAGATCGGTCGGTCATGGGTGCCGGACGAACGGCGACGGGGCTGAAGGGATTCGACCGCGTTGATCACGTCGCCGAAATCCGAGTGGCACAGGTGAGTGTGCACCTGCGTCGCGTCGGAGATACCGACGTGGCCAACTGGATGGCCGCGATCGCGCGGTCCGGGTAGGCCGGTTGGTCCGCTTCCCGCAGCGGCCGCAGCAACTCGCGCAGCGCGGGCTCATCGACATGGATGCGGATTCCGGCCGCCGCCAGATCACGGGCATCGTCGCGCAATGCCAGCGCCACCTGGCGGGCGGTGTCGGTGCGTGGCTGGTCGTCACGTACGAAGGACCAGGCCATGGCAGCTGCTTGCCGATCAGCGACAAGTCGTCGAGATCGACGAGCGTCCCCTGTAGCTCGCGTCCCACTTCCCTGTGGCGGTGCTTGTTCACCGCCGGGAGGTGCGACTTCCTTGCGACCGTTGCCATGTTCTCCTCCTCCGCCTCCTCTGTGGGCTTTCGAGGGACAATCCGGGCTACTGCAGCAGCGGCGAGGGCGGGATGCGGGTCGTGCCGGCGATGCGGTCGAGCCGGAAGGCAACCTCGTCGACGTAGCACCAGCTCCAGTCCTCGCCGGGCTCGAGCGACCGAATGATCGAGTGCGAGGTAGCGTGATGGTGCGCGGTCGCGTGGCGGTTCGGGGAGTCGTCGCAGCAGCCGACGTGACCACACGTGAGGCAGATCCGCAGGTGCAGCCACTTGCCGCCGTAGCGCAGGCAGTCCTCGCAGCCCTCGACCTCGGATGGCAGCTCGCGCACGACGACTTCGCCGAGGTGCGTGCAGACGGCGTCGCTCATGTCACTCCCTTGCTCATTGCGGGCGCACGCTCCGCGAGGTGAGCGTGGATTAACTGCACTGCCATTGCTCCTTCGCCAACGGCTGCGGCGCAGCGCTTCGTGGATCCTGAGCGGACGTCGCCGGCGGCGAAAATGCTGGGCACGCTCGTCTCGAGCAGGTGCTTCTGTGCGCCGACGACGAAGATGACATTGGCGGCGCCCCAGGCGTTCGAGGCGAGTTGGCTGCCGGCGATGACGAGCGTTCCGTCCCTGGTGCTGGTGTGGAAGCTGCTGAGGGCGAAGGCGGGCTGACCGGCGATCGCCTTCATCTCGTGCAACCGGGTCGCGTAGTCGAGCGCGGACATCCTGGTGCGGGCCGACTCGTAGCGGTCGCCGACGTCGATCGAGTCGGCGACCCCGGTCTCCTGCAGCGTCACTGACGTGTTGGTCATGTCAGAGGAACCTTCGGGAATGCGGCAGAGGACCGCCTCGGGCGCCGCAGTCGGGTCGTGGACCAACTCCACGCTGAATCCGTGTCCTCCGAGCGCGACGACGGTCTCCACGAGCGCACGTTCGTCGGGCAGCGCGGTGAAGCGGTCTGATGCCTGGGTCGTGCTATCGGCAATCTCCTTGTCCGTCGATGCGCATCAGCGTCGCACTGCGCGCTGTTCCTCGCGCCCGGGTAACTCCCTGGTCGGTGCCCGGGTTTTACGCTGGGCGCTCGCGATGGGCCGGCTTTCTCGGACAGCGCTGCCGGAAGCTGCATGCGAGAGCTGATCCCGAGCTTTGCGAACATCATGCGCAGATTCCATTCGCCCGTGAGCCCGCTGATGAAAAGCTGCGCGCCGGTCTCCCGGTTCGACAGGCCGTCGCGGGGCGAGGCAGGCGATCCGCTCCTCCCGCGGTACGAAGCGGTCGACCAGCGTGGTTCCACGTCAGCTGGAACGGGACGGCCGCCTGGCCTGGATATGCACGATTCGAGCAAGGATGAAGCGCGCCGCCTGATCGCCGACCATTGAGCGATCGCGACTACACGATCGGGTGGGCCTACGCCGGCACGGCGCGCGCTGACCCGGCTACCGGAGAAGGTCGCCACAGCGGTCATCGAGTTCCTATTACCGGATCATCTACCGCATCGACGACGAAGATCACCGAATCGACGTCATCGCCATCGAACTCCGAGCCGACGCCTACCGCCCACGCCATTCGTAGGCACACACCCCACGCACCATGGACCAGGATGATCGTCGTGCTCGGACCGCCCACCGGCGGGCTGCTGGCACCGGCGGTCGGCAGCAGCGAGACCATGAGCAGTGCGCTTAAAGGAGCGATCAGCCAGGCCATGCACCGGCCAGTTCGGTCCGGCGAGGCGGTCGCCGGGTTGTCATACGGTCGGTCTGTGACGGTGGAGGTGTGCTTGTGCGGTGACCTCGTCCGCTTGGTCCCGGGAAGGCTGCGGAACAAAGACATCCGGGTCGCGTGCGACGGGACGTCGTCACTCGGGCACGTCGTCGAGTCCATCGGCGTGCCACTGACAGAGGTCGGCGCCCTGTGCATCGACGGCCACACCGTTCCGCCCGCCCGCCGTCTGGCCGAAGGTGACGTCGTCGAGGTGGATCCGGTCACCCGGCCGCAGGCGGTGGCTACCTCGCCGCCGCGCTTCCTTCTCGACGTCCACCTGGGCGCGTTGGCCCGCTGGCTGCGCGTGCTCGGCGTCGACACCGCATACGACACTGACGCCGACGACGAGGCGCTCGTCTCACATGCTGAACGCGAGCGGCGTGTACTGCTCACGAAGGATCGCGGGCTTCTGCGCCGGCGGGCTTTGCCATACGCGGCGTACGTCCGGGGGTCACGGATCGAAGCGCAGCTGACGGACGTCCTCGACCGCTTCCAACCGCCGCTCGCGCCGTACACGCGGTGCCCGGTCTGCAACGGCACGCTCGCCACGGTGGCGAAGGACGAGATCGCGACTGGGTCGGGAGTGCTGCGCGAAGAGCCCGCAATCCACTTCTCTGGGCGGGCAGACGCCGGCTGGTCGGGTCCGCCGTGTCGACCTCGAAGGAACCGTCGCCGGCTCGCGCGACCTTCGCGTCGTCGCGGGCCGTGCATGATGAGCATCGGGGCCACGCAGGCTAGGGGAGCGTGCACCCTCCCTATCAACTGTTGGCGGCGAGAACATCTCCTGGTTGAGTGCATTTGGGGCTGCCGGCGGTCAGACGGCGCGCCCTTCGATGAACTCGCAAATGCGGACTCGAGGGTTCATCGCGGTCAACATCCGCATCAATACCGCGACTGGCGTGCTCCGTGCGACGAAGCGGGTCAGCACACGGAACGGGCGTATGCACGCCAACGATGCTGGCGTCGGCAGCACCGAGTCGATCTTCCCGACTCCGGAGGACGCCTAGCCAAGTGCCCTCCGCCCCTGACGGCCGGCACCCACCAGCTGCACTGTGTTGACCGCATTGAAGGAAGTCGCCGCTGGGTGGGTCGAGATTGGCGGGCGCTCACAGCCGTCGACCGAGGCGTCGTCGTCGTTGCGCTACGC
>Ga0256867_10000897_pt1 | contig 12179 bp, 11 predicted proteins | sample RVTome_15_FD_185939 | JGI IMG/M metagenome (GOLD analysis project Ga0256867, IMG submission 185939) | Soil microbial communities from uranium-contaminated site in the Upper Colorado River Basin, Wyoming, United States - RVT150D86 (HiSeq) ... | reverse complement strand
CAATGGCACTTGACGGACAGATCACCGCGGAGGCGCAGAGGACGCAGAGATACGCAGAGAAAACTTTTCAAATTAGGGCACCACCCTTTTCATTTCAATTTCAATTTCACAAACTTCTTGACTTCGAACGTTTTGATTGCTATACGCAACTGTTTTTCTTTACCTCGCAGGTTCCTAAGGCTCCTCTCTGTCCCTGTTTTAGAGAGTCCTTAATCCACTCTTGATAATAATCGGCAACCTTGCCGGTTAAGGAAGGCTTTCCAATGAAGAAATTTAAGCATCTACCCTCTATGCTGAGTATTGTGTTTGTAGTTTTGTGTTTCAACGTTTTGGTTCTGGGGCAATCAAACGAAGACAAAAACCAATTTGCTTCCGTCAACGGTTTGGGATCGAGTGTCCGGTTTGACGTTGCCGCGGCGCACTCAGCGGTGACGCTGACCGTTTTGTCGCCGGATGGTCAGGCCTTTACCAAAGAATTTCAGGCGGGTAATTCTCCGGAGTTTAGGCTAACTCAAGGGAAAGGTGAGAGACTGCCCGACGGGCTGTACACATATGAGCTACGAGTGATTCCCAATTTTTCCGCAGGAGTAAGGGAAGAATTAAAAGCTGCTCGCGCCAAAGGCAATGACGCCCAGGTGCAACGCGAATTGCAAATGCGCGGGACACTGCCGTCGCAACCGCTCGTACAATCGGGAAGCTTCATGGTCCTCAATGGCTCGGTGATCGTCGCCGGAGCCACTGAAGGAGGCGGGCCGAGCCGCGCAATGGTCGAACAACCGGCGCCGCCAGTCGTTTCCTCAAGCCGTTCCTCAGGCCGCACTTCCTATAAAGTTCAAAGGCATCACCCGCGCTTCTTCTTGTTCGATCAAGTAATCCCCGATGACCTCATCGTCCAGGGCAGCATCTGCGTCGGTGTAGACTGCATTAACAATGAAGACTTCGGCTTTGATACTATCCGGATGAAAGAGAACAACACTCGACTCCAGTTTAACGACACCAGCTCGGCCGCGGGTTTCGCCACCAATAACTGGCAGATAAGGGCTAACAGCTCCGCCAGCGGTGGCGCCAGTTTCCTCGCATTCGTAGATCAGGGCGCATCGGGGACCTCGGAAACGGGAACGATCGTTCTTGAAGTGGACGCAGGTGCTCCGGCAAATTCAGTTAGAGTCAGCAGCACCGGCAGGGTTGGTTTCAGGACTGCGACGCCGGTGTTGGATGTGCACACGAATACCAACAACACGCCGGCGATGCGACTCGAACAGAACTCTTCGGGCGGTTTCACTGCGCAAACCTGGGACATCGCCGGCAATGAGGCCAATTTCTTCATCCGCGACGTAACCGCTGGTTCACGATTACCTTTCCGCATCCGCCCCGGCGCGCCGACGAGTTCGCTCGACATCTCCGCAACCGGCGACATCGGTATCGGCACTCAAAGTCCGGCGAAGAAAGTTCATATCTTCGGGACCAATTCACAGGTGTTTGTCGACCGGCCAGCAAACACCGCAGCGAATTACGCGCTGATCAATTTCGCCACTAACGGCGTGCAAAAGTTCTTCTTTGGTTTGAACGCTGATTCAGATCCGAACGTCGACAAGCTTTCGTTTTTTGATTCGGCATTCAACCCGGCTGTTCCCGTGATGACATTTACGGGCGGTAACGTCGGTATAGGAACGCAGGCGCCAACCGATAAATTTGTGGTTAATGGAACAGCGAGCAAACCAGGTGGCGGAACATGGGCCGTGTTCTCGGATGAGCGTTTGAAGAAAGTCCGTGGAAAGTACAACAGCGGGCTCAAAGCCGTGATGCAGTTGCAGCCACTGCGTTACGAATACAAGTCTAACAACGCCCTGGGCATCAAGTCAGAAGGCGAACACATCGGCTTCGCCGCTCAGGCAGTACAGCAGGTAATTCCCGAGGCTGTGACCATGAACGGCAATGGTTACCTGATGGTCAATAACGATCCAATCATCTGGACCATGCTCAACGCGATAAAGGAGCAGCAGAAAGAGATCGTCGAATTGAAACGACAGATTCGCCAGTTGCGTGCAACCACGCGCCGGCGCAAATGATCGAGACGCTTTGTAGGGGGTGGCACTCTGTGGCCACCCCTTCTTTTTTTAACTACTGACCACTCGCGTTCAACCGCAACCGAAAATCAACCACGTTCTGGCAAGGCTTCAGCTCGATCTCGTTCTTTTCTGCTTCAGCATCTCGGCGCAACTTCGCGCGAGTTTCCGTCGCGTCCGGCAACCGCAGTTTTGTCAACGGCGATTGAGCTCCATCGATCGCGGGTTGGGCCAGTACCCAATAACGGCCGGCTGCGAGATTATTCAACGCAATCTTTCCATCGGGAGTCACAGGGACAGCAAAAAAGCGCAACACGTCGTCGGCCTTTTCACGTTCGGCAGGAACCAGATAAACAAACAATCTTTCCGGAAGTGTTTCCCCTTCGCCTAATGCGAGCTGCCCGCGAAGTGAAGCGGCACCTTGAGCGAGCGTGATGGTCAATCCGGAAATGCGATCGCCCGGTTTGACCGTGGTCCAGGTCCGCGCCGCGTCGATTGGCCTGGCGACCTGTGCTGTTTTCGTGCCTGGCGCCGCTGAACGAGCCACGGAGATCGATTGGAGATACCAGTACTTAGCTGAAAACCGAGCAACGAAGTAGTACTCTCCGGGCGCCAGGTTCTTCAGCGCGATATTCCCTTGAGGATCAGCGCGAGCTGGTGCGCCGTGCGCCCAGATAAACTGCGGTTGGTTTTTGGCGGCCTGGTTCTCGTTGTGCCATGCAGAAATGAGGGTCTCAGCCAAAACCGGAGAGCCCTTCTCGTTACACTCGGTTGCCTTTGATTCTTCGAGCACGACGCGGCCGCTAATAGAACCGAGTGGCCTCGTAGTCAATTCGATGCCCGCAATGTCTGCCCCCCTAACCTTGATCAGCCTGGACTCCGAGAATGCCCGCTCTCCGTCCTGAAGAAATGAGTGTGCAGTTAGATAGTAGTCTCCATCCGCGATTCCATTGAACACAAACTCTCGAGCATCCGCTTCCTGGTAAATCGCAGTGTTCCATTGAGAGCCGCCTTCTGCGATGGAGGTCAAAGTGATATTGAATCCCGACTGTTCAGCTCGTGTTCCACTGGCGACCCCGCTGATGGTCCTACCTGGCTCACCTCGGTAACCAATGTCAACATTATTGCTTTCGTCACCTCCACGGACGCTGATTTCTGCCGCTGTATCGCGCGTTGAAGAAGGCGCGTACGTGGGCACGTCAGTATCAAACGCATTGACTCCTGTCCGGGAATAGTCACGTGTGCCGCCGGCCACTACGATGTAAGTTCCGGTTGGGAGCCCGTAGATTCTATAGATGCCGCGATCGTCGGTTGGACTATCTCGGGCGAATGCCTGGTAGCTTAATCGGCGGCCGTTAGCGTCGCGGATCATCTGCGCGCGAACTCCAATGGAGACGACGGGATCGCCTGCTGCCGTTGTGACCCTACCTGTAATAACGCCTCCTTTGATAAGTACAAATGTGACCGAATCTCCGACTCGGTATTGAGTTGCCTGAGTACCATCCGGCTCTCGAGGTGGAGTCGTGTGCGCCGGCATCAAGGCAGACATCAGGTACGGAACTCGTTCTAAACCACTCACCTTAAAGTTTCCATCGCGATCCGTGATTGCGGTTTGTCCTCGTGCTGTAGAACCGAACGCACGCACAGAGACGATTGCATCCGGAAGAGGCTGGCCACCTTCGTTTACCACGCGTCCCGTGATTGAACCGGTCTTTGAGGCTTCGGATGTCTCGCCCGCCAGGGCCGGCTGTTGCGTTTGCGCGACTGCGTCGAGTGAAGTAAACACCAGAACCACTAATATGACGGCGCCGCGAATGTGATATAGACAACTAAGCATTCGACCTTCTTTTCGAAGCAAACATCTCGTTTCTAAGGTCTCTCCCGAGCTGAATTGAGATCAAGGGTCAGGGTGATGTTTTCCACTGCTCCACCGGCAACTACCACTTGTTGACTTATCCGGGGTAATTTGGTGCGAGACTCCGGCATGTGGAGTGCAGCAGTCACTTCATATGTCCCTGGTATGAGCCTTTCCAGAAGGAAGTGACCGCGCGCGTCGACCTGAGCCGACTCGTTAAACCTCGAAGTAAACAGTCCTCCATCGTCACCAAGCAGTCTCACCGAAACGTACAGGACTGCATTTTGCGGTAGGGTGCCGGTTTCAATCTTTACAACTCCGCGAATCGTTCCGTTGCCGTGGTTGACGACTATTCGAAGGCCTGTGATCTGCTCTCGATCCTTGATCTCGACGCCTGAAGGATGGGACACGCCGTCGCGCTCGACCCGCACAATCTGGAAGCGGTCTCGAGAGGAAAGCGTAAGCCCAAAACCCAGCAACCCGGCTCCCAGGCCACCGACCCGAAAGCTTCCATCCTGGTTAATGGCCACTGGCTGATTTGAGTGTCTGGACGATCGTTCGTTCATGACGTAAGCGAAGATCTGCGACGTCTTAACAAATTTTGTGTAAACGCTGTCGACCGTACCCTCTAAGACGATCACACCTGACACGCTGCCTCCCTTCGATGTCCGCACCTCCAGGCCCGCGACGTCCTGATCTATCACGTCAAACCCTACCTGGTCGGCCCGCCAGTCGCTGCCAGATGGAGGCACCACAAAAACCGCATATTTTCCTGGCGCCAGATTCTCCAGTTTGAACTCACCCTCGGTGTTGGAAACTGCGCCGAAGGTTGTTGAACCACCACTCATTTCGTTAATGATGTATTGCAAACCATAAGAGACATTCGGTAACGGTTGGCCGGTCTCCCCGTCAACAATTCGACCGCGGGCAGAGTACTTAACCGCCTTGCGACCAAGGGTAATGTCAACATTGGTCGCCTCGCTTCCCTCTGTCACTTCGATCGTGGCCGCCTGGGAAATCTCTTCGGAAGCAGTGTGATAAGTCAGGCTGTAGGAAGGCCCAAACGTCCTTCTGACAAAGGCAACATTTGCATGGCCCGCAGCAACCTTGTACTTTCCCGGTGCCAGGCCAAAAAATCGATACACACCACGATCATCTGTTCGAACACTTGTCGTCGTCTGGTAGAAACGATTGTTCGGTTCTTCGGGCAAAACTGAAACTTCCTCTTCAATTACGGACCGGCCTTCGGAATCACTGACTCGTCCAGTAATTACGCCACCACGCACCAAAGCGAAGTCAATATTCTCGACACTTTCATCTTTGTTGATGATAAGAGTTTGGGGACGCGCCAGTTCGTCGGCAGAAACGAAAGCAGGAGCTGAAGCTAACACCTGATAGCTTCCTGGCGGCACATTGATTATTCGATAGTTTCCCTGCTGATCGGTGACCGCTCTGTAACGCGTGGTCCTGAGAGTGGATGAATCCGCAAGACGCAAACCAACAACAATTCCAGAGACGCCTTTGCCTTTCAGAGTCACCTTGCCTGTGATGACGGCGGTCGGGCCTTTCGCCGGATCAGTCTGCGCTTGTAGACAGATTGCCGTGCCGAAGATTAATAGGATGCAGGCGATTGCCTGGCGGGCTGAGGAAACCATAGTGAGTAGGCCTTTCAATCTGGGAGCGCCAATGATATCGCAAGCAACAAAATTTGTCTTTTGAATAATGTCTCCCGCAAAGGGAGAATGTGAGCCGGACTTACCCGTCGATTTTGCGGCTTTGCGGGAAACTTGTCAGGAAACAAGATCTCCGGGCGTGGCGCCTGAAACGCTGAGATAACGGCTAACCAGGTTCGCCAACTCTGTCATGTCGATCGGCTTTGCCATGTATTCGTCACAGCCTTTAGCAAAAGCCTTCACATGCGTGTAGGACATTGGATAAGCAGTGACTGCAACAATCGGCACATTGTCGAGATCGGTTTGTTGGCGTATGCGCTGCGTTGCCGCGATCCCGTCGAGAATTGGCAGATCGAGGTCCATGAGAATTAGATCCGGATGTTCACGACCAGCAATATCAACCGCTTCCTGTCCATTACTTGCTTCCAGCACGGTGTAACCGAGACCCTCGAGCCCTCGCTTCAGTAGGAGTCGAGTGTCGTCGTAGTCTTCCACGACCATAATTGTGTGTGTGGATTTTTCGTCCTTCGTCATAACCAGCCTTTCACAGACAAACCACGAAAAGCCTCTCGAAGGAGACAGAACAACGCGCGAGCTGGTTGTCGGGTTAATTAATCCCAGCCGAAGATTCGTGGCGTGAGTAAACTGGCAATGATTCTGACATGGCCCAGTGGATTCGGCAATGCTGTCGAGCCATTGGGTGTTGGATCAGTTTGAAGATATTCGCATTGTAACACCGAAGGTGTGAGGCAATGAGATTCAGAACATTCTCAAGATCAGTGCCAAAGGCATCGTGCCCTCGTCAATTCCATAGATGAGAAAATATGAGAAGCGACGAAATAAGAACCTTCTAATGTCCGGTTCGATCTCAGCGGCGAGAAGTGGATACGCTTTTACTATTTGTACAGCGCGATCCAATTCGTTCAAGAGGTTGAGACTTTGATCTTCCGTTTGTTCCTGGTACCAGGAAACTGCGTTGTCGACTTCAGTCTCCGCCATTGTGAGGAAGCGGATGTTCATTATCGTCTGTGTTTGGCGATCACCTCTTCATAAGCGACGGTAGGGATTTTGCCGACTCTGTACGCCGCCCATCGTTTTCGCGCTTCATCAGCCCAGAGGCGATCTATCTTAAAATCGCGGGTACTCAAATCCATGAGGATGGCATCAACAAGGCGCAACTTCTTCTCGTCAGACAGCTCTTTGATCCTGGAAACCAGTTCATCGGTCCCTATTACCATCTCATTCACTCGAACCGAAGAATAAATGTTACGGCGAAGAAACCGCCAGGCAATGAGCGTTTCTTATTGCTCCTTTTCGGAATTCAATTGTCAACATTCCTAACCCCATGATCCATCAGGCTGAAGCGACCCTCAGAATGAGAACTGGTCCAACTTAGAATCCCACCCAACCATCGAATCGAGGTACGACGTGTATGTTCATTGTTTTGGCCATATGTTGCTCGATCTAGAAAATACTTATCATATCCATACGATTTTTGCGAAGACCAAGGACTACGTTGAGTAAACTTGGCTAGTCTTCTAATTAAGGGAGCTGCGGGGTTGATTAGTATTGGATCAGGCTGCCTTCGCGTTTCGCGCGGCGCACGGCTCGCGAAAACACCCACAGCGAAATCGGAAGGAGCACCGCGAGAAAAATGAGGAGTGTGGCGATTGGCCCGCGCGCTTCGTTCAATCCGTTGTCTTCGATCAACACTCCACGAATCGCTTCCAGACCGTAAGTCGCGGGCAGGATCTTTGAGATGTTCTGCATGCCTTCCGGGAGTAACTGCGGCGGAAAGAAAACTCCGGAGAAGACTGCCGTACTGGTCCCGAGCAGCACCGCAATCGGATCGCCGCGTTTGAACACCATGGCGAAACTTGCCGACAAGATGCCCAACGAAGCGAATACCAGCGTAGTAAGGATCAAAATCATGAAGGCGAGAAGATAGCTGCCGTCGTAAGTCACGCCAAAGAAGAATGCGCCAAAGACCAGATAGAGTGACGAGTAGAGTGTGGCCTCAAAGAAGTCGAGCGTCGAACTGGCGACGATCAGACCCGGAACACTGATCGGGGTCATCAGCACGCTTTCGAGCGTGCCCTGTAGTTGCTCGTTACGGATGGCGTTCGCCAGGCTGGAGAAGTTAGTCATGAAATAGTTTAGAACCGCCAGACCCGTGATCCAGGCCGCGAGTGGATCTCGCCACTCGACAAACAGATTCCCTTCTCTGCCGACAAAAATCCGCGAAATGTAATAAGCGATCGTCACCACAATCAAGATAGTCAGAACGCGGAGAAAGAATGCCAGCCGATAACTGATCGCCAACTGAAAGTCGCGAACGACGAAGGCCCTCATCCGGCCTAACAGTGAAAATATCCTTCTCATAGTTTGGCGTTTCCTTTGACTGCCTCTTCACGCTCGAAAGCTTCCAGCACTTCGAGCAGGCTCGCACGCTCCGTCTCACAGGAAATCACGCGCGTGTGGTTTTCCAGGACAGCGCGCAACCCACGGTCGAGCCGGTCGTCATCAACCTCACGCGCGAAAGTCACGATTGTCTTTGACCCATCCTCGGATACTTCCACCTCCGAAAGCTTCGGCGCCAGCATCCTGACCGCGCTCTCGCGGGAGATGCCGTCGAGAACAAGTCGAACTCGTTCCCGCGCTTTATGAAGGGTGCGGATGCGGTCCGGAGTGTCGAGTTCGCGGATGCAGCCATGACTAATGATTGCGATCCGCCCGCACAACTCCTCAATCTCATTGAGATTGTGAGATGTGAGTAAGACGGTCACTGGCGAATCGCCCAGCGCAAGCGAGCCGATGAACGACCGCATGCGCACAGCGGCAAGCGGATCGAGCGAACGTGTGGGCTCATCCAGCAACAAGATTGGTGGCTTGTTGAGCAGCGCTCGCGCTATTGCCATACGTTGTTTGTTGCCGGTCGAAAGTTGGCCGAAACGCTGGTGCGCGGAGTTTTCAAGGTCGACTTGGGCCAACAACTCTGCGATGCGCGCTCGTGCCTGACTCTTGGGCATACCATAGAGGCGCGCAAAAAACATGAGATTCTGTTCCAGCGTGAGTCGCCAATAGAAGCTTCGCTCTTCAGCCGTAGCGAGACCGATCAATTTCCGGAGGGCCGGCTGTTCGCTGACGCTGTCAAAACCCTTTACCGTAACGGAGCCGCTCGTGGGCTGGACCAGCGTGGCTATGATCTTTGTCAGTGTGGTCTTGCCTGCGCCGTTGGGGCCGATGAGTCCGAAGATTTCACCATCGTGCACGTCAAAAGAGACATCGCGCAGGGCTTGCACCGGTGGCTTTCGCGGAGGGCGGCCCAACAGACTTGCGAGTATGAATGGCGAGGGATACGTTTTGGTCAGTCTCCTGATCGCGATAGCAACCGGCTGACCTGATGGATTGGCAAGTTTCTCAGACGTCCGCATTCCGGTTCGATTTATTCGTTTCTGATAAGCGTCTCGAGTTGCAAGACTGTGCAAACGTTGGTGGTGTTCTACTCTGATCAGCGCACACCGCAGCTTAAGCCGCAACCAAAGAACTGTTCCCGCAAAGGCGCAAAGATAGAAGCATGAACTTAAGACTTAACTTTGCGCCTTTGCGCTTTTGCGCGAGAAAGTTTCTCAAGAAAACAAGAATCTGCGGTTTCTTTACATGGCGAACACAAAGACAGCACGGAGAAACCCAAAATTAGGATACTACCCGGAGTGGGAAGCCGTTGAAGTGACCTGAGTCAAATCTCTCGAGAGTATCCGCAACAGAAGAGATTGAGAGCTGTGCAGAAAAAAGTGGTCGCCTGGAAACATCCGCACCTGAAACGGTTCCGTCGACTGCTCGCGCCATTGTTCCAAATCCTCACGGGCAACAAACTCATCGTTCAGGCCGCCAAAGGCGGTTAGTTGACAGCTCAGCGGCGGCTCACTGTAGTACGAATAAGTTTGGCAGAGTTCGAAATCCGATCGCAAAGTGGGGATCAGCAAATGAAGCAATTCAGGATGATTGAGCACTTCTTCCGGTGTGCCACCCATGCGCCTCAGTTCTGCGATGAATTCGTCCTCCGGCAAATCATACGTCGCGGGTTCGATAGGAAGCTGCGGAGCACGTCGCCCCGAAACGAATAGCGCGCGAGGCTCGATTGTGTGCTCCCGGCGCAATAATCGAGCAACTTCAAAGCTGACCAGCGCGCCCATGCTGTGGCCGAAAAACGCAAGCGGTTGATCCAAGTAGATCTCGAGGGCGTCACCAATCGCTCGCACCATTGGCTGAACTCGCACGAAGCTGGGCAGGCGGAGTTGCGCTTCCCTTCCTGGCAGTTCGACGGTGTTTACTTCGACATTAGAAGGCAGGTAGTCGGCCCAGAAGCGAAACGCGGCCACTCCGCCGCCAGCGTAAGGAAAACAGAACAGCCGCAGCGACGGTTGTTTTACCGGCCGCCGACACGCGAACCTAACCGTGCCCCGCTCTTTCGTGATGCTTACTTCAGTTGCCAAAACCGACTCCTTCCTGGACAGGCTTTGCCTCAAAAGTCTATTTGAGCTTCAAGGCCGCAAAAGCACAAAAAGCGTGAGCGTTTAGAAATCGGGGTTTGGAGCGATCAACAAAAACTCATCACGTGTGGCCTTCAAGCCCACGCTCGCTCCGCCATGGTTGCTGATGAAAATGCTTTGATCACTGTGCCGCGTCCCTGTGAGGCCGCTCGATCCGTCACGAGCTTGCCCACCGCAATGTCGAGCACTCCCAATCCGAAATGACTGAACACGGTTACGCCCTTGTCATCGACTCTGGGAGGAATGGTGCCTCGAATAACCGCTGCCAGCGTACCCCGAATGAATTCGCGATTTCCAGCCAATTGCTCCGCAAGATGCACCGATGTTTGCGCGCGACACACATGATCTACGTCGTCGACTATATTGTCACACCGAAACAAAGCGTCCGGTGTCAGATCTCGTAAAGAGATATGCAGAATGGTACTGCCTGCGGCGCAGCCCGACAAATCAGTTACGTATGGGCGTAGGGCTGTCGTCGCAAACAGACAAGAGACGACCCGTTCAAAACTCCGTCAGCCGTGGGGGCGATTTCAACTTCGATTTCCGTCGAGAGGCTGCGACATTTTGTTTTGAATACCTGCGCCCTGTCGTCGTCAATATCATGAATGATAAGGCTTTTAATCTCGGGGCAACCGGCCAGGAGGAAACGCACAGTCTCAAAACTGATCAAGCCGATGTTTTTGGTTAGAAACTTTGAGAGTAGAGAGAGTAGAGCTGGAAATGACGCCACGGGGCGAACCGTGGCACCATTTTGCAACGGTAGTGTCGACGGGTCGTTAAGGACCACTCCGGAGATTCTCGTTTCGTCTGAGCACCGGCCGCATTAAATAGCAGCAAGACGAGTGTGAGAACAACAAAGAATCTATTCGTAAAGTCACGTTATCTGGCGCACCTCATCTAGCCACGACGAAAAAGCAACGTGTTCATTGATGTTTATAAGTCTCACATACAGCAAAGTCAGCGCGCAGGAGGGGAATCACGAGTTGCATCAACTCCGGATGATCCAGAACCTCCTTTGGAGTGCCATTCAACTGCCGAACACGCTCAATGAATTCCTGCTCCAGTAGATTCCCGGTAGGCGCTACCGGTTCGGGTACTTGCGGCGCTCGACGTCCTGAAACGAATAGATGTGAGGGCATTGTCTTATTATGCCTGCGCAGCCAACGCGTAAGCTCGAAACTAATCAGCGCTCCCATGCTATGACCGAAAAACGCAAAAGACTTATCAAAGTAAGGCATGAGTTCACGCGCCAGCGCTTCAACCATCTCCGTCAAACGGTCAAACGGTGGCTCTGATAAACGCTCCCCTCGCCCCGGAAGTTGAACGGGAGCCACGTCAATCGACTCCGGCAGAAGTCCCTGCCAGGTACGATATGTATTGGTGGAGCCTCCTGCATAAGGAAAGCAGAAAAACCTGACGGTTGCTTCCGGTTTTTCTCCCCAACGCGCCAGCCAACGCGAGCGCGTTGTTTCGTGTATTTCTTCAAACGTAACCTGCATGCAAATCTCCCGCATCAGTTCCCGATGCCTTGCTCTTGCATCTTCCTTCTAAGACTCGATTTATCTCCTGGGTGTTTGGGATTTGTTGGTCCAATTATAGCCGGCTTAAGCTGCTCAAAAATCAAACGATTTCATGACCAAACTTACATCTGAGGCGGGCTGAGGCGACGAGATCATGTAAGATGCCCTCGGCACAATAGCGTTACCTGGTGTATCAACGAGGCCGTATGAACGATCGACAAGCACTACTCTATACGGCATTTCACCTTTCGTTTTTAGCACCAGGTCAACACCTCTTGTAGGTAAGCCATGAAATTGTATCGCCCAGTCGCGCATTGGCACACTGCCTTTCCCAACGGGCATCGCCTGTTTCCCGTTTATCAACGCGTCGACAATCTCGATATCACCCTGGGTATGGATGGAGAGCACTGGAGCATTCCGCTGAGAAGCCAGGTGGAGCGTTAGGGTTCGCATTCCATTCTCACTTGAGTCGCTAATCAACGTGGCCTCAGGCGCCGGCAACGCAGCGGCGG
>Ga0256867_10000893_pt1 | contig 12192 bp, 11 predicted proteins | sample RVTome_15_FD_185939 | JGI IMG/M metagenome (GOLD analysis project Ga0256867, IMG submission 185939) | Soil microbial communities from uranium-contaminated site in the Upper Colorado River Basin, Wyoming, United States - RVT150D86 (HiSeq) ... | reverse complement strand
GCGACCCGCGCCCGGACTTACCAGCGCGATGGGGCGATGCGCTTCGACGGCAACGGCGGCGGCAGGGTGAACTACGAGCCGAATAGTTTTAATGGACCGGTGGAAAACCCGGCGTATCGCGAGCCGACGTTTGAGCTGTCCGGCATGGTAGATCGGTACAGTCACCGCGATGGCAATGATGACTACACGCAGGCCGGGAATCTGTTCCGGCTGATGACGCCGGATGAACAGGCGCGGTTGATCGACAATATCGTCGATCACGTACAGTCTGTACCCCGGCATATTCAGGAGCGGCAGGTGTGTCACTTCTTCCGGGCCGATCCCGCTTATGGCGCGGGTGTGGCTCATGGGCTCGGCATCGAGATTGAGGCCGAAGTGGCGGTGTAAGAGAGCCCCTAATAAAAAGAAGGAGGTCCTGGGTTGCAGGCTCAGGACCGCCAGCCGATTTCCCGTCATTTGAGGTTTGCAACGGTTGCCAGGCTGCTCCCATCCGATAAAAAGCTTATTATTCCTTCATTAGAAAAATTAATACTTAAAAACCTTCCCAGGCGCCTGGATTATGCTTGACACGATTCGTAGCCAGTCCTATACTGTTGCTATTCCGTATTCGAATTCATTCTGATTCACAAGGAGAGTTGTATGTCTCACCGAGTGGAACGGTTGCATCAGGCAGGACTCAAAGCAACTGGGCCGAGAATGCTGATCCTGGAAGCGATTGAGCACGATTGCAGCCATCCCACGGCCGAGCGCATTCACGAGACACTCCGGCAAGACCACCCTTCCCTCTCCTTGTCCACCGTTTACCAAACTCTGGACGCCTTTATCCGTACCGGCCTATGCCGCCGGGTTTCCGGGGCGGGCGATCGCCTACGGGTAGACGGAACGCCTCAAGACCACGACCATGCGATCTGTGGGATGTGTGGGGAAATTTTCGACATTGATCGGCAACTTTTCCCCCTACCTTCTCCACCGGATCGGTTGCCGAACGGATTGACCGTGACCGGGTTGCGCCTGGAGTACGAAGTGATTTGTACGGCGTGCCGCGAGGCGTCGGCAGAGTAGCTGACGCGGACGTTGACGGGAAGAAGTGGCGGCAAAGTGAGAGTCTTTACTTTGTCCCTTGGATGTTTCTGGGTGTCTTACTGGATGCGTCGCATGGATGACGCGAAGGTTCTACGGGCGCAGCGTTTGCAGCGGTCAGGGATGGGCGGACGCAGACGCCTATAGTGCGATTGTTTGGAGGAGAGATAAACCATGGCAGATGATATTGGCCTGATTGCTCATTTGATGCGTCGCGCCGGTTTTGGCGCCACCCGCGCGGAATTGGAAGAACGGGCCGCCAAGGGCTATGACGCCACAGTGGAAGAGCTGATCAACCCCGAGGAACACGGCTGTGAGCGCGCCGACGAGCAGCTCCTGATCCGGCTCCAGCCCGGCGCTTTGCTGCCGGGTGGCCAGCCGCCCATGGGGAATGTCAACTGGATGTTCCACCTGGTCAATACCCAGCGTCCGCTGGAAGAGAAGATCACGCTGTTTTGGCACCATGTGTTTGCGACGGGTAATTCCAAGGTGGACAACTACGATCAGTTGCTGACGCAGATTGCCATGTTCCGTGAAAAGGGCATGGGGAATTACCGTGAACTGTTGCTCGAATTGGCCAAAAATCCGGCCATGATCTTCTGGCTCGATAACAACGAAAACCACAAGACGGCGGTGAATGAGAACTGGGGGCGGGAGCTTCTGGAACTCTTCAGCCTGGGAGTGGGGAATTATACGGAAGTCGATGTCCGTGAAGCCTCCCGGGCCTTTACGGGCTGGACGCTTGATGTCAAGATCCCGCGCCTGCCTTACGGCCGTCATCCCTGGTCCTTCAAGTACCTGCCGGAGGATCACGACGAGACCGAAAAGACCTTCCTGGGTCATACGGGGAATTTCGACGGTGAGGATATCATCGACATCATCGTGCAGCAGCCGGCTTGTCACCGGTTTATCGCACGCCATCTGTACAACTTCTTTGTCGCCGATGAACCGCAAGTGCCGGCCTGGCAGATCGAAGAGCCGCGGGATCCCGCGGCGGTCGACGCGCTGGCTGCGTCCTTCAAGGAATCCGGCGGCGAGATGAAAGCGATCCTGCGCACGCTGTTCACGTCGGATTTCTTTAAGAATGCCCGCTATAACAAGATCAAGAGCCCGGCGGAGCTGGTCGTCAGCACGCTGCGGCAAGTGGGTGGCGAGGAAGTGCCGCGGCCATATTACGGTGACGAAATCGCCATGCAACCGACCTACATGGGCCAGGATCTCCTCAATCCGCCCAGTGTGGAAGGGTGGCATACCGGCTCGGAATGGATCAACAGCGGCTCGCTTATGAGCCGGATCAATTTCACCGCCGATATGTTTGGCGATGTCAGCCGTCCGGGCGTGCAAGATATTATTGCCCGCCTCAAAGCCAAGGGCAACATGACCCCCGAGCAGTTGGTTGATGCTTGCCTGGATCTGATGGGTCCACTCGAGTATGGCGATGACGCCAAGGGCGAGTTGTTGGAGCAGGCGAACGCCGGCGGTGACCTCGACTGGAGTGCGGCCGACGCCGAACAGCGCGTCGCCGGGTTGCTGCAGTTGATCGTCGCGATGCGCGAGTATCAGTTTAATTAATCATAAGGAGATTCATCCATGGCTAAAGATCCCGTTCTGGTCGTGCTGCAGTTGAGCGGCGGGAATGATTATATGAATACGGTCGTTCCGTACGCCAATTCGCTCTATTGGGATTACCGCACGACGGTGAATATTCCCGAGGATCAGGTCATTCAACTCGATGACAAAGTGGGTTTTAACCCCAGTATGGCGCCGTTGAAGGCGATTTATGACGCTGGCGAGATGGCCGTCATTCACGGTGTGGGCTATCCCGATTCGCCGCGCTCGCACTTCCGCTCCATGGACATCTGGCACACCTGTGAGCCGGATACCGTGGGCACGGAAGGCTGGCTGGGCCGCGCCCTGCGCGATATCGACCCCAACAAAGAAAACGTCGTCACTGGCGTGAGCTTCGGACAAGCGATGTTTCGGGCCATGTCATTGCGCGGCGTGCCGGTGGCGTGTGTCAGCGGCGACTTGGAAAACTACGGCATGCTGCCTGGCATCGAGCAACAACAGCGTGAGAAGGTCTTGGAGCGCTTCTCCAAGGCTTACTCGTCGGTGCTTGATAGTGACGTGATGAATTATCTTGGCCAAACCGGGCTGGATTCCATGGCGGGCGCCGACATCTTGAAGGTAGCCCCGGAGCGGTACAAATCCAGCGTGACCTATCCGGACACTAAGATTGGGCAGAAGCTCAGAGGCATTTCCCAGGTGCACCAGGCTGATCTCGGCACACGTATTCTGTACTGTGACCATGGCAGCTTTGATACGCATGCCAGTCAGTTGCCGGCGCACAAGCAGCTATGGACGGATATCTCCGAAGCCGTCTCCGCGTTCTTTGCCGATCTGAAAGAGAACCATGCGGCGGATAACGTCGTGATGTTGCTCTTCACCGAGTTCGGCCGCCGCGTGCGCGATAATGGTTCGGGTACCGACCACGGGGCTGGTGGTGTGTCCTTCGTCATCGGCGAGCCGGTCAAGGGTGGACAGTACAGTGAGTATCCGTCCATGAAGTCGGAACATCTGTCCCAGGGCGACCTGGTGCCTAACTACGACTTCCGCGGCCTCTACTCGACGCTGTTGGAAGACTGGTTGAAGCTCGATGCGCCCTCCATCGTGAACGGGCAGTTCGAGAAGCTGGGCTTCATCAAGAACTAGTCATTGCATCGCTCTGTGTCGGTCTTGCGATAGCCGCGTATGAGTCCCGGTTGTGCACAACCGGGACTCATACGCCATGTCTTCGGCTGCTTTCAAGCAGCATTTTTTATGTGCAGATGGGGGTGAATCATGCTAACTACTGTTATAGGCGGGCGCGTCTGGGACTTCAGTCACGCGATTGGCCGCAACGCTGCGGCCGGCAATGGCTTTTCCCAGCCCACGGGTATTGCCCTGGCGTCCAACGGCATTGCCTATGTGGTGAGCCGGGCGACGGAAAATAATTTTGGCTCTCGGGTGTCTAAAGTGTTTATCGGCGCACCGGGGGAAGAAGAAGTGCGGGCGGAGTTCGGTCATCATGGGACGGATGAGGGCAAGGCCATGTGGCCCAGTTCCGTGGCCCTGGATGCACAGGGAAATGTGTATCTCTCCGACGATTGGCTCCATCGCATTTCCGTGTTTGACGCCGACGGGAATTTCCTGAAGTGTTGGGGCGTCCACGGTTCTGGCGAAGGGGAACTCGACAGTCCCGCAGGTCTTGCGTTTGACGCGGATGATAATATTTTCGTCGTCGATTCGGGTAATCATCGCATCCAGAAGTTCACCAAAGATGGCGCCTTCCTGGCGAGCTGTGGCAGCTATGGATCGGGCTCGGGCCAGTTGGATCGGCCCTGGGGTATCACAATCGATGACGAGGGTGCGATCTATGTGGCCGACTGGAAAAATAACCGGGTGCAGAAGCTCAGCAGTGACGGCACCTTTCTGATGCAGTTCGGTAGTGAGGGCGAACTCAATCGACCCTCTGATGTCTGCGTGGACCCGGATGGGGATGTGTATGTGTGTGACTGGGGTAACCATCGCATTCGCGTCTATGACTCGGAAGGGGATGCGCTCGCATCTCTGGTGGGAGATGCGCAGGTGCTCGCCAAATGGGCGCAGCAGGCGGTCGATGCCAACCCCGACTATATCAAGATGCGCCGCCGGGCCAATTTGGAAGGTGAATGGCGGTTCTTATATCCCACGGGCGTTGGGTTTAACGCTGAGGAGAACCGGCTCGTCGTCACCGATAATCAGCGGGGGCGTCTGCAGATTTACTTCAAAGACCACAATTATTCAGATCCGCAGGCCAATTTGTAGGTTCATGGATGGGGATGCCTGACATCCCCATCCCATGAGCTCATACTGACTTCTGAACCTCCAACTGACGCCCTTGAGGTGTGAGTTGGGGTTTTTACTGGAGTCAGGGTGAATATATTCCCTCGGTTGGCGCAACCGTCATAATCCGCCAAGACGGGATAGGGCTACACATACCCCTACCCGCACTCTCGCGCCTTCCGCACCCCGCACGCGATCTTAGCCGTTTGGGGCGACAGCTTTGAGTCCTTTGAGATAGGCCTCTTTATTGGGTTCGTTGAACACCAGACGGATCTCGCTCACGCCAGCATCAAAGTAGGTTTGCATCTGATCCCGGCATTGTTGTGGGTTGCCGATGATCGTCATCGCATCCACCATTTCGTCCGTGACCAACTGGGCCGCCCGGTCCCGCTCGCGGGCCAGATAGGCTTCCCGGATGCGGTCGGCTTCCGCACCGAACCCGATGCGATGCATATATTGGTGATAAAACACGCCCATGCCGCCGATGTAAAAGGCAATGTGAGGCCGTTCGCGTTCCTGTGCCGCCGCAATGTCATCCGTGACATAGATCGACACTTGGGGCGACATGGTGATGTCGTCCAGGGTGCGCCCTGCCGCTTCGGCGCCGGCTTTGAGGTCGGCCACTGCCGCCTCCATGCGGGAGGGAGCCAGGTAGATGGGAAGCCAGCCGTCGGCCAGTTCGCCGGTAAGCCGCAAGCTGGGCGGACTCAGCGAGGCGATGTAGATGGGTAGGTGGGGCCGGTACGGCTCGATGCGCAGGCGGAAGCGTTGCGTGTGAAAAAATTCGCCATCGTGATCGAGGCGTTCACCGCGCGACGCTTTGCGCACAATGTCGATATACTCCCGCATGCGCGTCAGGGGTTTGCGAAACGTCTCCCCATGAAAATCTTCGATGACCAGTTTGCCACTGGTGCCGAGGCCAAGAAAAAAGCGTCCCTCCGACATGCGGTCCATATTGATAGCGGTCATCGCCACATTGGCCGGCGTGCGGGCAAACACCGGTACAATGCTCGTGCCGACGCGGATGCGCGACGTCACTGCCGCGAGCTGGGCCAGCGAGGTAAACGAATCCTCGCCCCAGGACTCGCCCATGGTGAGGCAACTGTAGCCCAATTCCTCCGCCAACACAGCGCTGTCTCGCATTTCCCTCCAGGACATGCCCGGAACATGCAGGCCCATGATACCGACGTCACCCATCGCGTGTTACTCCTGTTCGGGTTGTGATGCCCACGCTACTACCGAATGTGGGGGGCGTTATTCCATCAGACATAGATCTATTTACCTTTAAAATTCGGTGGCCGCTTTTCGATAAACGCCTGAGCGGATTCCCGGAAATCCTCCGTCATATGCAGCCCCAAACCGCCGGTGTAATAGGTGCATTCTTCTTCCATGCGCCGGGCAAACCAGCGGGATACCCGCACGTTGGCCCGCACGGACAACGGCGGGTTGCTCATGATTTCTTCCGCCAGTTGTTCGGCCTCTGCCACTACTTCACCTTGTGGCACAACGCGATTCACAATGCCCAGTTGCTGGGCTTCTTCAGCGGAAAAATAACGGCCGGTTAATGCAATCTCCGTCGCGAACCGGCCGCCGCCCCAAAACCACGTCGTGGCCCAGTGCTGAGCCCCAGCGATGCCGCGTTGCACTTCCCGGATCTGGAACCGAGTGCCTGCGGCAGCCACGATGATGTCACTCGCCATGGCCAGGCCAAAACCGGCGCCTAAGACGTAACCGTGTACAGCTGCGATGACCGGTTTCCAATTCACTGTCTGTCCCAAACCGAGCAGGCCGCCAGCCGGTTTGATACCACCCGCTGGCCCCCCAAGGCGTTTTAATTCTTCGACGGGGCGCAACTGACGTTGTTTGACGTCGGCCCCGGAACAAAAGGCGCGTCCGGCCCCTGATATGATGAGCACGTGCAGATCGTCATCCTGGTCAAACTCCCGATGCGCGTGCAGAAGCTCATCGCCCATGGTGTCGTTGTACGCGTTGAGAATGCTAGGACGGTTGAGTGTAATATGCGCAATCCGCTCCTTTTTCTCATACAAAATCGTTTCATAGGCCATGCTGCAGTCTCCTTCAAGTACCGGCTGGTGTCATCTCGCTTGGATGTGGGGTGAGAGGGGCGCCTCGCCCTAACGGGCGAGGAAGCCCCCGTCGATTACCAATTCCGTGCCGGTGATGAATGACGCTTCGTCCGAGGCCAGGAACAACACCCCGTATGCCACTTCCATCGTCTTGCCGATGCGGCGCAGCGGCGTCCAGGCCACTTGCTGCTCACGCGCTTCGGGATTGGGTCTCGACGTCGTCATCGGCGGCATAAAGCCCGGATGGATGGAATTGGCCCGGATGTTATCGGGGCCGTATCTCACCGCGGTGGCTTTGGTAAAGATGCGCACCGCGCCCTTCGAGGCGTGGTACGCCGGATGTCCCGTTTCACCGCCGACAAATCCCATGATCGAGGAGATGTTGACAATCGAACCGCCGCCGGCCTGCTGCATGGCGGGAATGGCGTGCTTGGTCCCGAAGAATACCCCGTTAATGTTGACATCCATAATGCGATGCCAGCCTTCGGTACTCATGGGATCATCGACCAGCGTGCTGCTCAATCCGGCGTTGTTGACGAGAATATCGAGCTTGCCGTATTGTGAGACGGCGGTCCGCACGACCTCTTCCCAATCCGCTTCGTTGGTGACGTCAGTTTGGACGAACAGGGCGTCACCGCCGTTGGCTTTGATGGTTGCTTCCTGCGCTTTACCCTCGGCGTCCGCGCGGTCGGCAAGGATGACTTTAGCGCCTTCACGTGCGAATAATTGGGCTTCATCAGCTCCCATGCCATTGCTGGCCCCAGTAATGATGGCGACTTTGCCGTCTAATCGTGCCATTGCGTGACGCCTCCATGTCAGATGCGGAATGGAAGAATGGGTGTGTCGTTGGATCAGGGGCAGGGTAGCAGATCTGGGTGAGGGTTTCCAGGGGCTTCAAAGAGCATCCGCAACGGACATGAAGGGGCCTGAAGGGAGTCCGAAGTGAGGAAAGAAGCAAGAGGTATTGCGTTGGGGAGAGGAGATGCGTACTTTGTAAAGCTCAGGGTTATGGTTTAAGATGGCCGAGAATCAGCACCCTGATTCTGCTGGCGGCGGCAGCGGATGTCCTCAAACAGGGACTGTCTACGCGTTAGTCGAGATTGGGATAGATGTTATGAAACCAACCGTTCTTCTGCTGAGTGGGACGTCGGAAGGTCCGATCCTGGCTCAGGCGTTGCTCGATGCCGGGTTTGATGTGCTGGCGACGGTAACGCGAGCCGAAGCGCGGGTGCATTTATTTGGCGGCATGCTGCCGGCGATGCGGGTTGAAACGCGCGGCTTCACCGATGAGAGTTTACAAGCGTTTCTAACACAGGGCGGCGCGACGCTTGTGCTCGATGCGACCCATCCCTATGCGGTGCGGATTACGCAAATTGCCTCATCAGTATGTGCCCGTTTGGGCCTGCCATATGTGCGTTATCAGCGGCCCGACTGGGAACCCCCGGCGGAGACGACGGTCTATGCTGCAGGCTATGCCGAAGCTGCCGCTCTGTTATCCGATCTTGGCTTCCGCATCTTGCTCACCCTTGGCGCCAAGCAGCTTAAGCATTTCGCGCATCTACACGATCGCCTCACGCTGTTTGCTCGGGTGTTGCCTTCCCCCGCCTCCGTGCAGCAAGCGTTGGATGCCGGGTTTGCCCAGGGTCGTATTCTGGCCTTGCGGCCGCCGTTTTCCCAAGCGTTTAATATGAGTTTGCTGCGTGAATACGCGATTGAGGTGCTAGTTACCAAGGCATCGGGGGCGGCGGGCGGCGTGGTCGAAAAAGTCCTGGCTGCCCATGAAATGGGTCTGACGACCGTGATGATTCGTCGTCCGGTGCAGCCGGAACTTGCGGTGGTGTCCAGCGTCGAGGCTGCAGTCCAAGCTTGCCAAGCCCATGCTCAGACCAGCATTGCCGATCGTTGAGACAGGACAAAGCTAATAGAGTGAGACACTATACGTCTGTGGTCGTCATTCCTCGATATCGATTGTCCGGTCTCTTCTAGTTGTCTACTCGATCCATAGGACTTCTGTCACTAACGCCGAAACGGTAGAGCCTATGGGAGTCACACCGCCAGAGGCGGTAGCTTACCCGATTTTAGTTATGATGACCGCCACGTATTCAGCGCCACAACGTGTGTAGGCTCTCCATAGCCTGCTGGCGTAACTGATGCGCCACGCTTCACCACATATTGCAGTTGGAGAAGCGTGGCGCTAACCTAAGACAACCTCGCCAGCCAAGCCCAGCGTCGCAAACTTCGGCCTTATCCGCCATGACTCTGCCCCCGGCGTGACGATGTACAGGTGATCGAGTTCAAGCGTCTCGATGGCGCTATGCATCGACTTTGTGGTGCGTGGCGTGGTGCTCAATTTAAACTCAAATCCTAACCGTTGAGCGCCAGCTATGTAGAACAAATCGAGTTCCGCTCCGCTGTGAGAGCCCCAGAAATAGCAGGAACGCGGATTGAATCCGAATCGGTGCACAATTTCGCCCATCGCGAAGGACTCCCATGAGGCACCGGCGATCGGGTGCGACAGCAGGTCTTCGTGTGTCTCAATCCCCAGTAGCGTATGCAACAGGCCGGTGTCCGTGATGTAAAGCTTGGGTGCTTTTACCTGGCGCTTGGCGGTATTTACGAACCAGGGTTGGAGCTGTCGGACCATGAATGTCGAGGTCAGGCCATCGAGATATCGGCGTGCTTTATGCTGTGTCTCCCCCAAGGCGTCAGCCAAGCGCCTGAGATTTAAGGTTTGAGCGTGACCATGCGCCAGCATGGTCCAAAACCGTCTCATACTGGTAGGCGGCGCGGCAAATCCCATCATGGACAAATCTCGCTCCAAATAGCCTCGGATAAAATCCTCCCGCCACAAGACGCTGGCACCATCATCGCGAGCCGTGTAGGCATCAGGAAATCCGCCGCGTAGCCAAAGTGTGCGCATGGCCTCCAAGCCAACCTCAGATGTGTTCAGGCCGCTTAGGTCGTAGTAGTGGATGCGCCCAGCTAACGATTCCCCAGCCTGACGCCGCAGATTGGGGGCCGCGCTGCCCAAGACTAGAAAACGCGCCGGTAGGCCGGGGCGGTCAGCTAAGACGCGCAGGAGAGGGAACACATCGGGTAGCTGCTGTGCTTCGTCGAGGATCACCAGCCCGCGTAAGGGCTCGAGAGCCCCCTCCAGGTCACTTAAACGAGCCAGGTCTCGCGGACGCTCCAAGTCAAAGTAATGCGACTGACCATAAACGTCTGCGATATCGCGTGCTAACGTGGATTTACCCACTTGACGAGGGCCGAATATAGCGACGACAGGATAGTCTTGCAGACGCGCCATGAGGGTTTTGATGTGGTCATGTCGTGGTATTTTCATAACTCATTATCCATGAAAAATAGAAATTCATCAATTTATTTTCATGGATAATGCTGATCATCTGAGTCATCATTACTGCTTTACTTTCCTAGAAGGAGTCTACCTGGATCGGTCGGCTCAGAGTCTCAAGCCGAAGTTTGTCAAGCTCTCTGCCCCCAGCGATGCCGACATTGCCGCCGTGGTGGCGAAGCTCAGCCAGCGGGTGATCCGCAAGCTGCGCAAGCTGGGGTATTTGGAGCCGGACCTGGATGCCACGATCGTGACAGGCTATGACCCATTGGCTCATGACGCACCCGAATTGGTCCGCACCCTGTCGGCCTCGGTTCAACCGCACATTGCCTTTGGTGAGCGTGCCGCTCATCGCCGCGATCAATTGGAGCGCCTAATCCGCTACACCGCAAGAGGGGTGGTATCCCTGGAGCGTCAGGCACAAGACGAGGGGGGCGACCTCCTCTACACCTTCACCCAGGCCGGGTCCGATGGGGCGACGGGGCTCCAACTCTCCCCATTGGAGCGGTTAGAGAAGCTCTCAGCATGGGTCCCACCGTCGCAGGTGCACCCGGTATGGTACGCGGGTTGTTTGGCTGCGCACAGCCAGCTGCGAGGGGTCATCCCGCCAACGACGCGCCAGCCAGGTATCGAGGCGGCTGCCCGCCCGGCCTCGTCTCGATGGGGCTGGGCGGGCTTGCTCAAGCGTGTGTTTGCCATCGACATGGAGCGCTGTCCTCGGTGTCCCCAAGGCGCCTCGCGGATCATCGCCGCCATCACCTGGCGTCGTATCCTGAGCCATCTCAAGCTGGCCGCTGACCTACCGCCCCTTGCCCAGGCCCGCTTGGGGCAAGGGCGTTTCGCCTGGACCCCTGCGTCACCTACGGGGGATGACTGGGTGTTTGGGCCTCGACCACGGTCGAGGTGCGTCCATTCCGTCTGACCCCGTGTCCCCTCTCGTGCTGGCAGGCGATCCGAGGCCGGCACGAGGGGCGGGGGGGCATCATCGGAGCCCACCCGACGTGGATCAAGACGTTGAACCCGGTTGACAAGACATGGGGAGATACGTGAAAATGGCTTCCGAATTTCTTATTTCTTATATGTCGACACGGATGCAATCCACGACCCTACTGTGTAAAAATATGATTCTACGAATGAAGTTCCAATCTAGTAGCGTGCCACTCGTACATAAAAAGCAGCAATTCCAAGCTATCTTCCGGAGGTTTCGTATTCTCCTATCCAATAAACTTGAGAAATGCTTACGAAATTCTTATTCTGAACTGAGTTTAGATTTTCTCAGTTTTGAGCAAAAAAATCATACTATGCTTAGATTAACTGTTAAAGACATTTGTATCGTCTCAGCGTACCGAGGTACCGTGTTCGCGCCAGGACCCATTTGCCGCCGTTTCGCAATCAGCCTACGCATGCCAGAAGTGCAAGACGCTTTGATATATTAGCTCTCTTTCTCATGGCCATTCTCCAATCTTTGAGGATGGTTACGGAATACGAGATTCGACTTTGGCACAGGCGGCGCCAGCGATATACGTTTCCTGAGCCAACCGCGAGGCTCTTATTAGTGCAGCAGCGTGTACCTCGATATTTCGAACTGACAAATGCAATCGATCACACCGGAACTGGCATCGAGCGCTGGTCTCATGATTGACATGGAACGGGTGTGGGAACGAGTAGTAAAATTTCTAGAGATTGGGTCTATGCAAGGAGAGCTATCCCCAGGTCCGATCGCTGTAGACCAAAGGAAACTGGGACGGCCGATGTGACCGATCATAGGAGTTTGCACCATGACGTTTGTATCCAGGTGAGATCGCGATG
>Ga0256867_10000892_pt1 | contig 12203 bp, 13 predicted proteins | sample RVTome_15_FD_185939 | JGI IMG/M metagenome (GOLD analysis project Ga0256867, IMG submission 185939) | Soil microbial communities from uranium-contaminated site in the Upper Colorado River Basin, Wyoming, United States - RVT150D86 (HiSeq) ... | reverse complement strand
TGTGCTCGTCCGACATGATGATCAGCAAATTCTTTGGTTCAGTCATTGAGCGTCTTCAGAGACCACCGATAATCCGTCACCGGTCATGGCTTACTGGAGGTGATTTTAAATATCCCCTCTCCCCCTTCGGGGAGAGGGCGAGGGTGAGGGGGACGCGCGGCGGCTCGCGAGATCCCGGTGACACGCCGGCATTCTGTTCCCCTCACCCCAACCCTCTCCCCGTCCTGACGGGGAGAGGGGGACTCATAAAATCCCTTCTGCTCGCCGCTGCGAGTGCCGTTCCAACTTGTTGTCCCAAATCCACGATAGCCCTGTATCGATAACTCTCCCTTTGTCTGAACAAGTTGGAACGGCGCTAGACGTGGCCGTATTTCGCGAGCACGTGCTCCAGCGTCGCCCCCGCATCGAGCTCCGCGCGGATCTTCACCTCAGTCTCGGTCAGCCGCTCGGCCTCGTTCAGCACTTTCTCTACCACCTCGACGGGGATTACGATCACGCCGTCCACATCCGCCAGCACGAAATCACCCGGGTTGACGATGACATGCTGCTTGGTTGCCCCGGGAAGATACGCCGGCATCTGCCAGCCAGTCACCTTCCAGCGCCCGATCGACTGCACGGGCGTGCGGTAGCGCGCGTAGACCGGAAATTTCTGCTTTGCGATCCACTCAATGTCCCGGATGCCGCCGTCCACAAGCGCACCTGCGCAACCGCGGGTTTTCATGCCGAGCGCGATCAGCTCACCGAAAAAGCAAACCCCGTCGCCAGCCCCGCTCCATACCGTCACACAGCCCCGCTTCACTCCGTCCACCGCCTTCATCTTGTCGGGATCACCCGTGCCCGCGTACGGCCGCATCTCACCGAGAATCGTGTAGGCCCAACCCGCGAGCTTGCCGGCATCGGCCGGATACGGCGCGAACTTCGAAGCCAGACCCTGGTGTTGATAGCCGAGCGTGTCCAGCACGTCGGCGACGGTCGAGGCATCAACCTTCAGGTAGCGCTGCCGGATCGCTTCGGCTTCCGGAGTGGTCGAGTCGAATTGGATCTTCATTTTGTCAACAGAGTGAATGGAGCAAAAGCTCGGTGTGCCCGGATTGACCTCGATTCACCGTTCACCATTCACCATTCACCATTCACCATCCACGATTCACGCATTATGTACCATAGCGCACACGCGACTTGACCGCCTTCAGCGCCGCGAGCGCGCTGTAGCATGCGAGCCAGGCGGTCTTCGGATTTTCGGGCGCCGGCACGTTCTCGAGCTTGACGCTGATCCTGCCGGTAGGGCCCTTGACCTCGATGATATGCGTATTGTGCGTGAGGCCCGGTACCGCCACCACCTTGAGCCGCGTGCGATCGAAGCCGATACCCGCCATCGACAACACCGCGGCGATGTTCACATTGGCGGGGAAAAGCGGCACACCTTTTCGCGCGGCCCCCTCGAAGAGTGTTTTGGGCTCGCGCAGCGCATCGAGGTCTATGCCCAGCTGCTCGACGTAGGGAATTCCCTTCCACGCTTGAGGGGGTTTGGTCACGGCGATCGTCACTTCCTCGACGCCAGCCATGCACGCGGCCTTGAGCGCATCGAGCCCCCCGATGCCCCCCGATGGCACGTAGAGCAGCGCACCGCTCTTCGCCGCTGCCCGCTCGAGCCGCGCGCGCAGCGCATCGTCGGCGAGTGCGCCGCCGGAGAGGGTGATGAGCGCCACGCCCTTCCGCAGAATGGCTTCGCCGTATTCACGTACGGCGTCGTGCGACGCTGCCTCCACCACCACGTCCGGCTTCATGGCAAGCAGGTCTTTCAGGCCGACGACGAACGGTACGCGATACTCCTTCGCGAGCGGCCTGCCCTTTGACGCCACGCTGCGCCCCGCGATGGCCACGGCGCGCATGCGCCCAAGGTCACCGCGCCGGACATGATCAAGTATGAGGCGGGCAATGGTGCCGCCGCCGATGATCCCTATCCGCATCGCCTGCCCTGCCCGAAAACAAAGATGCTATTGTATAGAGGTTGGTCGGCTCGGCTCACGCGGGGGAGGCTGGCGTGCGCCGGAATCATGATGTGCACCCCAGGGAGGAGTCTATGACAAAACCACGTGTCCTCTTCACTCTTGCCGCAGCGTTGGTACTGTCGTGCGGCCCGTCTTCCGGGCCCACGCTAGCCCAGCAAACGACGGTGCTCAAGCTTGGCAACGTACAGGCGCCGGGCATGCCGGTGCAGACCGGCTTGAAGCGCCTCGCCGACCTTGTGAAGGAACGCACCAACGGCGAAGTCGTGATTGAGATCTATCCAGCAGCTCAACTCGGGAGCGAGCAGGAGATACTCGAAGGCGTCTCGCTCGGAACCATCCACATGTTCGAGGGCAGCGCCGCCTCGGTCGGGCGCTTCCTGCCCAGAATGGAGGCGTTTGCCTGTCCGTTCGCATGGAAGTCTCCGGCCTCGCTGGCCAAGGCCGCGCGCAGTGGTGTGGCGGACGAGCTGGCCCAGGAACTCGTGAAAAAACGCGGGATTCGGCTCCTCGACGCCGGCTGGATCTTCGGCATTCGCCATCTCACGACGACCAAGACCGAGGTCAAGACGCCATCCGACATGAAAGGCCTCAAGATCCGCGTGCAGCCCGATGCGCTCTATCTTGCAACGGTCCGTGCGATGGGCGGAAATCCGACTCCCATCGATGCGAAGGAAGTCTATATGTCGTTGCAGGCGGGCGTGGTGGACGGCCAGGAGAATCCGATCTCCAACATCTACAACCGCAAGTTCAACGAGGTCCAGAAGTACCTCATGCTGACCGGCCACATCACTCAGAACCAGGTGGTCGTGATCAGCGAGAAGGCCTATCAACAGCTCACGCCCAAGCAGCAGGCCATACTGCGCCAGGCCACACTCGAGGCCGGCGACTACCAGAACGGGCTCATCGCAAAGGCGGACCAGGAAGGTCTTGCCAAGCTGAAGTCTGCGGGCATGCAGGTCATCGAGCCTGACGTGACCGCCTTCCGCAAGGCTGCCGCCGGCGTCTGCCGCGACGCCACGTTCGAGAAGAAGTGGGGCAAGGGCTTTTACGACAGGCTTGAGGCAGCGCAAAATTGACGAAGCCGGGCGCAGCGTGCGTCCGCACTCTGCGCCCGACTTTCGATGAAATATTTCGACCGCCTGCTTGACGCGCTGCTCGCGTTGACCGTTGCAGCCCCGACGGTCGCGATCTTCGTACAGGTGGTGCTGCGCTACGTATTCGACAGCCCCAGCTCATGGCTCGATGAGTTCGCCGTTCTCGCATTCGCCTGGATGACGCTGATCGGGGCCGCGGTCCTGCAGCGAACCGACAGCCATCTCTCGATCGATCTCGCGGTAAAGCAGCTGCCACCGCGCGGCCAGGCGGCCGTATACGCCCTGCGAGTCCTAGCAGTAGTGTCAGTGCTCGGCGTCCTCTTCTGGGAAGGGCTCGCGCTCACGCGCCAGATGTGGTTCATCGAGTACCCGGCAATGGAGATATCGCGCGGTTTCCTGTTTGCGATTCTCCCGGTCTGCGCGCCGCTCATCCTGTTTTACGCCCTCGTCTGTGGACGGCGCCGCATCCGGCGGGCGCTGGCGGGTGAACGCATCTTTGGCGCCTCAAGTCGTTAAGACCGGCATGACCCTCCTTCTCCTGCTCTCCTTCGTCGTCTTCCTCGCGCTCAATATACCTATCGCTTTTTCGCTACTGCTCTCGTCGATCCTGTACCTGCTGGCGCAGGGAGATGTGCCGCTCATCGCCGTCGCGCAACGTCTCGCTGCGGGCACCGACCACTACCTGCTCCTTGCGATCCCGTTCTTCTTTCTTGCGGCTGAGATCATGAGCGCCGGAGGCATCATGGACCGGCTCGCGCGCTTTGCCACGGTGCTGGTGGGCCACATCCGCGGCGGCCTCGGGCAGGTCAACGTGGTGAACAGCATGCTTTTTGCAGGAATCAGCGGATCGGCGGTTGCAGATGCCGCGAGCATGGGCCGCTTCGAGGTGGAAATGATGCACCGGGCGGGCTACGACAAGGCGTTCTCCGCGGTCATCACCGGCGCATCGGCGACCGTCGGCCCGATCATTCCTCCGAGCATTCCGTTCGTCGTCTACGCCAGCATCGCAAGCGTGTCGGTCGGCGGGCTTTTCCTTGCGGGTATCGTGCCGGGGCTTCTCCTCGGGCTGTTTCTCATGGTGACGGTCTACATCATCGCCGGTCGCCGTAATTATCCGCGCACCGAGCGCCCGACCTTTAGCGAAGCCCTCGTCGCAACCTGGCGCGCGATCCCCATCCTGCTTCTTCCGGGAATCATTCTTGGCGGCATCCTCAGCGGAGTGTTTACCCCGACCGAGGCGGCGACCGTCGCGGCGTTCTATGCGTTCGTGCTGTGCAAGTTCCTGCTGCGCAGCTTGCATTGGAAGGAGGTGCTTCCGGTTCTACAGAGGGTGGGAACCGATACGGCAAAGCTCATGTTCATCATCGCGTCGGGATCACTTTTCTCATGGATTCTGGCGCGCGAGGGCGTGCCGCAGGCGCTCGCAGCCACGTTCCTGTCGGTCTCGCGCGAGCCTTGGGCGATACTGGGAATGATGAATCTCCTGTTGCTCTTCCTCGGCTGCTTTCTCGAGCCCATAGTGGTGCTGATCCTCATCGTTCCGATTCTTGCGCCGGTGGTGCAAACGGTCGGCATCGATCTCATTCATTTTGGCGTCGTGGTCACGTTGAATCTCATGATCGGGCTCATCACCCCGCCGGTGGGAACGGTCATGTTCGTCCTGATGGGCATCGCAGATATCAGCATGGAGGAGTTCGTCAAGGCGATGTGGCCGCTGCTCGCAGCGCTTCTCCTCCTGCTCGTGCTGATCACCTATGTGCCGGCGGTTGTGCTGTTCCTCCCGCGGCTCGTCATGGGCTAGAGGACCGGATCATGCACAACGCTGGCGCACCGACGCAAAGGAGCTGATGCAAGGTGGAACGAGTACTGGTAACAGGCGCCGCAGGGGAAATCGGTCGCGTACTGCGTGCCGGCCTGCGCGGCCGCTATCGCCTTCTGAGACTAACCGATGTTCGGGAACCAAGCCCAGCGTCGGCCGGAGAAGAGGTCGTAACGGCTGATCTCTCGGACGTGGCGGCCGCACATGCAGTGACGGAAGGGATCGACTGTGTCGTGCACCTGGCGGGCGTGCCGCGCGAGGGTGCGTGGGAGGACATTCTCCGGGGCAACCTCATCGTGACCTACAACGTGTTCGAAGCCGCGCGTCGCAATGGCGTCAAGCGTATCGTGTTCGCGAGCTCCAACCACGTGACAGGCTACTATCCCGTCGGTCGCGCGATAGACCCCGGGGTGCCGCCCCGTCCTGATTCCCGTTATGGGGTGTCGAAGGGGTTCGCGGAACTACTGGGGCGGCTCTACGCGGACAAGCACGGTCTCAGCGTCGCGTGCCTTCGCATCGGGTCGTTCCGCGAGCGACCGAGGAGCGCGCGCCAGCTTCGCACCTGGATCAGCCATCGCGACACGGTGCAACTCGTCATGCGTGCAGTCGAGGCACCGGACTTCCACTTCATTGTGGTCTATGGCGTCTCGGCCAACACACGCAACGAATGGCGCAACCCGGCGGCAGAGTTGATCGGTTACCGGCCGGTCGACAATGCAGAAGCGTTTGCCGCCGAGATCGAGAACAAGCTCGATCCGGCCGGCCCCGCGCGTGACTTCCAGGGTGGAGAGTTCTGCGCGATGGAATTCGACTCGGATCCCCGACGCATCAATGGAACGTGATGCGTCTTGCGCACGCCGGCACGCTTGATCAGCTCTTCCCAGACCTTGCTGGGGTCAGTTCGAAACACGGTCTCCGCGCTCGCAGGAAGGATGTGCCAGTCGCCGCGCGCGATTTCGCGCTGGAGCTGCTCGGGGCCCCACCCCGAGTAACCTGCGAAGACCCGCAGACCTTCCGTCGGGTTCCTCCGTTTCAGCAGCTTTTCGATCAGCCCGATATCGCCCGTAAAGTAGACGTCCTTCAGCACCGACATGCCCCCTGCCGGGCGCTCGCGGGCTCGCACCAGGAAGACAAGCCCGTCCGGTTTTACCGGGCCGCCAAAGTAAAGCACATCCTTGCGCTTCTTCAGGGTTTCGAATTCGGTGAAGATCTCGCTCAGGCGCTGCTCGAGCGGGCGGTTGATGATGACGCCGATCGGAGCGCCCACCTGCGGCTTCGTCACGAGAACGACGGCCTCCCGGAAATTGGGATCAGGCAAGCCGCGGCGCGCAACGAGGAAAATGCTGTTTGCGGCATCCTCGGCCGCAAATGCCGCCGGCGGAGCAGCAAGTAACAGCACAAGAGCAAAAAATGACAGGAAGAAGCGCATATGCTCTCGGCCCATAGCGAAGGCGAAGATTTTACGTCTGGCCCTCGCGCTGCGTCACGGATTCCCCCTCTCCCCGTCTTTACGGGGAGAGGGTTGGGGTGAGGGGCGAGTATGCTTGCTTGTCACGGGAGCAAGAGCGGACTGAGCGCCGCGTAGCCCCCTCACCCTCGCCCTCTCCCCCAATGGGGGAGAGGGGATCTTTGAAAAGAGCTCAACTTACCGTTCGCGCCGGTCAGGTGACGCAGCCGGCGATCGTCGGCTTCGCAGGCTCGACAAGATCCTGCACCTTCACGCCGTTGCGAATCGCCGTCATCTCCGCCAGGATCGCAATGGCAATCTCCGGGGGCGTCTTGCTGCCGATCTTGAGGCCAACTGGGCCATGGAGGCGTGCGATTTCCTCCTGCGACAGATCAAACTCGGCGAGCCGCCCGCGGCGCGCGTCGTTGTTCTTCCTCGATCCGATCGCGCCCACGTAGAACGCGGGCGACTTCAGCGCCTCGAGCAGTGCCATGTCGTCGAGCTTGGGGTCGTGGGTCAGCGTCACCACCGCGCTGTGCCCATCGAGATTCGCTTCGGTCACCACATCGTCCGGCATGCCGCGCTTGAACTCGGTGCCGGGCACGTTCCAGCCCGTCGAGTATTCCTCCCGGGGATCGCAAATGGTGACCTGGTAATCGAGCGCCTGCGCCATCTGCGCGAGGTAGACCGAGAGCTGTCCCGCCCCGATGATGAGCAGCCGCCAGCGCGGTCCGTGCACGGTCGTAAGCGCCGCGCCGTCGAACGCCAGCTGATCGGTCGCCTGGGCGGGACCGATCGTCACCCGGCCCGTCTTCATATCGAGCCGCCGCAAGACGAGCTCGTGACGTTCGATGCGCGCAAGGAGCTCGTCGAGGCCGCTCTCGCGGGTGAGCGGCTCGAGCACCAGCTCGAGCGTGCCCCCGCACGGCAGCCCGAAGCGCTTGGCCTCCTCCGCGGTGATCCCGTAGCGGGTCGTTGCCGGCTTGTCCCTGGCAAGCTCGCCTTTCTTGACGAGATCGATCATGTCGTCCTCGATGCAGCCGCCCGACACGGACCCGACGACCATGCCATCGCCGCGGATCGCAGTCAGCGCCCCGATCGGCCGCGGGGCCGAGCCCCATGTCCTGATGATGGTGGCCATCACGACCCGGCGCCCGTCCCTCACCCAATCGCGGGCGCTTCGCAAAACCTGCAGATCTACACTGTCCATGAGGTGTCTTTGGAACCCGTTATATTTCACCGAATATTACGAATCGGTCAAGGTTAGAGCATCGCGCGGCGGAGGGTCAAGCGCGGATGCCACTTGCCAAGTTGCGCGCGGCGTTGCGCGGGGCTAGCATCGGCTCTGTCCTGGGGCTGGCGCGAGCCGGCTGCCGCAGGACACAAAAACCGGTTGCCTGACTTGGAATTCCCCTCTTTCATACAGCGCCTCATCCGCTCGGTGGTGGCTCCCACCGAGCGGGCGAGCCCCGAACGCAAGGCCCGCAATGCGATCGCTTTCTGCCACGCGCTGCTCTCGGAGCGCGGCGAGGTTTCCGAGGCGGCGCTCGCCCGCGAGGCGCTGGCGGCGTATCGCGAGCTGCCCGACTCGGGTCGCGTCCTCTTCTTCGATTTGCTCGCCTCCGAATTCGGTGCCGACCGGAGCGCGCTGCTGGCCGCAATGGACCGCTACCGCGACCAGCCCACACCGCAAAACCTGATCGCGCTGCAGCGCGCAACCGAACCGCCGCGCCAGGAGATGTTCCGTCGCCTCAACACTGCGCCCGGCGCAACCGGTGTGCTGGTCGCAATGCGCAGCCACCTGCTCCAGGGTCTCAAGGCGCACCCCGCTTGGCAGGCCATCGACGCCGACCTGAGCCATCTTTTTACATCCTGGTTCAACCGTGGTTTCCTCGCGCTCCAGCGGATCGACTGGCGCACGTCCGCACTGGTGCTGGAAAAGCTCGCCCGCTACGAGGCCGTGCACGCCGTCTCCGGCTGGAGGGACCTGCACCGGCGGCTCGAGGCGGACCGGCGCTGCTTCGCTTTTTTCCATCCCGCGTTGCCCTACGAGCCGCTGATCTTCATTGAAGTTGCGCTCACCAAGGGAATCAGCAACAAGGTGCAGCCCCTGCTCGACCAGGCGTCCCCGGTGAGCGATCCCCTGGAAGCCGATACGGCCATCTTCTACTCGATCACCAATTGCCAGGACGGCCTGCGCGGGATCCACTTCGGCAATCTCCTCATCAAGCAGGTGGCGCAGCAGCTTGGGCAGGAGTTCCCGCGGTTGCGGAATTTCGCGACGCTCTCTCCCGTGCCGGGATTCCGCGCCTGGCTTGGCACGATCGGCAAGGAACTTGCCGCCGTGGAAGGCGGCCGTGCCCTCGCCGAGACCATCGACCGGATCGACGACAAGGACTGGCGCAAGAACGAGCCGCTGGCGCAGCGCCTGGAGGCCGCCCTTGTGCCCTTGTGCGCGTACTACCTGATCCACGCCCGCCACAACGGCGACGCGCTCGATCCGGTCGCGCGATTTCACCTGGGAAACGGTGCATCGCTTGAGCGCATCAACTGGCTCGCGGACACTTCGAGGCGAGGCATGCAGCATTCGGCGGGGCTGATGGTAAATTACCTCTACCGCCTGGAGGAGGTGGAAGAGAATCACGAGATCTACGTCAAGGAGCAGCGCGTGGCGGCCTCACGCCAGGTGACGAAGCTCGCGCGCGATTGTCCGCTCTACGCGAAGGCGGTGAAAAAGACAGAGCAAACCTGAGAAAAGGGACGATCTCATGGAAATGAAGGGAGAGCAGCTGATCCCGGTGCCGCAGGACGTGACGTGGGCGGCTCTGAACGACACCGCGGTCCTGAAGGACTGCATCCCCGGCTGCGAAAGTATCGAGCAGGTGAGCGACAACGAGTACGCGATCGTGCTGACGGCGAAGGTCGGACCCGTGAATGCCAAGTTCAAGGGCCGGATGACCGTGCGCGATGCCGACCCGCCGCGCGCCTATACGCTCGTGTTCGAAGGCCAGGGCGGCGTGGCCGGATTCGCCAAGGGCGAGGCGACGGTGGAGCTGAGCCCGCAGGAGCCCGGGACCAGGCTCGAGTACACGGCAAAGGCCTCGATCGGAGGAAAGCTCGCGCAGGTTGGCGCGCGCCTGATCGACGGCGTGGCGAAGAAGCTCGCCGGGCAGTTCTTCGACGCATTCAACAAGCGCGTGAGCCCAAAGGCGTGAGTTGTGATTGGCGAGTGCCGAGTGGTCTGAACCGTCGGTCGGTATTCAGAAGTCATCTCAAGAATCCCCTCTCCCCCTTTGGGGAGAGGGCCAGGGTGAGGGGGATATGCTGAAGATCTGGGGACGCAAGAATTCTATCAACGTGCAGAAGGTGCTCTGGGCCTGCGCCGAGCTGAATCTGAAGTTTGAGCGAATCGACGCCGGCATGGAGTTCGGCGTCAACACTACGCCCGAGTATCGCGCCATGAATCCCAACGCGCGAGTTCCGACCATCGATCACGATGGCTTCATTCTGTGGGAGTCGCACGCTATCGTGCGCTACCTTGCGCGCGTCCACGGCAAGGGTTCGCTGTGGCCCACCGATGACAAGGTAAACGCCGATGCGGACCGCTGGATGGAGTGGTACAGCACCACCCTGTGGCCCAATCTCCAGCCCCTCTTCTGGAACCTCGTACGCACGCTGCCCGAGAAGCGCGATGCGAAATTGATCGAATCCTCTCGCGCGAAGCTCGTTGACAACTTCGGCATCGTGGAGAATGCGCTGGCGGCCCGTACTCACCTCGCCGGGGACGGGTTCACCATGGGAGACATCCCGATGGGGCTCGCCCTGCACCGCTGGTTCCTGCTTCCGATCGAGCGCCCCAATCATCCGAAGCTCAAGGCCTACTACGACCGCCTGGCCGCGCGAGCCGCGTTCAAAGAGCACTGTGCAGCCCCCCTGAGCTGAGCCCTTGCTAGAAGCGATCGCAAAAGCACTCCCTCTCCCCGCTCTAGCGGGGAGAGGGTAGGGTGAGGGGCCAAGCGCCGGGGAAATTCATAGGAAAAACAATACCGCTCGTTTTCCCCCTCACCCTCGCCCTCTCCCCCACAGGGGAAGAGGGGATTTTTTGAGATGAGCTTTAGTCACATCTACGTTTATCTGCGGCTAATTTCCAGGGCTATGCATGGCGGCGCAGCGTAGCTATCGCTACTACGAGTTCGTGATGGCCGCCTTCGTGACGGTCCTGATCTGCTCCAACCTGATCGGGCCGGCGAAGATTGCGCAGGTCGACCTTCCGGTGTTCGGCACCTTCGTTTTCGGTGCCGGCATGCTTTTCTTCCCGATCTCGTACGTGTTCGGCGACATCCTGACCGAGGTCTATGGCTATGCCCGGGCACGGCGCGTGATCTGGGCGGGCTTCGCCGGGCTCGGCTTCGCGTCTTTCATGGCCGCAGTGGTGGTCGCCCTGCCTCCCGCCCCCTTCTGGGTGCACCAGTCGGCCTATGAGATCGCCTTCGGCAACACCTGGCGGATCGTCGCGGCGTCGATGATCGCCTATTTCTGCGGCGAGTTCGTCAACTCATTCGTGCTGGCGAAGATGAAGATCCTGACGAACGGCAAGTGGCTGTGGACTCGCACGATCGGATCGACGATCGCGGGGGAGGCCGTGGACTCGGCGCTGTTCTATCCCCTCGCCTTCTACGGTGCCGGCATCATCCCGGACGACAAGCTGTTGCTTGTGATGTTCGCCCAGTTCATCGGGAAGGTCGCCGTAGAAGTCGTTCTCACGCCCGTCACCTACCTGATCGTGGGCTTCCTCAAGCGCGCGGAGCAGGAGGACTACTACGACCGCAGGACCGAGTTCAACCCCTTCACCCTGAAGGCGTGACCGGCATTAATCACCGGCGGGTGACATCCTGAACTCATTCACCGCGGGCGCCGTGCGCAGCGATTCCTGAAGCCAGCGCGCGTTTCGCCCGTCGCGCGTGCGGATCACCATCTTGTATTCGAAAAACCGCGCATCCACGCTGTAGAAATAGCTCAGGTTTGCGATCGTGAACTTGTGATCCGCGACGAATTTTCTGAATTCGTCCTCCGGCATGACCGAATCACGCGGGAAGCGCACCTGAAGATGCGCGTAGTATTCGCCGGGCACGTTCGTCTCGATCCAGCGGAACACGCTGAGGGTCAGGATCGTCAGCACCGTCGTAACGATGAGCGGAAAGTAGAATCCAATACCCGCAAGAATGCCGATCGCGGCCGTGATCCAGATTGACGCCGCCGTCGTGAGTCCGCGCACGGTCAGCCCTTCCTTGAAGATGACGCCCGCGCCGAGAAAGCCGATGCCGGTCATGATCCCCTGCGCCATCCGCGTGGGATCGAGCACCACGCGTCCCGAGAATGCGTCCGGATACCAGTGCGCCTGGTAGATCGTCACCAGCATGAGCGCGCTCGAAGCCATGCACACCAGCGCGTGCGTGCGAAATCCCGCGGGCCTGCCATGAAAGCTGCGCTCGAAGCCGATCAGCCCGCCCGCTGCCAGCGCAAACAGCAGGTGCCCGACGATGACAGCGTAATCTGTTTCCATGCGTTGCGCTCCGACGCGTTACCGCGAGCAGTGTACCAAATCTGCAATGCGGTAACGGACGCCGCTAAATCGTGATGGGTGATGCGTAGCCTGCGAATGAGCAGTCCGGGACGCGACTCTCTCCATCGCCGAAAGGGATGGTCCAGTCGGGCTGCAATTCACTAGAAGTGATTTCACCAATCTCCCTCTCCCCGTCTCGACGGGGAGAGGGTCGGGGTGAGGGGCACGAGCGGTCGAATGTCACAAGGATACGGCAAGCGCTGCGTCGCCC
>Ga0256867_10000891_pt1 | contig 12204 bp, 6 predicted proteins | sample RVTome_15_FD_185939 | JGI IMG/M metagenome (GOLD analysis project Ga0256867, IMG submission 185939) | Soil microbial communities from uranium-contaminated site in the Upper Colorado River Basin, Wyoming, United States - RVT150D86 (HiSeq) ... | reverse complement strand
ATTCATCAAAAGCATAAAGAGTTGGTTGAATCCGGAAGATCAACCGGCAAAAAGAGATTTTTTCATCAGCAGGGTAAGCTTCGTCAGTTCAAAAGTAAGACTCAACAATATCGCCAAGGATTCCATATATAACGGCCTGGATTATCACCATTTCGTATTGGACAGCCTCAACTCTGAAATTGCCAATTTTAAAATACGCAATGACACCATACGCCTGCGGATTAACCGACTGCAGGCAGTGGAGCCCAGAACCTCGTTGCATGTCAAGGACTTTTCTACGGATTTCTATTTTAACAATAATGTGATGGCATTCAGAAACCTGCATTTACTGGCAGGTGAAAGTGAAATACAGGATTCCCTGGTTTTTAACTACGAAAATCCTTCGGCGCTCAGCAGTTTTAGAGATAGTGTCCACGTGGTAGCAAATTTCGAAAAAACCAATGTCGCATCCCGTGATCTCAAATTATTCGTACCCAGCCTTCAACATACAGATCAACGCTATATACTCAGCGGCGATTTTGACGGCAGGATAGTTGCCTTTGATTTTAGTAATGTCGAGCTGGAATTTGGTGTTGAGAGCCGGCTGGTAGGCAATATCAATATGGAAGGGTTGCCGGTATTCCAGGATACTTTTATCGATGCCAGTCTTAAAAGCTCGGTAATATCTCCAACGGACCTGCGTCCTTTTATCGGTAATCAGCTTTATCTGGAAGCCCAAAAATTTGGTATTATCAGATTAAACAGCCAGTTTCTGGGCTTCCCCCGGGACTTTGTGGCCAATGGGACCTTCTTCACTCAATTGGGCACGCTTAATTCCGATATTAACCTCAAGATCGATGAAACCCAAAGTGCCACCTACTCCGGAGTGTTGGCCACTGACGATTTTGACCTCGGCAGCTGGTCCGAAAAACCGGAGGTATTTCAAAAAGTTGCTTTAAACGGCCAAATACAGGGATCCGGTTTTACCATTGAAGAAGCTGATTTTGAGTTAAAAGCCAAGGTAAGCAGCTTTGGTTTTTACGGCTACAACTACACCAATATCGAAACTGATGCCAGATTGGCCAGGGAACTGTTTATCGGTAAACTCAAGATCGATGACCCTAACCTGCAATTCTCATCCGACGCTTATGTTGATGTCAGAAAAAATGTTGATCATATTGCTGTGGAAGCCACTTTGGATACAGCCAACCTAAAGGCGCTTAATCTATTTGACAAGGAGGCCACTTTAAGTACTTATCTCGACCTGGATTTTACCGGGCTGACCATTGACGAAATGGTGGGATTTGCCAATCTAAGGAACTTATATTTTACCTATGAGGGACAACCACTTGATATAGAACGGCTTGAAATTATCTCTCAAAAGAAAGCAGAGGAAAGACGGGTGAGTGTGATCGGTGATCGTTTTGATCTCAACGCCCAGGGGAATTTTGAATTCAGCGACTTGTTTAGCGACGTCAATCGACTTTTTTATGAGTACAGGCTGAACCTGGTAAATGACCAAGATGGTATTGAAAAGTATTACCGCAACAAAGAATCCCAGGCCCACAACAAATACCGCATTGATTTCACCGGAATGATGAAGGATATTAATCCCATCCTGAACCTGATCGAGCCGAACCTTAGTATTTCAGAGAATACCCCGGTAGAGGGTTATTTCAGGCATGGATTTACCTCGATACTAGCCGCCAACAGTGAAGTAGAGACCCTTAATTACAAAAATAATACCCTGCACCATGTTACCATCGACTTCAATACATCCAAAGTGAGTGACAGCACCAATGTACTGGCAATGGCCTATTTACATTCTGACGAGCAGATTATTGGTACCCTGGCTACCACCAGCGACTTTTCGTTTGAAGCGGTGTGGAACAACGACCATATCGATTTTGAATCCAGGATTCAGGTCAAGGACTACCCTGATAACAAAGCCATGATCGGAGGTCAGCTGGAATTTCAAAAGGACCGTTCTGTACTGCGCTTCGATAATTCAGACTTTCAGGCCCTGAATCAACAATGGCGCATCGCACCAGACAATCAGATAACCATCAGCAATGGTGAATTTGATTTCAGGAGTATCACCCTTTTTCACAATCAGCAAAGTATTACCATTAACGGTCTGATATCTCATGACAGCTCTAAAACGCTTTTAGTAGAATTCAACGATTTTCAGGTAAATAACTTAAATCCAATATTAAAATATGAATTACAGGGCACACTCAATGCAAATATCGAATTTCAGGATCTATACGATATTCCATTGATCAACAGCGGTTTGAACATCAATGACTTTCAGATTGGCAGATTCCTGGTAGGGGATATGACCGGAAGGTCTTCCTGGAACTATCTGGAAAATTATTTTGACATTGGCCTGAACGCTGTTCGAGATCGTCAAAAAATCTTTGACATTAAAGGCACATATACGCCGTATTCCACAGAAACAACACAGCTCAATTTACTGGCTAACCTCAACCAGGCCAATCTTTATCTGATCGAGCCCTTCATTAATAAAACGTTTTCAGATCTTGAAGGGCATATCGATGGAAATTTAACGGTGGCCGGTTCCCTGAAAAATCCAACACTTAACGGAATGGTTGAAATCACCCAGGGCCAGTTTCGGGTCAACTATCTGAATACCATTTACAATTACCGGGGACCAGTGCAATTCACTGAAAGTTCGATTGGGGTAACCAATGGACAACTGTACGATGAAAATGGAAATTCAGCTACTATTAACGGGGGGCTGCTGCATTCCGGATTCAAAAACCTGGCGTTGGATCTTACCGGGAACCTGTCAAACTTTATGGTCTTAAATACTGAGAGGGATAAAGGCAGCTTATATTATGGCACCGCCATAGTAAGCGGAGATATTCAATTCGAAGGTCCGCTGGATAATTTCCAGGTGGAGGCTACCGCGGTGTCGGAAAAGGGCTCCAGAATCTTTATACCTATCAATGAAAATACCGATGTAGAACAAAAGGATTACATAAATTTTATCAGTTTTAATGACTCAGTTCAAATCGGTGTAGATGAACCGGAGATTAAAAAAGTTAAGGCCTCAGGCATCAATCTTGATTTTGGGTTGGATATAACCCCCGATGCTTATATCGAGATTATATTCGATCTTCAGGCAGGTGATATTATCAGGGGCAGGGGCAATGGTCATCTGAACCTGCTGATTGATACCCAGGGTGACTTTAATATGTTCGGGGAATATATTATTCAGGAGGGCGGATACAACTTTACTCTTTACAACATTATTAATAAGGAATTCGATATTCTTCCAGACAGTAAAATTTCCTGGTACGGCGACCCTTATGAAGGAATTCTGGACATCCAGGCCACTTACGAACAAACCGCAGATGTCTCTCCTTTATTCGCCAATGAATCCGAAACTTTGGCCACCGGTCGATATCCGGCAATCGTGGAGCTGGATCTTCAGGGCAGACTCCTGAGCCCCGAAATTGATTTTGACATTTATTTAGATGCCAGTCAGACAGTTGATCCTCAGATTACCCAGAGAATCCAGGAAATCAAGAGTGATGAACAGGCCTTGAACCGACAGGTATTCAGCCTGATCGTACTGCGCCAGTTTTCTCCTCCGGATGATCTTAGCCTGGGCCAAAGCAGTGCTTTGAGCGGCAGTGTCAGTGAACTGTTATCTAACCAGTTGAGTTATTGGTTTTCGCAGGTAGATGAAAACCTTGAAATAGATGTAGACCTGAACGGGTTGGACGAGGAAGCCTTAAACACCTTTCAACTGCGCCTGAGCTATACTTTTCTGGATGGCAGGCTTCGGGTAACCCGGGAAGGAGGGTTCACCAATACCGTTGAGAATACCAGTGATTTCAGTAGTGTGGCAGGCGACTGGACTTTAGAATATCTCTTATCGGCTGACGGTAAATTCAGGGCGAAGATGTACAATAGAAATACCTATAATTCACTATCTTCAGGCATAGAGAATACCAGTACTACATCAGCTGGTTTCAGTCTGATACATACCCAGACCTTTAATAGTTTAAATGAACTTTTCAGCCGGAAAGACAAAACATCTGATCCCCAGGATGTATCCCTCAATACTGAAAAGATCAATTCTTCAGAAGCAGCTGATATCAAGTAGTTTTGCCGGTTTTTTATTTTTTATTGCCCTGTTGGGAAATACATTGTCTGCCCAGGAGCAATATGCAGATTCTGCGCAAAGTGCCAAATCCAACAACAAAAAGAGTGTCAGGAATGTCGCCATTGCTTCCGCCGCTTTGTACGGGGCATGTTTATACGGACTAAATCAGACATGGTACCAGGAATTTCCCAGAACCGGGTTTCACTTTTTTGATGACAATACCGAATGGAAACAGCTGGATAAGGTGGGGCATTTCTATTCATCCTTTCATATAAGCCAGGCCAGTATACACTTGTTTCAACATGCGGGGATGAGCTCCGGAAAAGCCAATTTCTGGGGAGGGATGATGGGCTTTTTAATTATGGCTCCCATTGAGATACTGGATGGGTTTTCAGCAGAATACGGCGCATCCTGGGGGGACCTGGTTGCCAACGCAGTTGGTTCGGGTACAGCTATGGCCCAGTACATGATATGGAATGAAGCCCGTTTTAAGCCTAAATTCAGCTTTGCTCCTACCAGTCTGGCCTCTGAAAGACCCAACGTGCTGGGTGATGGTTTCCACGAAGAGTTTATAAAGGACTATAACGGCCAGACTTACTGGTTAAGCGCTGACATATATTCTTTCTTACCCAAACAGACAAAGTTCCCCAAATGGTTGAACCTGGCGCTTGGTTACGGAGTACAGAATATGATCTATGCATCGGATTATCAAAATGAAATAGCCGGATATGATGCATACCGTCAATATTATCTGGCCATTGATTTTGATTTGAGTTACCTGAACAGCCGGAGTAAAGCGCTCAATACCTTGCTGTACCTGGTAGATCTCATTCACCTTCCTGCACCGGCGATAGAGTATAACCACGCTGACGGAGTTAAATTCCACTTTTTGAAATTCTAGGCACTAAAGAAAACGATTGGCCATTGTTTACCGTACATTAGTGGGAATTTGTAATTTAACAGGAAATGCAAGCCGTCTTATCGTCCCCGAGTATTCGGGGGAGGAAAGTCCGGGCAACGCAGAGCACCGTACTTCTTAATTGGAAGGCTCCTGACGGTTACCTCAGGAGACAGATAGTGCCACAGAAAATATACCGCCCTGACGATTCCGTCAGGGTAAGGGTGAAATGGTGAGGTAAGAGCTCACCGCCCTGATGGTGACATCAGGGGCAGGGTAAACCTTACGGGTTGAAAGACCGAATAAACTGCTTTATCACGCCTGTGGTGTGATGGTGGGTTGCTCGTCCATCCTTATTTAAGGGAGCAGCGGGTAGGTCGTTAGAGGTTCGCAGTGATGCGGGTCCCAGATAAATGATAAGAATCACGCCACCGGCGTGAGACAGAACCCGGCTTACAGGCTTGCATTTTTTTTAATTCATTATGGCTAAAATACTAATAATTGACGACGAAAAGAATATCAGAAGTACACTTCGGGAAATACTGGAATACGAAAAATATGAAGTTGAAGAAGCCGAAGACGGTGAAATAGGGCTGGAACTGCTGGATAGGATCGACTTTGATGCCGTATTGTGTGATATTAAAATGCCCAAAATGGATGGAATTGAGGTCCTGGAAAAATCCCATAACCTGGGCAAGGACACCCCATTTATCATGGTCTCTGCCCACGGCACTATCGAAACCGCGGTAGAAGCTACCAAAAAAGGGGCCTTCGATTTTATTCAAAAACCACCTGATCTAAACCGGCTGTTGCTTACTGTACGAAACGCGCTGGATCAATCCCAATTGGTTACTGAAACTAAAATACTGAAAAATAAGGTAAGCAAGACCTTTGATATAGTGGGCTCTTCCAAGGCCATTACCCAGGTAAAGGAAACCATAGACAAGGTGGCCCCTACTGAGGCGCGAGTGCTGATCCAGGGAGCTAATGGGACAGGCAAGGAATTGGTAGCCAAATGGATACACCAGAAAAGTAATCGTGCGGCAGGTCCACTGGTCGAAGTAAACTGCGCCGCCATTCCTGCTGAACTGATCGAAAGTGAATTGTTTGGGCACGAAAAAGGTGCTTTTACTTCGGCAGTGAAGCAGCGAAGAGGCAAATTTGAACAGGCTAACGGTGGAACCCTGTTTTTAGATGAGATCGGCGATATGAGCCTGTCGGCCCAGGCAAAGGTCCTGCGGGTTCTGCAGGAGAACAAGATCAACCGGGTAGGTGGTGATAAGGAAATTAAAGTGAATGTCAGGGTAGTTGCAGCCACCAATAAAGACCTGAAAAAGGAAATAGAGGAAAAAAGGTTCCGGGAGGACCTTTATCACCGTTTAAGCGTCATCCTGATTCAGGTGCCATTATTGACGGAACGCAAGGAGGACATCCCCATATTGGTAAATAAATTCCTGAAGGATATCGCTGCAGAATATGGCACCGCTAAAAAAAGCATTACTGAAAGTGCTATCAAGGAACTTCAAAAGCAACCCTGGACCGGAAATATTCGGGAATTGCGCAATGTAGTGGAGCGGTTGGTGATCATGTGCGGTCCTGAGATCAATATTAATGATGTTCAGAAGAATGCGGTTTATTAACTACCCAACCAGTAGATTGCACCCCCGAACGGCAGCATTATCCAACCTGCCTAACACCTTAAACGTGCCCTGCTCATCGACTTCCGCCAGGTCTTGTGTCTCGATAAAAGCACAGCTGTGAACGTTGGATAAGTCAATCACATTAAGCCCACCGGCTTTTCCCGCCGGCATAGAATCAAACGGATCACTGATATCACGAATCTTAACTTTCATCCATGAGGGAGTATGGAACCGCCCGGTTTGGGTGTAAGCCTGTGACATCAGTTCGGCCATTCCAAATTCCGACTGAATTTCCCTTACACCGAATGCTTCCAGTAATCTGACGTGTAGATCATCCCTGATGAGTTCAGGCCTTTGACCCTTCATACCTCCGGTCTCAATAATGATTGCATCTGACAGATCAGGTGGTCCCTTTTCAGCAAGGTCCAACAATGCAAAAGAAACACCCCAAACCATAATTTTACGATCCGAACTGGCTTTTGCCGCAATTATGTGTTCGGATAGTTTCTTATAGTCCCTTAGATAGAAACCTGAAAATGGAGATCTGCTCTTCGAGATCAAATTGCGGATCATATGGACCAATGAAGACCCGGTACGCTCCAGGTATGAGGGTAATAGTGCCATAATATGATAGCGCTCAGGACTACTGTAAAATTTTTTAAAGATCTCAAATGTGACCTTTTCATAGTAACCTAGATCGTGAATATAATGCCTGCTGGTCTGTCCGGAAACGGTACCGCTGCTGGTGAATACCATCTGCGGGTCCCAGATCCCGGTCACTATTCTGCGGGACTTAAACAAGGTTATAGGCAGGAACGGTACCTGGTCCAGCCGATCTATCTTTTCAGGATCAACAGACAGGTTTGTGATATATTCTCTGTAAACTTGATTGTTATGGGCTTGAAATTGAAAAATCTCCAAGGCAACCTGCTCGAAATCTTCATCGTCAAGATTTATAACTTTGTTTTGCAAACCATTTAAGATGTCCATTCGTTGTATATTGGCGGAAGATTCACCAAAAAATAGTAAATTTAAGATTTACTGCGTGATTTATTGGCTAAATTCAGAAAGTAACATCATTTGATTCAAAATTGAAACCACTCCTGTATTTATCATCCCTGGTCCTGGGTATGGCGATTTTTAGCTGTGAAAAGCCCCCCGAACTGCCCACTACACCCTCCATTACTTTCGAATCGGTGCGCTACGCACCCGGAACCAATGGCTTTGACTCATTGATCGTTACTATAGGATTTGAAGATGGTAACGGTGACCTGGGTCTGGCCGGTTTTGAAGACGACCCACCCTACCAGCCCGTGAACTATCCTAGAAATTCCCAGGGTGATTTTATCTTGTTTGGTGATCCGGAAGCTCCCGCCGAGTATAACGTTTGTGATTATATTGATACATTAGATGTCACCGGGGACGGAATTCTGGACACGGTTTACGTTGAACTCAATCCCAATCATTACAATATTGAAGTAGAATATTTTTTAAAGCATGATGGGCAATATGAAGAATTTGACTGGCGCCGGGAATTCGGCCCATTAAGCTGCGAAACATTTGACGGCAGATATCCGCCGCTTAACACCGCTGAATTTGAACGTCCTCTGGCAGGAAGTTTAAGCTATACCATGACCTCCAGCGGATTTTTGCCACTTTTCGGCAATGATACCCTGCAACTTCGTGTTCAAATAAAAGACCGGGCATTAAATATTAGCAATAGGGTGGAAAGCCCTGATTTTGTGGTGGGGCAATAGTCTATTTGTAGAGATCAGGAAATGCAATAGGGTCAACCTCCGACATCATAGCATAAACCGTTTCAAACACTGTCTCTTCATTCGGCTTGGAAAAGTAATCGCCATCCGAACCGTATGCCGGCCTGTGTGCTTTTCCGCTTAGAGTAACTGGCTCCGAATCGAGATATTTATAGGCTCCCTGTTCCTCAATTACCTGCTGCATCATGTAGGCGCTTCCTCCCCCTGGAACATCTTCATCTGTAAACAACACCCGGTTAGTTTTTTTAATTGACTCTAAAATGGTGTGTGACAAATCAAAGGGCAGCAGCGTTTGTACGTCGATCACTTCGGTGGAGATGCCTACTTCCTGCAGTTGCCTGGCGGCTTCCATCACAATCCTGCACATTGACCCATAGGTAACCACAGTGACATCTGTTCCCTCCCGAATGATTTCGGGTACACCAAGGGGCACGGTAAATTCGCCCACGTTATCAGGTAGCCGTTCCTTAAGTCGATACCCGTTTAAACATTCAATCACTAATGCAGTGTCATCGGACTGCAGTAAAGTATTATAGAATCCGGCAGCCTGGATCATATTTCTGGGAACCAGTAAGTAAATACCTCTCATACTACCCAGGATCATAGATATGGGGGAACCTGCATGCCACATGCCTTCAAGGCGGTGTCCCCGGGTTCGAATAATCAATGGCGCTTTTTGGCCTCCCCTGGTACGGTACTGTAATGTAGATAAATCATCGGTAATGGTAGCCAAAGCATACACCAGGTAATCAAGATACTGAATCTCGGCAATGGGACGCAATCCTCGCATTGCCGCCCCTATTCCCTGGCCGATAATAGTGATTTCCCTTATACCGGTGTCAGTTACCCTTAATTCGCCGTGTTTAGCCTGCAGCCCTGCAAAGGCCTGATTTACATCTCCTATCATTCCTACATCTTCTCCGAATGCTATCAGTGCGGGATCCCTGCTCAAAGCCTCATCGAAACAGGCCTGGAGCACCTTCCGGCCATCCACAATTTTCTTTTCTCCGGAATATTTAGGTTTTACCTCCTTAACCTTAAGAGCACTCAAGCTTGATTCACTGTATAAATGCGATGAATACCTGGCCTTGTTTTCCTCATCGGTGCGTATAACCCAGGCAATGGCTTCCTGTTTCACCGAAATCCGCTCATTTCTCATATGTCTGAGGGCTTTTTTTACACACCTGATAACATCAGAACGCAATGGAGTTAATGAGTTTACCAATTCCTTTTTAAGTTCTGAAAGCGCGCGTTTATAACTGCTTTGAAGTATTGCTTTGTCCAAAATGGCCAGCGCTGATTCCAAATCAGGCTTCATAGAAGCATTAAACGCTTTCCAGGCGGCATTTTTAGCAAATTTAGCGGTAACCCGCGCTTCAGATTCTATGGAATCCAATTCGGTCTGGGTGGCAAATTCCTCCTGTAACAGCCACGCTCTAAATTTCAATATGCAATCATGGTCCCTCTCCCATTGCAGACGTTCCGGCGATTTATATCGCTCATGAGATCCGGATGTACTATGCCCCTGTGGCTGAGTCAACTCCGTTACATGTACCAGTGTAGGAATGTGGTACTCCCTGGAAATATCGGCAGCCTTTTGAAATGTATTACATAAAGCCTGGTAATCCCATCCCCTCACCTTAAAGATCTCAAATCCTTCTTCAGACTCAGATCTTTGAAAACCCTGAAGCGCTGCAGATATATCTGATTTGGTAGTATGGTATTTATTAGGAACGGAAATCCCGTAGTCATCGTCCCATATTGCCATTACCACCGGAATCTGCAATACTCCCATGGCATTTATGGCTTCAAGGAACATCCCCTCGGAGGTGGCAGCATTTCCGATTGTACCAAAAACCACTTCATTACCTTTATTGGAAAACCTGTTGTTTCCATGTAACTGAGGATTGTTGCGATAAAGTTTGGAAGCATACCCCAATCCAATGATCCTGGGAATTTGTCCGGCAGTAGGCGAAACATCAGAGATGGCGTAATTTAAATTCAGCAAATCCTTCCAATGACCTTTATGGTCCAGGGATCTGGTAGCGAAGTGCCCGTTCATTAATCTTCCGGCGCTGGCAGGATCAGCTTTTACATCGGTATGGGCATATAACTGGGCAAAATATTGCTCCAGGGTCAGTTCTCCTAAAGACAACATGAAAGTCTGGTCGCGGTAGTATCCGGAACGGATGTCCCCCGGGCGAAAGGCTTTTGCCATGGCCACCTGTGGTAATTCTTTGCCGTCGCCAAATATTCCAAATTTCGCCTTACCCATAAAAACCTCCTTACGTCCCAATAAACTGGCTTCCCGGCTTTCACAACAGACGCGATAGTCCTGCAACATCTGCTCTATAGCAGCTTTGGCTTTTGCTATGGGTTTGGTGTTACTCAAAAAAATTCCAACGGTTTATCTTTTTCTCGTTTATCCACAGAAAGGCATTCAAAACTACATAAAAACCATCTCTTTTCAAAGTTGTTCTATGGACCTGTGCCATGTAAGGTACAACGTTACAATCAATCAAATCTCTGTTGAAATTGTCCTATATTTGGCAAACGATACCTGATCATAAACCATGTTTGGCAAAATCATTCCTCTTATATTAGCAAGCCTGGTGCTGGAAACCGGAATCAGCCATGCACAAGCAATGATGGATTTCCGTGAAACCACCTATGATTTTGGAGAGATCGAAGAAGGAACGGTTGCAGAGCACCAGTTTATTTTTACCAATACCGGGAATCAACCGCTGATTTTGTCCTCTGTCAAGGCCTCTTGCGGATGCACTACTCCTTCCTGGACCAAAGAACCGATCCTGCCCGGTAAAAGCGGGCATGTTAAAGCATCATACAATAGTAAGAACCGGCCAGGAGGATTTAATAAAACCATCACCATTACTTCCAATGCTTCAAAACCAACACAAGTTCTCTATATCAAAGGAACTGTGATTAAATTAGCCGGTCTAACCCCGCTGTTTACGGAAGAAGACCTTCGGAATTCTCCCAGGGCTGAAATTCCCCGGTCACATTTACAACTTGGAAAAGTACAAGTTGGAAGTAGTATACCGGTCAATTTGATGATAAATAACACGGGAAAAACTGAACTTGAAATCAAGGGTATACACGCCAGCTGTCGCTGCCTGAGTTTGATGTCTGGAGGCAACCTGGTAATAGGTGCAAATTCCCGGGGAACCATAGAGTTGGTTTTTAATCCAGAAACCCTGGGAGAATCCACCTACGGAGCTCATTTACTAAGCAATGACCTGGTGCAACCCAGGTATGAGATATTTATCACCACCACCGTAGTTCCTAAACAGGATCAGTCCAGTATGGTAAAAGAGGAACCATCGAAGATTAGCTTTTAGTTTGGGGAGGTTTCACGCAGAGGCCACTAAGGGTTCTCCCGGTAGAAACCGCTGATTCACGCAGATCTTTGCGCTCTACAATATAGCTTATGGTATATCTGCGCTAATCTGCGTTATCTGCGGGAACCTGAGTGTGGTTTTTCCCGCTTCGCTGATTTTTGCTGATGCTTAAGTTATCTGTTTATGAGGTTGGGTTCCAACAAACCGTGCTAACTTTGCGTGAAATACCGAAACCCGAAACTCGAACCCCGAATCCCTTAATTTTACCTATATTTACATCCTGCAAACAATCAAAAACCCCAATGATACTAGGTGTTCCCAAAGAAATAAAAAAAAATGAAGACCGGGTAGCCATCACGCCGGCAGGAGTAAGAGAATTCATAAAACACGGTCATCAGGTTCATATCCAGTCAAC
>Ga0256867_10000890_pt1 | contig 12217 bp, 11 predicted proteins | sample RVTome_15_FD_185939 | JGI IMG/M metagenome (GOLD analysis project Ga0256867, IMG submission 185939) | Soil microbial communities from uranium-contaminated site in the Upper Colorado River Basin, Wyoming, United States - RVT150D86 (HiSeq) ... | reverse complement strand
GCCCATACCATTCCCTCTCCCCCACAGGGGGAGAGGGGATTCTTGAGATGACCTCTCATCACCCATCCCTTTTCCGCAAAGGGGGAGAGGGGATTCTTGAGATGACCTCTCATCACCCATCCCTTTTCCGCAAAGGGGGAGAGGGGATTTTTGAGATGACCTCTCATCACCCATCCTTTTTCCGCAAAGGGGGAGAGGGGATTCTTGAGATGACCTCTCATCGCCTGTCACGCATCACGATTCCTGGAGAATGTCGAGCAGGTAGCGCCGGTATGCCTCGCTGTTCAGCGTCGAGGCAAGCTTCTCCAGCCCGGCAGCAGTGATGAATCCCATGCGGAAGGCAATTTCCTCGGGACAGGCGATCTTGAACCCCTGCCGCTTTTCTATGGTTTCGATGAACATCGAAGCTTCGAGCAGTGCCGCGTGGGTTCCGGTGTCGAGCCAGGCAATGCCGCGGCCCATCTGCACGACTTCGAGCTTTCCGCGTTTCAGATACTCGAGGTTGAGATCCGTGATCTCCAGCTCGTCACGCGAAGAGGGCTTCAGATTGCGGGCAATGTCGATTACCTGGTTGTCGTAAAAATAAAGGCCGGTCTGCGCATAGCGCGACTTGGGATGCTTCGGCTTCTCCTCGATGGAGAGCACCTTGTTGTTATGGTCGAACTCGACCACGCCGTAGCGCTCCGGGTCATGGACGGGGTATGCAAAGACGGTTGCGCCGGAGGTCTTTCTGGCAGCGGCCTGCAAATCCGGCGAGAGGTCGTGACCGTAGAAGATATTGTCGCCGAGGATGAGCGCGCACGGATCCTTGCCGACGAACGAGGCGCCGATCGTGAACGCCTGCGCGATGCCTTTTGGTGCAGGCTGGACGGCGTAGGACAAGCTCAAGCCCCACTGCTTGCCGTCGCCCAGCAGCTGCTCGAATCGCGGCGTGTCCTGCGGCGTGGAGATGATGAGTATCTCCCGGATCCCCGCCAGCATGAGCGTCGTGAGCGGGTAGTACACCATCGGCTTGTCGTAGACGGGCAGGAGCTGCTTCGACACGACCTGGGTCGCGGGGTAGAGGCGCGTTCCGCTTCCGCCGGCGAGTACGATCCCTTTCATGATGGCCCCTGTTGTCGAGCGGTCCGATGATCTGTCGAGGCGATTCTAGCCTACCGATGCGTCACTTCGCCTCGCGGCCAGCGTAATTAAGGTCGATCCACTTTCGGTAATCGCCGCTGGTGACGCCCGTGACCCATTTCATGTTGTCCAGATACCACTGGACGGTCCTGCGAAGTCCCGTTTCAAGGCCCTCGCGCGGCTGCCAGCCGAGCTCGCGCTTTATCTTCCCTGTGTCCATGGCATAGCGGCGGTCGTGGCCGGGACGGTCCTTGACGTGCGTGATGAGGGCTGAGGGATGAGGGCTGAGGGATGAGGGGCGAAGTTCATGCACGATGTCGCAGATCGTGTGGATGACGTCGAGATTGGTCATCTCGGCGTTGCCGCCGATGTTGTAGGTCTCGCCGACGCGGCCGCGTTTCAGGACTTCGCGCACGGCCCGGCAGTGGTCTTCGACGTAAAGCCAGTCGCGCACCTGCTTGCCATCGCCGTAGACGGGCAGGGGCTTACCGCTCGCTGCATTGACGATCATCAACGGAATGAGCTTCTCGGGGAACTGGTACGGGCCGTAGTTATTCGAGCAGTTCGTCGTCAGCGCGGGCAGGCCGTAGGTGTGATGGTAGGCGCGCACGAGATGATCAGAGGCGGCCTTCGAGGCGGCGTAGGGGCTGTTGGGAGCGTACGCATTCGTTTCGGCAAAAGCCGGATCGCCGGGCCCGAGCGAGCCGTACACTTCGTCGGTTGAGACATGGAGAAACCGGAACGCCTCGCGCTCAGTCTGCGGCAGGCCGGCCCAGTATCCCCGGGTCTCGTCGAGCAGATTGAATGTGCCCACGACGTTCGTCTGGACGAACTCCGCGGGACCGTGAATCGAGCGGTCGACGTGGCTTTCCGCGGCAAAATTGATGATGGCCCTGGGCCGGTGCTCGCGCAGCAGGGCGCCGACTGCCTTGCGGTCGCCGATGTCGACGCGCACGAAGAGGTGGCGCGAATCGTCCTTCAGCCGGTCAAGGTTCGCCAGGTTGCCTGCGTAGGTGAGCTTGTCGAGATTGGCGAGCGGCTCGGATTCCTCGGCGCACCACTGCAGCACGAAGTTTGAGCCGATGAAGCCGGCGCCGCCGGTGACGAAAATCACTTTGCGCCGGCTCGCTGAATCCCGCCTTTCGGCGCGCCTTCGACCCGTGGAATGATGTTCCGGTCCTGCAAAAGCTGTCGAACGTTCGCGGCGCACACATCCGGCGGGTTCGTGGCGGTGTCCAGTATCAGTTCAGGCGCGAGCGGCTCCTCGTACCCCGCGGAGATTCCCGTGTAGTCCTTGATCTCGCCCTTGAGCGCCCGGGCGTAAAACCCCTTGGGGTCGCGCTGCTCGCAGACTTCCAGGGGGCATTTGCAGAAGACTTCGAGGAACGCGCCTTCCGGCAGCAGTTCGCGAACCCTCTGCCGGCTCGCGCGCGTCGGGGAGATGAACGCGCAAAGCACGATCATCCCCGCGCCGTACATGAGTTTCGCAAGCTCGCCGATGCGGCGCAGATGCTCGGTGCGGTCGGCCGGGCTGAATCCGAGGTCAGCGCTCAAGCCATGGCGCACGTTGTCGCCATCGAGGGTATAGGACTGCCATCCGCAGGCGAAGAGGTCGTGCTCGACGGCATGCGCCGTCGTCGATTTCCCGGAAGCGGACAAGCCGGTGAACCAGACCACCGCGGCCTTGTGTCCATTCGCTGCCTCGCGCTGCTCGCGTTCGATGAGGGAGCGATGCCAAACGATGTGCTCTCGAGTCAAGTTCACCCAGCCCGGAAGAGAATGCCCTTATTCTATTCGCATGTCGGGTTTGCGTGTAGGCTTCCCATTTCCTGTTCCCTGAATCGAACGTGAAGATCCTGCTGGTCAAGACCTCGTCGATGGGAGACGTGATCCACAACCTTCCCGTCGCGAGCGACATCCGCGCCTTCCATCCGGGCAGTCGAGTCGATTGGGTAGTCGAAGAACAATATGTCCCGCTGGTCGCAATGCACCGGGGGGTGAGCCGGGTGATTCCGGTCGCGCTTCGCCGCTGGCGGCGAGCCCTGCTCTCGGGGGCGACGTGGCGGGAGTTTGGCGCATTCCGCCGGGACTTGGGGAGCCAGGAGTACGACGCCATCGTGGAGACGCAGGGGTTGCTCAAGAGCGCGCTCCTCGCGAAGCTTGCGCGTGGCCCGGTTTACGGCTACGGACCCATGACCGCGCGAGAGCCTCTCGCCTCGAGGTTCTACGACATCACCAGCGAGTTCTCTCCGGAGACGCACAAGATCGCCCGCTGCCGCTCGGTCGCGGCGCGCGCAGTGGGCTATTCGATCGCCGGCCCGATTGACTACGGCATTGCTCCCCGCGTGCCGCGCCCGGCGCTCGGTGCCGCAAGTTACTGGCTCGCGTTTCACTCGACCGCGCGCGCGGCGAAACTGTGGCCGGAGTCGAGCTGGCTGGAGCTCGTCAGGCAGCTCGCCAGCGCCGGTCACGCGTGTGTCCTGCCCTGGGGCAGCGACGAGGAGCATGCGCGCAGTGAACGAATTGCGGCGGCCGGCTCAGCCGCCATCGTACCGCCGAGATTCGCGCTCGATGAGTTGTCGGCGCTTGTGGCCGGGGCGGATCTCGTCGTCGGCGTGGACACCGGGCTGATGCACCTTGCCGCCGCACTGGCGCGCCCGGTGGTCGGCGTCTTCTGCGACTCGAACCCGGTCGATGCCTGCCCGGTCGGCCCCGGGCCGACGGCATACCGCGGGCACATCGGAAAGCCGCCCGCGGTCGGGGCGGTCGTGGAAGCCATCCGCGAGGTCGTCCCAGGCTACCTCTGATGCGCCGGTTCTACACGATTGCCCTGTTCCTGCTCTTGCCGCGGGCGCTGCTGCACCTGCTGTGGCGCGCGCGGCGGCAGCGCGGCTACGTCCACAACGTGGCGGAACGCTTCGGCGTGTATTCCGGTGCGGTAGGGCAGCCGGTCATCTGGCTGCACGCGGTGTCGGTCGGGGAGACACGCGCGGCGCAACCGGTCATCCGCATGCTGCGGGCGCGCCATCCGGATCATCACATCCTGCTCACCCACATGACGCCCACCGGTCGCGAGACGGGGCAGCAGCTCTTCGGCGACAGCGTGTCCCAGTGCTACCTGCCGTACGATCTTCCGTGGGCCGTGGCGCGCTTTCTTGATCACTTCAGGCCAAGCGCCGGACTCATCATGGAAACGGAGATCTGGCCCAACCTGATCCACGCCTGCGCCGCGCGCGGAATTCCGTGCTATCTCGTAAATGCCCGCCTGTCCGAGAAATCATTCCGGGGCTATCGAAGGTTCGGGTCGCTCGCACGCCAGACCCTGGAAGCGCTCACGGCGATATCGGCGCAGGCCGCAAGCGACGCGCAACGGCTCACCGCGCTGGGGGCGCGCAACGTTCACGTGACCGGCAACGTCAAGTTCGACATCGCTCCGCCCGAGGCGATGGTAGCGCTGGGCCGGCAATGGCGGAGCGCCTACGGTGAGACACGCCCCGTTCTGCTTGCAGCCAGCACACGCGATGGCGAGGAGGCGCTAATCCTCGCGTGTCTGCGCGATGTTGACATGCCGGAACCCCTTACCGTCATCGTGCCGCGCCACCCGCAGCGCTTCGAGGAAGTCGCGCAGCTTGTCGGGAAGCATGGTTTCCGGCTGCAGCGGAGGAGCGAAAATGCCCGGATTGCCCCCGAGACGCAGGTTCTGCTCGGTGACAGCATGGGCGAGATGTTTGCGTATTACGCCGCGTGCGACGTGGCGTTCGTCGGCGGAAGCCTGCTGCCCTACGGGGCGCAGAATCTGATCGAAGCCTGCGCGGTGGGAACGCCGGTGTTGATCGGCCCCTCGAGCTTCAACTTCACCGAGGCTGCGGAAGGCGCGGTGGCTGCTGGCGCTGCGATACGCGTGACTGACGCGGCCGCGCTTGCCCGGGAAGCGCAACGGCTGCTCCGCGACCGCGATGCGCGCGAGCGCATGTCCAGGGCAGGGCTTGCCTTCTGCGCGCTGCATCGCGGCGCCACTGCGCGCGTGCTGGATCTCATCACGCTTCGCTCTTCGTGAAACGTGAAACGTAAGACGTAATACGTGGAACGACAGTTGTTCTGCCAAACATCAAAGACAAAAACGTGACGACGACCTGAGGGCAGCTCAATTCAAGAATCCCCTCTCCCCCTCGGGGGAGAGGGATAGGGTGAGGGGGCACGCGGCGCTCGCGCACCCTGCCCCTCTAGCAAGCAGATTTTCGCGCCCCTCACCCCGACCCTCTCCCCGTGAAGACGGGGAGAGGGGGAGTTACGACACCACTTCGAATGAACTGGCGCCGTGTTTCACGTTTTACGTTTCACGGCGGTAAGTGGCGTCTTCCGTGATGACGAGATCTACGGGCTGATCGGTTAAGGAGACTGGCATTTCGGGCACGATCTGCAAGGCAAACGCCGCGGCGACGAGCGGCGGACGCGCGGGAAACGCCCCGATCAGGCGATCGTAGAAACCCTTGCCGTACCCCAGCCGCTCGCAGCGCGCCGTGAACGCCACGCCGGGGACGAGCACGAAGTCGATTTCCTCGGGAAGCACGCTACGGCAAAGCTCGGCGCGCGGCTCGCGGATGCCCCAGACACCCGGGGCGAGGTCGTGCTCCGGGTCGCGCACGGCGTAGAGCTCGAGCATCCGGCCACCCCGCGGCGCCCTGGGCAGCACGAGGGTCTTTCCCTTCGCCCTCAGGTCGGCGACGAAGCTCGCGGTTTCGAACTCGCTGCCGATGCTCCAGTAGGCCATCACGCATCGGGCCGCCAGGTAAGAAGGCAGCGCGAGCACGCGTGCGGTGATGCTCGTGCTGAGGGAGGCGCGGCGTGCGGCCCCGAGCGCGTCGCGCCGGGCGAGGACCTGCTGTCGAAGCTCGTCCTTCTCGCTCAACTCGTGAAACGTTAAACGTTAAACGTTAAACGTAAAACGTGAAACGGGCGCAGTTCCTTGAGCCGCTCGTACTCTTCTGCTGTCTCCCGTCGGCGTACCGGACCTAGCGGATTCACGGGGGCACAATCCTTCCCTGACCTGCTCGGGCATGCCGATTCAGAGCTAAAGCGTGGAACGCAAAACCCGTTTCACGTTTCACGTTTTACGTTTGACGGGCTAGCGGTCGAGCCAGGTGTTCATGGCGACGACGTCAGCCTCCGTCAGGGTCCCGCCCGCGGCCTTGAGACGCAAGAGCGCAAGAATATAGTTGTAACGCGCTTGTGCCAGATCACGGCGTGTCTGCGAGACCTGCTGGGTGGCATTGAGGACATCGACCTGGGTTCGCACGCCCACTTCCTGGCCGAGCTGGGTCGATGCCAGCGAGCTCTCGGAGGACACGAGCGCCGCCTCCAGCGCCTGGATCTGCGCGAGCCCGCTCGTCACGCTCAGGAAGGCCTGACGCGCGGTGAGCTCGCCGGTGCGGCGCGCATTCTCGAGATCCTGGCGCGCCTTCTCCTGGTTGGCGATCGCCTCGCGCACCCTCGAGCTCACGGCGCCGCCCTGGTAGAGGGGAATCGCGAGCTGTACCCCCACGACCGTGTTCTTCGTGTCGCTCCCGAGGCTCGTCTGGCTCGCCGCCCCCGCGCCCGAATCCGTGTACGAGGCAAACGCATCCACCGTCGGCAGATGGCCCGCGCGGGTGCGCTCAATCTCCTGTGTGGCGAAGGTAAAACCGCGCTCGGAGACTTTCACCTGGAGGTTGCCCTCCGCGGCCAGGCCGACCCATTTTTCGAGGTTGTTCGGGTTTGGGGGTTCCGGCGTGAAGCGCTTGCCGAGCGGGGAGAGACCCGGCGCGGGCTGCCCGATCACCAGCTCGAGCTGGCGCTTTCGCAGCTCGACATCGTTCTTCGCCTGGATCTCCAGCGCACGCGTCAGGTCATAGCGCGACTGCGCTTCCTTGGTGTCGACGATGGTTGCGGTCCCCACCTCGAAGTTGCGCTTGGCCTGCTCGAGCTGCTGACCGATTGCCTTCAACTGGTCGTCGGCAAAGGCCACGGTGTCCTGCGCGAGCAGCACGTCGAAGTAGGCCTGCGCGACGCGCAGAATCAGGTCCTGCGCCGCCTGCGCGAGCACCACATCCGCCTGCGCGACCTGCGTCTTGGCCTGCTCGAAGGCCTGGAAATTCTCCGGCCGGTAGAGGGGCTGCGAGAGGGAGACGCTCGCCGAATTGGTATTGAAGCTGCTGTCGTTCCTGGGAACGGTCGGATCGCGAAACGTGATTTCCCGGTCGTTGTACTGGGTGAAAGCGGAAACCGAAACGGATGGCAGCAATCCCGCGCGTCCCTGCGGCAGCCGCTCCTGGCTCGCGGCCCAGGTCGCGCGCGCGGCGGCGAACTGCGCGTCGGAGGCCTGCGCCATGCGGTAGATCTGGACGATGTCCGCGCCCTCCGCCATGGGAGACAACGCGAGGGCGCACGCAACTGATACCGCCGTTAGAATTCGCATCACTGCACCACCGTGGTTCATGAATCGTGAATCGCAAACCGTAAATCGCAGCGGCTCAAGGTGCTCTGCGACATGGCGCGGTTCATGATTTCCGATCCGCGATTCACGAACGTTAGAAAACGAAGCGCTCCGGCTGCAGCGCGTTCCTGAGCGGCGCGATGCAGGTTTCGAAGAGTCCGATCGAATTGAATGCGCGCTCGCCGGCGCGGCTGATGAGCAGGGCCTCCATGACCGGGGGCTCTCCCACGATCGCAATGAGCCTGCCCCCGGGCGACAGGCTTTGCTGAAATGAGTCCGGCAGTATCGGCACCGAGCCGGTCAGGATGATGGCGTCGTAGGGTGCCTTCTTGTTCCATCCGCGCGCGGCGTCCCCGGTCTCCAGCACGACATTGGTGATGCGATACGCCGCAAGCTTGGCCGCCGCCGTCTCCGTAAACTCCGGCACGATTTCCACGCTGTCGACGTGGCCGCCGAGGCTCGCCAGCAATGCCGCCATATAGCCGCTTCCCGTGCCGACCTCGAGAATTCGATCCCCTGGCCGGATCGCAAGTTCCTGGAGCAGGCGGGCCTCCAGTGTGGGCGCCAGCATCTTCTCGCCGTGGCCGAGCGGAATCTCCATCTCGACAAAAGCCAGAGACCGGTACTGGAGCGGCACGAAATCCTCGCGCTTGATCTTGACCAGGAGGTCCAGAACCTGCTGGTCAAGGACTTCCCAGGTCCGAATCTGCTGCTCGATCATGTTGTATCGAGCCTGCTCGAGGTTCATGTGCCGATTCCCATTGCCGCACCCTGCGCGGATTCTAGCATTGTTTGCACGCAGGACGAGGCCGGCGGCGCCCAACGACAGTTAGAAAACATAGGCTTGCGGACGACCCCGCGGCGCGGGCGTGATCGCCGGCTATTCACCATTTCGGGAGGGGCCGCCTATAATGTGCGCCACACAACAAGGCGCCTGGGCGTGATCGTTCGCGCGGGCATAAGCGCATCCCGTCACCATTCACCGTTCCAGGCGCGTCCATGAAGATCTCCGACCGGCGCATCGGCAATGCGGTGGTGCTCGAAGTGACAGGGCGCATCGATAACGATACGTCCGAGACGTTCCGGCTGCTGCTCGCGCCTTTTCTGCGCGGGTGCACGCCCGAGGGCGATTGCGTCGTTCTGGATCTCTCGGGAGTGGACTACATTTCGAGCGTGGGGCTGCGAGTGCTGATGCTTGCCGCGAAGCAGGCGAAGAAACAGGGCGGCACCGTGGTCATCGCGAACCTGCATACCGTCGTGCGGGAAATCTTCGAGATCAGCCGCTTCAACCTGGTGTTCCAGTGCTTTTCTTCGGTGCGCGAAGCGTTGGCGTCGGCGGCCCCGCGGGCGCTCACCGCGTCCGGCGGAGCCTGAAACAACCATGCGGGTGCGTTTCTGGGGGACACGGGGCTCGATTCCCGTGGCACTCGATACCGCCGCGCTCCAGGCGAAGCTGACCGAGGCGCTTCTCAAGGCATCGGGAAAGCGCATCCGCAATGCAGCCGAGGCGCGCGAGTTCATCGAGCGCGAGCTCGACTTCGCGGGCTCGCACACGTTCGGCGGCGCCTCGCCCTGTGTCGAGGTGGAGCGCCCGGGCGCCGCCCCGCTGATACTCGACCTGGGCAGCGGCGTGCGCGGTCTCGGTGCGCGCGACATGGCCAGGACCCAACGCCCGCATACCTACAACGTGATCATGTCCCACATGCATTGGGACCACATCATGGGGTTTCCCTTTTTCACGCCGGCGTACGTTCCTGGATCCCGCATTCGCATTCATGGCTGCCACGACGGGCTCGAGCATGCGCTGCGGCGCCAGCAGGATGCGCCTTCATTCCCGGTGCCGTTCGACCGCCTGGCCGCGCGCATCGAATTTGTCGTGCTGGAGGCGGGCCGACGCTATGATATCGACGGCATTACCGTTACCGGCATGAGGCAGGCGCATTCGGGCGACTCCTATGCCTATCGACTCGAGCACGGGGGCAAGGCGCTCATCTATGCAACGGACTCCGAGCACAAGCTCGAGGATCCGCGGGAGAGCGAGGCGTTCGCCGCGTTCTTTCGCGACGCGGACATGGTGATATTCGACGCGATGTACTCGCTCGCTGAAGCCGTCTCGGTCAAGGAGGACTGGGGCCACTCGAGCAACGTGGTGGGCGTCGAGCTCTGCCAGCTGGCGGGCGCGAAGCACCTGGTTCTCTTTCACCACGAGCCGGCCTCCGACGATGCAACGATCGCGCGCATCTGGCGCGACACGGTGCGCCTCGAGGAAATCACGCGGGAAGGGCGCACCCCCCTGCGCGTCACCGCGGCCTACGACGGCCTGGAGCTCGACGTCTGACCACGAGCGGCAAAGACGCCACCACGGATCTTTTCCGCCAGCCGGCGGCGCGCCGCTCGCTGTGGCTCGCCCTCGCGATCATCGCCGTGTTTGAAGTTCCGGTGTGGCAGGCCGAGCCGCCCGGGCTGCAGGCGCTGCGGCTCGCCACGTTCGATCTCTACCAGCGACTCGATCCTCGCGAGCGCCGCTCGGCGCCGGCGCTCATCATCGCCATCGACGAGGCAAGCATAGCCGCGCGCGGCCAGTGGCCCTGGCCGCGCGCGGATGTGGCCGAGTTGATCGACAGGATCACGGCTGCGCGCCCGGCCGCGATTGGCGTCGACATCATTTTCCCGGAGCCCGACCGCATCTCGCCCGAGCGCCTGGCGGAGCGCCTGGCCGCGGTCGATCCGGCGCTTGCGCAACGCCTTCAGGCCCTGCCGGGAAACGATGCGCGGCTCGCGCAAAGCATCGAAAATTCGCGTGTCGCGCTCGGATTCGCGGGCCTGGAGCAGGGGCCCATGCCGGCCGTCGATGCGCCTGTCAGCCCCTCGCTGCAGCGCGGTGGCGACCCGCGACGTTATCTGCGTCGCTATCCGGCCGTGCTGCGCAGCCTGCCGCAGATCGAGCGTGCCGCTGCCGGGCACGGCCTGCTGTCGGCCGACGCCGAATACGGGGTCGTGCGGCGCCTGCCGCTTGCCGCAACCGTCGGCTCAACGGTTGTGCCCTCCCTGGGCATCGAGGCGCTGCGACTCGCAAATGGCGCCCCGGCGTTCGAGGTGCGCACAGGCGGCAGCGGCATCGAGGGCGTCGGAATCGCGAACGTGTTCGTGCCGACGCAGCACGACGGGCGTCTCTTCGTGCACTTCGGCCGCCATGATTCCCGCCGGATCATCTCGGCCCTGCAGGTGCTGGAAGGTCGCGTCGGGGCGGACCGGCTCGAGCGCAAAATCGTCCTGCTTGGCGTCACGGGCCTGGGTCTCGTCGACTTTCCGACCACGGCGCTCGGAGAGCGTGTTCCCGGTGTCGAAATACACGCGCAGCTGATCGAGAACATCTATGACGGGAGCCTTCTCCGGCGTCCGGCATGGGCCGGCATCGCCGAAGGCATCGTCTTGCTCGGGCTCGGATGGCTCGTTGCGATTGCGGTGCCCCGGTCGGGACCACGCGCCGGCGTGACAGCTCTGATCGCCGCCTTGACCGCGCTTCTGCTGGCGGGCTACTTCATGTATCACGAGGTGGGCTGGCTCTTTGACCCGTCCATTCCCGGCCTGGGCGTGGTCGTCGTCTCCACCGCCGTGCTGGCGGTGACGCTGGCGCAGGCGAACATCGAGCGGCGGCGGCTTGCGCGGCGCCTGCAGGAGGAGCGCGAATCCGCGGCACGGCTCGCGGGCGAGCTCGACGCCGCCCGCCGCATCCAGATGGGATTCCTGCCGCGGCCGGAGGACGCGCTCGCGGGCGAGTGGCGGGTGGCCGCGGCAGCGGTGATGCTGCCCGCGCGAAAAGTCGGCGGCGATCTCTACGACTTCTTCAAGGCGGACGAGGACCGGCTGTTTTTCATCATCGGCGACGTTTCCGGCAAGGGCTTGAATGCCAGCATTTTCATGGCGGTCGTCAAGGCGCTCGCAAAAAGCGCCGCGCTGCGGGGAACCGACAGCGTGGCAGAGGTGTTCAAGACCGCGAACGCGGAAGTCTCGCGGGAGAACCCGGAAGCGATGTTCGTCACCGTGTTCGCGGGGCTGCTCGAGCTCAAGACAGGGCGGCTCGTCTATTGCAACGCGGGACACGAGCCCCCGCTGCTCCTGCGCGAAGGAGAGGAACCGCTGCGGCTCGTTGAAAGCGGGGGCCCGCCCTTGTGCGTGCTCGAGGACTACCCCTACCAATCGACGGAGCAGTGGCTTGCGCCCGGACACACGCTGTGTCTCGTCACCGATGGCGTGACCGAGGCGATGAATTCAAAGAGTGAGCTCTACGGCGCCGGGCGCCTGTCGGCGCTGCTATCGGGCCTGCCGACCTGCGACCCGTCGCTCGTTGTCAGCGAGATCGAAACAAGCGTTGCCGAGTTTGCGCGCGGTGCGGAGCCGGCGGACGATCTCACGGTGCTTGCGCTGCAATGGCGCGGCGACGGCTCGTGAAACGTGAAACGTCAAACGTGAAACGGGCGTCGTTCTGGCAAACATCAAAGGGGGAAACCTGGCGACGACCGACGACCGATTCGGTGCTGCATTTGACGTTCGACGTTTCACGAATCCGGCGCGTTTCACGTTTAACGTGTTACGACAAATCAACGGACGTTGATTTCAACC
>Ga0256867_10000888_pt1 | contig 12225 bp, 12 predicted proteins | sample RVTome_15_FD_185939 | JGI IMG/M metagenome (GOLD analysis project Ga0256867, IMG submission 185939) | Soil microbial communities from uranium-contaminated site in the Upper Colorado River Basin, Wyoming, United States - RVT150D86 (HiSeq) ... | reverse complement strand
CCCCGATTCGGTGGAGCCGCACATGGGGAAGCTGCGGCTCCGCGATGACGATCCTCCGGTCTATCTCATGATCATTCCGCCTTTCAGCCTCCACTGGGTGGAGAGAATGGAGGCCTTCGGGGCAGTCTCGGCCGGTGACGACTTGAAACGGCGGCTCGCCGACTATGCGCCCGATGTTCGCCGCAAGGCCGGGTGGGAGATCACCGCCGAGATGGAGCGCCGGGCCAGGGACGCGGGATGTGCCGGGGTGGTCCTCATGGGGCTCAAGTTCGACTCGGTGGTCAAGGAGGCTCCGGGGGCCTGGCCCAGCCTGTAGACCGCAGGTGAGGGGGGCCTTCTGGCCTATGTGGCATATGCACTGACCACCCGATGAAAACCCATGGTCAGGGTGGCATTTCCGCGCTCGGCACCCCGTCGGCGGACGGTCCTCTACGCCGTAGGAACCGCCGTCGCCATGCTCGGGCTCCTCGCCGGAATGGCATTCGCCAATTCGATAAGCGTGGCGCGGGTCGCCAACAATGCCCGTTCCCTCCACTGGACCAACGCCACGATGGGGACATCGGCTCTGACGCGCGCCGGGTTGGCCCAGGCCGTCACCTTTGCCGAGCTCGAGGGAAGTGCAGTGGTGACCGGCGAGGATCTCGATTTCGCCATGCAGCAACTCCACTCCTCGGTCGCCGAGCTGAGCCATCTGCTCGCCATCGGTGAGGATCACGATTCCTACGGGGCGTTGGCGCGGTTCGCAGGACCGGTGGAGTCGGCCACCGAGACGCTGACCTCAGGCGACGTCGAGCAGGCAGGCCAGATCGTCACCATCGAAGTCGAGGCTGCCTATATCGACCTCCTTCACAGTCTCCACCTCGAGCAAGACCTGATTCAGGCGGCCATCGAGGAGAACGCGGGTGCGGGACGAGCGCTCAACGGCTGGGTGGTGTTCATCCTCACGTTGGCCGTGCCTGGCTCGGCGGTCGCCGTCTACTTCTTCGTCGCCCGCCGTCAGGTCCGGGCCTTCAAGGAACGAAGTCGTCTCGAGCTCGAGGCGGAGCGGACGATCAGCCGGGCCAAGGACTCGTTCATCGCCGGCCTCTCCCACGAGTTGCGGACCCCATTGACCTCGATCTACGGCTTCGCCGAGATCCTCTCCGACGGCGGGATCCAGGGCGCCGAGGCCACGAGGGAGACAGTCCAGATCATCGCCAACGAAGCGGCCGAGATGACCCGGATGGTGGACGATTTGCTGGCCGCATCACGTCTCGAGAGCACCGGCGTGGAGATCGAGCTGGCCGCCGTCGAGGTTCAGGATGTCGTCGAAGCGGCGGTGGCTCCGTTCGTGCGGGCAGGCCTGAAAGTCGAGCGAGAGTCGACGACGGCGATGGTGTTGGCCGATGGGGCCCGTCTTCGGCACGTTCTGGTCAACCTCCTCTCCAACGCAGCACGTCACGGAGGACCCTTGGTGGCGATCGAGGTGACGCCCGGTGAGGGTGTCGTGGAAATCGAGGTCTGGGACAACGGGCCGGGTGTGCCTACGGACCAAGTCGACAATCTCTTCGAGCGCTTCGTTCACGACGGGTCGGCTCCATTGTTGACGGGCAGCGTGGGGCTGGGTCTCGCCATCGCCTCCCGTCTCACCGGGCTCATGGGAGGTTCGCTTCGATATCAGCGATATTCCGGAAGGACCTATTTCGTGGTCACCCTGCCGATCCCGGCGCACCAACCAGCAGATGAGCTCGATGAGGGTGACTCGGTGGCTGCGAAGATCAAGGCGCTCTCCCGATGAGGCGGTTGCTCGGGCTGATTGTCATTCTCGCGGTGCTGGTTCCCGCTCTGCCCGGGGTGGCAGAGGCAGGGGTCGGGTATCGCGACGACTTCGGAGATGGCGACTACCAGGGAAACGACGGACAGCTCTCGTTCTCGGCCCCTTGGGACGAGTTTGGCGACAGTGGCGGTCACACTTCGGGCGCCGTCCATGTGGGGGCGGAGAACTGTTCCAACAACAGATGTCTCCACATCGAGGGCGAGGGTCTCGTGGTCCAGCCCCTCGGAATCTCCCGAGCCGCCGATCTGAGCATGTTCGAGACCGTGGGTCTCAGTTTCGACATCCAGGTCGTCCCGCTGGGACCGACCACCACCGAGTTGTGGGTGCAGGTCTACACCTCATCGGGATGGAAGACCATCAAGACATATGACCTCTCGCAGGCGACCTCGCACCACAAGACGATCACTGTCGACTCCTACGCGAGCAAAGACTTCGCCGTTCGCTTCACCGTCCCCGATCTCGTGGCGGGATCTGTCGTGGGTCTCGACGTCCTCTATCACGGATACGCCACCATCGACCGGGTCGAGCTCTTCGGCACCTTGCGATTGTCGTCGACCACATCGACCTCGACGAGCGCGACTTCGACGACCGCTACCTCCACCATCGCGGCGTCCGCGACCACATCTACCTCCACCACGGCGCCGACCACGACATCGACCACTCGGGACGTGACGATGCCACCGGCCCCCGGCGACGCCCGGGAGTCGGCGGTGTCGAGCCCTGGTGGCGGAACCACGACCACGACCACGGTCGCGGACACGACAACCACCACGACGGCGGGCCTGCCCTTGGCATCACTGGGGCCGCCACCGGGAACCGGATTGCGTGATGCCGGCATGGGGTTGATGGCGGACTACAAGGCCGGGATGATGGGTGAGATGGCCATGGAGCCCATCGAGGTGCTCGGGGCTGAGCTCGAGGCCGACTTCTCGATGGCGGTGGAGGTCATCGAGGCGGCCAAGGTCTGGATCGGCGCCCTCGCCCTGGTCATCGGTGCTGCCATAGTGAGCGGGATGGACGTGCGGCGCTCCCGACGGGATACGCTGTGACTCAAGGGGCGAGTTTCTTGTCGTGCGGTGATCTGAACCGCGGCGTGATGGTCGTCTCGCCCAGCCAACCCTGAAGATCGGCCAGCCGGGCCTCGATGTCGGTGGCCGCCTCCTTTCCGACGTCCTCGAGCAGCTCGTGGACGATGTTGCCGTCCTTGCGCTGCGCCCAACCCCCGACGATGCGACCATTGACCCAGATGGTCGGGCCGGCGTTCCCGTTGCGGTCGAAGAGGAGGTCTGCGTGTCGGCCCAGATACCACTCACGCTGCTTCCAGCCCATCGTCGTTGCGTCGAGTGAGGGGAGAATCGCCACCCAATCCCGGTGGATTTCCACCGGGCCGACATCCTCGGCCAGGACGTATCCGATGCCCTGGGCGAGCTCCACCGTGCAGGCAGCAACGTCTTCGAGCGCCTTGCGGACCTGGCGAACGGGCCAACCTGTCCACCATCTGACATCGGCCTCGGTCGCCGGGCCGAATGACCGGAGCCACGATGCGAGCAACGTGGCGCTGGCCTCGGCGACGTCGACAGACTGAATGGGCATTCCCAGCCAGTGGTCCGTCAGCGCCCACCGGTATTGACCGCTGATCCACGTCCCTGTGGGCTGTCCTCGGATCACCCTCGACTCGACCGCGAGCTGCAGCAGGGTTCGGGAGGAGAGCCCGGTGGTCGCCATCAGCCTGCCCTGTCGATTGTGGAATGTGAGCCTTCCCTGCAGCTCCGGCAGGACCCTGGTGAGGTCTCGAGTGAGGATCTGACCATGCTCTGCGATGACGGCCAACGTCTTCGGGATGACCTCGTCGAGCCAGGCGTCTCCGTCGTCGGTAACGCCGCCGTCCTCGAGGAGCCTGACGGTTCGACGACGCTCGGACTCCCCTATGAACCGGGTAGACGAGTTGTGGACGTGGGGCACAAGGTGGCGAGCAATGACCCACAGCGTCCGTCGCATCCCGTACAGACGCACCAGAGATCGGTCGGAGTACAACGCGCTCTCCAGATGCCCGGTCTCGAATCCAGGCACTCTTGCCCACACCGAGAGGAAGACGGTGGCCGGGTCAGACGAGTGGAGTGCCGTCAGCGCGCTGGTGGCTTCCACCGGATCGTCCGCCGGATTGGCGAGACGATGCCGTACTCCGAGCCGCGCACGTCGCTCCTGGTCGTCGATGCGCCGCATGCTCGCCATGTATAGCTGTCTACCTTTGAGGACATGCTCACCAACATCACCGGCCTCCCCGAGGTCCTCGACACCGACCTCATCGGTTTTCTGACCGCGGTCGACGCCGAGGGGCAGCCGCAGACGTCACCCGTTTGGTACCTGCGGGACGGCGAGGACCTCATCGTGTACAACCGGCCCACGGCAGCGCGTCTCACGTCGATCGCGTCCAACCCACTGGTCGCCTTCAACCTCCGGGGCGATCTTCGCGCCAACGCCGTGGTCACGCTGGAAGGAAGAGCTCGTGTAGAAAACCTCCCGCCTGCCAAGGATCTTCCAGGCTACGTGTCCAAGTACGGCAAGGAGATCGAGAGATTCGGCTGGACCCCGGAGACATTCTCCGATGACTACCGGACCGGTCTTCGGATAACGGTGACGAGAGTGCGCGCCTCGGGGCTGAAGCAGGCGGGCGTTTGACTCCGTCTGAATCGTGGTCCGCTGCCATCGCGTAGTGTCCGAAGTCACCGCCAACGAAGAAAGGTCGAAGGATGGCGCTCGAGAGCATCGGTCGGACTCACTGGGAAGGTGACCTCTTCAACGGGTCGGGGACGGTTGAGCTGGACAGTGGAGCCGCCGGCCCGTTTCAGGTCACCTGGAAAGCCCGCGCCGAGGAGCATGGCTCGCTCACCAGCCCCGAGGAGCTGATCGCCGCCGCCCACTCGGCCTGCTATTCGATGGCGTTCTCCAACGCCCTCGCCAAGAACGAGACACCACCGACGAGCCTCGACGTGACTGCGACCGCCACCTTCGTCCCGGGGACCGGCATCACGACGATGGTGCTCGAAGTCGTGGGCGACGTGGACGGGATCAGCGACGACAAATTCCTCGAGATCGCCGAGGCGGCGAAGAACGAGTGCCCGGTGTCCCAGGCATTGGCCGGAAACGTGGAGATCACCCTCGAAGCCAGCCTCGCCTGAAGGGAAGCTCCTCGTGGCGTCGGATCAGTCGGTCTGGCGTTTCCGGTAGGCGGCGACGGCCTCCCGGGTCGAGCAGGTGTTGGAGCAATGACGACGGGACCGGTTACGCGACGTGTCGATATAGACGTCGATGCACGTCCCCGAGTCGCAAACCCCGAACCGGTCGACACCATGCTCGACTATCACGCTGGCCAGGCCCATCGCAGTGATAGCTCCCAACCAGCAAACCATCGAGGACTCGACAGGCTCGAAATGGAAATGAGGCGTTCCACTGTGAGTGGAGAGTCGGGGGGTTGCTCCGTAAGATTCGAGTAGCGCGTTGACCCGCTTGGCGGCAACGCCCTCGTCGCCCGATTCGATGATCTCGCGGAGTGCGGCACGCAGATCGCGAACAGCGGCGAGGTCGCCCTTCTTGGGCGGTTTGGCCACCCCTTCCCAAAGAGGCTTGTACTCGTCGAGGAACGACAGGAGCTGGTCGGCATCGGTCAACTCGTCTTTGGTGATGCCCTTGGTGTTGGCCAGGGCCACCGCCAGCTCGACTGGCTTTGTCGTGTAATGAGAAAAATCCATTTGACTTGTTACGGGAAAGTGTTACTGTAATGAGTGTAAGCGATAATGCTTCTTACCGCAATGCCAAGTTTCCGCAATGCCAAGTTCGAAAGAAGCCGAGAGGGGAACGACATGTACGACGTTGCCAGAACCATTCAAGAAGACCGCCGGCACCAAGCCGACGTGCAGAGACTCGTCTCCAACCTGCCCAGGGAGCGCTCTCTGTCGGTGGGTCGCTACCTGATGACCGTTACCAAGCGGACCGGTAGGACCCTGCCGGCGGCCTAGAAAGTCGGGGCGGCCGATGGGGTCCTTCCTCCATGCCTGTCGGCCAACCCGATTGACCTCTCGGCCGTCAAGTGAGTCGACCTCGCCTCCCATCGCCCTAGTCGTCTAGGACGGCGATCCCGTCGACCTCGATCAGGAAGTCGCTCATCGCCAGACTCTGCACCCCGATGAGAGTGCTTGCGGGCGGCGGATCTGCCGGGAGCGTCTCGTCCCGCACCCTACGGACCAGCGCCAGCTTCCCCTCGTCGTGGTCGACGACGTAGATCCCGATCCGGACCAGGTCCGAAACACCGGCACCGCACTCTTGGAGAGCCGTGACGAGGTTGCCGAAGACCTGTCGGGCCTGCGCTTCGAGATCCCCGGCACCGACCATCGCCCCAGTGGGGTCGAGGGACACCTGTCCGGCGATGTAGGCGGTTCTCCCACCCGTGACCTCAACGATCTGTGAGTAGCCGGGAGGCGTGGGAAGACCGATTGGGTTGATGGTGCGTCGCTCCATGGCGTCCAGTGTAAGAGGCCAAGGGCCCTTGCGCCGAGTGCTCTCCGAGACCGAGCGTTTCCTATTTCGCACCGCCGAATCGGCTGAAGAAGTCCATGCTGCGCTGGGTGTCGTCGGAGAATGCCCAACGTTCCGTGAGCTTGCCGTCCTCACGTGGGGAACCGATCTGCCACCACACGATGTCGCCGGCCATGTAGTCGGCAGTCGATGCGGGGTCGGACATCATCGCCTCGATCGCCGGTCGGTAGAGCTGGGCGTTGGGGTGCTCTGCCATTGGATCACCTCCTCGGTTCACCGCTGCGTCGAAATCAACTCGTCAGGTGGGACTTCCCGACGCGCATCCTCAGGGCACGAGCCAGGCGCCAATTGGTCGTCCCGTCAAAGACGGTGGGCGAGCGAAGGCACCCCTAGGCTCCGTGCGAAGATGCGCGGGGCCTACCGTTCGGGCGAATTCAGTTGAACCCGCCCGACCAAACCACGAACCCGACCGAGGACCTCGAGCCGGCCCTCGCCGACTTTGCTCAGGCCTTCGTTCGTCGCATACCTGACGATCACACTGCAGCTCTGTCAGACCAGCTGCTCTTCGCAGAGATACGAGGCGTCTTCGAATTCATGACGGTGCGTGAGCCGGATGCCGTGTCCGTTCGTGTCTTCAACCCCAACCGGGAGGCCCACGGATATGAGCCGAGAGGGGCAGTGGTGGACATCGTCGTTGCCGACTCGCCTTTCCTCGTCGACTCAGTGCGCGCCGCTATCGAGCGGGCGGGCCATGGCGTGACACTCGACGCTCACGCCGTCATGGCTACCGAACGCGACCACGAGGGCCGTCTGATGGATGTCGGCCATCCGCACAGCGGAGACCGTCGTGAGTCGATCCAACACTATGTGCTCGATCGAAGATTGACCGACACGGAGTGTGAGTCCCTGCAGGCCGAGATCGAGCAGACCCTCGCTGACGTCCAACTGGCAGTGCGTGATTTCGAGCCGATGGTCGAGGGCGCAGTATCCCGGATGATCGAGATCGCACGTCAGGGTGAAGCCCGTTACGGCGCTGCCGCCGTGGAGGAGGCGATCGAGTTCCTCGAGTGGCTCAGGGACCTCAACTACGTCTTCCTCGGGTACCGCGAGTACTCGGTCGTCGACGTCGACGGCGAGCCCTGCCTGGTGGCCGACCCGGATTCGGGTTTGGGGATCCTGTCCGATCCCCGTGGGTCCAGATACCTGTCGCCGGTGCCGATCGCGAACCTCTCCGAGGACTTACAGCAGCGGTACCGCGAGGGGTTTCTCCTGGTCGTGGCCAAGACCAATCGGTCCGCAACGGTGCACCGACCGGCTCGGATGGACTACATCGGCGTGCGCATGATCGGGCCGGACGGCTCGGTGACCGGTGAGGCCCGGCTCGTCGGGCTGTTCACCTCCCATGCCCTGATGGCCGAGCCGGGATCGATCCCGATCCTCAGCGGGAAGCTCGCCTCGGTGATCGAGGCCGAGGACCTCATCGAGGGCTCACATGATTACCGGGCGGTCGTTCGACTGTTCAACAGCTTCCCCCAATCCGATCTGTGGTCCATGCCGGTGAGCTCGATCCGGGCGGCGATCGAAGGCTTGCTCCTGGTCGAGGCCAAGGAGCAAGTGCGTCTCTTTGTGTCCCCGGATCTGCTGAGTCGAAGCGTCTCGCTGATGGTCGTCCTCCCGCGGGATCGCTTCAACCCGGCGCTTCGCCAGCATCTCGAGGACTTCTTCCTTCGACGATACAGCGGCAGCTCGGTCGACTACCAGCTGTCGCTCGGCGAGGACGGCACCGCTCGAATCCATTTCACCGTGTGGGTGGAGGGCCCGGTGCCCGACATCTCCTTCGAGGAGCTGGAGCGGGCGGTCGTCGAAATGGCGCGCACCTGGGAGGATCGGGTGGGCGACCATCTCGGCGGGATGGTCGCCGACAGCGCCGATCTGCTTCGACGGTGGTCCCCCCAGCTTCCCGACTACTACAAGAATTCCACCAGCCTCACCGTCGCCGCCGGTGACATCTGCCAGCTGGAGGCTCTCGCCTCCTCATCGTACGATCTCGCTGTCGGCATCCAGAACGACAGCGAGGACCCGGAGGCACTGGCCCGGGTCGCCGTCTACACGAGCAACGGCAAGCTGGAGCTGTCCGAGATCCTCCCGGTGCTAGAGGCGACGGGACTGCGTGTGGTCGAAGAGGTCCCCACGCGTGTGGGGGACGACGAGGTGGGGATGTTCATCCATGACGTGGGGGTTCTCGGACCTGGGGGAGAGAGTCTGGATGTCGATCGATGCGGCCCTCGACTGATCGCCGCCATCGAGGCCGGGCTGAGGGGAACGACGGAGCCGGACTCTCTGGATCGGCTCATCGTGCTCACCGGATTAAAGCACGAACAGGTGGCGATTCTGCGCGTCTACCGAACCTACCGCAGGCGTGTCGGCTCCCCATTCACAATCCGATACATCGATGACACGCTCGTGGCCCACCCCCACCTGTCCGAGCTCCTGGTGGAGATGTTCGAGCGACGCTTCGATCCCACACAGGAGAGGGGGAGCTGGGAGGAGGTCGAGCGTGAGATCCTTCGTCGGCTCGACGCGGTGACCGCCCTGGAAGAGGATCGGATCCTTCGCGGGTTCTACGAGATGATCCTGGCCACGGTGCGGACCAATGCCTACAAGCCGGAGCGGGAGTCACTCAGCCTGAAGGTCTGGTCTCCGGCGGTTCCGGACATGCCCGAGCCGGCTCCCATGTTCGAGATCTTCGTGTCGGCCCGGCATGTCGAGGGGATCCATCTGCGGGGTGGCCGGGTCGCCCGCGGCGGCATCCGCTGGTCGGATCGACGAGAGGACTACCGCGCCGAGGTGCTGGGGCTGATGAAAGCCCAGATGACGAAGAACGCTGTGATCGTCCCCACCGGGGCCAAAGGCGCTTTCGTGATTCGCCCGGTAACCGCGGGAGCCGACGTCGGCGTGGCGATGCGCGAAGGATATCGGACGTTCATCAAGGGCCTCCTCGACGTCACCGACAATCTCGTCGCCGGTGATGTCGTCTCACCGGAGCACGTGCTTTGCCATGACGCCGACGACCCCTACCTGGTGGTCGCCGCCGATCGGGGCACTGCGGCCCTCTCCGACACCGCCAACGAGATATCCGCGTCGTATGGCTTCTGGTTGCGCGATGCCTTCGCCTCCGGGGGATCGGAGGGGTACGACCACAAGGCTCTTGGCATCACCGCACGCGGAGCGTGGGAGTCGGTGAAGCGCCACTTCGCCGACATGTCGATCGATGTCGCCGCTCATCCCATCTCCGTCGTTGGGATCGGTGACATGTCCGGCGACGTCTTCGGAAACGGGCTGCTGCAGTCCTCCCATCTGCGGCTGATCGCCGCCTTCGACCATCGCGATATCTTCGTCGATCCGAACCCCGACCCGGCCCGGTCCTTCGCGGAGCGGCGACGATTGTTCGGCATTCCCGAATCGAGCTGGGAGTCGTACGACCAGTCATCGATCTCCTCGGGAGGAGGCGTCTGGAGCCGGCGGGAGAAGCGGATCGACCTGTCTGACGAGATGAGGGCCGCGCTCGACACCGATGCTGTCTCTGTGACGCCGGACGAGTTGATCGGAGTGATCCTCAGGGCGCCGGTCGACCTGCTCTGGAACGGGGGTATCGGGACCTACGTGAAGGCGAATTCGGAGACGCATGTCGATTGTCATGACCGGAGCAACGACGGCGTCCGGGTGAACGCCCATGAGTTGCGGTGCTCGGTGGTCGGCGAGGGCGGGAACCTCGGACTCACCCAGCTGGGGCGTATCGAGTACGCGCGCGGGGGCGGTCGGATCAACGCCGACTTCATCGACAATTCCGGTGGCGTTGACTGCTCCGACAGGGAGGTCAACCTCAAGATCCTCCTGGGCATGGCGGAAGATGCCGGGGTTCTGGAACGGTCGGAACGACCGGCGGTCATCTACGCAGCCACCGAGGAGGTCACCGATCGGGTGCTCCGGGACAACTACGACCAGGCTCTTGTCCTGTCCCAGGACGAGGAATGGTCGGCGGCCAATCTCGACGCCTACGAGGACCTCATGCGGACCCTGGAGCGACACCATTTGCTCAAACGCCGACTCGAGGCACTACCGGGATCGGAGGAGATGGCCGAGCGGGCCCGCGATGGCCGCGGGATGACCCGCCCCGAGCTCTCCGTCCTCCTCGCTTACGCCAAACATGATCTGAAGGACGCCCTCATCGACTCCGAGGTCCCCGACGCTCCCGACCTCCTCCCCGAGCTCATCGAGTATTTCCCCGATAGCGTGTCGGAGCGATTCGGCAACCTGGTTTGGGCTCATCCGCTCCGACGCGAGATCCTGGCCACAGTGCTGGCGAGTCGGGTCGTCAACGACCAAGGAATCACCTTCGCGAATCGGTTGGTGATGGAGACCGGCGCCACCCGCTCCCAGGTGGTGACCGCCTACCGCGCTGCCCTGCGACTGATCTCAGCCAATGAGAGGTGGGCGGCCGTCGAGGCCCTCGACGCCACGGTGGACCCGACCGTGCGACGACACCTACTCGACGCCATCGACTCGCTCGTCGAAGCGATCACGCGCTGGTATCTCTCCGGCCCCCGGCAGATCCCAACCGACGACCAGCTGGTCACCGACCGCGCCGCCATCGCCGAGCTCGAGGCCTATCTGCTGACAGCCGAAGCGGAGGGGTGGCGCGGTGAGCCCGAAGAAGAAGCCAGAGCCGCCCTTGTCGAAGTGGGGATTCCGGTGGAGTTGGCGGCTCGCCACGTCCGCCACGACGAGATGGTCCATGGCCCGGACATCATCGAGCTGGCCCGCGCCCACGGTCGTGGCGTCCCCGAGGTGGCCAGGCTGTTCACATTGGTCGGAAGACGCTACCGGCTGGACTGGTTGGAGAGGCAGGTCGATCAGGTGGCGGTGTCGACCCGCTGGCACAAATGGGCGGCGCGATCCATCCATAGTGACCTGATCGAGTTGCGTCGCGAGCTCGCCGAGAAGGTCTTGCTGGCGAAGGCAGGGATGGATGTGGCTGAGGCGTTGGCGTCGTACGCCAAGGATCGGGAGGAGCGACACGCTCGCCTGGACCAGTTCATGCAGACCGTGGCTCAGGAAGGGAGCTCCAGCCTCGACCCCATTCTCGTGGCGGCCCGTCAGATCCGGGCTCTCGCCTGGTGACTCCCGTCCCCTCGCGTCAGCCGGCCGGCAGCCCGCTGTCCGTTCTCAAGGAGAAGGATCAGGAGCCCAGCAACTCCGAGTAGATCGCCAGGTTCTCGGCTTCGAAGCAGACGAAGACGATTCGATCGAGCCGAACCTCGGCCTTCACCCATTCTCCCACTGTCCTGACTGCCACCTCACCGGCCTCTCGTTTGGGAAATCCGTAAACGCCGGTGGAGATGTTGGGCAGGGCAACGGTGGTGCAACCGTGCTCCACGGCGAGATCGAGGGACGAGCGATAACAAGTCGCCAGAAGCCGTCGGCTCTCGGCAGGTTGGTGATCACCCCAGATCGGGCCGACGGTGTGGATCACCACGCGGGCGGGGAGTCGGCCACCCGTGGTGGCCATGGCGGCACCAGTAGGCAGGGGACCATTCTGGCTCACCCAGATACGACACTCTTCGAGGATGGAGGGGCCGCCGGCGGAGTGGATGGCACCGTCGACACCGCCACCACCCGCCAGGCGCGAGTTGGCGGCGTTGACGATGGCGTCCACCTCCTGGGTGGTGATGTCGCCGGTGATGGCCCGGATGTCCGTCATTTGAATCGAGGTCCCGTGCCCCCACAGCCGGGACCTCGATTCAAGCTAGCCGGCCATCGAGTCGGCGCGCTCGGCGATACGCTCGAACTGGCTGCGACGTGCGCTGCCGGACAAA
>Ga0256867_10000887_pt1 | contig 12233 bp, 10 predicted proteins | sample RVTome_15_FD_185939 | JGI IMG/M metagenome (GOLD analysis project Ga0256867, IMG submission 185939) | Soil microbial communities from uranium-contaminated site in the Upper Colorado River Basin, Wyoming, United States - RVT150D86 (HiSeq) ... | reverse complement strand
TGATCGCCGCCCACCCCGCCCGCGTGGCCCGTGACCTGGCCGGCCAGCTGGGCTGCGAGGTCATCCCGTTCAAGCGCCGGGTGCGGTCCCTGAAGGAGCTCGGGCTGACCGAGAGCCTGCCGGTGGGCTACCGGCTGTCACCTCGGGGTCAGGTCGTGTGGGCCCACCTGCGGGCTGCTCCCCGCTCACACGTGCACGACGGAGAGGCCCGGTAGCTCCACGTAGTCGGCGTCCTGGGTCACCACCGCTACGCCGTGGGCCAAGGCCGTGGCTGCGATCCACGAGTCGTTCACCCGCATCCGCATGCCGGCGTCTCGTAGCTGCACGGGCAGCGACGCCCACGCAGCGGCCACGGGCGCGTCGATGGGCAGGGGATCAAGGGCGAGGGCTGCGACGTAGGGCGTCGGGCCCTCGCGTGGGACACTCTGGCACGGGGCACGAGGTCGCCCGTGGCTGACCGGCGTAGGAGCGGAGGCGAGGCGATGCCGACCACCTGGCTGTACACCTTCGATCAGGGCGACGAGGCGCGAGCCCACGCCGGTGGTGCGGACGACGTGGCCGGGCTGCTGGGCGGCAAGGGCGCCAACCTGGCGGAGATGACGGGCCTCGGCGTGCCCGTCCCCCCCGGCTTCGTCGTCACCACCGAGGCCTGCAACGCCTACCAGGCTGCCGGCGGCGAGTTCCCCGACGGCCTGTGGGACCAGGTCCTCCAAGCGGTGGCCGGCCTCGAGGAGCGCACCGGCCGCCGGTTCGGCGATCCGGACCGGCCGCTGTTGGTTTCGTGCCGCTCGGGTGCGAGGTTCTCCATGCCGGGGATGATGGACACGATCCTCAACGTCGGTCTCAACGACCAGGTCACGGACGGTCTGGCCCGCACGAGCGGTGACCGTCGCTTCGCGCTCGACAGCTATCGCCGGCTGTTGCAGATGTTCGGCAACGTGGTGCTGGGCATCGACACAGAGCCGTTCGAGAACGTCCTCACCGAGCGCCGCCGCCAGCGCGGGGTGGCCACCGACGCCGAGCTGAGCGCCGAGGACCTGGCCGAGGTGGTGGCCGCCTTCAAGCGGGTGGTGGTGCGCCACGCCCGCATCGGCTTCCCGACCGATCCTCGGGTCCAGCTCGAGATGGCGGTGCGAGCCGTGTTCGACAGCTGGAACAGCCGCAGGGCCCGCGACTACCGCGAGGCCGCTCACATCGCCCACGACCTGGGTACCGCCGTGAACGTGGTGGCCATGGTGTTCGGGAACCTCGACGACAACTCGGCCACCGGTGTGGCCATGACCCGCAACGCCACTACGGGGGAGAACGTGATCGAGGGCGACTACCTGATCAACGCCCAGGGCGAGGACGTGGTGGCCGGCATAAGGGCTACCAAACCGCTCCAGCAGCTGGCCGCCGAGATGCCGGTGGTATGGAAGGAGTTCGCGGCCATCGCCAAACGGCTCGAGCACCACTACCGGGACATGCAGGACATCGAGTTCACCGTCGAGGCAGGCCGGCTGTGGATCCTGCAGACGCGGGTGGGCAAGCGCACCGCCCAGGCCGCGGTGCGCATCGCGGTGGAGATGGCCACCGAGGGCCTCATCAGCCGCGAAGACGCACTGCAGCGGGTCGAGCCCGACCAGATCGACTTCTTCTTGCACCCGCAGTTCTCGCCCGAGGCGCGCACGGGGGCCGAGCTCATCGCCACCGGTCTCAACGTGGCTCCGGGGGCGGCCTCGGGCCAGGTGGCCTTCCATGCCGACCTGGCCGAGCGATGGGCCAAGGAGGAGGGGCGCAGCGTGCTGCTGGTGCGGCCCGAGACCAGGCCAGACGATGTCCACGGCATGCTCGCGGCCGAAGGCATCCTGACCTCCAGCGGCGGCCGCACGAGCCATGCCGCCCTGGTGGCCCGCCAGTTCGGCAAGCCGGCGGTGGTCGGCGCCGCCGCCCTGGGCATCGACCTGCAGTCCCGGACCATGACGGTGGGCGACCTCGAGATCCACGAGGGCGACTGGGTGTCCATCGACGGGGCCACCGGCGACGTGTACCGCGGCGCGCTCGACACCGTGGTACCCGACCTGGACGATCGCTGGCTGTCCCAGCTCCTGGGTTGGGCCGATGACCATCGCCGTTTGGGGGTACGGGCCAACGCCGACTACGCGGAGGACGCGGCGCGGGCCCGGCAGTACGGGGCCGAGGGCATCGGGCTGTGCCGCACAGAGCACATGTTCTTCGAGGCCGAGCGCCTCCCCGTCGTCCGGAGGATGATCATGACGCCGTCACGGGGGGAGCGGCGCGAAGCCTTGGCCACCCTGCTGCCGTACCAGCGCGACGACTTCGCCGGCCTGTTCAGGGCCATGGATGGGCTGCCGGTCATCATCCGCCTGATCGACCCGCCTCTGCACGAGTTCCTCCCGAGCGTCGAGACGCTGATCCGCGAGCTGGCCGACGCCCAGATCCGCATCACCAACGCAGGAAGCCTGGCCGAGGTCGAGGAGCTCACGTCCACGCTGGGCCGGACGGAGGCCATGCTCAGGCGGCTGGAGCAGATATCCGAGACCAACCCGATGCTCGGGTTGCGGGGCGTGCGACTCGGCATCATGCTGCCCGAGATCACCCGGATGCAGGTGCGGGCCATCTTCGAAGCGGCCTGCGAGGTCACTCGCGAGGGCGTGCGACCGGTACCCAAGATCATGATCCCGCTGACCAGCCACGCCAACGAGCTTCGCCGCCAGCGCCAGGTGCTCGAGAGCGAGGCCAAGGCGGTGATGGACGAGCAGAACACCGACATCGGCTACGAGTTCGGGACCATGATCGAGGTTCCCAGGGCGGCGCTGACGGCCGACCGCATCGCCACCTACGCCGAGTTCCTGTCCTTCGGCACCAACGACCTCACCCAGACGACGTTCGGAATGAGCCGAGACGACGCCGAGGCCGGTTTCCTGCGTACCTACCTGGCCGAGGAGATCCTTCCCGAGAACCCCTTCGCCACCCTGGACGCCGACGGCGTCGGCCGCCTGATCGAGATGACCCTCGAAGGGGCCCGCACCACCAGGCCCGACATAGAGGTCGGGGTGTGCGGCGAGCACGGCGGCGATCCCGCCTCCATCGCTCTGTGCGACCGGCTGGGCCTCGACTACGTCAGCTGCTCCCCCTTCCGCGTCCCTGTGGCCCGCCTGGCTGCGGCCCAGGCCGCCATCAGGTCCAGGACGCAGCGGGCCGGCTCCGACGCAGCCTGACATGATGAGCGGGTGAGCGACCTGACCGAGGTGGCCCCGGCCTTCGTCGAGATGGCCCACAGGATCGTGTGGTGTTCGGCGGCCACGGTCGACAAGGAGCACCGGCCGCGGAGCCGCGTGCTGCATCCCCTGTGGCAGTGGGATGGCGAGACCCTGCACGGTTGGATAGCCACGGGGCCGAGCCCGGTGAAGCGGGCCGACCTCGAGTTCAGCCCCTTCCTGTCGTGCAGCTACTGGGACCCCTCCCACGACACGTGCACCGCCGATTGCCGGGCCACCTGGGCGTTCGACGACGCCACGCGCACGATGGTCTGGGACCTCTTCGCCAACGCCCCGGCGCCGGTGGGCTACGACCCTGCCGTCATCCCCCAGTGGAGCGACGGGCCCGGCAGCGACGCCTTCGCGGCCCTGGCCCTGGATCCGATCCGGCTGCGGGTGTTCCCAGGGACGGCGCTGCGCGGCGAGGGTGGCGACATCCTGACCTGGCGGGCCTCACCAGTGTGAGGTCGCGCGTGCACACCCGCCGTGGACGACCCCGGGGCGTGGCCGTCGTGGTACTGGGTGTGTTGACGGCGATGACCTGTCTGGCTGGGTTGACCGGCACGGCCGCGGCCGAACCGCCGCTGGTGCTCGACACACCGGGCCAGATCACCGATCGGGTGGACGCCCTGGGTGAGAGGCGGGCCGAGGTGGAGGCCGCGCTCGACCAGCTGAGGGCGGAGGACGCGGTCCAGCTCTTCGTGGTCTACGTCGACTCCTTCGACGGCATGGGATCCCAGGAGTGGGCGGACCAGACCGCCACCCAGAGCGGCCTGGGCCTGAACGACGCGCTCCTGGCCGTGGCGGTGGGCGATCGGCAGTACGCCTACTCGGTGGCCCAGGACTTCCCGTTGAGCGACGCCCAGCTGGCCGAGGTGGCCACCGACTCCATCGAGCCCCGCCTGGTCGACGACGACTGGGCCGGGGCCGCCGTCGCCGCGGCCGACGGCTACAGGGCCGCCCTCGGCTCAGAGGGCGGCGGAGGCTCGGACGGCGGCGGGGACGACGGCGGCGGCTTCCCGTGGGGATGGCTGGTGCTGGCGGTGGTGGCCGTGGTGGGCGTGGGGGCCCTGCTGGCCTGGCGGCGGGCACGGCAGGCCCGCGGTCCCACCGGCGCAAGCGCGGGCGACGAGGCAGGGACCGAGGCCGCCCCCGATCCCTACCAGGAGGTGTCCACGGACGACCTGGGCAAGAGGGCCGGCGGGCTGCTGGTGGAGACCGACGACGCCATCAAGACCAGCGAGCAGGAGGTCGCCTTCGCCGAGGCGGAGTTCGGAGCAGAAGCGGTCGTCCCCTTCCATGCCGCCCTCGCCACGGCCAGAACCGAGTTGGCCTCGGCCTTCACCACCTGGCAGAGCCTGCAGGACTCCGAGCCCGAGGAGGACCCCGAGCGCCGGACCATGCTGATCGAGGTCCTGGAGCACTGCGAGCGTGCAGACCAGGGCCTCGATGCCGAGACGGCGCGCTTCGAAGACCTGCGCGACCGGGCCCGGCGGGTCCCGGAGATCATGGCCAGCCTGCGCACCGAGACTGCGGCGGCCGTGGCCCGGCTGCCCGATGCCGATGCCACCGTGGCCCGCCTCGAGAGCACGTACCCCGACGCCGCGGTGGCCGCGCCCAGGGCTGACCTGGCCCAGGCCAGGGAACGCCTCGACATCGTGGAGGGCCTGCAGGGCGAGGCCGAGGCCAGCGTGCAAGGGGACGATGCCAACGAGGCGGTGCTGACGACCAGGGCCGCAGAGGAGGCGCTGGCCCAGGCCCGGACCCTGCTGGACGGGGTGGAACGAGTCGAATCCGACCTGGCCGCGGCCACGGAGCGGCTGGCGGCGTTGGTGACCGAGGTGCGCAAGGACCTGGCCGAAGCCGAGGCCCACACGACGCAGGGGGCGACCGAGCCGGACCTGACGGCGGCGGTGGCCGCCGCCCGCGCCGCCCTGGCCGAGGCCGAGGGCCCGATCGCCCCGACCACCCCGCCCGGCCCCCAAGCCGACGCGCCGACCGGCATCGACCCCATCGCAGTCAGCCGGAGCCTGGAGCAGGCCGACGCGGCTCTCGATGCCGCCCTGGGCGGACGCCGCGATGCAAAGGCCCGCAGGGACAGGGCCGCGGCACTGCTCGATCACGCCATCGGATCGGCCCGCTCGCAGATCGCTGCCGTTCAGGACTACGTGACGACGCGGCGCGGGGCCATCGGACCCGAGGCCCGTGCCGCCCTGGCCGAGGCGCAGCGCCACCTGGACCGGGCCGTGACCGCCGCCGACGAGGACCCCGAACAGGCCCTGAGGGACGCCGAGACCGCCGCCTCGCTGGCCGAGCGGGCCGCCCAGTCGGCGCGCTCCGACACCGACGACTACGGCCAGAGACCTCCCTCCGGTCGCATGGGTGGAGGGCTCGGTGGGGGGCTGGGTCAGCTGGGCGGCATGGTGTTGGGGGGCATCCTGCTGGATTCGGTGCTGCGCAGCGGTCGTGGTGGGGGATTCGGCGGCGGCTTCGGGGGCGGCGGAGGGCGCCGCTCGGGGGGCGGCTTCAGCCCGGGCAGCTTCGGCGGTTCGTCCAGCCGACGCAGGGGCGGCGGGGGACGGTTCTGACGATACTGATTGGTCAGCTGAACGGCAGGAGGAGACATGTCCCAGCAATCGATATTCGGTCGGATCGGCCAGATGGCCAAGGCGAACATCAACTCGATGCTCGACGCGGCCGAGGACCCCGAGAAGATGCTCGACCAGATGATCCGGGACTACCGAAACAACATCTCAGAGGCCGAGGAGGCCGTGGCCCAGACCCTGGGCAACCTCCGCCTCATGGAGGACGACCTCACCGAGGCCCGCGAGGCGGCCCAGGAGTGGGGATCGAAGGCGGCTGCGGCCAGCGCCAAGGGTGACGAGCTGCGAGCAGAGGGCAAGAACACCGACGCCGACAAGTTCGACAGGCTGGCCAAGGTGGCGCTGGGGCGCCAGATCGACTTCGAGCAGGAGGTCGGCGGGATGGAACCCACCATCGCCCAGCAGACCGAGATGGTGGACAAGCTGAAGGCGGGTCTCGACGGCATGAAGGGCAAGCTCGACGAGCTGCAGAACAAGCGTGACGAGCTGGTGGCCCGGTCGAAGATGGCTGAGGCCCAGACCCAGGTCCACGACGCCCTCAAGAGCATCGACATCACCGACCCCACGAGCGAGGTGTCCCGCTTCGAGGACAAGATCCAACGGGAGGAGGCCAGGGCCCGTGGCCAGGCCGAGCTTGCCGCCTCGTCCCTGGACGCCCAGTTCGAATCCCTCGACGACCTGGCCGACGACGCCGAGGTCGAGGCACGACTGGCCGCGCTGAAGGCAGGCGGCAGCTAGGGCGTGGAGGTCGTCACCGACCCGTGGTCGTGGTGGGTCGAGCCTTTCCTGGACAACCCGTTCATGCGCCAGGCCCTGTGGGCCGGCCTGCTGGCCATGCTGGCCACGTCCGTGGTCGGCACCTGGGTGGTGTTGCGGGGCATGAGCTTCCTGGGCGACGCGCTGGCACATGGGGTGCTGCCCGGCATCGCCATCGCCTTCATCCTGGGCGTGAGCACCACGTTGGGCGCCCTGGTGGCGGCGCTGGCCATGATGGCCGGGATCGGCCTCATCCGGGCCCGCTCGCCGTTGCCGGAGGACACCTCGATCGGCGTCCTGTTCGTCGGCTTCCTGGCCCTGGCCGTGATGATCATGTCCAGCCAGGAGGGCTCCTACACCGGTGACCTCAACCGCTTCCTCTTCGGCTCGGTCACCGGTGTCACCGGCAACGACCTGGTGCGCCAGGGGCTGGCAGCGGCGGTGTCGCTGGTGGGGGTCGCCGTGTTCTACCGGGCGATGTTGGTGCTGACCTTCGACCCGACCCAGGCCCGCCTGCTGGGGCTGCGGCCGCGGCTGACCCACGCCGTGCTCCTGGCGCTCGTGGCCGTATCGATCGTCGCCTCCTTCGAGACCATCGGCAGCCTCCTGGTCTTCGCCTTCCTGGTCGCGCCGCCGGCGGCCGCCTCCCTGCTCGTCCGCCGGGTCCCCATGATCATGGTGGTGGCGGTGGCCTTCGGCACTCTGTCGGTCGTGGTCGGGATCCTCGTCAGCTACCACCACGCCACCGCTGCGGGGGCGACCATGGCCTTGACGTCGGTGGCCTTGTTCTTCGTGGTCCTGTGTGGTGCCCCTCTGGTGCGCGCTCTACGTTCCGGCCACCGGGGGCTGGCACCGGCCTGAGCTATTCGCCCGTCGCCCCGTCGATGCGCTCACGCAGCAGGTCGGCGTGGCCGTTGTGGCGCGCGTACTCCTCGATCATGTGGATCAGGACCCAGCGCAGGGAGACGGGCGCCCGCCCCTGGCCGGGCCCCGGCTGCATGTCGTCGAGGGAACCGATGGCGGCCACCACCTGACGGGCGTGTTCGCATTCCGCGTGCCAACGGGCCATGCCCTCGACGGCGTCCGCGCTGCCGGCGTCGTCGAAGTCGCCGTCGGGGTTGTCGTCGGAGTAGTAGAGCGGCGGGCCCTCCTCGCCGGCCATGGTGCGGCGGAACCAATGCCTCTCGACCTCGGTCATGTGGCGGACCAGGCCGAGCAGCGTGAGCGACGACGGCAGGACCGCCCGTTCGCGCATGTCGTCGGGGGTGAGCCCCTGGCATTTGATGGCCAGGGTGGCGCGGTGGTACTCGAGCCAAGCCGTGAGCATGTCGCGCTCGGGGGCCTGATGCGGCGGGTCCCGCCGTTCGGTCGTCACGGCGGCAGTCTGACCGATCTCGCCGGCGGCGGGCAGAGCATGCTGCGAACCCAGCATGGGAGACTCCCGGCATGGAGTTCCGTGAGGTGCTGGCAGTCGACGACATCGCCCTCTCAGAGGACGGCTTCTGGGCCCGACCGCTGGAGGAGCGGGAAGGAGCGTTCGTCACGCTGCGGCGGGAATGCCCCGTGTCCTTCCAGACAGAGCGTCCGTTCGGGACGATTCCGGCCGGTCCCGGGTACTGGGCCCTCACCCGCATGGACGACGTCGTGTTCGCCTCCCGCCAGCCCGACCTCTTCTGCTCGGGACAGGGCTCCAACATCGCAGACCTGCCTCCCGAGTTCCTCGAGTTCTTCGGCTCGATGATCAACATGGACGACCCCCGCCACGCCCGGCTCCGCCGCATCGTGGCCAAGGCGTTCACTCCGAAGATGCTCCGCCAAGTCGAGGAGCAGGTCCGCACGGCGGCACGCGACGTCCTCGACGGCGTCGTGTCCAAGGGCGAGATCGACTTCGTGACCGAGCTGTCGGCCGTGTTCCCACTGCAGATCATCTGCGACATGATGGGCGTCCCCAAGTCCCAGCACGAGTACGTGTTCGAGCGTTCGAACGTCATCCTGGGCGCAGGGGATCCCGAGTACGTGGCCACCCAGGAAGACCCCGACGCGGTGGTGGCCGCCCTGCTTACGGCCGGGGCCGACTTGGCGGCGCTCATGGACGAGATGGCGGCGCAGCGGCGGGAGCGGCCCACCGAAGACCTGACCTCGGCTCTGCTGCACGCAGAGGTGGACGGTGAGCGCCTGGACCAGATCGAGCTCAACTCCTTCTTCGTGCTCCTGCTGGTGGCCGGCAACGAGACCACGCGCAACGCCATCAGCCACGGCCTCTGGGCCTTCACCCAGCACCCCGACCAGAAGCGGGCCTGGATGGACGACTTCGAGGGCCTGCGGGCCTCGGCGGTCGAGGAGATCGTCCGCTGGGCCACGCCGGTGATCCACTTCCGGCGCACCGCCACCGCCGACACCGAGATCGGCGGACAGCCCGTCGCCGCGGGGGAGAAGGTGGTGCTCTTCTACAACTCGGCCAACCGCGACGAGACCGCCTTCGACCGACCCTACGAGTTCGACATCAGGCGATCACCGAACCCGCAGGTGGGGTTCGGCGGGCCAGGGCCGCACTTCTGCCTCGGTGCCAATCTGGCCCGGCGTGAGATCGAGGTGATGTTCCGCGAGCTGTTCACCCGTGTACCCGACATCGAGGCCAGTGGTCCCCCCCAGAAGCTCCTCTCCAACTTCATCCACGGGATCAAGCACCTGCCCGCCACGTTCACCCCAGCCTCCGCCTCTGCGGGCTGACGGTGGAGTGCCGGCGGCCATGAGGACCGATCCCGAGGTCGCCGACCAGATGGTCGAGACGGTGACGCGATGGGTCGATCGCGAGGTCGTGCCCCATGTCGCCGAATACGAGCTGGCCGACCGCTACCCCGAGCCCATGGTCGAGGGGCTGAAGGAGTTCGGGCTGTTCGGCGCCACTGTCCCCGAGGCATACGGCGGGTTGGGGCTGGACGTATCCACCTACGCCCGCGTGGTGGAGGAGCTGTCGCGGGGCTGGATGTCGCTGGCCGGGGTGATCAACAGCCATCTCATCGCCGCCCAGCTGATCCTCCGCTACGGCACCGAGCCCCAGCGGCGCCGCTGGCTGCCAGAGTTGTCCTCGGGCCGGCGGCGCGGCTGCTTCTCGCTGTCGGAGCCCGACGCCGGCAGCGATGCGGCGGCGCTGCGCTGCCGGGCCGAGCGTGACGGCGGCGAGTGGGTCATCAACGGCACGAAGATGTGGGTGACCAACGGGGAGAGGGCCGGCCTGGTGGCCCTGCTTGCCCGCTGCGGGGACGAGGGCATCACCTGCTTCCTGGTGGACAAGGAGCCCGGTCGCTCGTCGGGCGGCATCACCGTCAGCCGCAACATCCCCAAGCTGGGCTACAGGGGCCTGGAGACGGTGGAGATGACCTACCGCGACCATCGGCTTCCCGCCGACCGGGTGCTGGGCGGGCCCGACGGCGTCGGCCAGGGGCTGCGGTGGGCCCTGGCCGCTCTCGAACTGGGTCGAGTCAACGTGGCTGCCCGCGGCGTGGGCGTGGCCAGGGCCGCCTTCGATGCCGCCATCGACTACGCCACCAAGCGCGAGGCCTTCGGCCGGCCCATCGCTCAACACCAGGCCATCCAGTTCAAGCTGGCGGAGATGGCCACCAAGCTGGAGGCGGCGCGGCTGCTCACCCGCGAGGCCGCAGCCAAGGTGGACGCCGGCGAGCGGGCCGACCTGGCCGCAGGGATGGCGAAGCTGTTCGCGTCCGAGACGGCCGCGGAGCTGGCCTTGGAGGCCATGCGCATCCACGGCGGCAACGGCTACACCACCGACTACCCGGTGGAGCGGTACTACCGCGACGCGCCGCTGATGATCATCGGCGAGGGCACCAGCGAGATCCAGAAGCTGGTCATAGGGAGGGCCCTGCTGCGCCGTCACGCCGAGGGCGCGTGAGGGCGTCGCGCCCGGCTGCGTGCATGCCCAAGAAGGCGATGGGCAGGTCGCTGGAACCGTCGACGGCGAGGTCGGCCAAGGCCTCGCCGAGGACGGGTGCCAGCTTGAAACCGTGCCCGGACAGCCCGGCCGCGAAGCACACCTGGGGCGCATCGGGATGGACGTCGACCACGAAGTGGCCGTCGGGAGTGCACGTGTACATGCACACCTCGTGGCGTACGGGGCGCAGGTCCACGCCGGGCAGGTGGTCGGCCAGGAAGGCGGCCACCGCGGCCCGATCGGAGGGACGCTCGGCGCGGTCGACGGCCAGCGGGTCGCCGACCAGCTCGCCCCCGGTGTGCTCGCCCACCTTCACCGTGCCGTCCAGTGCCGGGAAGCCGTAGAAGGTGCCGCGGCCAGTCTCGAAGATGAACATCGGGCAACCGGCCTCCACCCCGTAGACGGCGGGGTCGGCGCCGAACCAGAACACCGGCTTGCGCAGCACCCTGAGGTCGAGCCCGATGTCCGCCAGCACCTGACCGGCCCAGGGCCCGGCGGCTACCACCAGGCGATCGGCGCGCACGGTGCCCGAATCGGTGGTCACCTCGACGCCCTCGCCGTCGGTCCGCCAGTCGAGGACGGCCACGCCCGTGCGCAGCTCGGCCCCGGCCTCGCTGGCCTCGTGCAGGTGGGCGAGCACGCAGGCCTCGACCGCCAGGATGCCGGCGCGCCGCTCGAAGACGGCCACCTGGCCTGCTCCCAGGGCGTAGCCCCCGAAGCGGCGGCGGGCGGTGGCGGCGTCGAGCGACTCGACGTCCAGCTCGTGCAGGGCCGCGGCCCTCAGGATCCCGGTCACGAGCTCGCCTTCGGGCGGCCCCACCTCGACCAGCCCGACCTGGCGGTAGAGCTGCTCGTGGCGCCGGTCCTGCAGCTCCTCCCACTGGACGAAGGCCCGCCGGAGCAGGGGCACGTACTCGGGGTGCTCGAAGTAGGCCAGGCGGATCATCCGGGTGCCCGTGTGCGAGCTCCCCAAGCCGTGGGCCGGCCCGAACCGGTCCAGGCCGACGACCTTGAACCCCCTCCGGGCCAGGTGGTGGAGCGCGGCGCTGCCCACCCCTCCGGTGCCCAGAACGATGGCGTCGTAGTCCGCCACGTCCCGGTACTACCACCTCCGGGCGGGCGGGTCTGGTCTGCCACATAGCGCGCGCGGTCGGGGGGGTACCCTCACCGCTCGCGCCATGTCCGTACACAGCCGTAGCCGACCCCGCCACGCCGCAGCTCCCACCACGCGCATCAAGACCCTCAGGATCGCGCTGATCCTGGGGGTGGGTGCGATCGCGCTGGCGGCCGTCCTGGTGGCCGAGCGCATGCTGTCCGATGACGGCAGCCTCGCTGCCTCCGACGGGGCGCTGGCCGCGGCCACGGCGTCATCCGCCTCGCCGGCCACGACGGCACCTGACTCGGCCGGGTCCTCGTCGCCGGCCGCGACGGCACCCGCCTCGGCTGCGTCGGCGTCCGCGCCCTCGACGGCTGCGTCGGCGTCCGTGCCCACCACGGCTGCGTCGACCACCGGCGCGGCTCGGCCCGTGACCATCGCCTTCGGCGGAGACGTGCACTTCGAGGGTTTCCTGCGCGAGCGCCTCGGCGCCGATCCCGACGGCATGCTGGCCTCGGCGGCCCCGATGCTGACGGCGGCCGACGTGGCGATCGTGAACCTGGAGACGG
>Ga0256867_10000885_pt1 | contig 12243 bp, 12 predicted proteins | sample RVTome_15_FD_185939 | JGI IMG/M metagenome (GOLD analysis project Ga0256867, IMG submission 185939) | Soil microbial communities from uranium-contaminated site in the Upper Colorado River Basin, Wyoming, United States - RVT150D86 (HiSeq) ... | reverse complement strand
CGACTGCTCCGCGATCACCAGGTCCTGGACGAAGACCCGTCGGCGGGACTGCTCCAGCAGGCGCAGGGCAAGCAGGCTCCCGAAGATGGCGGCGCCGAGGATGAACGCATCGATCAACAGGGCCCCCTGCCCGCGATAGCTGACGGCCGCCACCGCGAAGCCGATCCCGATCACGACCGACCGCAGCGCGGCATAGATGAAGCGGGTGCGCGAGACGAAGCCGAAGGCGAACAGCAGCAGGACGGCGCTCACGCCGTAGCCTGGCAGGACGCCGCCCGCCGAGGCCAGCCACAGGATGACGAGGCCGTTCCCCGCCGTGAGCACGGTGGCGACGGCATGCTGCTGGTCGAGCGTGTGGGCGTGCGCCGACCCGAGGAAGAAGAGCGCGCCGATGGCGGACATGGCCATCGCGACGGGCGTCGCCACGTCTCGCGAGATGCCCATGTCGATCGGCACCAGGAATGCAGCGGCCAACCACAGGAGCGACGAGGCGCCGGTGATCACGCGCAGCCCGCCGTGACTCTCCTCTCCCGCCGCGAGCTGGTAGCTCCGCTCGAGCTCGGGCGAGAGGAACCGGAACGACAGCGGATGCTGGGCAGCGCGGTCGCCCAGCTCGGCTGCCGGCAGGGATCGGAGGCGATCGGCATGGCGTGGCACGCGACCACTGTGGTGGCGGCAGGGCCGACCGTCATCGGCGCATGCACCGGTGCGGTATCGGCCAGGTGACGTAGGGGGCTATCAGCGTCTGGCCCGAGCGGGGCGGTCCCGGAGGAAGGGGCCCTTCGGACCTTGGCGTGTGCACGCGTCATCGCGACCCTCGAACCTTGATCAGCTGCTGACGAGCGTCGCGGCCCGGATCGCAGGTGCTCGCCACGAGAGGAGGTCGAGCCATGACGCGCGTGCTGTTGGTCTACCAGGACATCGATGTCGCCGACGTGGAGGGGGACGACCTGCGGAGACGAGGCTACGAGGTGGACCGCTGCGCCGGTCCGGTGGGCGGCGAGCCCTGCCCCGTCCTGCGTGGCGAGCCGTGCTGGCAGGTGGCGAAGGCCGACGTCCTCGTGTATGACGTCTGGAACGTCGGACACCACGGCCCGAACCTGGTCGAGGAGCTTCGGGCGCTGCACCCCGACAAGCCGCTCGTGCTGACCTCCTCGAAACCCGAGCTCGGGAGCATCGAGGTCGACGAGCACCAGGTGCCGCCCATCTTCCATGCGCCGACGCGCGCCAGCCTGCCCGCGACCATCGAGCGCGCCGTTCGTGCTCCGGTTGCGCCGCATGTCGAGGCGGGGCGCCAGCGCATGCCGCCCAGCGTCCCGAGGTGGTGAGCGGCTCCCCCCTCCGCGGCGTGAGGGTTGCCCCCGGCATGTAGGGTGGATCCGGGGGCAGCCGCACATGGGAGGGCTCGCATGCCGAACGAACGAGAGATCGGAAGCCGCGTCAAGGACAGCATCATCGGGACCATTCGCGGGACCGGCGAGATCACCGAAGCGACGGTGGGGACACTCTCCTCGGCGGTCCAGCGCACGTTCAAAGAGGTCGGCGCGGCCGGTGGCTCTGCCGCAGATCTGGCCGTGGGCGCCGTGAAGGGAACGATCGGCGCCGTCGGCGACGTTGTCGGCCTCGGTGCGCTCACCGCCGCCAACACGATCAGCACCACCGCCCAGGCCGCGTCATCGGCGGCCTCCTCGGTCGGCAATGCCGCGAAGGCAGCCGTGCTCGGCACCGTCCGCGGATCGGCCGAGTCCGGCGTCGGGACGCTCGAGGCCATCGGCGCCACCAGCCGCAGTGCCGTCAGCGAAGCGTCGGCGGTCGGCGCCGACATCACTGCCGCCGCGGTGGGAGCGGTCGAGGGTGCCATCGAGATCGCGAAGGACACCGCGGTCAGCGCCGAGGAAGCGGCCGCGGCTGCGGCTGGCGGCGCGATCGACGCGGCCGCGGACATCGGCGAGGTGGCGGCCACGCGAGTGAGAGCAGCCGTCGAAGGCACCATCCAGGGCGTCAAGGTCGTCGCGAAAAAGACCGTCAGCTGAGGCACCGGAGGCCGGCGCTGGCTCACCAGAGGGCCAGGCCGGTCTCCTCGTCGGGAAGACGAACCAGCGAGACGCCGCTCATCTCGCGGATCATCACCTCGGCGGCGAAGACCTCGATCCCCCGCAGAAGGTGCCCACCGACCGTCGCGCCGGTCACATCGGCGAACGTGGCGTGGGCGTGCAGGAACGGACGGTCGTCCTTCAGTGACACGTTGCCGGTGAAGCCCACGATCTCGTGGTGCGCATCGGACTCGAGCTCGAGGTACCGGTGGTCATCCTGCTCGTAGTAGGCGTAGCGCGCCCGCCGAACCGCACCGATGGCAGTGACCTGCGCCGCGACGATGCCCTGCTCGGCGCAGTACCGCTCGATCTCCTCGACCAGGTCGCTCCCCGTCTCCAGCCGGCCGACGAATGCACGTCCGGCGCGGGCTTCCCAGAACCTCGTTGACATCGGTCTCCCTATTCGAAGTGCGTCAGATTGCGGACGATCGGCAGCGAGGCTGCGACGCGTGCCGGATAGAGGCCGGCGAGCGCCGCCACGCCCGTCCCGACCAGCACCACCGCGATCAGCAGCGCCCACGGCAGCCGCATGCCGGCGGCAAGCTCCGCCGAGGCTCCCCCGCTGATGAGCGTCGCCGCGACGACCAGTCCCGTGACGATGGCGAGCACCCCGGCGATGGCTCCCATGATGGCCGCCTCGGTCACCACCATGGCCTGGACCTGCCCCACGGTCATGCCGTGGGACCGAAGGATGGCGATCTCGCGCACCCGCTCGCTGATCCCGATGCCCAGCGTGTTGACGATCCCCAGGGCGCCGATGACCACCGCGATGAGCGCCAGCACGTCGAACAACCCGATCAGGCTGTCGAGCGATCGCGACAGCTCGCCCGCCAGGTCACGCGCCGTGAGCGGCTGCGCCGCGAGGCCGGCGGCCGTCTCCCGCACGGCCGACGCGAACGCCGAGTCGGGCACGCCGGCCTGCGGCACCATGACCCACAGCGAGGCCTGGGTTGCGCCGAAGTGGTCGCGAGCATCGGCCGTGCTCACCAGCAGCGCGCCGTCCGCCGTTCGCGCCGGCAGGGTGTACTCGACCAGTCCGGCAACGCGGAAATCGGTGGTGGGGGCACCCGGCACGCCGAGGCCGATGACGTCGCCGACCTCGATCCCCTCTCGGTCGGCAAGGGATCGCGGCACGAGCACGGACCCACCGTCGCGAAGGCTGGCGAACGCGTCGGCGCGGGCCGCGCCGTCAACGATCAGCGCCCCGTGGTCCTGGAACACGTTGGGGTCGATCCCGGCGATGGCGGTCTCCACCGCTCCGTCGTCGGTCGCGCGGATCGCCGGGAACTGCAGCACCGGGCTCGCCGCCTGGAGACCGGCCGTCGCCTCGAATGTCGGGCGGAACGTCTCCACGTCGAGTGGCAGGCCGGTGCGGATAGCGTTCCCGCCGGGCAGGATCGAGTCGACCCAGCGCTCGGTGCCGGCGCGAGCCGACTCGGCCACGGTGCCGAGGGCGACGACCGCTGCGAGCGCGATCATCATCGCGCCGATGGTGAGCCCGGTTCGCGTGCGATCGCGCCCGAGATTGGCACGGCCGAGCATGCCCTGGGCGCCGAAGAACCACTCGAACGGCCTCCCGACGACGCGGCCCAGGGGCTCCAACACGAACGCAGCCGCCACCGCCCCACCGATGAGCAGGCCGAGCGCGAGGAGCAGCGGGAGGATCGGGGCCGACACGCCCGCCACCACCACGGCGAGCACCCCGATCGCCACGACGCCGAGCTCCCCGACGATCACCGGGCGGAGCCGTTCGGTCAGCCCGCGGTCCGGCCGGTGCGATGGGCGGAGGGCATCGAGCGGGCTGAGGCCGGCGGCGCGCATGGCCGGGACGAGTGAGCCCGCGAGGGTCACCAGCAGGCCCACACCGAACGCGAGCAGCAGCCCGATCGGCGGCAGCGGCAACCCGGAGACGAGCACCGCGCGGGTCGAGGACAGGAAGCCGATCATCCCCGCGGCGAGCGCGATGCCGGCCACCATACCCGCGAGGCTGCCGATGAGGCCGATGGCGAGCGCCTGGCGCAGGACGATCCCGAGCACCTGCCGCGAGGTCGTGCCGGCGGCGCGCAGCAGCCCGAGCTCGCGCGTCCGCTCCCCGACCATCATCGCCAGCGTGTTTCCGACCAGGAATGCCCCTACCACCAGCGCCACCAGCCCGAACAGGAAGGCCACGCCCACGAAGCTCGTCTGCGCCGATGCCAGCCGTGCGGCGGCGTCGTCGGCGGTCTCGACCACGAAGGGCTCGGCGAGGGTCGCCGTCACCCGCTCGGTCGCGGCCTCCGGGTCGCCGGCACCGGCGGCGAGCTCCAGGTCGATCGCGCGAATCGGTGCCGGGATCTCGAACGCGTCGTCGAGGGTCGAGCGGAGCATCACCAGCACGTCGCCGCCGTCGAGCGCAGCGATGCCACTGTCCGCCAGCAGCCCGACGATACGCAGCGGCGGCATGCCCTCCCGTCGGCCGCCCAGCAGGAGCTCGTCTCCGAGTCCCAGCCCGTGCCGCGCGGCCCACGAGGCGGGGACGAGCGCATCGGTCGGGCTGTTCGCCGAGAGGGCCACGCCCTCGGTGACGCGCGGCTCGCGCACCGCCGCATCGGCCTCCGGGTCGATGCCGACCACCAGCAGCGAGAAGACCTGCTCGTCCTCCCCGGGAAGGGTGGACACGAGGAGCCGGCGCTCGGAGACCGGGGCCGCGGTGGCGACCTCCGGCAGTGCTCGGAGGGCCTGCAGCGTGCGCGGCTGGAAGCCGGCATCGGCGAATGCGCGCAGCCGGAGATCGGCATTCCCCAGCAGGTCGGCGGTGGCGCTGCGCAGCGCCTGCTGCGACGACGAGCCGGCCACGATCGTGGCGGTGACCACCGCCACACCCAGCGCGACACCGGCGATGGCGAGGGCCGTGCGCAGCGGGCGGGCGAGGAGCCCGCGCCAGGCGAGCGACGCCAGGCGCATCGGCCTAGAGCCCGAGCGCGGCGAGCCGTCGAATGAGCGGCTTCGCGTCGTGGTCCCGGCGTCGCCCGAGGTCGATCTCGTCGCGAATCTCGCCATCGCGGACGACGAGGACGCGATCGGCGTAGGCGGCTGCGCGCGCATCGTGGGTGACGAGCACGATCGTCTGTCCCAGCCGATCGGCCGAGTCCCACAGCAGGTCCAGGATCTCGGCGCCGGTCGTGTAGTCCAGATTGCCGGTGGGCTCATCGGCCAGGAGGATTGCCGGACCGGTTGCCAGCGCGCGGGCGAGGGCGACCCGTTGCTGCTCGCCGGCCGAGAGCTGGTCAGGCTGGTGATCCGCCTTGTCGGACAGGCCGACCATCGCCAGCAGCTCGTCGATCCGGGTCCGATGGCGGTTGGCCGAGTCGCCGGCGATGAGGAACGGGAGAGCGACGTTCTCCGCCACCGTCAGCAGCGGGATGAGGTTGAAGAACTGGAACACGAAGCCGGTCTTGTCGCGGCGCGTGAGGGTGCGCGCCTCCTCCCCGAGCGCCGAGATGCCGATGCCGTCGATGACGACCTCGCCCGAGGTCGGCAGGTCGAGCCCGCCGAGGAGGTGGAGCATCGTCGACTTTCCCGACCCTGACGAGCCCATGATCGCCACGAACTCGCCCTGCTCGACGGCGAGGGAGACGCCGCGGAGCGCCTCCACCTCGGTCTCGCCGACCGCGTAACGCTTGACGAGGTCGCGAGCCTCGAGGATGACCGGCATGCGCCGCAGTCTACGAGCCACGGGCGTCGCCCGTCAGAGTGATCCCACCAGAGTGATCGCTGGCAGCAGTCAGGGGTGGCGGGGACGGGTCGTCCCGGCGAGATCAGGCCCCGCGGCGGTCAGCCGAAGAGGAAGCCGATGACGGCGCCGATGATCCCCTCGATCAGGCCGACCTCGGCGGGCTCGGCCGCACGAACTTCGAGATCGACTGCCGTCTCCGCGACTGCCGCTGCCCGTTCGGGCGCGGTCGCTGCGGTGACCGGGGCTCCGACCTGCGCGGCGACGACGTCGTCGAGCACCAGCGGGATCGCGACGTTGACACGCCGGACCGGCGTCGAAACGACGACCGACGCGCCGTCCAGGCCGGCCGCGGAGACCGGCCGCTGCGGTGTATCGACCGCGACCAGCTTCGGCTCCGGCTCGGGCTCCGGCTTCGGCTTCGGCTGCGAGACGGTCTGGGCAGGCGGCGTGTAGCCGCCACCGCCGCCACCGCCACCGCCACCACCGGGCGGGGGCGCGGGTGCGGGCGCCGGTGCGGCGGCCGGGGCCTGGAGGAACAGCTCGGTGTACATCCGGGTGTTCTGGACGTAGCCCTGGAACATCTGGTTGTCGGCCGCCGCTGCCCCGACCCCACCGTGCGTGAACGCAGCGGTCAGAACGTTGGCGCGGTGGCCGGGCGAGGCCATGAACTTCTCGTGGACGCGGACGGGTGAGTACGAGTCATCGAGGCCGGAGTTCCAGCCGATGTTCTCCCCGGCCCACACGTAGTTCAGGCCGTTGCTGTCGTAGTAGGCGTAGACCAGGCAGCCGCAGCCAGCAATCGTGTGGCTGAAGTAGTCCTTGGCCAGCATGTCGGAGCTGCGCCATCGGGCCAGGCCGATGAGGGTCGAGTGCTGCTGGAGCGGGGCCATGCCGTTGTTGACTCGCGCGCCGTTGAGCAGCTGCCAGAGGGTGGCCTCCGCCGATCCCTGGTTCCAACCGGTCGTCACCGCCGGTGACCAGGTGAGGAGGCCCGCTGCGATCAGGGCGCTGAGTCCGAGGCCGAGGGTCCTGGTAACGATCCGTCGTGGCTGCGTCGCGGTCCCGCTGACTGACATCCAATGGCTCCGGTGGCGTGCGTGCTGTGGAAAGCGGGCGGCTCGGCGCCCACCGGTACGCTACGGGTGCCGGCCGGCGGAATCTGTAGCCGACTCGTCCGGGTGCACCCCCTGACCCAGCGGCGGTGGAGTACCGGTCCGAGCCGGGACGAATGGGTCAGCACGCCCCGGCACGCGACGTGCATCCGGGGCGGCGAGCGGAACGTACGAGATCGATATGACCAGGAACCACACCGTGCTCGTCGTGGACGACGAGCCAAGCGTCCGGGCACTCTACGTGGACGCCCTGGTCGAGTCCGGCCACCGCGTCGAGGCGGTCGCCGACGGCGCCGAAGCACTCGCGAGGCTCCGAGATGGCTCGGTGCCCTGCGTCGTGCTGAGCGACCTGCGCATGCCGCGCATGGACGGCTGGGAGCTGTCGCGCGCGGTCGCCGACGACCCACAGCTGAGCAGCGTCCCGGTCGTTGTGCTCACCGGCGATCGGATGCTCTCGTTCACCTCACCGGCCCGCGACAAGCCGTACGGCAGCAGTGAGCTCGACGCGCTCGTCGAGCGGTCCTGCCGGCTGCACCGGGTCGCGCCGCACGGGATTCCCGCCCCGGCAGGGCCGGAGGGCGGCGGGGGCTAGCCCCGGTCCTCGTCTCGGGCGTCGCGATCCGACCGCTCGTCCAGCAGCTGCTCCGCGGCGGTGCGCAGGTCGGCGGCCGTCTCGCCGATCTCGCCGGCGGCAGATCGTTGCTCTCCGGCGGCCACGCGCAGGTCGCCGGCGGCGGCCCGCAGCTCGGTCGAGGCGTCGTCGAGATCCTCGGTTGCCTCTGCGCGGGCCTCGACGGCAGCGGACTCGGCCGCCTCGACTTCCTCCTCCTCGACGCGATCCGCCGCCATTGCCGCGAGCTCCTCGGGCGTCGCCTCCGGCGACTCCAGGCGAATCTCCTCGAGCACGTCCTCCATCTCGGCCGACGGGGTCTCCTCGATGGCGCGCAGGTTCACGAAGTAGTTGAAGAAGACGTTCGCGACCGCAAGGATCGGGATCCCGAATAACGCTCCCCACAGGCCCGCCACCTGGGCGCCGACCAGCAGGCCGATCAGCACGAGCAGCGGATGCATGCCGAGCGCCTCGCGCATCAGGCGGGGCTGGAGGTAGTTCACGAGCACGGTCTGCACCACCAGCAGCACCGGCGCCACGATCCAGACCCAGTCGGTGAAGATGGCCGCCGCGACGATGGGCGGCACGAGCGCCAGCGGTGGGCCGAAGAACGGAATAAGCATGGCCAGCGCGGACGCCGTGGCGATCACGAAGCCGTACGGGAGCTCCAGGACCACGATGACGATGACGGTCAGCAGGGTCTGGATGGCGGCCAGGATGATTTGGGCGCGGAGGAAGCCGCCGAACGCCCGAGACACGTTGCGCTCGAGGATCTCGAACTCGTCGTGGTAGCGGTTCGGGACCACCCGCTCGAGCTTGGCGATGATCCCCGAGCTGTCCGCCAGCATGTACAGGCTGAGGATGACGACCAGCACCAGGGCGCCCAGGACGGCGACCGTGACCTCCGGGACGTCACCGATGATCGACTGGACGGTGCCCGCCATCCTGGCTTCGGCGTCCCGGTAGAGGTCGACCAGATTGACCTCGAAGTTGCCGAAGGCGACGAGGTCGGCCCACTCCCGCAGTGTCCCCTCGATGCGTGCCCGGGTGAGCGGGAAGTCGGCGGCCATCTTGGCAGTGTTCGCCGCAAGGGCGGACACGGCGTAGAAGAGGAGAAAGCCGCTCCCGATCAGCGTCGCGACGAACGTCACCCCGATGGCCGCACCGCGTGAGATGCCACGCCGCTGCGTCAGCCATGCCACCACCGGCGACAGGACGAAGGCGAGCAGCCACGCCACGAAGACGATCAGCACGATCTGCGCGAATCCGGCCAGGATCTGGATGACCAGGGCCAGCAGCAGCAGCCCGACGTAGATCGTGGCGAGGACGATGAAGGCCGATCGCCACCATCGCTCGCGCCGGCCTCGTGTGGCGTCTTCTTCCGGAGTCAGCATCGCGCCGGATCATGGCAGCCGTGCGACTTCCGCGTCCATCGTCTGCGGCGCGTGCGCGTGCCCGCGTGCCGGTCGGCCCGTGGAATCGGTCCGATTCGCCCTCACCGCCGGCCGGCTCGCGCCCTAGCCTCGACGTGCAGGACTGCACCTCGAGGAGCCCGATCCGGTGATCGCGGCAGGAAAGGAAGGACGACCAATGAAGGTCAATGACGTCATGACGCGCGGCCCGATCACCGTCTCCCCGGATACGAAGCTGCGGGAGCTCGCGCACCTGCTCACCGAGCATCAGATCAGCGGTGTGCCGGTCGTGGACGAGACCGGCCGATGCATCGGCGTGGTCTCGGAAGGCGATCTGCTCGTGAAGCAGCTCAGCCGGCCGCTCTCCCGACGCCTGCCGCTGGAGTGGATCATCGGCGAACGCCACGATCCGGCCGAGCTGCGGCGCCGCGCCGCCACGACCGCCGCCGAGGCGATGACCGCCCCACCGATCACGATCACCGCCGACCGGCCCGTTCGCGAGGCGGCCGCGCTCATGGTCGACCGCGAGATCAACCGCCTCCCCGTCGTCGCCGCCGGCCGGCTGGTCGGGATCATCACCCGCTCCGACATGGTGCGCGCGTACCTGCGCCTCGACGAGGAGATCCTGCATCTCATCCGCGACGACGTGATCCGCCGGACACTGTGGCTCGACCCGGCCACCTTCGAGATCGCCGTGAGCGAGGGAATCGTCCGCATCGGCGGCACGATCGACCGGCGGTCGACGGCGCGCATCCTCGAGAAGCTGATCGCGCTGGTCGACGGCGTGGTCGAGGTCCAGAGCCGCCTGGAGTGGGAGCTGGACGACAGCGCACTGCAGCCCGCGGGCGACGATGAGCCGGAGCCGACCGCGGCCTCCGTCACCGCGAGGGAGCATCCGCAGCCACTCCACCGCTGAGGCGGCCGCGCCACGGGCAAGCCGGGCGCCCCCTCGTCGGGGGCGCCGCTCGGCTCAGCGGCCGGTCAGCCGACGAACGGCCGCCAGCACCAGCCCGAACACCAGCCCGGCAACCACGCCACCCGCCGCGACCTCGCGCCATCCGGCGAGCACCCGCGCGCCTGGCGCCATGACGATCCGCGGCGCGAGCGCCAGGCCGATGGTGCTTCCCTCGCGCGCGTCGATCTGCTTCGTGAGTGCCAGCAGCGAGCCACCCTGCTCGATGCGGACGCCTCCGAGGGCCACCAACGTCCCGACGCCACCCTCACGGATCTCCGCGTCGCCGCCGGCAACCAGGAACCCGCCGCCGCCCTGGCGCAGGTGAAGATCTCGCCCGGCGAGGAACGTCCGCCCCCCGCCCCGGGACAGCGAGACGTCTCCGCTGGCGACCACCGCCCCGACCATTGCCTGGTCGATGGTGGCCTGCCCCGTGCGGACCAGGCCGACTGCGCTCTGCGTGACGTTCGCGTCGCCGGCGTCCAACCGTGCCACCCCGGTCCGTCGCCGGGTCGTGGTTCGCTCCCGCTCAACCGTCGTTGGCATCGGGCATCTCCTCTCTGAGCAATTGGGCGTCCATGGTGCACCCGATGGCGGCTGCCGCGCGAGGGCCGAACGGCCCGAGGTTCTTGGATTCGATATCGGTCTATATTGACAATCATCAATCTATGGCCGAAGATGCGCATGACAACCACGCCATCGAGGTCCGCTCAACACATGGACATTCCCCTGCGTCTCGTCGGCGCCGCGCGATCGGCCGACTTCGCGCGCGCTGCCGCCGATCGTCGAGACGAAACCCTGATGCAGCGCCGCCGGCGCCGGGTCCTCGGCCGCTTCCCTGTCGAGCAGGGGTGCACGCCGTGCACCGCCGTCTGACCTGACGCGATGCGCAGCACCGATCCCGACGTCCAGCTCCTGTCGGCCCTCGCCGACCCGGTCCGCCTGTCGATCGTCCGGCAGCTGGCCACCGCCGCCGATGTCTGCGCCTGCGACTTCACCGAGTGCTGCACCGTCAGCCAGCCGACGATCAGCCATCACCTGAAGGTGCTCCGCGAGGCCGGCGTCGTCGTCAGCGAGCGCCAGGGAACGAACATCGTGTACTCCCTGTCCCCCGACTTCGCGCGCCGTTGGGCGGGGATCGCGGGCAGCTTCACCACCCTCGTTCAGATCGCGTAGGAGACCCGACCGATGACGAACCAGATCCACGAGCAGGTCCGCGAGCGCTACGCCGCCGCGGCCGTCCAGGCAGCTTCCGGGACTGGCGCCTGCTGCGGCCCCGAGGAGGGCATCGGCGCCGGCCTGTACACCGCCCTCGAGCAGGCGGAACTGCCTAGTGCAGCGGTCCTGGCCTCGCTCGGCTGCGGCAATCCGATCGCCGTGGCGGAGCTCCGCGAGGGGGAGCGCGTGCTCGACCTCGGGTCCGGCGGCGGGATCGACGTCCTGCTGTCGGCGAAGCGGGTCGGGCCGACCGGCCGGGCCTTCGGCGTGGACATGACCGATGAGATGCTCGCGCTCGCCCAGCGCAACGCCGCCGAGGCGGGCGCCACCAACGTCGAGTTCCTGAAGGGCACCGTCGAGGCGCTGCCGCTGCCGGCCGACTCGATCGACGTCGTCATCAGCAACTGCGTCGTGAACCTCGCCGCCGACAAGCCGGCCGTGTTCCGCGAGATCGCCCGCGTCCTGCGCCCGGGCGGGCGCATCGGCATCACCGACATCCTCGCCGAGGATGCCCTCACGCCCGAGCAGCGCGCCGAGCGGGGCTCGTACGTCGGCTGCATCGCCGGGGCGCTCTCCTTCAGCGAGTTCGAGGCCGGACTGCGCGAGGTTGGACTGGCCGATGTCTCCCTCACCTCGACCCACACCGTCGCCGACGGCATGCACAGCGTGATCGTCAAGGCCGCAAAGCCGGCCGATGCGGCACCGTGGGCTCCTCCAGCGCGCGAGCTGCCGGTAGCCGCCGATGCCGGGTGCTGCGGTGGCGGGGGCTGCTGCTGAGCAAGGCGGTATTCGCCCCCTGGGAACAACGGCCACATCCTGGCTGAACTGGCCCGCGCCTGGCACAGGCGGCCACGCAGCACGGTTGTTGGTGGCCGTTAGTCCCACGTGCGGACCTACGCGAGGCGGGCGGGGCTAGAATCGGCGTCCCGTGCCGATCACCGACCGCTCCTACCGTGCGCTGCTGCGCGTCCCGACCCTCGGCCGGGTGCTGCTCAGCATGCAGATCGCGCGCGTCGCGCAGTCGATGGTCGGCGTCGCGCTCGTCCTGTTCACGCTGGACCGATACGGCTCCCCCGCCTTCGCCGGCTTCGTCACCTTCGCGAGCGTCTTCCCCGGCCTGCTGATCAGCCC
>Ga0256867_10000881_pt1 | contig 12256 bp, 10 predicted proteins | sample RVTome_15_FD_185939 | JGI IMG/M metagenome (GOLD analysis project Ga0256867, IMG submission 185939) | Soil microbial communities from uranium-contaminated site in the Upper Colorado River Basin, Wyoming, United States - RVT150D86 (HiSeq) ... | reverse complement strand
ATGAAGATTCGTCCGTTGCACGACCGCTTGATCGTCAAGCGGTTGGAGGAGGAGCGCAAGACTGCATCCGGCATCGTCATTCCCGATACCGCAGCCGAGAAGCCCGACCAGGGCGAGGTGGTGGCGGTGGGCAAGGGCAAGGTCAACGAGGAAGGCAAGGTGCGCCCGCTCGATGTGAAGGTGGGAGACAAGATTCTGTTCGGGAAGTATTCCGGGCAGACGGTGAAAGTTCAAGGTGAAGAGCTGCTCGTGATGCGCGAAGAAGACGTCATGGGCGTGATCGAAGCCAGGTAATCATCAGGAGGTAGCAAATCATGGCAGCCAAGGAAGTCAGATTTCATGATTCGGCGCGGCATCGCATCGTTGCCGGCGCGAATATTCTTGCCGATGCGGTAAAGATCACGCTGGGGCCGAAGGGTCGGAACGTGGTGCTGGAGCGCTCGTTTGGCGCCCCGACGGTGACGAAGGACGGGGTGTCGGTGGCGAAGGAGATCGAGTTGAAGGACAGGTTCGAGAACATGGGGGCGCAGATGCTGAAGGAGGTGGCCTCCAAGACGTCGGACGTGGCGGGCGATGGCACGACGACGGCGACCGTGCTGGCGCAGTCGATTGTGCAGGAGGGCATGAAGTTTGTGGCCGCGGGGATGAACCCGATGGATCTGAAGCGCGGGATCGACAAGGCGGTGGATGCGGTGGTGGAGGAGCTGAAGAAGATTTCGAAGCCGTGCACGACGAGCAAGGAGATTGCGCAGGTGGGGGCGATCTCGGCCAATGCCGATGAGCAGATTGGCAAGATCATTGCGGACGCGATGGACAAGGTGGGCAAGGAAGGGGTGATCACGGTCGAGGACGGCAAGAGCCTGCAGAACGAGCTGGAGGTGGTGGAGGGGATGCAGTTTGACCGGGGCTATCTCTCGCCCTACTTCATCAACAACGCCGAGAAGCAGATCGCCGTGCTGGACGACCCCTACATTCTCTTCCACGACAAGAAGATCTCCTCCATCCGCGATCTTCTGCCGGTGCTGGAACAAGTGGCAAAGTCCGGAAAGCCGCTTCTCATCGTGGCAGAAGAGGTGGAAGGCGAAGCGCTGGCAACCCTGGTGGTGAACAACCTCCGCGGCATTCTGAAGACCTGTGCGGTCAAGGCCCCCGGCTTCGGCGATCGCCGCAAGGCGATGCTCGAGGACATGGCCATTTTGACCGGCGGCACCGTGATCTCCGAAGAGCTCGGCCTCAAGCTTGAGAACGTGACACTGAAGGATCTGGGCCGCGCCAAGCGCGTCGAAGCGCAGAAGGAGAACACGACCATCATCGACGGCGCGGGAGAAAAGAAGCAGATCGAAGGCCGCATCAAGACCATCCGCCAGCAGATCGAGGAAACCACGAGCGACTACGACCGCGAGAAGCTGCAGGAGCGCGTGGCGAAGCTTGCGGGCGGCGTGGCGCTGATCAAGGTGGGCGCCTCGACCGAAATCGAGATGAAGGAGAAGAAGGCGCGGGTGGAAGACGCCCTGCACGCAACGCGCGCGGCAGTCGAGGAAGGCATCGTTCCGGGCGGCGGCGTCGCCTATCTCCGTGCGCGGGTCAACGCAAAGGCGAAGCCGGAAAATCACGATCAGGAATCCGGCGTCAAGATCGTGATGCGCGCCCTCGAAGAGCCGCTGCGCTGGATCGCGGCCAACGGCGGAATCGAAGCCTCGGTGGTGGTCAACAAGGTGGTGGAAGGCAAAGGCAACTACGGCTACAACGCGCAGACCGACGAGTACGGCGATCTCGTGCAGATGGGCGTCGTCGACCCGACCAAGGTCGCGCGCGCCGCGCTGCAAAACGCGGCCTCGGTTGCGGGTCTGATCCTTACGACCGACGCCATGGTCGCAGAGGCGCCGAAGGAAGAAAAAGCGGCGGCCGGCCACGCACATGGCGGTATGGGTGACATGGACTACTAAATTGTTAAACCGGACCGCAAGGCGGCCGGTTTAACTGCGCGGGATGACCGGCTGCTCGCAGTCCGGTCGATCCCGCGAGTCCCGAAAGACCCCCGCGCATGCGGGGGTCTTTTTATGGGGTTTGCGCGGCCAGCGCAGCTTCCCCATAATGGGCGCAGAAGTCCCTCCGCATCACCTTTCCCGGAAACGTCGCTGGCGCAGCCAATCGCCTCTCGATGAGCGTCTTCAGAAAAATCCCGTACGCGAAGCCGCTCGCGATCACCCTGGGCGTGATCGCGGTCTACGCGCTGACCGGTTTCGTCGGCGTGCCGCGCCTCATCGAGCACACCGTACCCGACTACGTTGCGGAGCACCTCGAGCGCAAGGCGACGATCGGCACCGTTCGGTTCCATCCTTTCATCTTCAAGCTCGACGTCAGGGACTTTGCTCTTTCCGAGACGGACGGAACGCCCATCGTCGGATTTCGCCGGCTGCTGGTGGACTTCGAGCTCTCGAGCCTCTTTCGCTGGGCGTGGACGTTTTCGCGCATCGGCATCGAGGGTCTGGATGTCAACATCGACATCAGGCCGGACGGAAAGCTCAACCTCGCGCTGCTCGCGGAGACCATACTCAAGGATGATGCGCCGGCAAGCGGGAGCGAGCGGGGGGACGAGAGCCCGCCCCGCCTGCTGCTACGTGACATCGTTCTGAGCGGCGCTGCGCTCACGTTCAGCGACCACTCCGACCCGACGCCCGCAAGCGTCACGGTCAAGTTGATCAACCTCGAGCTGCGCGATATTTCCACTTTGCCCGACAAAGACGGTCCGCACCGCTTTCACGCGCAGATCCCGGGCGGCGCCGTGCTCAGCTGGAACGGAAGGAATTCGCTGCATCCGATTGCTTCCGAAGGGGAGATCCGGGTGACAGGGGCGAGACCCGAGTTGCCATGGCGGTTCCTGCGCGACGAGGTGCATCTCACCGAGCCGAAGGGCACAGTCGATATCAGCGCGCGCTACCGATTCTCATATGCCCGGCAGACGCTGGAGCTCGTGGTGGAGGACCTGCGCCTTACCGCGAAGGGCATCGGCCTGACGAGACCGGGGGATCCGGGTCCGATCCTGTCGCTGCACACGATTGAAGCTTCAGGCGGACGCTTCGATCTCGGCGCGCGGGAGCTCACGCTGCCCGAGATCGCGGTGCGTGGTGGAAGTGTCGCCGTCGCTGTCGATGAGAATGGCGAGCTCAACTGGCAGCACCTGGTCAGGACCAAGAAGGCTGGAACCGCAGCGGTGGCAGACGCAAAGCCCGAAGGACAGCCGTGGAAGGTTCGACTCGACTCAGTGCGCGTCGACGCGGTGGCATTGGATTACGCTGACAAGAGCCGTGCCGTACCCATCACCGTCACGACCAGCGGCATCCAGTCGGTCTCGCAGCGCGATTGGAGGCGGCGCGGGGCCAAACGCAAGCGCTGGTGAGCGATCTCGCGATCACGCTGTCGGGCATCAACGTGGGCGAGCCGGGGGCCAAGGAGCCGCTTATCGTCCTCGACGAAGTCTCGGTCGCGGGCGGCGATCTCGACCTCGCGGAGTCCCGCGTTGGCGTAAAGCGAGCAGTGGTCAAGGGCGGGCAGGTGCGGGTAACGCGGGACGGCGAGGGCCGCATCCGGATCATCGACGTGGCGACTGCGTCCAGGACGGCCAAGGCGCGGCGCGAGCTGGAGGCCGCGCTGGAACGCGCGCGCGAGGCGGGGCACGCGTGGCGGTTTGCGCTCGATGCGATCGAGGTCGCGGGCGTGCGCGTGGCGCTGCGTGACGAGGGATTCGGGACGGCGGTCGCCTACGACATCGACGACCTGAAAGCGGCCGCAAAGAACATCAGCAACGACGGCAAGACGCCCATTCATTTCGACGCGCGGCTCCGCATCGCTCAAGGCGGCACCGCGCGCGCCACGGGAGAGGTCGGAGCAGGCGGGGAGCGCCTCGCCGCCACCGTGAATGTCGAGCGCTTCAATCTCAAGCCGCTGCAGCCTGTGGTGGCGCAGTTCAGCTCAACGCAGCTGGAATCCGGTGTGGTTTCCGCCGCGGCGAAGATCGCCTTCCGGGCGGGCAAGGCCCGGCCCGATCTTCAGGTATCGGGCACGCTTGATCTGGCTGATCTCCGGGTCAATGAGGCCGGCAGCGGAGAGCGCCTCATTGCATGGAGATCCTTCGCCACCAAGGGCGCGCGCTTTGCGCTCGAGCCGCTCAAGGTCGAGGTGAAGGAGATCCGGCTCGTCGAGCCGGGCGCGAAGGTCGTCATCTTCAAGGACCGCAGCCTCAATCTCGCGAAGGCGCTCACACCGCCTGCGCAGCAACCGGGCGGCGCGCCGCCGGCGGAGCAGCGCAAGACACCTTCGGATACTCCTGAAGCGCAATCGACTTCAGGGGCACCGCCCGAGATCGCGGTCGAGAGCATCGTCGTCGACAACGGCGTGGTGGATTTCGCGGACCTGAGCCTGGTTCTGCCGTTCGCGGCCAAAGTGGAGGATTTCCACGGCTCGGTGTCCGGCGTCTCCTCGGAGCCTGCCAGCCGGGCGGTGGCAAAGCTCGAGGGCCGGGTCGGGGAGCACGGGCACGCGCGCGTCGAGGGCAGCGTCAACGTGGCGCAGCCCAAGACGTTCACGAACGTCAGCGTGACGTTTCGCAATGTCGCGATGTCGCCGCTGTCGCCATACAGCGTGACCTTCGCCGGCCGCAAGATCGACAGCGGCCGGCTCGCGCTGGATCTGCAATACAAGATCGATAAAAGCCAGCTCGCGGGGGACAACAAGGTTGTGCTCGAGCAATTCACGCTCGGCGAGCGCATGGAGGCCCCGGGCGCGCTCAACCTGCCACTCGATCTGGCGGTGGCGCTCCTCACGGATTCGGAGGGCAAGATAGACGTTGCCGTCCCGGTGAGCGGGAACGTGGACGATCCGAAGTTCAGCTATGGCCACCTGATCTGGCAGGCGCTCGGGACCCTCATCCAGAACATCGTGACCGCGCCCTTTCGCGCCCTGGGCGGGCTTTTCGGGGGCAGCGGCGAAAATCTGGACAGCATTGCCTTCGAGCCTGGCGAGACCAAGCTGCTGCCGCCCGAGCGCGAGAAGCTGAAGAAAATCGCGACCGCGCTCGGCAAGCGTCCGCAGCTGAAGCTGACGCTGGAGGGCCAGTACGGCGAGAAGGACCGCGCGGCGCTGCGCCAGCGCGACGTGGCAGCCGTCGTGGCCGGAAAGCTCGGCCGGCCGGTAGCCCCGGGCGCTGCGCCACCCCCGGTCAACCTTGCTGACGCAAAGACGCAGCGCGCGCTCGAGGAGCTTTTCGTTGAACGCAACTCGCAGCAGGCCCTCAGTCAGTTCGTGACCGAGCTCGGAAAGGAGCGCGGCAAGCCGGTAGAGCGCGCCAACCCTCTGCTCGCCGTTGTGGGCAAGCCGAGCGAGGACGTAGCGTTCTATGAGACGTTGCTGAAGAGGCTGGTCGATTCAGCGCAGGTGGGCGACGACGCCCTGCGCAAGGTCGCCGACGGGCGCGCCGGCGCCGTCGGTGAGCACCTGGTCAAAACGCTTTCGGTCGCCCCTGCGCGAGTCGCGCAAAAGCCTGCGTCCGGCGCAGGCGACGAGCAGGTCAAGCTGGCGCTCGATGTTCTGAAGCAGCCGGCGGTGAAATAACGTGAAGGCCCGGTGATCGGAAGGGGATACATGCCCGATCGGGCTATCGCACGATGATGGTGATCTGGAAGTCGCCGCGCAGCATGGATACTGCGAATCCGCCGCGCGCGCCGCCGAGGAGTCCCTCGAAGTCCGCGATCGATTGCACGCGCCGCCGGTTCACTGCGTAGATGATGTCGCCTGGCCGGAATCCGGCCTGCCAGGCGCGGCTGTCGGGCTCGACGCCCGCCACGAGCAGGCCGCCTCCCTCCAGGCGCTCGTAGGGCGGACTGCCTCGCTCGATTTCGACGACGGCGAGACCAGGCAGCTGCGGAAGCGCACGCCCGTCGGTGCCGGCGACGGCCCGGGGAGCGGCCACGCGCGCGCGGATGGTCAAAACCTCCGCCCCGCGGGCAATTCGCAGCTCGATCTCCTCGCCGACCGGCGTGAGCCCGAGCTTCACGTGCATGTCACCCGAGCCGCGTATCGGCCGGCCGTTCAGGGCCAGAACGACATCCCGCTCGCGCAGGCCCGCTTTTTCGGCCGGCGACCCCGGCTCGACCGCGGTCAGGACGGCGCCTTCGCGCGCCGTCACGCCGAGCTCCTTTGCAATCGCCGGGGTGAGATCGGTCATGGTGATGCCGAGACGCCCGCGCCGCACTTCGCCGAAACGGACGATCTGGCTCAGCACGGCGCGCGCCATGTTCGACGGCACGGCCAGGCCGATCCCGACATTGAACTCGGCCGGGGCAATGATTGCAGAGTTGATGCCGACGAGCTCGCCGTGCAGGTTCACGAGGGCTCCGCCCGAATTGCCGGGATTGATGGAGGCGTCGGTCTGTATGAAGTCCTCGTAGGCCCCGCGGGTCAGTCCCGTGCGGCCCAGCGCGCTCACGATGCCCGAGGTCACGGTCTGGCCGATGCCAAACGGGTTCCCGATCGCGATGACATAATCGCCGACCTGGAGCTGATCGGAATCTCCGAACCTGAGCGCCGAGAGCTCCTGCGCCGGGATCTGGAGCACGGCGATATCCGTGCCCGGGTCAGTGCCCACGAGACGTGCCTGAAGCTGGCGGCGGTCCTTCAACGTGACGATGATTCTTTCGGCGCCCTTGACGACGTGATTGTTGGTGAGCACGTAGCCGCGCTCGGCGTCCACGATCACGCCCGAGCCGACCGCCTGCTCCTCGCGCTGCGGCCGGTCGGGGAGGTTGAAAAAGCGGCGGAAGAACGGATCCTGGAAAAGCGGGTTATTCTCGAGCGGCGAGGGTGTGACCACGGAAATGTTGACCACAGCCGGGGTGACCTGGCTGACGACGGGGGCCAGGGTGGGGAGATCGCGCGGAGAGGCTTGCGGTTGACCCTGGACTGCGGGCGCCACCGAAACAGCGCACGCGCCGACCAGCGCGCTGAAGAAAACCCGAGAATACCTGGGCATCGTTGTTCTCCCGTGTCGCGATCAGTATTCTAGCGAACTGGGGTCGACGGGAGCGATCTTCAACGTGAGCCAGCAACAAATGAGGCCGGATACGGCGCCGAGCGACGTCTCGCGGGCGAACGGGCCCCGTGGGCGCTTTGCGTATTCCGCAACCGTCCACGCGTTCATGATGGCCCTGGTCCTGCTGGCATCACTGCCGGCCGGCGCCGCGTGCCCGAGCCACGAGAAGGTCAGCGCGATCATCCGCGCGTGGGAAGCGCGTGAGGCGGTTCGCGGGCTGAAGACCGACCTCTCCATGGAGGAGGCCGAATGCGGGCGCCGGCGTCTGGTGCAGAAGCTCGAGCTCGCGCTTGGGCGCGTTGTCGGCTACAAGGCGGGCCTTACGAATCCGGCGATCCAGAAGCGCTTCGGCGTCTCCGCGCCTTTGCGCGGCGTGCTGCTGCAAAGGATGTTGCTGCAGGACGGTGAGGAAGTGCCGGCACGGTTCGGCGCGCGTCCCGTATTCGAGCCCGATCTCCTCGTGGTGGTCAAGGACTCTGGAATTCACCGCGCGCGCACGCACGTCGAGGCGCTGAAATCGCTCTCGCTGATCGTCCCCTTCATCGAATTGCCCGATCTCGTCGTGGCCGAGGGCGAGACGCTCACCGCGCCGCTCATCGTTTTCATCAATGTCGGCGCGCGCCTGGGCGTCGTAGGCAAGGGAATTCCCGTCGAGGCCACGGAAGAATTCGCTGCGAAGCTCGCGGGCATGCGGGTTCGCGTGACCGATCAGGATGGCAAGGAGCTCGCGAGCGCGAATGGCACGGCCATTCTCGGGCATCCGCTCAATGCAGTGCTGTGGCTCGCGGGCGACGTGGAGCGATCGGGCGCGAAGCTCAAGGCCGGTGATCTGCTGAGCCTGGGGTCGTTTACCGTGCCCATGCCGCCGCGGACGGGTCTCGCGGTGAGCGTGCGCTACGAGGGGCTGCCCGGAGACCCGAAGGTGGCGGTGCGGTTTCGATAGCGGCGGGATCGATGAAACGAGAGACAGAGCACCCCTACCGCCACATCAATGTGGCACCCGTTGCCGGCGCGCTCGGCGCCGAGGTGACGGGTATCGATCTTTCGCGGCCGCTCACGGAGGACGCGGTGGCCGAGATCCGGCAGGCGTGGCTCGAGCATCTCGTGATTTTCTTCCGCGGACAGAGCCTGACCCCTGCGCAACAGCTTTCGTTCGCTCAATGCTTTGGCGATCCCATGGAGTATCCGCATCTGAAAGGCCTGCCCGACTACCCGCTCATCACGCCCGTCGTCAAGCTCGAGCACGAGCGCGTCAATTTCGGCGGCATCTGGCACTCGGACACGGCCTACCTCGAATGCCCGCCGATGGCGAGCATGCTGTATGCGATCGAGATTCCCCCTTACGGGGGCGACACGATCTTCGCGAACCAGTACCTGGCTTACGAGTCGCTGTCGGAGGGGATGCGAAAGCTGCTCGACCCGCTGACCGGCGTGAACAGCTCGCTCAAGGCCGACGCGTCAAGGACGCGCGAGGACCGCTTGCGCGCCGCAGGCGTGGAATCGAAGGTGCTGATCGGCGAGCATCCCGTCGTGCGCACGCATCCCGAAACGGGGCGCAAGGCGCTTTACGTGAATGTCGGCCACACGACGCATTTCAAGGGCATGAGCGAGGAGGAGAGCGCACCGTTGCTCGAGTATCTCTTCCGGCACCAGGTCCGGCCGGAATTCACCTGCCGCTTCCGCTGGGAACCGGGCGCGCTCGCATTCTGGGACAACCGCTGCGCACAGCATAACGCGGTCAACGACTACCAGGGATTCAGGCGGGTCATGAATCGGGTCACGCTGGCGGGGGATCGCCCGCGCTGATATCACTTTTCGGAGGGCTTGCCGCGCAGGCGGGCAACAAGCCGCGCACTCGCGCCTTGCAGACCCTGAAGCAGGAACGCCAGCAGGATGAGGGGAAGGAGCAGGAGCACGACGCCCCATTCGGAAATTCGCTCGAGGGCGCGTCCGGCGCGATTGCCAAAGAATGACTTGCCGCTCAACCACCCGGCGAGCGCGCGCAGCGCAATGAAGTTCATGAGCAGCGCGCCATAGCCGAATGCCGCGCGGCATTCGAATTCCGCGGCGGCGCGCGTGGAGCCGAATCCGAGAAACGAGGTCGTCCCCGAGCAGCTCTCACGGGAGCCCGAGCCGAAGGCGACCCAGTTGATGAGGAACGCGAGCCCCAGCACCAGCGCGAACGCCATCGCTCCGCCGAACACGCGCGCGCGCTCCTCCCCGACGATTCCCTGCATGACCATCCACATCCCGACCATGAAGAAAAGGCTGCCGGCGAGAAACACGATCCACCGCGGCGCGTGAAAGGATGATTCGGGGCTTGGGATCACGTCGAGCGCGGCGAGCATCGGGGTGAGCCCCGCCGCCGTGACCAGCAGTCCGAGCAGAAGGACGTTCAGCCGGGAGCGCGGCAGGCCCATCCGCGTTCAGCGTATGAGGCGGGTTTGGGGCATTCCGGCGCCAATGTAGACGTCCTGCGGGCCAGGGCCGCCCGCTACGGCAATGTAGATCTCATCCGGGCTGCGGGCGCGCCAGACCGTCTCGGCATCACCCCGTCCCGCCCCGCGCTCGGTCGTGGCAAAACCTACCGCGAAATGACCGTTGGGCAGGCGCGCCATCTCCCACAGCCGCTTCTGGATGTCGCGCTTCGACAACCCCGCTTCCGAGAGGGAACGCGCGTGATTGACGCCGAGCAGGAGCAGGACACCGTCACCGCCGCCATACATGGGAGGCATGTTGGTTGCGATCTGGCGCAGGATTTCTTCCGTGCCGACGCCTTCACCGCCCGAGATGTTGCAGAAATTGGAAGCCTTGAAAACCGTCACCGCGCTGTCCGCGGGCTTGAAGCCCCGCTCCACATGAAACGGCGTCCACGGGTTTTCCTCCTCGTTCTCACCGCAGATATACGAGTATCTCAGGGGCGAGCCGAAGCTTACCTTCGAGTAGACGCCCGGCAGCGCGCCGCCGATGTTGATCATGATCAACCGGATTGCCCGGCCGACTGTGGCATTCGCGCGCCAGCCTGGACCGAGGCAGCCGGTCCCGAAGTTGATATCGAGGGTTTTGCGGACCGGCCCGTTTACCAGGAGGAACGGGGTCATCGGGTTGGTCGTGACCTGCATGAACTCGAGCGGATAGCTCGGATCGGTCATGCCCTCGACCGCGGCAATGATGAGAGGCATGTACTCCGGACGGCACCCGGCCATGATGGCGCTGACGGCGATCGCTTCCACCGTCGCACGCCCTTTGCGCGGTGGTAGCAGCGCGACGAGATCATCCGCAGCGCGGCCGCTGGCCGCGACGAACGCTTTCACGCGCTGCGGGGTGGCCGGAATGATCGGCAGGCCGTCGGTCCATCCCTGCTCGTACGCGTGCTCGTAGGCGCGGAGCAGAAGCTCCTCAACTGATTCGGCCTGCAGTTCTACTTGCGTTTGTGCCATCGATCGGCGTTCGTCGGCGTTTCCATCCCGGTTCACACGGGAACCGCTGAGCGCACCACGCCTTCCGGGTGAATCTCACCCCGCGCCACCTGCTTCAGCCTGGACTCGATCTCCGCGGGCGGCAGCGTCAGCCCCTCGATGACCGTGCCGATCATCGCCTCGGCGCGCACGCGCAGCGCTTCGGGCTCGAGCTGCCGGATGGGATTCTCGGTCTCGGCAATGATCACGTAGGGCCAGCCCTGGGTCGAGGACATGCGGCGCGCGAACTTGGCAAAGGTGTCGGTGACGACCATCACCGTGGGAATCCCGCGCTCTTCCAGGGCCGGCGTGACGTGGCTACACCACGTCGTGCACGACCCTCAGTCGCCGGTGGCGGTGATGACGACGTCCACGCGGCGCGCGAGGCTGTCCAACTGATCGCGCATTGTGTCGAGCAGCTTGCCGGTACGGATGGGCAGCTCGCGCACGGGCTGCTCCATCACCAGCTCCTTCACCGCGCAGCGCTCCTCGAGCAGCGTCCCGATCGCGCGCAGTATCTCGACGGCAGACGGCCGCCAGTTGGGCAGCAGGCCCACCACCTTGCCCTCGAGACTGGCCGGTCTTGGCGCCAGCATGCTGTGGGGCCCGCTCTCGTCGAGGTATACCGGAAGCGGCGAGACCATGGTGAGTTTGAGAGAAGCCATTACTCGCTCCTTGCGCGTCGAATCGTGTCGTGGGATGTTAAGTCGCCGCTTCGCGCGCGGTCAAGGTTCGGGATGCAGCGCCACGTGTCCGCATCGTGCCTGAGAGGAAGAGAGGCGTTTTGCCCATGCTAGAATCGCCGCCACCGCCGTGTCCGATCACTTATCACCCATCACCCATCACGCATCGCCGAAGCCGTGGATTCGATGATCGAACAGCTCGCGGAATACGCGTCCGCGCTCCGTTACGAGGAGTTGCCCGAGGGCGCCGTTCATGAGTGCAAGCGCCGCCTGATCGACACGCTCGGCTGCGCGACGGGCGCGTTCAATGCGCGCCCGGTTGTCATCGCCCGTGCCATCGCGCAGCGCGCGGTGAGCGATCCCCCTGCGCGCATTCTCGGCTCGCAGCAGGCGTCAACGCCCGAGCTGGCCGCGTTCGCGAACGGCGTCATGATGCGCTACCTCGACTTCAACGATGCGACTTTCGGGAAATCGGCGGGCCACCCGAGCGACATTTTCGGCGCGGTACTGGCGGCCGCTGACGCGGCCCATGCCGACGGCTGCACAGTCATCACCGCGGCGACGCTCGCCTATGAAGTCTTCTGCAACCTTGCCGAGAATGTCATGCGCGATCAGGGCTGGGACCACACTGTCTTCGGCGTGATCGCCAGCGCCGTCGGTGCCGCTAAAGTGCTTGGCCTCTCGCGGGAGCAGATGGGCAACGCTGTCTCGCTTGCGGTCGTTCCGAATCTGGCGCTCGAGCAGACGCGCACGGGCGAGCTCGCAATGTGGAAGGGTTGCGCGGCAGCCAACGCGTCGCGCAACGGGCTCTTTGCCGCACAGCTCGCGCGGGAGGGCCTGACGGGGCCGGAGCAGGCGATCGAGGGCAAGTACGGGTTATGGCGGATGCTCGGCAAGTTCCAGTGGCAGCCGTTTGGGGGCAGGGGCGGGCCGTACCGGGTGACACAGACGCACATCAAGTACTTCCCGGCGGTCATTCACGCGCAAACACCGATCACGGTGGCGCTTGAGCTGCACGGCACGATGCC
>Ga0256867_10000880_pt1 | contig 12257 bp, 12 predicted proteins | sample RVTome_15_FD_185939 | JGI IMG/M metagenome (GOLD analysis project Ga0256867, IMG submission 185939) | Soil microbial communities from uranium-contaminated site in the Upper Colorado River Basin, Wyoming, United States - RVT150D86 (HiSeq) ... | reverse complement strand
CAAGCCCCGCGAGGGGGAGCCGTACACTCGCCCCGGATGTCACTACGGGGCTTCGAACGCCGGCTCGAGGGCATGGTGGAGGGCGTTTTCTCGCGCGCCTTCCGCAGCGGGCTGCGCCCCGTGGAGCTCGGCCGCCGGCTCACCCGCACCATGGACGACGAGCGCTCGGTGGACGTACACGGCCGCACCATCGCCCCCAACGAGCTCGTCGTCCGCTGGAGCGACGAGGACCACGAGCGCTTCGCCGACGTCGACGAGGCGTTGGCCCGCGAGCTGGCCGAAGCGGCCCGCGACCACGCCCGCGACAAGGGCTACGCCTTCATGGGGCCGATCACGGTGACCCTGTCCGTCGACGACGGCATGCGCCCGGGCCGCTTCGCCATCGACGGCCACTTCCGGGCCGGTCCCGGTGGCACCGGGGCAGGCTCACTGGTCCTGGCCGACGGCCAGCGGGTGGCGCTGGGCGAGCGCACCGTCCGCATCGGCCGGCTGAGCGAATGCGACATCGTCATCGAGGACCCCAACGCCAGCCGCCACCACGCCGAGGTGCAGGCCGACGGCGACGGCTACCTGCTCAGCGATCTGGGCAGCACCAACGGCACCAGGGTGAACGGCGTGGCCGTGACCCGCCACCGGCTCCAGGACGGCGACACGGTGACCATCGGCAACCACCACCTGCGCTTCGAGGCGTCGTGAGGACAGGTTGACGTGTCCGAGTCGCTGATCCAGCTGCTCACGCTGTGCCTGCTGGCCCTCGTCTACCTCTTCTTCTTCCGCGTGCTGCGCGCCGTGTGGGTGGAGGTGCAGCCGCCCCGTAGCGGGCGGCGCCGCTCACGCCGCCGCAGCCAGTCCGCCGGCCAGCGCCGACCGCCACCCGGCCGGCTGTCGATCGTGCTGCCCGAGACGCAGCGGGGCCGCGCCTACGCGCTGGCCGACGAGGTCACGGTGGGACGCGCCGCCGGCTGCGCCATCTGCGTCGACGACACGTATGCATCGCAGTTGCACGCCCGCATCTTCCGCCGGGAGGACCAGCTGCTGGTCGAGGACCTGGGCTCGACCAACGGCACGTACCTGAACCGCCAACGTGTGGCTGGCCCCACGCCCGTTCGCTCGGGGGATCATCTGCAGGTGGGCTCGACGGTGTTCGAGGTGCGGCCGTGAACATCGGTCCTTCCCCAGAGCTCCACCTGGCCTGGGGCGGCGCCACCCACATCGGCAGGGTCCGGTCCATCAACCAGGACGCCCTGCACGCCGAGGCCGGCCTGTTCACCGTGGCCGACGGTATGGGCGGTGCCCAGGGCGGTGAGGTGGCGGCCCAGATGGCCGTGGCCGAGCTGGCCCGCTCGCGCCGCCGCACCCTGGACGAGCTCATGGCCGCCATCCGCAAGGCCAACCGCCAGATCTTCCACGAGGCCGAGCGGCAACCCAACCTGGCCGGGATGGGCACCACGGTCGTGTCCCTGGCCGTCGTGGATGGCGAGACAGCACCCTCCGTCGCCCTGGCCAACGTGGGTGACTCGCGGGCGTACCGGTGGCGGGACGGTGCGCTCGAGCAGCTCACCCTCGACCACAACTACGTGGCCGAGATGGTGCGCCGGGGAGAGATCTCCGAGACCGACGCCATGGTGCACCCGTATCGCAACATGCTGACCCGGGCCGTGGGCGTCGAGCCCGAGGTGATGGTGGACGGGCGCCTCGAGTCCATGGCCCCCGGCGACCGGTTCGTGCTCTGCTCGGACGGCCTGTCCAACGAGCTGAGCGGCGACACCATCGGGGCCGTCCTGCGAAGGCTCGCCAACCCGACCGAGGCGGCACGCGAGCTCGTACGCCTGGCCAACGAGGCCGGCGGGCGGGACAACGTGACCGCCATCGTGATCGACGTCCACGACCGGTCGACGGACGAGGCCCCTGGCGTGCCGCCGGGGGTGGGCGAGACCGCCGGTGCCGCTACCGCGGCGACCGCCGCCGCCGCTGGCCCCACCGGGACCACCGATGCCGGGACCGGTGCCGTGGGCCTCGCCAGCGGGGCAGGCATCGACGCCGGCAGGCAGGCCGACCCGTACCCGGGCAGAACCCCCGGCACCGACATCGACCAGCGGGCCGGCATCGGCTCGTGGGCGCCGGCCGGCTCGATCACCCGCACTGCCCTGTTCAGCCTGGCCGTGGTCGGTGTGCTGGCCATCGCCGCCGGGTTGGTGGGCTGGTACGCGCGGGGCGCCTACTACGTGGCCTTCTCCGGAGACGAGGTGACCATCTTCCAGGGCCGGCCAGACAGCGTCCTGTGGTTCTCCCCCACGCTCGAGGAGGGAACCAGCATCCACCGTGACGAGCTCACACCGGCTTCGCTCGACGCGGTCGACAACATCTACGAGACGGCCAGCCTGGACGGTGCCCGCGACTTCGTGAGCCGTCTGGCCCTGCGGGACGGCGCCACCGCCACCTCGCCGGGCCAGGGGGAAGGGTCCTCCCCCGGCACCAGCACACCGGCGAGCACCCCGGGGGCCGGCTCACCGGTCACCAGTGCGCCTGGCGGCGGGACCGCCCCAGGGGCCGGCGCAGCGGTCACGACCACGTCGGCACCGTGACGCGCCGCCGCACGACCGAGCTCGGGCTGTTCCTGCTCGTGGTGCTCATCATCACCGGCGCCTACGTGCTGGTGGGGCTGGGCCAGGAGGCGTCGCTGCCAGCCGGGATCGGTCCGCTCCTGCTGCTCATCATGGGCCTGCTCCTCGTGGCCCACGTCGCCATCCGCCGGTTGGCTCCCCAGGCCGACGGCACGCTGCTCCCCGTCGCTGCCCTGCTCAACGGCATCGGCTACGTCTTCATCGCCCGCCTCGACGATCAGCTCGCCGCCAACCAGGCCGTGTGGACCTTGCTGGGCATCGGTGTCTTCGCGGCGACGCTGGCCATCGTCCGCGACGCAGCCGACCTGTCCCGCTACATGTGGACCTTCGCGTTGGCCGGCCTCGGCCTGCTCCTCCTACCGCTGCTACCGGTGATCGGCCTGACCATCAACACGGCCCGGCTGTGGATCCAGGTCGGTCCCGTGAACTTCCAACCCGGTGAGCTGGCGAAGATCGCGCTGACGATCTTCCTGGCCGCGTACCTCGTCGAGAACCGCGAGGTGCTGGCCATGGGCAACCACCGCCTGGGACCGATCCAGATCCCCGACCTGCGCCACCTCGCCCCGGTGGTGGTGGCGTGGGCCGGATCGCTCGTGGTGATGATCGCCGAGCGTGACCTGGGTAGCTCCCTCCTGCTGTTCGCCACGTTCATCGTGATGCTGTGGGTGGCCACCAGCCGGGTGGCCTACGTCGTGGTGGGCGCGGCGCTGTTCGCCGTCGGCGCCTTCGTGAGCTGGTCGCTGTTCGACCACGTCCAGCTCAGGGTCGACATATGGCTGGACCCGTGGCAGGACCCCTTCGGTGACGGCTTCCAGCTCGTGCAGTCGACCTTCGGCATGGCCGGCGGGGGTCTGTTCGGCACCGGTCCAGGTCAGGGCCGGCCCGACCTCATCCCGCTACCGGAGACCGACTTCATCTTCGCGGCGATCACCGAGGAGCTCGGCCTGCTCGGCGGCACCGCTCTGCTGGCCGCGTACCTGCTGATCGTCGGCACCGGCCTACGCACCGCCGTCCGCTCCACCGATCCCTTCAGCACCCTGCTGGCCACGGGCCTGACCTTCGTCGTCGGCTTCCAAGCCTTCGTCATCATCGGCGGTGTGCTGCGACTGGTTCCTCTCACCGGCATCACACTGCCCTTCGTCTCCTATGGCGGCTCCTCGCTTGTGGCCAACTACATCCTGCTGGCCATCCTCGTGCGGATCTCCGACCAGGTGAACCGGCGCGCCGACGCCGCGGCTGCCGCCCCGGCAGGGCCCGGCAGCTCCGAAGGCGCGCCCCGGCCGCGGGTCCCGGTGCCGTGAACCGCCAGGTCCGCCGGCTGGCGGTGTTCGTGATGATCCTCTACGGGCTGCTGTTCGTGCAGCTCAACCGGGTCACGGTCGTCAGCGCCGACGACCTGAACGCCAACCCCCTCAACACACGTGCGCTGCAACGGGACTTCAGCCGACCGCGCGGCGTCATCCAGACAGCCGACGGCGTGCTCGTCGCCCGCACGGTCGACGTCCCCGACGATCTCGAGCGCCTGCGGGAGTACCCAGAGGGCGACCTCTACGCCCACACGGCGGGCTTCATCTCCCTGGAGTTCGGCGCCGCCGGGATCGAACGCGAGTACAACGACCAGCTCTCCGGAGCCGACCGCGAGGTCTCGCTGCGGTCGTTCTCGGACCTCTTCCTGGATCAGAGGCGCACGGCCGACGTCACCCTGAGCCTGCAGCACACGGTGCAGGCCACCGCCCGCGATCTGCTGGGCGATCGCAAGGGGTCGGTGGTGGTGCTCGACCCACGAAGCGGTGCCGTGCTGGCCATGTGGAGCTTCCCGAGCTTCGACCCCAACGGCTTGTCGAGCCATGACCTGACCGCCGCTGGCGAGCTGCGGCGGGCACTGCTCGACGACACCCAGCGCCCGCTCCTGGCCAAGTCCTACCGCGAGCGCTTCAGCCCCGGCTCGACCTTCAAGGCGGTGACCGGCACGGCCGGGCTGCAGTCGGGCACCGTGACCCGTGAGGAGCCGGTCTACCCGGTGCTCACCGAGTACGTCCCGCCCCAGACCGACCGGCCCATCAGCAACTTCGGCGGCTCGAGCTGCGGCGGCAACCTGGACGTGGTCATGGCCCGCTCGTGCAACACGTCGTTCGCCCAGATGGCCGTGGACCTGGGAGGCGAGCAGATGGCCGACACCGCCGGTCGCTTCGGCTTCAACCAGGTCCCCCCCTTCGACCTCCCCGACGGAGCGGCATCGCTGTTCCCGCCGGCCGATTTCTTCGAGGACAACCAGCCGCTGCTGGCCCAGTCCGGCATCGGCCAGTTCGACGTGGCCGCCACCCCCCTCGAGATGGCGCTGATCGCCGCTGGCGTGGCCAACGACGGCGTCATGATGGCCCCCTACCTCGTGGAGGAGGTCCGCGACATCGACGGGCGGGTCGTGGACTCAGCCAGCCCGGGGGCGTGGCGCAGTGCCATGTCGCTGGCCGATGCACAGATCATGCAGGCCGTGCTGGAGGGGGTGGTCACCTCGGGCACCGGCACCGTCATGCAGATCCCCGGAGTGCAGGTCGCGGCCAAGACCGGCACGGCCGAGCTCAGCGCGGACCACGCAGGGACACACGCATGGATGATCGCCTTCGCCCCAGTCGAAGCCCCGCGGGTGGCGCTGGCGGTGATCGTCGAAGGGGACGAGACGACGGGACAGCAGTCCGGTGGCAGCGTGGCCGGGCCCATCGCCCGAGGTGTCATGGAGGTCGCATTGGCCGCCAACCCATGAGGACCTCGATGTCGGGACGGCGCCGGTGGCCGTCGTCGGCGCATGGCCCCGAACCAGGCCGCGGCCCAATTCGCCCAAGCGGCACCGGTACTCTCTCCCCGCGGGGCCCCACGGGCTCTCACCACCCCCATGGCTGAAACCCAACGCCCAGTCCTCGGCGGACGCTACGAGCTCTACCGCCGCATCGCCCGCGGCGGGATGGCCGAGGTGTTCCTGGCCCGCGACCAGCTCCTCGACCGTCCGGTGGCGGTGAAGGTGCTGTTCCCCGAGTTCGCCACCGACCCGTCCTTCGTGGAGCGTTTCCGCCGGGAGGCGCAGGCCGCAGCCAACCTGAACCAGCCCAACGTCGTCAGCGTCTACGACTGGGGCCAGGAGCGGGGCACGTACTACATCGTGATGGAGTACGTGGAAGGCCGAAGCCTGGCCGAGATCATCCGCTCTGAGGGCCCGCTGCACCCCGACCGGGCCGCGGACGTGGCCATCGACATCGCCGCCGCCCTCGCCTTCGCCCACCGCAACGGTGTGGTGCACCGCGACATCAAGCCCGGCAACGTGCTCATCACCTCCAGCGGCCAGGTAAAGGTCACCGACTTCGGCATCGCCCGGGCCATCACCGGTTCACCCGCCGACAACCTCACCCAGGCCGGCTCGGTCATGGGGACCGCCACCTACCTGTCGCCCGAGCAGGCGCAGGGACGCCCGGCCGACCCGCGCAGCGACGTCTACTCCCTCGCCGTGGTGCTCTACGAGATGCTCACCGCAGGGCCACCCTTCACAGGCGACACGCCCGTGGCCATCGCCTACAAGCACGTCCAGGAGCAGCCCCTGCCCCCGTCGCGGTTCAACGGCGACGTCCCCGCCGCTCTCGACGCCGTGACCCTGCGCGGCCTGGCCAAGGACCCCGATCAGCGCTACCCGAGCGCGGACGAGATGCGGGCCGACCTGCGTCGCTTCCGCACGGGCGAGTCGGTCGCGGCCATGGGCGGGACCGCAGCCGGCGGAGCCGGCCCTGGCCTGGCCGCCGCGGCCGGCGCGGCCGCACTGGGGGCAGCAGCAGCGGGAGCAGGCGGCCTCGAAGGGTCGGCAGCAGCGCCGCCGGTCGGTCCCGGGGAGGAGGCGACCATCGCCGTTCCGGTGGCGGGGTCCGGTGTGGCCGGAACCGGCGGGGCACGGCCATCGCAGGCCGGCCACGGAACCCAGGTCATCTCCACCCCACCCATGGCACCACCGCCACCGGCGTACTCCTACGACGAACCACCGCCGCGGACGGGATGGTGGGTGGCGGCGCTGGCCGCGCTGCTCATCATCCTCGTCGTGCTGCTGTTCCTCTTCTGGCGGGCGCTCAACGAGGACGGCGACGACGCGCCCCCCGCGACGGACGAGGTCGAGATGCCCGACGTGACCCAGGTCCGGGTCGAGCAGGCCGAGGCGACCCTGCGCAACCTGGGTTTCGAGTCCGTCGAGCTGGAGTTCGAGGAGAACAACGAGGTCGAGGCCAACATCGTCTTCGCCCAGGACCCGGCAGCCGGGGAGATGGTCCCCCTCGAGGACCCGGTCGTGCTGACCGTCAGCCAGGGTGAGGGGCTCCTGGCTGTACCCAACGTGGTTGGCCTCACCCTCGACCAGGCCAGCGAGAGGCTCACCGCCGCCGGTTTCACCGCCGGCCAGGTCACCGAGGTGCCCAGCGAAGACGTCGAGGCGGGACGGGTCGTGAGCCAGAGCCCGCTGGCGGCCGAGGAGCGGCCCCGGGACTCGACCGTGAACCTGGAGGTCTCCAGCGGCGTCGAGCAGGTCCAGATCCCCAACCTCGAGAACCAGACCGAGGCCGACGCCCGGGTGGCGCTGGCCCAGCTCGAGCTGCAGTCGGCTGTCGAGCAGGAGGCCAGCTCGGCCATCGAGGTCGGCCGTGTCATCCGCACCGTGCCTGCGGCGGGCGAGATGGCCACGAAGGGCTCCACGGTGACCGTCGTGGTTTCGAGCGGTCCCGAGCAGATCCCGGTCCCCTCCTTGGAAGAGCTGGGCACCACCGATCCGGCCCAGGTCGAACAGCAGCTTCAGGCCCTCGGCTTCACCACCAGGCAGTTCACCGTCGACATCCCGGCCGGCGACCCCCGCAATGGCCAGGTCGTGGGCCTTGTCCCCGAACCGGGCACGCTGTGGGCCGTCGGCGAGGAGGTGCTGGTCCAGGTCGGCCAGGCAGCGCCTCCGGAGACGACCGTCACGGCCCCACCGACGACGCAGGAACCGACGAGTACCACTGGCGGCTGACCCCAGGTCCCCTCGCCTGGCGAAGCTGGCATCCAGACGACCGCTCGCGGTCACCCCTTGAAGACACCGTCACCTCGATGCCAGGTTAGGGGTGGTGGGCGGGTCAATGGGCTCCCGGGACCATCCAGCCGTCGGCGGCGATGTCCTCGATGATCCTGGCCACGCCGTCCTCGTCGTTGGTCTCGGCCACCACGTCGGCCAGCGATCGGGTCACGGCATCGGCGTTGCCCATGGCCACCCCGCAGCCGGCCCAGACGATCATCTCGTGGTCGTTGCGCTCGTCGCCGAAGACGACGACGTCGGCGGCGGTGCCGCCCAGCTCGGTCACCAACCAGGCCAATGAGGTGGCCTTGCTGACACCGGGCGCCCCCAGCTCGGCGAAGGGCAGCCCGGCGTGGCTGGCGGCCAGGTGCGGAGGTAGGCCGAAGGCGAGCAGGTCCAAGAGGTCCTCGACGTCGAGTGCGTGCGTGTAGACCGAGAGCTTGCGTACCGGCTGGCGGAGCATGGTCCGGTCGACCCGTTCCACCTCGACGGAGACGTCGGGTGGCGGGGGCAGAGGGATCATGTCGAGGAACCCTGGCTCGTAGAGCAGGGTGTGGTCGGCGAACTCGACCGACGTGCCGGCGTCGGGCACGAGCTCCCTGGCCGCCTCGATGCCTGTGTAGGCGTGCCCGGGGCTGAGGAGGTGGTCACGCAGGATGAGATGGTCGTGGACGCGCACGGTCTGGGTGCCGTTCATGTAAACCCCGAACTCGACGCCGCAGTCGCGGGCCACGTCCTCGGCGATGTAGCGGGGCCTTCCCGTGGCCACGGCGGTGGCCACCCCGGCCTCGCGGGCGATGCGCAGCGCGGTGAGGGTGCGGGACGACAGCGTCCGGTCCGAGCGGAGCAGCGTCCCGTCCAGGTCGCAAGCGATCAACCTCACCTTCGGCACGGAGCCAGAGGCTACGGAGCCGGCGAGCCGGCCCACCGCCACCAGGCGGTGGTCGACGGGCACCTAGTCTCGGGACATGGCCAGGCCGAGGAAGGCATCCGGTGGAAGGGTCACACCCAAGGGCACCCATCGCGAGGGCGACGCCCCAGCGCCGATCTACGGCCGCCACGCCGCACGGCCCAGCCCGCGCTGGTTCGGCGTCAGCATCGCCGTCGTGGGCGGCATCGGGCTAGCCATCATCCTGCTCAACTACCTGGCGGCGCTGCTGCCCGGCTCGCCGAGCAACTGGTGGTTGCTGACGGGTCTCGCCGTCATCCTGATCGCGGTCGTGGCTGCCACCCAGTACCACTGACCAGCGAGGAGAAGGACCCGGTCGTGACCGACATCGGGAGCGGGTACCTGCGCATGTTGGGGCAGCCCGAGCAGTCGGCCGCGACGCTGGATTCGGCGGCCGTCGCAGTCTCAGAGTGAGCGCGTAAACACCCGGCGCGGTGGGAGGCGAGTCCGCAGGTGGAATCACACAGATGTTCTTCGCCCACACGCTATCCACAGGCTGTGGACAACCGTTGAACCGTAAGACAGCGTTCATCAATCCGTTCACGCTCCCCAGGATCGGGGTCCCGCTCACCGCTCCGGTGCAGCCACCAGCTCCATCGGTTCCATGCAGCACCGCGGCGGCTCGGGCTCCTCGGTGGGAGCCCTGGTCATGCGCACCTCCGACCCGCAAAGGCTGCAGCGGTACTCGAGCCGCACCCGGCGCAGCTCCCCTGGAGGTGGTGGCTCGGGCACGGGGCGCGAGAAGCTGGCCAGGATCCTGACGCCGACGATGTAGACGACCAACGCCAGCGGCACCAGCAGCAGCACGAGCACCAGGGTGCGTTCCATGGAGGAAGCCGGGTCGGGACGCCTCAGCCGAGGCGCTCGATGATGGTGCCGTTGGCCATCCCGCCACCCTCGCACATGGTCTGCAGGCCCCATCGACCGCCGCTGCGCTCGAGCTCGTTGAGCAACGTGGCCATGAGCTTGGTGCCCGAGCAGCCCAACGGGTGACCCAGGGCGATGGCGCCGCCGTTCACGTTCACCCTGTCCATGTCGGGGTGGTGCTCCTTCTCCCAGGCCAGCACCACCGAGGCGAAGGCCTCGTTGATCTCGACGAGGTCGATGTCGTCGAGGGTGAGCCCGCCGTTGGCCAGCACCTTCTCGGTGGCGGGGATGGGCGCGGTCAGCATCAGCCGGGGATCGGCGGCAGCAAGGGCGAAGGCGTGGATGCGGGCCCGGGGGGTGAGGCCCAGCTCTGCCGCCCTCCGCTCGCTGGTGATCAGGCAGGCCGAGGCTCCGTCGGTGATCTGTGAGCTGTTGCCGGCTGTGACCTTGCCGTTCTCCATGAACGACGGCTTGAGGTTGGCCAGGGTCTCTGGCGTGGTTCCAGGTCGGATGCCCTCGTCACGGGTGACGGGCTGCCCTTCGGCCCCGACGACGGGGATGATCTCGCGCTCGAAGCGGCCCTGTTCGGTGGCCTGCAGGGCCAGGGCCTGGCTGCGGGCACCGAAGGCGTCGAGGTCTTCGCGGCTGAGCCCCCACTTCTCGGCGATGAGCTCGGCCGAGATGCCCTGGGGTACCAGCCCGCCGGCCGGCTCGTAGCGGGCCCCGACACGAGGCCCGAACGGCATGCCGTACTTGCCGTCGACGATGGAGGCGCCCATCGGGACCCGGGTCATCACCTCCACGCCGGAGGCGACGACGACGTCGTACACCCCAGCCATGACGCCCTGAGCCGCGAAGTGCAGGGCCTGCTGGGAGGAACCGCACTGGCGGTCGACGGTGGTACCGGGCACGGAGTCCGGCCAGCCGGCGGCCAGCACGGCGTTGCGGGCCACGTTGACGGCCTGCTCGCCGACCTGCATGACGCAGCCGGTGATGACATCGTCGATGACTGCGGGATCGATGTCGTTGCGTTCCTGGATGGCACCAAGCACCTCGGCGGCCAGGTCGACGGGGTGCCACTCCCGCAGGACACCGTTGCGCTTGCCACCCGCGGTGCGAACGGCGTCGACGATGACGGCGGTCTGGAGCTCGGCCATGACTTCCTTTCGTGGCCCGGGATGCTGCTCCCGGGCGGGTCCGTGGTCCGTACGAGGTATCGCGACGGCTTCGTCTCGTCACGCTACCGGGAGGTCTCTCCCAGGGGGCCCCGTGACAGACGCCGTCGCGCCGAGCTTGCGGCGACGGCGAGTGGAGCTGGGACCGCTGGTGCATCCGCCGCCGCTACGGTCACGGTCGTGACCACGTCGGGCACCGAGCCGGGCGACTTCGTCGACCTGGACATGGATGCGATGACCGTCGACCGGCGGATCCGCCTGCTCGGGTTGATCAGGGAAAGGGTGGGGGCGCTCGAGGCCCAGTTCGGCCGGCCCCTGACGGTGGTGTCGGCGGGAGAGGAGGTCGAGCTCCACGACGACGCTGGGCTCCGGTTCACCGCGTCCCTGTCCTCCGACGGTCGACTGGTGCTAACCGACGAGCGGCTCGGAGACCGGCTGTGAGGATGGGCGGTACCTCCGGAGGCCAGACGTGAGCCACCGTGTCTACGTCGACCGCATGCCTCCCGCAGAGCTGCTCGACGTCTTCGATGGTCACGTCGTAGCCGGTCCCGATCTGGCCGAGCTGATCGAGGCAGACGCCGCCGTGGTGGGCATGCGCCACCGCTGGGACGACGGGTTGTTTGGTGCCCATCCACGCCTGCGGGTCGTGGCTCGCATCGGCATCGGTATCGACAACGTCGACCTGGCGGCCGCCTCCCGGCACGGCGTGATGGTGACCAATACTCCCGAGGGGCCCACAGTCTCGACCGCCGAGCACACCATCACCCTGATGATGGCCGCGGCCAAGCGGCTACCGGCTATGCAGCGCCAGGCGCGGGGCGAGCCGGCCGCAGGTGCTGGCGGCCGGTCCGGCGGGACTCGCCTCCCGGCCCTGGAGCTCGACGGGCTGACGTTGGGCCTTGTCGGCTGCGGGCGGATCGGACGGCGGGTGGGGAGCATCGCCACGGCCGTGGGGATGGAGGTGCTGGCGTGCGATCCCTACTGCGACACGGTCGATCACGAGCTGGTGCCCCTGCCGGAGTTGCTGACCCGCTCCCACGTCGTGTCCCTGCACGCCCCTCTGACCACTGAGACCACCCGGCTGTTCGACGCCACAACGTTCTCGGCGATGCGCCCCGGAGCCGTGTTCGTCAACTGTGCCCGGGGAGGCCTCGTGGACCACGAAGCGCTGCTGGCTGCGCTCGATGCCGGCCAGGTCAGCGCCGCGGGCCTGGACGTGACCGACCCCGAGCCGCTGCCGGCCGATCACCCGCTGCTGCACCGTGACGACGTCATCGTCACCCCCCACGTCGCGTCGGGCACCGGCGCCGGGCTGGAGCGGATGTTCGTCATGGCCGTCGAGCAGGCATCCATGGCGCTGCGCGGCGAGCGGCCGACGCACCTGTGCAACCCCGACGTGTGGGGTGCAACCCGGTGACGGCGCCGTCGTGGCCCCAGTGACCTCACCGGGGTGAGGCTCTGGCGCCGGTGGCGGCCTCTCACCGCCGGTGCTGTCGTCGCCTCGGCGCTGATCGGGTCGATCGCCTCGTGCGGTGACGATCTGCCTGACGGCGAGCAGACCTCGGACCCGG
>Ga0256867_10000879_pt1 | contig 12259 bp, 9 predicted proteins | sample RVTome_15_FD_185939 | JGI IMG/M metagenome (GOLD analysis project Ga0256867, IMG submission 185939) | Soil microbial communities from uranium-contaminated site in the Upper Colorado River Basin, Wyoming, United States - RVT150D86 (HiSeq) ... | reverse complement strand
CTGTGGCCCAAACGCGTGTGTATATTGACATCGATCAAGCTGGGGGATATCTCCTACCGGTTGCCTTACCCCAATTTCTGGGTGAGGCTGAAGAGCCGGAATTGTCCCTGCAGCTACGCGAGGTGCTGCAGCAAGATCTGGAAACGTCGGGTCTCTTCCGCATCATTGACCCGGCGACCTATATCGATCCAGTGCCTCAGGGGCTGGATGAGCTGCGCTATGATAATTGGACGGCAGTGGGGGCGCTGGGGGTGATTGTCGGCCGAGTGCGTCAGGAGCCAGAGGCGTCCAAGATCCTGGTCGAGTTGGTATTGCACGATGTGGTGCAGCAACAGCATCGTCTTGTGGGCAAGGAATACCGAGCTTCCAGGTCGCGCTACCGGGAAATTGCGCATCGCTTCAGTGACCTGGTGTTTCAAGCCTTCACAGGCGAGACAGGACCATTCGATACGCAAGTTATCTGTGTCACACCGCGGCCCCGTGGGGAGCAAGGGCCGGATGGCAAACCGGGCAAAGACATCGTGCTGATGGACTATGATGGACACGGCGTCTTGCCTCTGATTACCGATGGCGCGTTAAATCTGTCGCCAACCGTATCGCTGGATGGCACGCGTTTGGCGTATACCTCCTACCGCGATGGTTTTCCCAACATCTATTGGCGCCATATCGTGAGCGGTCAGGAGCAGCGGGTCACGTCCGGCGCTGGCCTTGCACTACCCGGCTCGTGGTCGCGTGATGGCCGCTATCTTGTGCTCAGTCAAACACTGGACGGCAATAATGATCTATTTCTGTATGATACCCGGCGTGAGGTCATGCGCCGCCTGACCACCTACTGGGGCATTGATGTGTCGCCGAGCTTTGCCCCGGATGGCAAGCGCCTGGTGTTTACCTCGGATCGCGGTGGAACGCCCCAGTTGTATGTCACCGATATCGAGGGCAGCGAACCGGTGCGGCTGACGTATGAAGGTCAGTACAATACCTCCCCAGTTTGGTCGCCGCGCGACGATACGATTGCATTTGTTGGGCGCTCGACTACAGAGGCATTGGATATTTACACGATTCGTGCCAATGGTCGTGGACTGCAACGCCTAACAGATGGAAATGGGCAGCATGAAGCGCCTGCGTGGGCTCCTGACGGTCGATTTCTCATGTATATCAGTCAGCATGGCGATGTCTGGCAGCGCCACTTGATGCGCCGTGACGGCCAGGGGAAACGGTCTTTTCCTGCTCATGGTCCGATGTGTCTGGCTCCCCAGTGGATCGCTCGCCTACGCACTAATTGAGTCCCATGAAGAAGGAGGCTCTATGACATCACGTTTGCAACTCTTGCACTTCCATGCCGCTCTGGTTGTGCTGCTCGCTCTACTGTTAGCGGCCGGTTGTTCCAGACGGCTACCGGCGGTGCCTGGTCCGAGCGCCGATGCCGATTCCGCCTCGAAGACCCAGCCGGGAGCAACCGGGTCGGGAGTCGATGCGCCACCCGGTGGCGCCACTCTCCCCGGCAGTATTGAGGAACGCGAGCGCCGCATTTACGAAGAGAGTCAGCGCCGGGAATTGACACAACAACCATCGGCTCAGGCCGCGTCCGGGCTGACCCAGGAGCAGTTTCTGAGCGAAAATGTCCATTTTGATTATAATAGCTTTACTTTGTCGGGAGAAGCCAGACAGATTTTGGAACAGAAAATGCGATGGTTGGTGGAGCATCCGAATGTCGCGGTACAGATCGAAGGCCATTGTGACGAACGCGGTACCGTGGCGTATAATCTGGCACTTGGCGAACGGCGCGCCAATGCGGTCAAACAATACTTGGTCGCGTTGGGTATCGAGCCTAACCGGTTGACAACTATTAGTTACGGGGAGGAATTGGCTTTGGATCCGGGTCACGATGAAGAGGCGTGGAGGCGCAACCGGCGCGCCCATTTTGCGGTCCTCAATCCATAGGCCTTAATGCATAAGGATGGTGCATTATCATGAAACGCTTGTTGCTTCTCATCAGTCTACTCTGCTCCGGTTTTGTTGTGGGATGTGTAACGCAGGGTGAACTCCAGGCGCTTCGGGCCGATGTGGCTGCTCTTGAGCGGAACCGTGTACAACAGAAACAAGAAGTCAGTAGCCGTCTCAGTGCGCTCGACACGCGTCTTGAGCAGCCCGATGCCGATATGCGGCGGGAGTTGGCCCAGAATCTCGCAGCGACGGAGGAGCTGCGCGTCGAGGTGCAGGGGCTGCGGGGGAATATGCAAGAACTCCAACATGGCGTGCAGAACGGCGTTGGACCGTCCGCTGAAATGCGGGACATTTTTGCCACAAAGCTCGCCGAGTTGGAAACGCGTCTGGCCGCATTAGAACAACGCGTTGATCCGCAAGGCAGGGCGGCGCTGCGCTTTCCGACTGAGCCCGCTCCATCCGAGGACCCGTCGCCGGCGCCCGCGCCGAGTCATATAACCGCGATTCCAGCCACACCAACGACGCGGCCACCGGCGACGAGTTCGCCATCGCAACCGGAGCTGCAAGCTGGATCGGACGAAGCTGCTGACCGCCTATATCAACGGGCTCGCCAAGAGTACACAGCGGGGAATCATGAGGTCGCTATCGTGCTCTTTAAACAACTGCTGCGCCAATACCCACAGACGCCGCTAGCTGGGAATGCCCAGTATTGGTTGGGGGAGTCTCTCTATGCCCAACAACAATTCGAAGCCGCGATTGTCGCCTTTGATGAAGTGGTGCAAAAATACGACAAGAACAGTAAAGTGCCAGCTGCCATTCTGAAACAAGGGTTCGCTTTTGATGCGCTGGATGATAAGCGAAATGCCCGTTTCTTTCTCCAACAGGTACAGAAGAAATACCCCGATAGCCCTGAGGCAGAGCAAGCTGGCAAGCGCCTTGAGGAGTTGCAGTAGTCAGCCACCGGTGACGTCGTCTGACGAGATGTGATGGATTGCCCGTGCGCCTTGTGGCGGCACGGGCAATCCGTCTGTCAAGGCGTCAGTTAAATTTGAATCGCGTTTTCTTATTGCCGGAGTCGCGCAGACGTTCGAGCCGCTCCATCTGTTCCTCATCCGGTTCGAGCGTGCCCTTTTCCCAGGCCGCCACCTCCGCCGGGAGAACGCGAAATAGTTGGGCCATTTGAACCTGTGTCATTTCGGTAAATTCGCGAAGGGTTTTGATCTCTTCAGGGGTCAACATACGGTCTTCCTCGTCAGGTGCATGGTAGACTGCAGCACGAAAATCGTTCGTCCAGGGACATCCTGTTGTCAGGCGAAGCCAATTTTATTATAGCATGGGAGCGCGTATGCTTCTGTATGATGTAACTCGGCCTTTGTCTCCGGCATTGCCGGTGTATCCCGGCGATCCCGCGATCGATATTTCTCCCATTGCCCAACGAGCCTGGGGGGATGCGGCGAATGTGAGCCGTGTGGTGCTGAGTTCACATAGCGGCACGCACCTAGACGCGCCCCGTCATTTTTTCGATGCAGGTTTCGCCGTTGATGCGGTGAGTCTACACGTGCTGTTGGGGGCGGTGCGAGTGGTTGAACTGTCTGGCACTGCGCATATCTCGGCAGAGGAGGTGCAGCGGCTCGATCTGGAAGGGGTCACACGGGTGCTGTTTAAAACCCGCAATTCGACATTGTGGCAGCTTCCGGGTTTTCAACCGGATTATCTGGCTTTTACCCGTGATGCTGCCCATCGTTTGGCCGAGCGCCCGATCCAACTCGTTGGTATTGATTACCTCTCGGTTGATGCATTCGAGGCGTCTGATTTTCCGGTACATCGGTTGTTGTTGGGGGCGGGCATCGTGATTCTGGAAGGGCTCGATCTGCAGGCCGTGCCACCGGGGGATTACGATTTGTGCGCGCTACCCCTCCTGCTGGAGGATGGGGACGGGGCACCCGCACGCGTGGTGCTGCGGGCGCTCCCCTAATCTATTGGAGGTTTTAGAGCAGTCCGACGCGGCGTCGCCACCACCACTCTGTGGCTAAGCCTAGGAGCAGGAACAGAAACAGATAAAACGTTTCGCGCAGACGTTGGCGGTGTTCTTCTAGTACTTTGTAATTAGGGGTGCCACCAAAAAATTCGATCAGACTGGAGAGACTGGGGCGAGCGGGGTCATGCAACGTGAAAAACGCGCCACCGGTACTCTCGGCAATATCTTGCAAAAGGGCGTGGTTAGGAGCCGCATCTTGTTGCTCGCCGCCCGGGTGGTAGACGCGCAGCAACAACTGATTGGCTTCGCGGCTTTCCTGACCCATTTTGGCTTGCACATCGAGACTGGCCAAGCCGGCCTCATCGGCCCGAAATCGGTAGCGGAATTCGCCGGGATTTTGCGTGGGCACGGCTTGGAGCGGCTGCGTGAGCCCGGAAGGCGTGCGGAGGGTGACGGTCAAGCTGGCATCGACACCCGGATGATAATCATCCTGCAAAACCTGGATAGTGCCGGTGACCTCACTTCCCAGCGGAAATTCAGTGGCATCGGCCATGATCCGTACTTGTTTGAGTTCGGGATCGCGGATGAGCCACCGCGTGAGCTGGCGAATGAACTGCAAATAGTACTGGTTGGAATCCATCTGCCCGGCCATTTGAAAATTCCATTTCCAGGTGTAATCACTCATCAACGCGAGCGTCCGACCCTTGCCAAAACGTTGCACGGCCAGCAATGGGGCGGGTGCATCATGGCTATTCGATTGCGTGTTAAACCGTCCGCTACTGACCCCCAATACGGTTGCATTGGGTTTTGTGCCGGCAATCACATTGAGCGCATCGAGATCGGTCAGCTCTTGCCAAATGCGGCGGTTTTCTTTGGGATCGGCGGCCAGGCGCGTGATGGGATGCACCATGCCTTCCGAGGTCAATTCCATGCGCTGAGTCACCGGCCGATAATCGTTACGATCCGGGCCCGAGCGCAAGATGACCGGCAGAATATCTTCAATCGGCGTGTCGGCATAGTAGCCTTGAGCAAAGGCCAGGCTGCCGCCGATCATGGCGAAGGCCCCGCCTTCCCGGACATAGTTGCGGACATTTTCCAGGTAGTCCCAGGGGAAGTAAAATCGAAAGCTAAAGTTTTCAAAAATAATGAGATCGAAATTTTGCAACTCTTCCGTGAACAACCGCCGGGTGGGAAAGGGAATCAGACTGAGTTGACTTTCCGGCACGTTGACGACGTCCGTGGGAGTGCGCAAAATGACAAAGGAAATCAGGTCGACACTGGGGTCTTGTTTTAACGCTTGCCGGAGAAACCGGTAGTTCCAAGTCGGACTCCCGCACACTAATAGCACCCGGATCTTGTCGCGCGCTACAGAGAGGGGAAAGGTTTTATCATTATTCTCCGTGAGCGCTTCTCCGAGCCGTGGAGCGACGCTCACCGTATACGTAAATTCCCCAATGTCTTCGGGTAAAATCTCAAACGCGACTTGATGTATCCCGTCGGGGCTGGTGACCTGTACGGTTTGGGTGGCTACGGCACGTCCCTCCCGCTTGAGCACCACCGGGATTTTTTCGCCCTGATAGCCCCATACCTGCAGGGTGGTTTGAATGGTAACCGGATAGTGCAAGAAAGTCAGACTGGGCGCTTGCACCGAAGCGACGCGAATATCGCGGTAGGTGTCGGGATTGCCGAGTCCTACGGCGACGATCGGAATATCGGCTTGGCGGAGATACGCCATCCCCGTATCAGGCGCATGGTGGGCGCCATCGCTAAGCAAAAGTACACCGACTGGCGGGCTCGATCGGTTTTCTTCCAACAACGCTGTGAGCGAACCGGAAATGTCAGTGGTCTGACCATTGCTTTGAAGCTGACCTAATTTTTGGGGGGAGAGCGGCTGTGCCGTTTCGTCAAATTGGTATAGCTTGACCTGGTAGTTTTGCGCCAGAGTGTCTAATGGAGAAGGCGAGCCGCTGCGCAGATAATCAATCGCCTGGTTGAGGCGATCGGCATATGTCGCGCTGGCACTGTCGGAGAGAGCCATACTCCCGGACGTATCGATCAAGACGGCCAGCTCGGGCAGCAGGCGCAAGACTTTTTGAATCACCAGCGTCGGGTTGAGCAACATGATGAGAATGAGCACGTATATCCCGCCGCGCAGCAGGCAGAGGCCCCATCGCACACCCGAGCCGACGCGTGATTTCAGATCGCGCCACTGCAAGCCAATCAACACGGCAAATGCGACTGCGAGTGCGGCAATCAGCAGGATTGGGAACGTATATTCCCACGTGACGCTGCCACGAAAAAGGCCTGTGCTCGTTTTCCATAAGAAGGGAGACATCGTAGTCCGCCTTACCCAAGTTTTTTCCGGATGAACGGAATGTGAATGAGATCTTGTTTGTAATTCACGGTGAGCGCATAGAGGATACAGTTCACGCCGAGCTTGAATGCCTCCATCCGTTGGGCTTCACCTCCGGGACGGCATTGGGAGACCCAATTTCCCAGATAATCGCGTTCCCAAGCTGCCCCCAGTCCGTTCTGACAATAAAGGAGTGGCGTGCGGTCGCCCACGTGCACGCCTTCGAGATAGGGATTGACGATGCGCACCCCGCCGATCGTACGAATGAGATAAAAAGACCGAAATACGGTGTGATCCGGCGGCAGAATTTTTAAGTTTTCCTTGGGAAACAGCCGGGCGATATCGCGCCGGATACTGGCGTCAAAGTCGCGGCCCTTGTTACCCCGCGCATCGTCGATGAGCAATAACCCGCCAAACAGCAAGTAGCGACGCAAGATGGTGAGGCTGGCGTCACTCAAAGGCGGAAAACCCTGCTCCCCGGTCATGTACAGAAAGGGGTAGGAAAAGAGCGCCGGATCCTGTAGGGTCACCACTTTGCGCTCGTCCTGAGTTTCCACGCTGGTGCGCTGACGCACTTCGCGTACCAGAGAGATGGTTGCACGGGGCCGCGGATCCCACAAGCCACCCTCGTATTTGAGCTGAGCTAAGATGAAGGTGTTGAAGGCCGGAAGAGATGCGGCTGAGGCGAGACGCGTCGCGCCGCGTCCAGCGATAGGCGCAGCCATAGCGCTCTGCATAAGGTGGCGGATGAAAAGGCGCCGTGATAGCATCGAGTCCTCCGACATCAGCACTACGTCCTTTAGAGGCGGTTTGCACAAACGTTTTCGGTCATCAGCAGACCCACTACCGCTAACAATAACATACCGGCCAGCTCTTTTGAGGGTAAAGCGTGTTTTGCCGTGACCTGGCCAAATGTCTCTTCTTCTTCCACGACGATGCGTAACGGTTGCAATCGCGTTTGCAGATCGTCGCTTTGCAGCTTGGTAAAGTTCGATTCTGCCCGCGTAGCATTCACCGTCAGCACGTCGTTTCCTTGCGGGACGGTTAAGTGATAAATGCCGGGAATCGTATACTCGGCGAAAGGGGCCACGGCATCTGCCGCCTCCGCTGCATATCGCACCAGCCGTTTGTGACCGTCGGGCGTGCGAATGCTGATGGTCCTGCCCGCATCTTCCGGCTTGCCGGTGATCGTCACGGGCTCCGGCATCACAGCGGTTGGCCGCTGGGCGGCGGACGACAATTCGGCCAGATGGCTCACCAGGCCGTGGAGCAGTGGCACATAAGCGGTGCGTGTGGGAAAATCCGTCCAATCGCGATCGGCGCTGGAGGCAAAAAACAGCACGTTGCCCTTGCCGATTTGTTTTTCCACCAGAAGCGGCTGGCCATTTGCAAAGCTGAGGAGCGTGTGCACATCTGGTACGGTATTGGCTTCCTCAATGGCGATGTAGCGATAGAAACGCCCATACTGCAGCAGCTCCGGTTCCATGGTCAACAGCCGTAGAGCTTCGTGGTCCGGGTCTGCCGCAGCAATCGTCTGCGGTTGCTCGGCTGGCTGTTGTACCGGCGGGCCCAGAGGTGTGGGCAATAAAAGCGTGTCAGGGCGATACCACATCTCATTGTAGCGTTCCGGGTCGACCCGGTTGCCAGCGAAAAAGAGCAGGCCACCGCCAGACGTGACGAATTGATGCAGCCGCTGACGCACCTGCGGCGATACTGCTTCCACATTGCACAAGATAATCACTTGGTAGTCGCTGAGGCGCTCTTCGGCGAGCCCTTCCCAGGTGACAGGTGTGGGGTAGAACATGGCATTGCGTAAAGCCGTATGGGGTTGTAAAGCTTGTGCGAGGTAAAAAATTTCGCTGTCAAACAACGAGGGTCCCGGATCGCCATCGACGATCAAAATCCGGGATGGGGCCACCGTTCGCAGGGCAAAGTAGAAGCGATCATCTTCGACCAAGGCATCTTCCTCTAGACGAATCTCTCCCCAATGGACGCCAGCGGCAGGGGCGGTGATGCGAAATGGCACCGCCACCTGCTCGTCCGGGTGAAGATCGACGAGCTGTTGGCCGACTTTGCGTTGCCCTATGAGCAGATCAACTCGCAGATTGCGGCGCTTCGTCGCACTGCGATTGCGCACCCAGGCCGTGATTTCGACCGGGACTTGTTCGATAAACGGCTGCTCCGTGATGCGAATCGATTCCACCAGCACATTGTCATCTCGTTGGGGCGGGCCAACGCGGACAAAGTAAAGCTCGACTTGATCCGGCAGAATCTCAAATTGGGACAGATGGAATTCTTCCCAGCCGTTCGTCGTCAGGTCCGAGATGACCACCAGGCGCCGGCGTGACGCCGTACTTTGCCGCAAGAGGGTAAAAGCGCGCTGAAATGCCTGTTGCAAATCCATGCGGTCGTGACGGGGCAAGATGGTGGCCAGGTTGCCTTCCCACACCGCGGCGTCCTGGCTGAGGATATCGGGTGGCTGATCCGCCTCCACGGTGGCGAGAAGCGGCAACACCGCTGCACTGTCTTGCGTCCGCAGTTCTTGTAGGAGTTGTGAAGCCATCGCTTTCGCACGTTGAAAACGCGAGCCTGCCGCATCCCGGTACTGCATGCTCAAGCTATTATCGAGCAGAATGACCGTAGACTGAGGCGGCAGTGCGGCAGTGGCCTGCGCATCGTCGCCGGTGAGATAAGGGCGTGCTAACGCCAACGCCAATAGCAGTAGAACCAGAATGCGCAACGCCAGGAGCAGCCACTGATGCAGGCGGAACTTTCGCGCCGTGCGTTTATCCGCGAGAAGGAGAAAGCGGACGGCAGGAAACAGATGCACCAGGGCGCGGCGCCGGTAAATGAGATGGATCAACACCGGAATAGCGGTGGCCAACGTCCCCAGAAGGAGCAACGGTTGTAGAAAGGCGAGTCCCATATGACGGTCCGTGTCCGCTCACTGCCGCCGAGCGAGATAACGCGTCAGAGCGATATCGAGCGGCGTTGTGGTTGGGAAGCAATTGTAGTCGATTAAATCGCGCCGGCAAGCCTGCCGGTAGTCATCGATAAAGGTCTGTAACTGCTGTAAGTAAGCCTCACGTATGACCTTGGGTTCGGCCAACACGCGGGCTGTCGGCTCCTCGATATCTTCGAATACGGTAAGGCGCTCGAAGGGAAATTCGAGTTCGTCGTGATCGAGCAGGTGAAACACCATGACTTCGTTGCGCCGGTGCCGGAAAAATTTTAAGGTTCGCAATACCGCTTCCGGGTCGTCAAACAGATCTGAAATCACCAAAATCATGCCGCGTTTGGTGATCTTCCCGGCAATCTCCCGCAGCGAGCGATCCAGGTGCGTTTCGCCACCGGGCGCGGTGCTCTCCAGTTGATGCATCAGCGCCTGCATGTGAGCGAGTCCGGAGCGGGGTGGAATATAGCGCTGCACGTCGGCGCCAAACGTCACTAAGCCGACATAATCGCCTTGCCGCAGCATGAGATAAGCTAGCGACGCGGCCAAATAACAGCCGTACTCGAACTTGCTCAGGCCTTGGGAGCTGTATGCCATTGAGGCGCTGGCATCGAGAAAAATGGTCGCTCTTAGATTCGTTTCCTCTTCGTATTCTTTGACAAAATACCGATCAAATTTGCCGTACGCTTTCCAATCGATGCGGCGGATTTCATCACCCGGCACATACTCGCGATGCTCCGCGAATTCCACGCTATAGCCGCGATACGGGCTCTTGTGCAGCCCACTGAGCATACCTTCTACCACGTAGCGGGCGCGGAGAGACATGTTCGAGATTTTGGCGAGAACCAGAGGATCGAAATAATTTTGTCGTTGTGTGGGCATGTGCATGCTCTCTGATTAGGAAACGGTGACAGCAGGTTCTGGCACCTCTTCGGGGTTCACCGTCTCCAACAGCCGCTCGATAATGGCCACCGAGGTGATTCCCTCCGCTTCGGCATTAAAATTGGTCAAAATGCGGTGGCGTAAGACCGACGGCGCCAGGGCCTTAACATCTTCTACCGAGGCGGCGAAGCGGCCGTGCATGACGGCCCGGGCTTTGGCGCCCAGGATCAGATATTGCGAGGCGCGGGGTCCTGCGCCCCAGTTGACCCATTCTTTGATAAAAGTTGGAGCGTCATCGTGCTCCGGACGCGAACTCTGCGCCAGTTGCACGGCGTATCCCGCCACCGATGGCGCGACTGGCACCCGCCGGACCAAGTCTTGCAATTGCAGGATGTGCGCGGCATCGAGCACGTGCTGGAGCTGCGGAGAATAAGCGGACGTGCTGTTGAGGACAATGTTCACTTCGTCATCATAGCTGGGATAATCGACGCCAATATGGAACATGAAGCGATCGAGTTGCGCTTCGGGCAGGGGATACGTTCCCTCCTGCTCGATCGGGTTCTGCGTCGCCAGTACGAAGAAGGGTAAATCTAGGTTGTACGTCTGGCCACCGGCGGTAATACGGTACTCCTGCATCGCCTGCAGCAGCGCCGCCTGGGTTTTCGGCGGGGTCCGATTGATTTCGTCCGCCAGCAGAATGTTGGCGAAAATCGGCCCCTGTAAAAAGCGGTAGTGGCGGCGTCCGGTCTCTGGATCTTCTTCCAAAATATCGGTACCCGTGATATCGGACGGCATCAGATCAGGGGTGAATTGAATGCGCTTGAAGTTCAAGTCGAGCACATCGGCCAACGTACTGATCAGCAAGGTTTTGGCTAAGCCCGGCACGCCGACTAACAGACAATGGCCGCGGGCTAGCAAGGCAATCAGCAATTCTTCGATCACCTGGTCTTGTCCGACGATGACTTTTTTAATTTCACCCAGAATCGCTTGCCGCTGACGCGCCACCTCTTCGACTGTGCCAACGGGCGTGGACACCACGTGGTCAGGATGGTCAGGGGCAGCAGATGTAGAGCCATTCGATGGTGTAGGCAATTCCTCAGCGGACTCGTGCTCAGTCTCCATTAGGGCGTCTCCTGTAGTCGCTTCAACACGTCTTGTTCTTGCCGGACCTTGTCCTCCAGACCCAAGCGGCGATAGCTGTCCGCCAAATACTGATGAATGGAGGGATCAAACGGATTGAGTTGGACCGCTTCTTCTAATGCCTGGCGCGCCTGGACAAAATTCTGCTGCGCGACGTGCAGCCGTCCCAGATTGGTATAGGTCGTCACATAATCCGGCTCCAAAGTTTGAGCCCGTTCGAGATGTTGGAGAGCTGGATCAAACTTTCCCTGAGCCATCAGCGTACCAGCCAATTTGTTGAGTAAATAGGGCGAATAAGGATCTTTGTCGAGCGCCCGGCGATATTCCACCACTGCCGCGCGTCCGCGTCCGCGCTGGCGCAGACGATCCCCAAGGCGCATATGCATGCGGGCGGTTGAGGATTCAATTTCTTGCCGCAAATCCGTCGCCGGCATTTTGTCGCCTTCTTTCAACTGATAACGCGGCAGGCGTACACCCTCGTGTTCCCGGAGGTGTTTAGACTCTAGAAATTGGCGCCAATTCTGCTCGAATTGCGCGAAGTCGTAGCCCATCACGCGCGCGATAGAGCCGGCTGCCCCTTCATCTTGAGACTGTTGTAAATCTTTCAAGATGCCGACGAGACCTACCGCGCCCTTGCTGTGCATGATGAAGTCAATCGCCGAGGCCGCCTCTGCATAGCCTAATTGTACCTGATAGGTCGTCTCAAGCTTAACCAAAGAGGGTTCCATATTTTTAAACCCGACAAAACTATTGTTCGCCAGGGCGTGCGCCAGCAAGCTTTCCGTGCGGCGGCTGAGCCAGGCGGATTCGGGCAAACGCCAGACATCCTCAAAGTATTTTGCAATCCCTTCATGCAGCCAAATCGGGGCGCGATTGGCGCTCAGATGCACCAGCAAGTAGTGGATGTATTCGTGGCTCAGGGCGTCGGTCCAGCGATAGCCCCGCGCCAGATTGCGCGGCGATAACAGCATGATTTTGTCGAACTTGCAAATGCCGATTGCGCCGGATA
>Ga0256867_10000878_pt1 | contig 12260 bp, 12 predicted proteins | sample RVTome_15_FD_185939 | JGI IMG/M metagenome (GOLD analysis project Ga0256867, IMG submission 185939) | Soil microbial communities from uranium-contaminated site in the Upper Colorado River Basin, Wyoming, United States - RVT150D86 (HiSeq) ... | reverse complement strand
AATCCGGCTCGCTGGGTCCGCTGCTTGTCCTGCTCGCTTTTGCCATTCTGATACTCTCGCGCCTGATCTCCAACTATCATCGCACGAGCGCAACCGAGTAAGGGGGTTGCATGTGGCAATGATCATCTCTCACTCACAAGCCGATCTCACGACATTCCCACAATTCGATCTGAATCGCATCTTCGCAATGCTTGTGTGGGTGTTGCTGCTCATGGGTGTTGCCAGTGCCCAAAGCGGAGGCGACGAAAAGGTCATGCTCATAGAAGGTGTCAATGACAGTACGGTCTTTGGACTGGGAAACTCGATAAAGATTACCGGCACTGTGAAACACGGAGCGATGTCTTTGGGCGGCGACGTGATCGTCGAGGGAGTGGTCGAGGGTGACGTTGCCACGATTGGCGGCTCAGTGATTCAACGATCCGGCTCGCGTATTGGTGGCGACGTCATCGTGCTGGGTGGGACTTATCGAGCTGACGACACGCCTGCGAATCGCAATCCGGACGCGAAGACAATGATGTATGCCGGCTACCAGCAGGAACTCCGCGACATGATGCGAAATCCCACGGGACTGTTCAGCCCGCGATGGACACCAAGCTATCTGGGAACGCGTTTGCTCGTAGTGCTGTTTTGGTTTGTCGTGTCGCTGGCATTCACAGCGGCAATGCCAGGCACTATCAGCCGGGGAGTCGCCAGATTACAGACAACCAGTTTGCGTGTTGCTGCCATCGGTTTGATCGGCGTGGTAGTGCTTTTCGTAGGGGTGCTTCTGTGCCTTTGGATCATGCCCGAACCAATCCGCGTGCTGGTGGGACTGCTGGCTTTGCTGCTCTGGCTGGTGGCAGGATTGTTCGGACGGGTTATCCTTTACGCGGCGACGGGCCGTTGGCTGCAACGGAAGTACGTCCCCGTAGGGAAGAACTCCGAAGCGGTAGCATTATTACTTGGGACCAGTTTTTGGGTACTCTTAACTTCGCTACCGTATGTTTGGCCATTTATGGCTAGTTTCATTCTGATTATCAGTTTCGGACTCGCTCTAACCGCCCGTTATCGGGTGAATTGGCGTGTATCCACAGACTACGCAGATTAATCTGTGCAATCTGTGGTAGTCTGCGGATTCATGTACAAGAAAGGACCACGTCATGAGGACGTTCTTTTTCGCGGCCGCGATAGGACTTACCACGCTACTCGCTTCACACACGGCCTCTATGGCCCAGGGCACTGACCCGTCGATTACTGCCAAACATGCGATTGGCGAAGTAAAAACAATCGACTCTGCGGCGAAACAGTTAACCATAAAAACTGATGCCGGCTCGGTTGTCACGGTTTCGCTTAGCGATAAGACGTCGTACAAACGACTCGCTCCCGGCGAGCAATCGCTGACCAACGCTACCGACGTTACGCTAGCCGATCTCGGTGAGGGCGATCGCGTCATGGCGAGAGGAACTGTCTCGGAAGATCGCACATCTGTTCCAGCGGCCATGGTTATTGTGATGACCAAAAGCGACCTCGCCAAGAAACAGGAGGCGGAAAGGGCAGAATGGCGCCGCCGTGGAATTCTCGGTGTGATAACGGCGCTCAAGCCCGATACCAACGAGATAACAATCTCAAATAGGACCATGGCGGGTACGCAAACGATCGTCATTCCGGTCAGTGAGAAGACTGAAATACGCCGGTACGCCCCGGATTCCATCAAATTCGGCGATGCAAAACCAAGTAACTTCAGCGAGTTAAAAGTTGGCGACCAGTTACGTGCCCTCGGAGATCGAACGCAAGATTCACTTCGTTTCAACCCGGAAAAAGTCGTAACTGGAAGTTTCCGTACGGTTGGAGGCGTGGTAACCGCAATAGACGCGGCTACCGGAGAGGTCAAGATCAACGAGTTGGAAAAGAAAACTCCGCTCACGATCGTCGTCAAGCAGGACGCGGTGTTGAGGAAATTCCCGCCGGCATCCGAGATGGGCGCGATGATGGGTCGAGGACCCGGTGGTCCGGGAGGAGCTCCTGGAGGTCAGCCGCCGCAAGGCGCACAGGGCCAGCCGGGCCGCCGTCCGGGCGGAGGGTTCAACATTAACGACATGCTCGAAAGACTGCCAACGATTTCGATCGCCGATGTTAAGGCTGGCGACACCATCATCGTTTCCAGTACGCAGGGAGTGGATCCAACTCGCTTGACAGCAATCTCGATGGTTACTGGAGCCGATACACTGCTCGCTATGCTGGCGCCGCGGCCACAACCTGGGCAGATAGCACCTAACCCCGCAGCTGGTTTAGGAAGCGGCATTTCATTCGGCATCGGCTTGCCATAGTCTCCCCAGGCTACAGGATTACATGATTAGATCGTCCACGTACAACTTTATGTCTTTATGTCATAGGGGATCGGGTCAGTACCGTAACGCGGTAGCGTCGGGTTGTTGTTGGTGACCCGACGCTACCGCGTTACGGTACTGACCCGATCCTCAAGAGACTCAAAAGCAAAGACCGAAGACCGAAAGGTCAAACACTCATAATCTCTTGCTCTTTAGTCTTCGACAGTTCATCTATCTTCCCAATGTAAGTGTTGGTGAGTTTTTGAATCTCATCGAGCGCGTCGCGCTCTGCATCTTCAGACACAAGCTTGTCCTTGAGCATCCTCTTCAAACGCTCGTTGCCGTCGCGCCGCACGTTGCGAATCGCCGTACGATGATCTTCGGCGATGTCGTGCACCTGCTTTGCGAGTTGCTTGCGCCGCTCTTCTGTTAACGGAGGAATTGGAATGCGCACGAGCTTCCCGTCGTTCGAAGGGTTTAAACCGAGGTCGGCTGCACGAATGGCTTTCTCAACAACGGCGATCTGAGTTTGATCCCAAGGCTGCACGGTGAGCATTTGTGGCTCCGGCGCATGGACTGAAGCCATCTGGTTTAGCGGCGTCATCGTGCCGTAGTAGTCAACCATCACAGTATCCAAAAGACTAACGGCAGCACGTCCGGTCCGGACGGTCGCAAGTTTGCGCCGGAAGTCTTCGATGACTGTTTCCATTCGTGGCCGCGTTTCTTTGATTACGTCCTTTTCACTCATCTCGCTGAACTCCGTGAAGTGGTTAGTTAACCAACCTTGGTTCCGACGCCGCTCACACCTGTGACTACTCGTTTGATATTTCCGGGCTCTCTCATGTTGAAGACGATGATAGGCAGGTTGTTATCCATGCACAAAGATATGGCGGAGGCATCCATGACCCTGAGCTGGCGCTCGAGCACCTGGCGATAGGTAATCTCATTGAAAAGTTCGGCGGTCGCGTCAGTCATCGGATCGGCGGAATAGACTCCATCAACTTTGGTGGCCTTCAAAATGATGTCGGCTTTTATCTCCAAAGCTCGAAGCGCAGCCGCCGAGTCAGTAGTGAAATAAGGGTTGCCGGTGCCGGCTGCGAAGATAACAACTCGCCCCTTCTCCAGATGCCTGACTGCGCGGCGGCGAATGAACGATTCAGCTAGCTGCGGTATATCAACAGCCGATAGAACACGAGTATCGACCTGGATCTTCTCGAGCGCATCCTGCAACACGACGGCGTTCATGACCGTTGCCAGCATCCCGATATAGTCCGCCGATGAGCGATCCATGTTGCCGGCGCTTTTGGATACGCCACGGAAGATGTTGCCGCCGCCGACGACAACAGCTATCTGCACACCCAACTGATGGACCGCTTTCAGTTCTTCGGCAACACTTCGTGCCACGTTGACGTCGATGCCGTAATTCTGCTCGCCCATCAGGGCTTCGCCCGAGATCTTCAGCAGAACTCTGCGGTACGTCAAACCGGGTTTTTCGACTTCGTTGATACTCATCAACAGATCTTTCTCTGCGTTCTCTGCGTATCTCTGTGTCCTCTGCGCTAAAAACTTTGCGGATAATCTAACGCAGAGGACGCAGAGTTTCTATTCGAGCAGGGAAGCGACTTCGCCGCCAAAGTCTTCACTGCGACGCTCAAGTCCTTCACCCATTTTGTATCGCGTGAATCGGCGGATCGCTATTCGCTCGCCGGTCTTCGAAACTTTTTCAGTCACCAACTCACCGACAGTCTTCTCAGGAGCTTTCACAAAGGGCTGATCGACCAGAACAGTTTCTTCATAAAACTTATTCAGCCGGCCCTCGACGATCTTCTCGATTACCTGTTCGGGTTTGTTTGCGTTCTTGGGATCGTTCTTAGCCTGGGCGCGCGCGATCTCGCGCTCTTTCTCGAGCACGTTCGCCGGCACTTCGTCACGCGAAACATACCGAGGCTCGGCGGCGGCAATGTGCATGGCTATGTCTTTCACCAGTAGCTGAAACTCTTCGCCACGCGCAACGAAGTCTGTCTCGCAGTTCAACTCCACAAGCACACCGACCTTTCCGCCCATGTGGATGTAGGAGCCCACAATTCCCTCGGCTGCGATTCGTCCTTCGCGCTTTTTGGCGGACGCCAAACCACGCTCGCGCAAAATGTCTACAGCCTTCTCTTCATTCCCCTGTGCTTCGACGAGTGCGTTCTTGCACTCCATCATTCCGGCTCCGGTCTTCTCGCGGAGCTGTTTGACTGCTGCTGCTGTAATTTCAGGCATGATTCCCAATTTCTCCGAGTACCAGATTATTTGTGTTCAATGAAAAACGCAGCCCTGCGGATGTCCGCTTGAAGGCTGCGCTCACCGATGAGTAAGGATATCGCTTAGCTCGCCGCCACGACAGATTCAGTGCTCTCGTCGGGCGCCGCTTCAGTCTCCGAATTGTCTGCGCCCGGCGATGTCATGGATTCGGATTGCGCCTCCCCGCCACTGACGCCGCCGTTGTCGTCATCATCCGAAAGGATCTCAGTCGCAGCAGCTTCGCCTGCGGCGCCGGCGCCTTCACCTTCAGCCGCCTCTTCGCTTACCTCCGCAGGAAGAACACCTCCTTCGGTAGCGATTTGATTACCCTCCACAATCGCATCGGCGATCCTGGAGGCGAACAATCTGACGGCACGCAGAGCATCGTCGTTTCCGGGTATTACGTAATCAATTCCTTCGGGTGAACAATTTGTATCGACGACTGCGACAATTGGGATACCGAGGCGATTAGCTTCAGCGACTGCAATCTCTTCCTTCTTTACATCGATGATAAAGATGGCGTCAGGAAGGCGAGACATCGACTTAATCCCGGACAAATTCTTGTTCAAACTTTCGCGCTCGCGGTCGAGCTTGATGCGTTCCTTCTTGGTCAGCTTCTCGTAACGACCATCGGTCTGCATACTCTCGAGATCCTTGAGTCGCTTGATCGACTTCTGGACCGTCTGAAAATTTGTAAGCAGGCCCCCGAGCCATCTTTGATTGACGTAGTACTGCCCACACTTCTCTGACTCTTCACGAATCGCGTCTTGTGCTTGTCGTTTAGTGCCTACAAAAAGAACTGTCTTGCCTTTGTCTTCAGCGATGAGGTTAGTGACGAAGGTGATTGCCTCGCGAAACATTCGCTGAGTTTTTTGCAGGTCGATGATGTAAATGCCATTGCGCTCGCCAAAGATGTACTCTTTCATCTTTGGGTTCCAGCGCCTTACCTGGTGGCCGAAATGGACGCCGGCCTCCAGCAGCTCTTTCATGGTAACCGATACCAAACTAAGTCTCCTTCTCGCTAATTGGTTTAGTGTACTCGCCGCAGCCTTTCGACTTCTTTTAGCGTAAGCAACCAATCGTGCTACGGCAATGGAATTAAATTTCGAATTGCAAGATTGCGAATTGCGAATTTGAAACTATCGGGTCCCAAAATTCGCATTTCGCAGTTCCGCATCTCGCAATTTCTGCTTTACCGCTTCGAAAACTGGAATCGCTTCCGAGCACCCTTTTGTCCGTACTTCTTGCGTTCCTTGATCCGAGGATCTCGGGTCACAAGACCTGCGTGTTTGAGAGCCGGACGGAGGTCGGCATTGTATTCGAGCAGTGCTCGGGTTATGCCATGTCTGATCGCCCCAGCCTGGCCCGCAGGACCACCACCGGTCACGTTAATGACAAGGTCAAATTTATTTGTGGTTTCGGTCAGTTGCAGTGGCTGACGAATGATCATCCGCAGGGTTTCGTTGGGGAAATACCGGTCAAAAGGTTTGTGGTTGACCTTAACTTCGCCCGCACCGGGTCGCAGATAAACTCGGGCAGTTGCCGATTTGCGCCGCCCCGTTCCGTAATACTGAATTTCAGCCACAGTTATCTTCCTCTTATCTTCGTTCTTATCTTAATTTGAATTCGGTTTGTGAGTTAGGTCGAAGGCTTGCGGGCGCTGGGCTGAGTGCGGGTGCTCGGCATCGGCGTAAACTTTGAGCTTCTTCGCCATAGCCCTGCCGAGTTTGGTCTTCGGCAGCATGCCCTTGACAGCGAGCTCAATAACTCGCTCGGGGCGTTTGGCTATCATCTCCTTTGCGGTGGTCTCTCTAAGACCTCCCGGGTACCGCGTGTGATGGCGGTAAAGTTTCTGCTCAACTTTGTTTCCCTTCAACACCGCTTTGCGCGCATTGATCACGACCACGTGATCGCCGGTGTCGAGAAAGGGAGTCCATTGGGGACTACGCTTGCCTGTCAATATTGAAGCAACCTCAGACGCCAGATGCCCGACGGTTTGACCGCTCGCATCTACCACGTACCATTTTCGTCTTCCAGCGAGTTCCTTACCGCTGGGGAAGTATGTCGACATAGTTAACTATCTCTGTTTTCAGCGAGTAAAACGCGAACGGCTAGAATACAGAACGGCCCAAAAAGTTGTCAACCCGAGACGCGGACGGGATCGGTCGTAATCTCACCTTTGCGTAATCTCGGCGTGCTCTGCGCCTCTTCGGTGTAGTTGCTTTTGGGTACGATTCACCGCAAAGGCGCAGAGGACGCGGAGGTTACGCAGAGAAAGATTCTCAGGTTAGGACACCCCGCGTGGACAGGATGGTGGTGCAGTTTGGATTTGGGCATAGATCATCGGGGCATTAGCCCGACCGTTAGGGAGGGCTCTGCCTTTTACGCCGCCAAACCAATGAGTAAACCAATGAGCCCTCCCTAACGGTCGGGCTAATGCCCCGATGATCATTCCTTGCGGTAGGTTAGTCAAACTGCACCACTGTCCGTGGACAGGATATCAGGGTTGGCGTGATCGGCATTTGGTCAGAAATCCTGTTAATCATGTAATCCTTCAAATCAAAAGGCCCTTCGGCGGCAGCCGGAAGGGCCCCTGGTTAACGAACATGTCTGATGGTTACGGCTTGTCGGGAGTCTTAGTTGTTTCGCCCTCGTTCCTCTTGAGCTTAGGCGGCGCCTCAGCCGGTTTCGTCTCGCCATCGGGAGTAGTCGTCGTGTCGTCGGGCGTTGGCATGCGACGTTTCAAAGTCGGCCTTCCTGGTGCTCCACCTTCATCAACAGCCTGGATCGCTCCAGTCGTCGAAGCGCGCGCGTTTGAAAGTCTCAACAGCCGATTCTTTACTCGCTGAAACTCGGAACTGCTGATGACATACTCTTCCAGCTCAGGAAACCTGGAGGCTAAAGCAAGTGATGAAGCTCTGCGGTCCGGTGGCGCGGGGTGCGTCATAAACGCCCGAGCGATAAATCCGGGTTTCTTCTTGTTCTTTGCTTCCAACTTCTCAAACATCGTGGCCATCGCGCCTGGGTCGTAACCAGCCGCGTACATGTACTGGACGCCCAGCTTATCGGCTTCTTCTTCGGCGCTGCGGCTAAACTTCAGGAAGATTCCGAGCAATCCAATTCCAGCCGTATTCTGGTAAATCATTCCCGGAATGCCCCCGAGGAGAATCGATCCACCCAGGGCCGCATATTCGAGCAAGCTTGCCTTCGTTTGGTTTTCGACCGCATGCCTGGCGGCCACGTGCGCGATCTCGTGAGCCATCACACCAGCGAGTTCGGCTTCGTTGTCTGCTGCAAGGAGCAAGCCTTTGTTTACGTAAAAGAACCCACCCGGAAGGGCAAAGGCGTTCACTTCATCCGAATCGATGACCTTGATAGTGAACGGCACCTTCGCGTCGGAATGGAGAACGATGTTCTGACCAACGCGATTCACGTATTCAGTGATGATCGGGTCGTCAACAAACTTGGCTTGTCGATCCACTTCCGCAGCGACTTGGCGACCCATGCGAACTTCCTTTTCGGTCGAACCGCTCATCTTTGCGATCAGCCCGGAATTGATGTTCCGTTTGCCAATCATTTTCGGATCTTCGTTGGTCGACAGCGGCTTGTTTGATTTCGCGGGTGCGGCGGCCGGCTGAGTCTTTTTCTGGTCCGACTGAGTTTGGCTGGTTTCTTGAGCCTGCGCGGCTGGTTTCGTGGTCGACGTTTGGGCGAAGGCAGCTACCGAGCTCGCTAGTAAGGACGCGGTTAAAACGAAAGCACTAGTGGCGCGGGAGAAGTTGTTCATCTCAAAAACCTCCAAAAAAATCGGACGACCTGAGGGTAGGGGTTTAGACGCACGTTTTCGCTAATTCCAGACGCGCAGTCTATGATGCACAGGTTCGGCGCCTTGGTTGTGCGCCCTGATATAACTTCCTGGCCGGGAGGAGTTCCTGACTCTCGCGCCTAAATCTTTTAGCGTTGGCTGGTTAACTATACCGGGATCCCTACGCGGAGTAAACAAAAACGGCGCAACTTTGATATGCCCGACGCCATAAAAAAGCGAAAGCCCGAAATCTCCATTATCGGCACAGGTCGCCTCGGGACGACTTTGGCCGTCGCGCTCACCCGCAAGGGTTATTCGATCAGGTCGCTCGTCGCTCGCAGAGCTCGAAATGCACGTAAAGCTGCTCGTCTTTTAGACGATGGCGCTCAGGTATTGGCCGCGAAAGAAATGGGTTTGTTGCAACCCGCCGATCTTTTTCTTATCAGCACACCCGACGATGAAATTGCAGGCGTGGCGGCGGAACTCAGCCGGCTTCATGTGAGGCCGAAACGTAAACTAACGGCGCTTCATACAAGCGGCGCGCTGTCAGCAGAAGCACTTGCCCCGCTGCGTGAAAGAGGATGGAGCACAGGCTCAATTCATCCGCTTATTTCCGTCAGCGACACGCAGACTGGCGACGCCGCACTCGCAGGCGCATTTTGGAGCGTCGAAGGCGACAAGGCTGCGTTGCGATTAGCAAGAGCAATCGTTCGAGACCTGGAAGGTAAAAGCTTTTCGATTCGTTCTGAAGATAAACCGCTTTACCACGCCGCAGCGGTTATGGTCTCAGGCAACGTGGTGGCACTCTTTGATGTAGCACTCGAAATGTTGATGCAGTGTGGCCTGACTCGAAAAGCAGCGCGCAGCATCTTGCTGCCTTTGATTGCCAGTACGGTACAAAATCTTGAAACTAGAGATCCAGTTCACGCCCTAACAGGCACCTTCTCCCGTGGCGATTTGGAAACGGTGCGGCGACATCTCGAGGCGCTTAGGGGTAGCAAGCTTGCCGAAGCGCTCGATCTTTACGGTTTGCTCGGTAAGAGATCATTGAAGCTCGCTGAAACGAATCGGCTCGATTCACACTTGGTGCGACGTATCAAAGAGATCTTGGACCACTGATTACATGGATAAATCCGTGTCAATCTGTCAGCTTTGTAAATCCCTGGCGATGAGTGGAACTATTTGTCGCGGCACATCGATCGCCGCTTTGATATGACGGGCGTGGGTAAAGTGCCCGGCGACGTATATTCCACGCACGTTCGTTTCGAAGGTTTCCGAATCATAGACCGGCACCTCGGTGAGTTTTCCCAACTGCGTTTTTACTCCGAGCTGTTTCAACAACGTCAGGTCCGCGTCGCTGCCCACGAGCACAAACACGACATCGTTCTTGAGCGTCAGCGACTCACCTGTCTCAGTTGTTAGCGTCACTTCGGTTTCGGTAATCTCATCGACCCGTTTATACAGGATGACCTTGAGCCGCCCGGCATCGATTTCGGCCTCGAGTGGAGTTCGCACCCAGTGCTTCATCGCACCTGCTTTGGGATCGCGATTCTCCCAGTCTTCGCGCCAAATGGCCAACGTGGTGCGAGCGCCTTCCTCTGAAAGAAACAGCGCAGCCTCAGCCGCGCTGTTGCCTCCACCAACCACAAGCGCGTCCTTGCGGACGTAAGCGTACGGTTCAACGAAAAGGTGATGTGCCTTCGGCAAATCTTCGCCGGGCACGTTCAGCCGCCGAGGTCTTTCCATCGCCCCGATCGCAAACAACACACGCGCAGCCTTGTATTGAGTCAGATCAGTTTTGACAACGAAGCCTTCGTTAATATTCCCGGTTACATTCAAAACTTTTTCGGCGGTGTTGATTCTCAGGTCGAGGTTTAGCACGAAGTGGATATAGTGCGACAGCATCTCCTCGCGCGTCGGTTTTTCTCGCACGGGCTTTAGTGTGTTTTCACGCATCTCCACTTCATTGGGCGTGGAGAACATTGTCCGGCCCACCGGATACTGCCGAATTGTGTTGGCGATTGTACCTTTCTCAATGACAAGGTAGTTGAGACCTTCGCGCGCCGCCGCTTCAGCAGCGGAAAGACCGGCCGGACCGGCGCCGATGATGATGAGATCGAGCATGTTGGTTTTGGTTTTGGGTCTTGCTCCGGAGGAGCAACATGTTTATAGCTTACCGATCACCAGATTATCTCGCTCCGTAGGAGCGACATGGCACTCCTAGACGGAGTGCCAACATTATGTCGTAGATGGCTATAAACATGCTGCTCCTCCGGAGCAACATGCAAATGTCCAAGACCAAGATCAAAGTCCGGGGGTTAAAATACAACCTCCCCGCGTGCAACAAGCACCGCTGGTCCACCAACCTTTACTTCTTCAACTCGTCCGGTCTGGCCTTTCACGTCGAGGTTGATACGACTCGGACGGTGAATAAAGTCGCCCTGTTCGATGACAAATCTATACCTGTCGTCTTCAGGCTCCAACGTCAAAGCACAGTGGTGAACGAGGTACGCCCCTAGTGCGCCGCAAGCGCTGCCCGTCGCAGGATCTTCCGGAATATTGTCAGCCGGAGCAAAAAAGCGAGCATGCGCTCGAGACGCGCCAACTTCCAGCGTTTCGCGTGTGAACGCGTGACATCCTGTTCCTCCGTGACGAGTGTAAATCTCTGTCAGCAGCGCAGCGTTGACGCGACAATCACGCAGGTCAGCAAGAGAACGGATTGGAACCACAAGGCAAGACAACCCTGTCGTGATCACCTGGATGGGAAGACTTTCATCGAGGTCCTCGCGAGCGATTCCCAATGCCAGCGCGACGTCCGCTTGTTCGTGCGCATCGTCGATCTCATCCAGGATCTCAAACGTTCCCTGCGTCATCACGACCTGGATCGGCTGTCCGTCTTTAAACTCGATATCAACCGGCAAGACTCCAATTCCAACTTCGTGATAGATGCGTTGCCATCCATTGCCATCGGCGGGAAGTGGAACCACGCCTTCGCGCGCGAGTGCGTTCCACGTTCCCACAATCGGGTGACCCGCAAACGGGATTTCGCGGGCAGGCGTGAAGATGCGCAGGCGACGCAGCACTCGGTCGGTTTGAGAATCAGGCTGGAGCACGAAGACTGTCTCAGACAAATTCATCTCACGAGCGATCTGCATCATTACTTCATCGCTCAGACCCTCGGCTTCCGGGAAGACAGCCAATGGGTTGCCGGAGAAGGCGCGCTCAGTGAAAACGTCCAGTTGCAAAAAACGATATGTTGGCATGTCTATAAAAGTTACTTCAGTTTAGTCATTAGCTCTCTTACCGGCTTCAAAAACTCCTTCGTTGTTTGAACCCAATCGTTCAACGGCTTGAGCCAGCTTCGAATCGTGCTTGATGCTTCGAAGCCAAACAAATCGGCGAAGCCAATGCCGGCTAGAACCAATACCAGGCCGATCACTATCACCAAGCCTGCGTATAGCCATCTTCTCTGCCCACGCATCTTGTCGCGCAAGAGCAGTACGGCGACATTGATCGCCAGTGTGATGGCAAAGATCTTCAAGGCGAAATTCTGCAAGTCCACAGGTGCCGAAAACAAGAAACCGAGGATAATCAGCACCAGCTCCAGGACATAAAGCACCTTGAGCCAGTGCATCATAAGAAGGTTCAAGATGCTGCCCGGCACCGCTACCTCTACCAATCCCCAAAACACTTGTCCAAGTCGTGCTATCCAGGCGAGGCTCTTACCATCGAGGGCATTCTGGTTTGCGATGTCTTCAAAGACGTGTCCGATCACCTGCGTGGAACGCGACACCGCCCGCAACATCATCTTTGCATCGATCCTGCGATTTACTTCATACCCCGTGGTTATGAATCGCAACAGT
>Ga0256867_10000874_pt1 | contig 12294 bp, 8 predicted proteins | sample RVTome_15_FD_185939 | JGI IMG/M metagenome (GOLD analysis project Ga0256867, IMG submission 185939) | Soil microbial communities from uranium-contaminated site in the Upper Colorado River Basin, Wyoming, United States - RVT150D86 (HiSeq) ... | reverse complement strand
AAGAATGACATGAGCATGCCTGGCGGAGGATGATCCGGACTCTACGGCGCGCGCGGGGTCGGGGTTTCGGGTCAGGGGTAGTGGGTTAGGGAGCCGGGAAGCCGGGGAGCTGATGCAGGTTAGCTCCCTAACTCCCTAGCTCCCTAGCTCCCTAGCTCACGGCATCGCGCTCGACCCGCAGCTCCCATCACTCGCTCGCACGGTCGGATACTTGATCCCGAGCTGGTCCAGGTACGTCTTGTGCCTCCGGGAGTCGTAGTAATACTTCCGCATCTGCTCCCGGTGCTTCGCGAGAATCCCCTCATTGAGCTCCAGGGCCGGCCGGTCTTCGGGCCGGATCAGCGGCTCGTACTTCATGTCTTTGGTCTGCACGTTGCGGAAATAGTCCCATGCATCGGTGATCAGCTTCGGGGTGAGCAGCATATCCAGCAGCGTCATGGCCGTAGCCTTGGCGCCGGCGGTGGCGCCCTTGTGTGCCACAGGCGTCGCCATCGCGATGGCATCGGTCCAGTTGTGCCCGGGCATGCCCGGAATGTTCGACGGAAACCGGATCGTCACCGAAGGAACATTCCAGGTGACGTCGCCGATGTCGTCGGAGCCGCCGCCGCGCTTCTGGTTGACCGGCACCGGCCCGTTGAGCGCGGTGCCGAGCGAATCGACGAGTCCGCGGGCGTTCACTTTCATCTCGGTCTGGAGCGCCCTCGCGAACCGCTGGTCGTCCTCGGTCCACTTCGGCATGCCCACGGCGCGGATGTTGGCCGCCATGGCCTCCGCGATGGGGCGGTTGTGGTGCTGGGGCCAGGCGCTGCCGAGCACCCGCACCGGCTCGAGCGTGGTCCCGGTCATCAGCGCGGCGCCCTGCGCGATCGAATCGCCGATGGCCCAGAGCGTCTTGATCTCGGGGTACGTCAGCTCCCGGAAAAAGTACCAGACCGAGGCGTTCTGGGGCACGACGTTCGGCTGGTCGCCGCCGTTGACCACTACATAGTGCGAGCGGTGCGGCAGGCGAAGGTGCTCGCGCCGGAAATTCCACCCGACGTTCATGAGGTCGACGGCGTCCGCCGCGCTCCGGCCCCGCCACGGCGCGCCGGCCGAGTGCGCCGACAGCCCCTTGAAGCTGTACAGCACGGAGACCAGCCCCGTGCCGTCCGGCGAGCCCCACGCGACACCGAAGTTGCTGCTCACGTGGGCGAAGATGTTCGCGTCCACGTCACGGAAGAGCCCCTGCCTCACGAAGTACGCCTTGGTGCCGATCTGCTCCTCGGCGACGCCGGGCCAGATTCTGAGGGTGCCCGGGAGCTTCTCGCGCTCCATGATCTTCTTGACGGCGAGCGCGGCGGTGACGATGACGCCCATCCCGGCGTTGTGCCCTTCCCCGTGCCCCGGTGCGCCAGGCACCAGCGGCGCCCGGCACGCCACACCCGGCTGCTGCGAGGCCTGCGGGATCCCGTCGATGTCGGTGCCGAGCGCGAGCACCGGCTTGCCGGAGCCCCAGGTGGCGACGAATGCCGTGGGAATCCCGGCGTAGTTCGTCTCGACCCGGAACCCTTCGCGGCGGAGCAGGTCCACCAGGTACTTCGAGGTCTCGGTTTCCTGGAACCCGAGCTCGCCGAAGGAAAAGATCTGGTCCACCATCTGCTGGGTGAACACCGCGCGCGACTCGACGTCGGCAACGGCCTCGCGCTTGAGGGCTTCGAGCCGCGGGTTAGGATCAGCCCCGGGGGTCGGGGGCTGCTGCGCCGCCGCCGGAACGGCCAACAGCACTGCCACTGCGAGCGTTCGGATCATCGTTTCTCCCTCTCGTTGGTTGTCGTCCCTGTCCGGGCGCGGGTGGCTATGCGGCGCGGAGCGCTTCGACGGGCTGAAGCCGGCCTGCGCGCGAGGCCGGGATGGTGCCGACCAGCAGGCCGAGTCCGGCGGAACTGGCGAAGCCCACCAGGGCCGCGCGCCATGGTATCACGAGGTCCCAGGGGCCCAGAACGGCCGCTACCACTGTCATCCCCAAGCCGGCGACGATGCCTGCCGCGCCGCCAGTCGTCGCCACGAGGACGGATTCGAGGAGGAACTGCAGCCTGATGTCACGCGTGCGTGCCCCGACGGCGCGTCGAAGCCCGATCTCGCGCCTCCGGTCCCGAACCGAGAGCAGCATCGTCACCAGAATGCCGATCCCTCCTGCCAGAAGTGCCAAGAGTCCCGTGGCCACAATGAGCCGCGTGAACGCCCGGGCGGTGCCGCGCTCGGTCCGAAGCACGACCGACTGATTCTGAACCACGAACGGCTCCGGTGTTCCCGAGCGCCTGGCGTGCCGCCGACCCAGGATCTCGCGCACTTCGGCCTCGAGCCCTGAGAGGTTGCCCCCCGGCGCGCCCTGAACATACAGCGCGTGGACGTACGGAATGTTGAGGAGCCGCCGCATCGCGGTTTCCAGGGGGACGACGGCCACGTGATCGAGATCGGCCCCGGCCACGTCGGTGCCGCGAGGCGTCAGCACGCCGATCACTTCCACGGGAACCGACCCCAGCCGGAGCTCGAGACCGATCGGGTCGACTTCGCCGAAAAGGGTGCGAGCCAGCACCGGACCCAGCACCACCACGCGACGGCGCTGCCGGTCTTCCTCGTCGTCGAACACCCGCCCGGCAGCCGCGCGTATACCCCTGATCCGGAGCCCGGCAGGGGTGGTTCCCATGACGGTCGTGGGGACGTTGCGGCCCTCCCATCGCGCGATCACCGCCCGGGTCACTCCGGGTGCGGCGGCCCGGGCCAGGAAGGCCTCGCCCGCGATCGCGTCGGCGTCGGCCGGGCGGAGCGCCGTGACCGACGCCGCCTGACGCGCCCGGCCCGCTACCCGCGGTGCGGGGGCGCCGGTGACGACCAGAAGGTCGGTGCCCATGGCCCGGATCCGGGCCAGGACCCGGCGCTCGGCGCCGGAGCCGACGGCCGACATGACCATGACCGCCGATACGCCGACAAGCACCCCCGACACGCTCAACGCCGTCCGGAGCGGGTGCGCGGCCAGAATCCGGATCGAGAGCCGGACGCTCCGCAGCAGGCGCGCGCGGGAGGCCGCGGTCATTCCGCGCTCCCTGGCACGATGGCGCCGCGCTCGAGCCGCAGGATTCGATCGGCCCGGCGGGCCACCGCGCGGTCGTGGGTGACGAGGACGATCGACTTCCCCCCGTCCCGGAGCCGCCCGAAAATGTCCAGCACCTCGGCCCCGCTTTGTTCGTCGAGATTGCCGGTCGGCTCGTCGGCCAGGATGAGGGCCGGATCGTTGACCAGCGCCCGGGCGATCGCGACCCGTTGCTGTTCGCCTCCCGAGAGTTCGGTGGCGCGGTGGCTGCGGCGATGGGCCAGGCCGACGGCGTCGAGGGCCCGCACCGCGCGGCCCGCCCCATCCGTCACGTCCTCCTCGGCATACAGCAGTGGCAGCATCACGTTCTCGACCGCCGAGATCCGATCGAGCAGGTGGAACTGCTGGAACACGAAGCCGATCCGCCGGTTCCGCACCGCGGCAAGCGCGTCGTCGCCGGCAGCCGACAGATCGCGGCCCTCGAACCTATAGGTCCCGGCATCGGGCAGGTCCAGAAAACCGAGGAGGTTGAGGAGCGTGGTCTTCCCGGAGCCGGACGCCCCCATGATGGCGACGAACTCCCCCGGCCCCACGGTGAGGGAGGCTCCGGTCAGCACCGGAATGGGTACGCCGTCCCGCCGATAGCTCTTGTAGAGAGCCTCCGCCGCAATCACTACAGGCTCCCCTGCGCCACCGCGCGGGCGGGGTGGATCGCGGCGGCGCGCCGGGCAGGATGCACACCGGCCGCGAGCCCGATGATTCCGGAGGTCAGCAGGGCCACCAGGAACGGGGCCCAGGTGACGTGTCCGGCCGCGAGGCCGGAACGCTCCAGCGAGAACGCCACGACGAGGCCGGTCGCGCTGCCTGCCACTCCGCCGAGCAGAGCCACCACGACCGATTCCGACAGGAACTGGAGGCGAATATCCGACGCCCGGGCCCCGGTCGCCCGCCGGACCCCGATCTCCCGCACCCGCTGCGACACGGCGAGCAGCATCAGATTCATGATCACGAGTCCGCCGGCGACCAGCGCGACGGCCGACACCGCGAGGAGCAGCGACCGGAGCGTGGAAGCAGTCTCGAGTGCCGCGCCCTCCACGTCTTCCGGCTCGCGGACGAAGAAGTCATCGGGCTCGCCCGGTCCGATCTGGTGCCGTACCCGCAGCAGCTCGCGCACCTGATCCGCGGTCTCGCGGATCCGGCGGACATCGCTCACCCGGAGCACGATCTGCTCGAGGTGGGGGCGGCCGAAGAGCCGCCGCGCCGAGGTGCTGAACGGAACGACGATTCGGTCGTCCCAGTCGTCGCCGCCCGCACTGGCTCCCATCTCCATGAACACGCCCTTCACACGGTATGGATCGCCACCAAGGCGGATGGTCGCGCCGACGGCGCCCCCCTCGGGGAAGAGCTGGCGCGCCACCTGCGCGCCGAGCACGGCCACGCGGCTCATGCCCTGGATGTCCTCCCCGGCGAGGAACTCACCGTCGGCCAGGCTCCACCGACGGATCTCGAGCCAGGGCGGCGCCACGCCGAACACCCGGGTCGTCACCGCGCGGTCCTCGAACACGGCCGTCATCCCGCGCTGGTTCTGCACCGGGCTCACCAGGGAGACGTTGGGGAGCTCCGATGCGATGCTCCGCGCGTCCTCCTCGAAGAGCGATTCGATCCCCCGGTCCGCGCGAGGCGCGAACACCTGCACGTCCCCACCGGCTCGGACCATGACGAGGTCGAGGCCGTGCTTGTTGACCAGCTCCATGATCTGGCGCCGCTCACCTTCGGCGACGATCATCACCGTCGACAGCACCGCCACGCCGGTCGCGAGCCCGAGCGCCATCAGCGCGGTGCGGCCCCGGTTCTCCGCCACGGACCCGACGGCGTGCCGGACGATGCGCCAACCCCGGCTCACGGGATCGTCCCCGGTTCCGGCGGAGGCGGATTCACCAGCACGCGCTGCCCTTCCCGCACGCCCGACACGATCTCGACCCACTGCCCGTCGCGCCAGCCGAGACGGACCGGCACCCCCTCGATCCGCCGCCCCGACCGGACAAACAGCACGCTTTCGCCCTGATCGCGCCGAACGGCGCGTGCCGGCACCGCGAGCACGGTCCTCGATGCCAGGCGGACCCGGACGCTCGCCGTCATCTCCGGGCGAAGCACGATCGCGGAATCGGGCTCCACCGCGATCGCGACGACGTACTTGACGACGTTGTCCTGGAGCGTGGCCGTGGGATAGATCGCGGCGATGTGGCCGGTGAGGTCGTGCGACGGGAACGCGTCCACGGTGAAGGACGCGGCCTGGCCGGCGGCCAGCTTCCCGATGTCCACTTCGTCGACGTACGCGTGGACCTGCAACCGCTCGAGATCGACGATGGTGAGAAAGGTCGGCGCGTTCAATCCGGCGGCGACCGTCTCACCCTCCTGCGTGGTGACCGAGGCGACCACTCCGGTGATCGGGGCCCGAATGACGGCGAACGAGCGGTCCACGTCCGCGCTTCGAACTGCCGCGCGCGCGCGCGCCGCCTCGGCCCGTGCCTGCTTGACGCCCTCCGCGCTCGCGGTGCGCACGAGGCCGAGGGTCCGGCCCGCGGCCTCCAGCCGCGATTGCGCCACGGCCTGGCGCTCCCGGGCCAGGTCGACACCGGCCTGGCTGGTGGCACGGTCGCGGAACATCATCTGCTGGCGCTCCCACTCGGCCGCCGCAAGACGCGCTGAGGCGCCGGCGGCGGCGGTGTCGGCTTCGGCACGGGCAAGCTCGTCGGGGGCGCTGACGGTCAGGGCGGCGAGCTTCGCTTCGGCGGCGGCCAGCTCGGCGCGGCGCTGGGCAACGACGGCATCCAGCTCCGCCGTCTCCAGCTCGGCGATGATCTCGTCCTTCCGCACCCGGTCGCCGACGTTGGCGCGGAGGCGCTTCACCCGCCCGGAGATCCGGGAACCCACGCGAACCTCCGCGCCGATCTCGGGCTTGACGGCGCCGACAGCAGGGACCGTGGACTGGAAGATCCTTCGCTCCACCGTCACCTCGTCACCCGAACCCTCGGTGTCGTCGCCCGGGCGCAGCCAGAGAAACCCGGCAAGCACCAGGACGGCGGCGACACCGACCGCAAGGGGAGCGCCGCGCCTGCCGATCATCCCTCGCGGCGCTTGACCAGCGTCAGGATGGTGTACACGGCGACGGGCTCGTCGGCCTGATTGGTCACCTCGACGTCCCAGTGTACCACGCCCTGCGGAATCCCGCCGGGCGGCGTCTCCTTCGCCGTCTTCTGCTTCACGGTGAGCCGCGCCCGGATCGTGTCGCCCGGATAGACCGGCTTCACGAAGCGCAGGCTCTCGAGCCCGTAGTTGGCGAGCACCGGCCCCACACCCGGATCCACGAACAAGCCCGCGGCGGCCGACAGGACGAAGTAGCCGTGCGCGACCCGCCGCTCGAAGATCGACTCCTTGGCCCCGAGCTCGTCGGTGTGAGCGTAGAAGGTGTCGCCCGAGACTCCGGCAAAGTTCGTGATGTCCGCTTCGGTGACCGTGCGGCGATGGGTGATGAGGGTCTCGCCCACGGTGAGCTCTTCGAAGTGCTTGCGGAACGGATGGACCACATCGGCGGGCGTCGCGGCGCCCTTCATCCAGACGTTGAGAACCCGGGTGAGCGTCTCGGGATGTCCCTGCAGCGCGCACCGCTGCATGTAGTGCATCACCCCGCGAACGCCCCCCATTTCCTCCCCTCCGCCCGCCCGGCCCGGGCCGCCGTGCACCAGGTGCGGCAGCGGCGAGCCGTGCCCGGTGCTCTCCCTGGCCGAGTGGCGGTTGAGCAGGAGCAGCCGGCCGTGCCAGGCCGCCACGCCGAGCGCCACGTCACGAGCGACCCGGTCGTCGGCGGTGACCAGCGATCCGCAGAGGGAGCCGCGGCCGCGCCGGGCCAGCTCGATGGCCTCGTCCACCGAACCGTACGGCATCACCGTGTTGACCGGACCGAACGCCTCGATGTCGTGGGGCTCGCTCCGGTCGAGCGGCCTGGCGCAGTGGAGCAGCATCGCGGGGAAGAACGCACCCTTGCGGCGGTCCGCGCCGGTGACGGAGAACTGGTCCGGGTTTCCATACACGACCTCGGCGCCGGCCTTGATCTGCTCCACACTCTTCCGGACCTCGTCCACCTGTCCGCGGCTGGCGAGCGGGCCCCAGCGCACGCCCTCGACGGCCGGGTCGCCGAGCGTGGACCCCTCGAGGCGCTTGACCAGCGCCTTGATCACGTCGCCCACGAACGCGGCCGGCGCGAACGTCCGGCGGATGGCGGTGCATTTCTGACCCGCCTTCGAGGTCATCTCGCGGGCCACTTCCTTGATGAAGAGATCGAACTCCTCGGAGCCGGGCCCGGCATCGGGGCCGAGCATCGAGAAATTGAGCGAGTCCGCCTCCATGTTGAACCGCACCGACTCGCGGATGATCCGTGCGTGCGCCTTCAGCTTTCTCCCCGTCGTCGCGGAGCCCGTGAAGGTCACCACGTCCTGGGCGGTGACATGATCGAGCAGGTCCCCCACGCTTCCGACGATGAGTTGCAGCGCCCCGTCGGGCAGGATCTTCGACTCGATCATCAGCCGGACCATCGATTCGGTGAGGAACGACGTCGCGGTGGCGGGCTTGACGATCGCGGGCATCCCGGCCAGGAAGGTGGGCGCCAGCTTTTCGAGCATCCCCCAGCAGGGAAAGTTGAAGGCGTTGATGTGTACCGCCACGCCCTCGAGGGGAACACAGAGATGCCGGCCGACGAACGTCCCGCCCTTGGACAGCGTCTCCATGTCGCCGTCGATATAGAACGTCTCGTCGGGGAATTCGCGCCGGCCCCGGCTCGCGTACGCGAAGAACGTCCCGACGCCGCCTTCGATGTCCACCCACGAATCGCCCTTGGTGGCGCCGGTGGCGGCGGACACCGCGTACAGTCCGTCCTTCCGCTCCATCAGGTACTGCGCCATGGCCTTGAGCATCCGGGCGCGCTCGTGGAACGTCAGGTTCCGGAGCGCGGGCCCGCCGGCGCGCCGACCGTACTCGAGCATGGCCTTGAAGTCGAGGCCTTCGCTCGAGGCTTTCGCGATCGGCTCGCCGGTGACCGCATGATGCAGGGTCGCGGCCTTGCCGTCGGCGTCGACCCAGGTGCCCTGGGCGTAACTCGCCAGCGTGCGCACGTCCGCTATTCTCCCGCGGGGCGGGGCCCCGCCTTGAGATCCAGCCATGGTTTGTAGCCCGACGTCTGCGCCGGCCGGTCGGTGGGGCGCTCGCGGAGCGGCTCGCACTCGCGAAGCGTCTCGCGGAGGAGGGCGGGCAGCTCCTGGTAGAGCGTGGTGCCCTCCGATTTCCAGGCGAGCATCGCGTCGCTCACGTCCTTGACCACCCGTGCCGGATTTCCCACCACGACCTTCCGGGCGGGCAGCTCCATCCCCGCGGGCACGAAGCACAGCGCGCCGACGATACAGCCCTCGCCGACCACGGCGTTGTCCATCACCACCGCGTTCATGCCGATGAGCGCGTTCCGGCCGACGCGCGCGCCGTGGATCACGGCGCCGTGTCCGACGTGCGCGGATGCCTCGAGCACGACGGTGACGCCGGGAAACATGTGGATGGTGCAATTCTCCTGGACATTGCAGCCGTCGCCGATCTCGATGGCGCCCCAGTCGCCGCGGAGCGCGGCGCCCGGACCGATGTATACGTCACGGCCGATGACGACATTGCCGGTAACCGTGGCGTTGGGGTGGACGAACGCCGAAGGGTGGACGACGGGCACTATCCCCTGGAACGCATAGATGCCTTGCATTCCCAAATAATACTCATGCGGTGAGTGAGGCTCGACTCCAGAGCGGGGGGCACTGCCGTATGCAGCATCGAAGGAGACGGCGGTGGGGCACCGCACCGCGCCTGGGTCACCCCGCGTCGCGGGCGAGCCGCGCGATCCGCTCCTTGACGTCGCGCACCTGCGGCTGCAGCTCGGGGTCGGCATTGCGCCAGAGCTCGGTGAAGAGGCTGTAGGACTCGATCGCCTTCCGCGCGTTGCCCTTCGCCTCGTATAGCTCGCCCAGCCGCCGGCTGAAGGGAGCCAGCATGGCCCAGTCTCCCGGAACATTCCGGGCCTGGAGCCCGACCCAGCGCTCCCAGACCGCGATGGCGGAATCGGCCTGGCCCGCCCGGTCGTAGGCCTCCCCCAGCCAGGGGAAGGCGCCCTGGTCGCAGGCAGCGTAGGTGCCGCGCCAGAGGCGACACGCCTCGCGGTAACCCGCGATCGCGGTGTCGAATCGCCCTTCCGCCATCGCCACGCTGGCCTCGGCCTTCTGAAGCTCCGCCTGCGTGTCGCGAAGACTGCGCTCGCGGTCGCTCAGCTCGCGCCGGAACTCGTCGAGTATCCGCCGTGCCGACTCCGGATCGCCCGATCGAGAAAAATGCCGCACGAACTCGCTGTATCGGCGTGCACTGGCGGGGCGGCCGACGGTGAGCTCGCGGTTCCGACCCCAGAGATGTTCCAGCCGCTTCGAGATGGCCGACCGGTCGGTAGCGTGGACCAGCTCACGCTCGATCCCATTCAGCTCGGAGACCAGGCGAGTCTCGGCTTCGGCTTCTCCGGTGCGTTGGCCCTGCAGGCGGAGCGCTTCGTTCCGCTCCCGGCCCGCCTCCGCCAGACGCCCCTGGATCCACGCCAGTTGAGCCAGTCCATTGTGGCCGGCCACCCGTTGCTGGGGCACCGACGCGAGCTGGGCCCGGGCGGCGCTGTCCGCCACGCCAAAGTTCTGCCGGGCCAGCGCGAGATAGAACTTCAGCTCAGGGAGCCGGGAAAAATCGGGGAAGCGCTCCCTGGCGAGCCGAAGCAGCGTGTCCGCCGACTCAAGCTGACCGCTCCACGCCAGGTAGTCGATGAGATTGCTGTAGGAGAGTGCCGGAGCCACGTTGGCGTCGATCGCCCGGCGGTAAAAGACCAGGGCTTCCTCTTCCCGGCCCAAAAACCCATAACTGACTGCGGCGTTATTGAGTGCGGTGGGATCCAGAGGGTGTTTCTCCAGAATCGCCAGATAGGCCGTGATCGCCTGTTGATGGTCTTTCAACACCTCGGATGCGTGTGCGGCCTCGACGAAGTAGCGCTCCCGCTCCGAGAGACGGCCCCGGAGATCATGCGCCCGCTGCAGGGCCGGCTTCATCCGGGTCAGCCCCTCGACCCCTCCGAAAATCAGGTAGAACACCCCGAGCCGCCGCCACGCCATCGCGAAGGTGGAGTCCTGAGCCACCGCCTGCTCCAGGAGGGCGACGGCCTGATCGAAGTCGCCCCGATTCTGAAGCCGCTCCGCCTGAGCGTACAGGCGAAGCGCGCCGAGCGAGGTCGTCGTGACCTGCGCCAGCGCGGGCTGGGCGCGCACGCTTCGGAGGGACTCTCCGATCTTCTGCCGGATCGTCGCGGCCATTCGGTCGACGGCCGCGATGATTTCCGCCGGATCGGTCGCCGTCTCCCGTACCACGAGCAGGGCGCTGGACGTGGTCGCCTCGACCAGCCGGGTCGAAATCACATAGCCCGACCCGAGGGAGCGAACCTCACCCGTCACGTAGGCCTTGATTCCCTCCCTGGCCGCGATCTCCGCGGCCACCGGCGCGGTAACCGCCTCCGCGGCGTCGCGGCTCATCAGTCTCAGAATGCTCCCGACCTGGCCCGGCTCCAGCACCGTCACCGCCTCCGACTGCGCCAGGGCAATCCGGACCAGCTCGGTGACGGTCTCGACCAGCGAGGAGTCTCCGGCCTGATTCTCGAAGTCGGCCAGGATCAGCTTCTCCTGGTCGCCCAGGACACCGGCGCTCTGCAGGGTCGCGCCCGGTCCGATGCCGACCAGCCGCGAAGCCATGAACAGCGAGGCGACGAGTGCCAGCCCGCCGAAGGCGAGGCCGCCGCCCCAGAGCGCCTTCCGCCAGGTGGCATGGCGCGCCAGCCCGACCGGTGTGGCGGTGCGCATGCCCGTCGCGTGCAGGTGGGCCCGCCGCCGCTCCAGCCATCCGGTCACGAGGACGATGGGAAACCCGGCGACCAGAAGGGCGATAGCCCCCTGGAAGACCCAGTCCGGCAATCCAAGCTGCTGCACCAGCAGGTACACCATCGCCAGCACGCCAACTGCGGCCAGCGCGAACAGCGCGGCCACGCGAGCGGGGTGGGATCTCCTGGCCCGGGCCAGGTAATCGACCGCGGCCACCGGCTGCGTCGCGGTGGGAGTCATACCGCCGCTCGGGGTCAGCAGCGCGTCCAGAATGGGCACCAGCTCGTCGGCCCGCTGGGGCCGGTCGGCCGCCCTCTTCTGAAGACACCGGAGAATCAGCTCATTCAGAGCGGCCGGGATCGTCGCGCGATGGGTCGTCGCCGGCTCCGGCGCCTGGGTGATGTGCTTGGCGAGAATGGACTGCGCCGTGAGCCCGGTGAAGGGCGGCTGGCCGGTGAGCATCTCGTAAGCGAGTATGCCCACAGCGTAGATGTCGGCCCGGTGGTCCACGTTGAGATCGGCCGCGGCCTGCTCCGGGGCCATGTACGCGGGAGTTCCGAGGGCGACGCCCAGCGACGTCAGTGAGGATTCTCCGGTCGATTCGCTGACCGCCTTGGCCACCCCGAAATCGGTGACCACCGCGTGCCGCCCGGAGAGCAGCACATTGTCCGGCTTGATATCCCGGTGGACGACGCGGTTCGAGTGGGCGTACTGGAGCGCGTCCAGCACTTCTTTCAGGATCCGCACCACCTCGGCGATGGGGAGCTCGCCCTCCCGGGCCAGCCTGGCCCGGAGCGACTCGCCCTCGATGAAGGGCATGATGTAATAGAGGATGTCCCCCTCGGCGCCCGCGGTGAGCAGCGGAACGATGTGCGGGTGCTGGAGCCGGGCGGCGAGCTGAATCTCCCGCTCGAACCGCGCAACGTTCACGCCGGCGGACATCTCAGGCGGGAGCAGCTTGATCACGACTTTGCGGCCGAGCCGGACCTCTTCAGCCAGAAACACCCGGCTCATGCCCCCGCCGCCAAGCTCCTTGTCGACGCGATACCCCGCGCCCAGGGAGGCCTGCAATCGGGTCAGGAGATCGGCGGCCGGTCCCTTCATGGAGTGGGGCCTTGTCGCGAGGATGACTACAACTTACGGGGCAAGGAGACGCCCGGCTACGGCTGCCGTTTCTAGGTCCTTTCCAGAATCGTGGCCATCCCCTGCCCCACCCCGATGCACATCGTGCAGAGCGCGTAG
>Ga0256867_10000873_pt1 | contig 12301 bp, 9 predicted proteins | sample RVTome_15_FD_185939 | JGI IMG/M metagenome (GOLD analysis project Ga0256867, IMG submission 185939) | Soil microbial communities from uranium-contaminated site in the Upper Colorado River Basin, Wyoming, United States - RVT150D86 (HiSeq) ... | reverse complement strand
CGGATGGTGGGCGTGTTCCGCAGCGCAGGTTTCGCGACCGCCAGTCATTTCGGGGACGGCGTGATCGAGGTGCGGCTCGACCTGCAGCCCACGCCCGAGGCCGAGGCGGCCATCATGGCCCGGGCCCAGCGGGCGGAGGCCGAGGCCGTACACCGGCTGCTGGCACCGCGATCCGTGGCCGTCGTCGGCGCCAGCCGGGAGCGGAGCGGCGTCGGCCATGCGGTGCTGCGCAACATGCTGGAGCACGAGTTCGCCGGACCGGTGTACGCGGTCAACCCGATGGCGGACCAAGTCGCCGGGGTCACGGCGGTGCATGACATCAACGACATCGACGGACCGGTCGACCTGGCGGTGGTGGCCGTGCCCGCGAGCCAGGTGCCGGCGGTGGTGGAGGATTGTGGCCGCAAGGGCGTCCCGGCCGTGATCGTGATCTCGGCGGGGTTCGCCGAGGCCGGGGCCGAGGGCGCGGCGCTGTCGGCGGCCGCACTGCGGGCGGCGCGGCGCTTCGGCACTCGCCTGCTCGGTCCCAACTGCCTGGGGGTCATCAACACCGATCCGAACGTGCGGCTCCACGCCACGTTTGCCACGCCCAATCCCCGCCCCGGTCCCGTCGCCCTGCTCTCGGAGTCGGGCACGATCGGTGGGGTCATCCTCGACCACATCGGCGAGGTCGGACTGGGCGCGTCGTCGTTCGCGGCCATCGGGAACAGAGCCGACGTGTCGGCCAACGACATGCTCCAGTACTGGGCCGACGACCCTCGTACCGAGTTGGTGCTGCTGTACCTCGAGTCGTTCGGCAACGCCCGCAAGTTCAGCCGCATCGCCCGCGAGCTGGGCCGCAGCAAGCCGATCGTGGCCGTCAAGAGCCGGGGCGCGGCCCGCGCCTACCCGGCCGAGGCTGCCGAGGCCCAGCCGGCCGCGATGCAGGCGCTGCTGGAGCAGACCGGCGTGGTGCGGGTGGACACGCTGTCGCAGCTGCTGGACGTCGCCCGGGTGCTGGCCTGCCAACCCCTGCCCGACGGCAACCGCGTGGCGCTGGTCGGCAACGGCGGCGGATCCCTGGCCCTCGCGGCCGACGCTTGTGTCGATGCCGGCCTGGTGCTGGCCGAGCTGGGGACCGGCGTCCGCCGGCAACTGCACGCCGCGCAGCCCGGATCCCGGGCGGCGACGCGTGTGCGCGCCAGCACCGTCGACCTGGGCTTCGAGGCCGGCCCGAACGACCTGGAACGGGCGCTGAAGGCGCTGCTGAGCGACGCAGCGGTGGACAGCGTGCTGGTCGTCTGCGCGCCGGCGCCGCGCCAGTCGACGGCTGACCTGGTGCGGGCGGTGGCTTCCGCGCGGGCCGCGTGCCCCCATAAGACGCTGCTGGTCTGTGTGTTCGGTCCCCATCCGACGTCTATCTCGCCGGGTTCGGAGCCCGACGTGCCGGTGTTCGACTTTCCCGACGCCGCCGCCTACGCGCTGGGGCGGGTGACGCAGTACGCCCGGTGGCGGCGGGCTCCCGAAAGCCGCGTCGTCGTGCCGCCGGGAGCCGATCCGGCTGCCGGACGCGCCCGGGTGGCGGCGGCCCTGGCCGACGGCCGGGCCCACGACGGCGGCCGCTGGCTGCCGACCGACGTCGCCGTCGACGTGCTCACCGCCGCCGGCCTGCCGATCGTGCCGTCGCGAGTGGCGTCGCACCGCGACGAGGCGCTCGCGTCCGCCCGCGACCTCCGCTACCCGGTGGCCGTGAAGTCGGGGGTCCGGAGCCGGGCGGCCAAGACCGAGGCCGGCGGCATCGCCCTCGATGTCCACGACGAGACCGAGCTATTGGCGACGCTGGCCAGGATGGGCGGGGCGCTGGGTGACGCCCTGTGGCCCGTCGTGGTGCAGCCGATGGTGGATCCCGGCATCGACGTGGCGGTGACGGTGGCCGAGAGCGAACTGGTGGGGCCGGTCGTCACCCTCGGTGCCGGCGGGGTCGCGACCGACCTGTCGACCACCGACGTGCACGTGCTCCCGCTCACGGATCTCGACGCCCGCCGGTTCGTGGCGACGTCGCGGCTGGGCGCGTTGCTCGACGAGGCCGGGCGCCGAGGCCTCGAGGACCTGCTCCTGCGGGTGGGAGCACTGGTCGAGGCGGCCCCCGAGGTCGTGGGGCTGGAGCTCAACCCCGTGATCGTGTCGCCGTCCGGCCCGGCCGTCGCCGACCTACGGCTGCGCGCGGCCCCGATCGAGCACGACCCGCTTCCGCCGGTCCGACGTCTCTGACACAAATCCCTCCGGCGTCCGGATGCGCCGAAACCGCCACCTTTCGAACGCCGGTTCTGACGTCAGCGCGGTTCGCGGGGGAGGCCCAGCGTGCGTTCTCCGAGGATGTTGCGCAGGATCTGCGTCGTCCCGCCCATGATCGTGTAGGCGGGCGCGTAGCAGAGGTTGCGGCTGACCCGGCGGGCCAGCGCTTGCATCTCGCTCCCCGGGCCAGGCTCGGCCAGCAGGGCCCAGGCGCCGAGCACTTGGCCGCAGAAGGCAGCGATGCGCTGCTCGAGCTCGGTGCAGAAGGTCTTGGTGGCAGCCGAGAACTGCCTCGGCGTCTGGCCGAGGGTCTCTCGCAGCACGAGCAGGCGGCCGATCCGGTAGCCGGACTCGATGGCGGCCATCTCCTGGCGGATCAGCGGGTCGGCGGCGTCGGCCCAGGGCTGCACGTCCTCGTACAGCCGGCGGTTCGAGACCAGGCGGTCGATGCCGCCCCGCTCGTGCTCCATCTGCCGCATGAGCTGGCGGAACGAGCCGTTCAGCTCCCCCACGAGGTGGGCATCGGGCACCCGCACGTCCTCGAAGTAGACCTCGCAGAAGTGCCGGCCGCCGGTCATGTCGACGATCGGCCGCACCGACACCCCTGGCGACCGCATGTCCACGACCAGCTCCGACAGGCCCTCGTGCGGCTTGGCGTCGGGGTCGGTGCGGGCGATGAGGTAGCACCAGTCGGCGTCGGCGGCGCCCGAGGTCCAGATCTTCTGGCCGTGGACCACCCACTCGCCGCCGTCGCGCTCGGCCCGGGTGCGGATGCCGGCCACGTTGGAGCCGGCGTCGGGCTCGCTCATGCCGATGCACCACATCGACGTGCCGGCGATGATGCCGGGGAGCCACCGGGCCCGCTGCTCGACGGTGCCGAACTGCAGGAGGGTCGGGCCCATCTGCCGATCCGCGAACCAGGCCGCAGCGACGGGGGCCCCGGTGCTGATCAGCGCTTCGAACACCACGAAGCGCTCGAGCGGGCTGCGACCGCCGCCCCCGTGCTCGACCGGCCACGTCATCCCCAGCCAGCCCCGGGCGCCCAGCTCCTGGGCGAAGGTGCGGTCGTGCCCGACGATCCAGCTGTCCTCGGGCACGTCGGCCCGCTCGGACACCTCCCGCCCCGCCTTCAGCGCCTCCTCACGCAGGGCGCTCAGGTCTGGGGACAGGACGAAGTCCATCGGCGGCGACGGTACACGGCACTACCTTCGTCGGGATGGAGATCCGGCCGGTGCGACCCGACGAGCACCAGGCGCTCGGCGACCTGACGATCGCCGCCTACGCGGCGATCGACCCCGAGGTCGTCGAAGAGGACGGCTACGCCGGTGAGCTGCGCGACGTGGCCGGCCGAGCGGCCGGCGGCGAGGTGCTGGTGGCGGTCGACGACACCGGCAGGGTGCTCGGCGGTGTCACCTACGTGGCCGGCCCCGACTCGGCATGGGCCGAGTTCAGCGAGCCCGACGGGGCCGGCATCCGCATGCTGGCGGTGGCCCCGGAGGCGCAGGGACGGGGCGTCGGTGACGCGCTCAGCCGGGCGTGCGTCGATCGGGCCCGCGCCACCGGCAGGGGCCAGATCCTGCTCCACTCGACCGACCGGATGACCACGGCCCACCGCATGTACGAGCGCCTGGGCTTCACCCGCGACGCGTCGCTCGACTGGGAGCCGCTCCCGGGGTTCTGGCTCCGCGGGTTCCGCCTGCGCCTGAACGACCACTGAACCCGCGGTGGGATCCCGCTACAGGCCGAGGCCGTCGACGACCTCCGCGCCCGGGAGCCCGGCCAGCCAGGCGCCGGGCAGGGCGAGCTTCGAGCGGCGCAGGCCGCTTCCCACGACGACCTCAGGCGTGGCGACGACCGCGCGGTCGATCAGCAGCGGCCAGTCCGGCGGCAACCCGATGGGCGTGATGCCGCCGTGCTCCATGCCGGTCTCGGCGACAGCCAGGTCCATCGGGGCGAACGACGCCTTGCGGGCATCGATGCGCCTGCGCACGAGGTTGTTGACGTCGGCCCGGGTGGTGGCGAGCACGACGACGGCGGCCAGGCGGCTCGCTCCCGACCGCCTTCCGGCGACCACCACGCAGTTGGCCGACACGTCCAGCGTCACGCCGTACGCCTCACAGAAGGCGGTGGTGTCGGCCAGCCCGGGGTCGATGGGCGCCACCATCACCTCGTCGGGCAGACCCGGGGCCTGGTCGAGCGCGGCGGCCACCGGTGGAGCGAGCAGGTCGGGTCGGGTGGGCGCGGGGACCCACGGCAGCGTTCCGAGCATCAAGTGGGACATTCTGTCGCCATGCTCGACGAACCGCTGGCGCCCCCGCCCGACCGGGGACGGGTTTTCCGATCGGGGCGGCGGGTGCGGCTGTCCGATGCCGATCCCACCGGACGCCTCCGCCTCGATGCTTGTGCCCGCTACCTCCAGGACATCGGCAACGACGACACGGCCGACTGTGGCATCGACGACGAGCGCACCACCTGGGTGGTGCGTCGTGCCGTGATCGACGTCCATCGGCCGCCCCGCTGGCGGGAGTGGCTGGACCTCGGCACCTGGTGCGCGGGGCTCGGCGGGCGCTGGGCCGAGAGACGCCTCGCGATGGTGGGCCAACGCGGCGGACGGGTCGAGATCGCCACTCTGTGGATCCACATCGACGTGGCCACCGGCGCCCCTGTGCGACTGCCGCCGGCGTTCCACGATGTCTACGCGGAGTCGGCGGCCGGCCGCCGTGTGTCGAGCCGGCTGTGGCTCGGTGATCCGCCGATCGGGGCCGCGGCCGAACGGTGGGCCCTGCGGGCGGTCGACATCGACCTCCTGGGCCACGTCAACAACGCGGCGTACTGGGCTGCCATCGAGGAGCAGGTGGAGCCGGGCACCGCGTTCGCCCACCGCCTCCTGGGCCGACCCCACCGGGCGGTCATGGAATACGGCCCCGGCATCGCGCCCGGCGACGCGGTCGAGCTGCTGGTCGACGAGGCCGACGACCACCTCACCGTGTGGTTCACCGTGCGCAACGCGGTCCTGGCCAGCGCGACGATCGTGCCGCTGCCCGGCGAGAGGAATGCCGGCTCCTAGTGGGCGCGAGGGTCCACTAGTCCGACAGCAGCACGATCTTGCCGAGCTTGCCGCCGGCGGCGAAGCGATCGTACGCAGCCGCCGCAGCCGACATCGGGAAGGTGGCGGCGATGGGCACGGTCACGGCGTCGCGCGCCAGCAGCGGCAGAACGTGGCGCTCGATGCGGCGGGCAGCCTGGGCCTTGTCCTCCAGCGGACGGGGCCGCAGGGTCGAGCCGTGGATCCGCGCCCGCTTGCCCATCAGCGCGAGCAGGTTGAGCTCGGCCATGAACCCCGCGCCCACACCGATGACCGAGATCCGTCCCCCGACGGCCAGGGCGTCGAGATCGGCAGCCATGTTGCTCGCTCCGACCAGCTCGAGGATCACGTCGAACGGTCCGGCATCCACGAACGCCTCGGGGGCGACCACGGTGGCGCCCAACGCCGCGATGCCGTCGCGCAGCGCCTCGTTCCGCACCGTCGCCACCACGGTGGCCCCGGCCGCGACCGCCAGCTCGACGGCGGCGGTGCCCACGCCGCCGGCGGCGCCGTGGATGCAGACGCGCTCGCCCATGGCGAGGGCGCACTGCGTGAACAACGCGTCGTGGGCCGTCGTGTAGTTCTCGGGGAAGCCGCCGGCCTGGGCCCAGGTCACGCCATCCGGCACCGGGACCGCGAGCATCTCGGGGACCACCGCCAGCTCCGACTGGCCGGCGCCCGGGACGACCGCCATCACCCGGTCACCCACGCCGAACCGACGCACACCCGGGCCGCGGGCCGCCACCTCGCCGGCCAGCTCGAGCCCGGGCAACTCCGGAGGGGCGGTTCCGGGGGGCGGTGGATAGAGGCCTTCTTGTTGCATCAGGTCGCCGCGGCACACCCCCGCGGCTCGGACCCGGACCAGCAGCTCAGCCGTGCCGGGCTCGGGATCGGGATGGGGGCGCCATTCGAGGGCGCCGTCGACGATGGTGACCGCGTGCATCAGGGCGAGGGCCGTCGGCGATGCCGGGCGTCAGCCGCGCTGCTCGATAGGCACGTAGGCCCGCTCGGGCGCGCCCACGTAGAGCTGACGGGGACGAGCGATCTTCTGGTCCTGCTCCAGCAGCTCGACCCAGTGCGCCAGCCACCCGGACGTTCGGGGGATCGCGAAGAGCACGGTGAACATCTCCACCGGGAAGCCCATCGCCTGGTAGATCAGGCCAGAGTAGAAGTCGACGTTGGGGTACAGCTGGCGGGATGTGAAGTACTCGTCGCTCAGGGCCACCTCCTCCAGCTTGAGGGCGATGTCGAGCAACGGATTGCGGCCGGTGATGGCGAAGACCTCGTCCGCCGTCTCCTTGATGATCGTCGCCCGGGGGTCGTAGTTCTTGTACACGCGGTGGCCGAAGCCCTGGAGCCTGACCTCGCCCCGCTTGACCCGCTGGACATAGGCGTCGACCTCGTCGATCCCCCCGATCTGCTTGAGCATGGTGATGACGGCCTCGTTGGCTCCGCCGTGGCGGGGGCCGTAGAGGGCGGCAGCCGCGCCGGCGACGCAGCTGTAGGGGTCGGCGTGGGCGGAAGCCACCGTGCGCATCGCGGTGGTGCCGCAGTTCTGCTCGTGGTCGGCGTGCAGCATGAACAGCACGTCGAGCGCCCGGGCCAGCGCCGGATTGGCGTCGTAACGGGGCTCGGCCACCTTCCACAGCATCGACAGGAAGTTGGCGGCGAAGGGCAGCGAGTTGTCGGGGTACACGAAGGGCATGCCGACGCTGAACCGGTGACAGGCGGCGGCGAGGGTGGGCATCTTGGCGATGAGCCGGACGATCTGCTTCAGGCGGTTGTCCGGGTCGTGGATGTCCTTGGCGTCGAGATAGAAGGTCGAGAGCGCGGCCACCGCCGAGACCAGCATGCCCATCGGGTGGGCGTCGTAGTGGAAGCCCTCGAGGAACCGCTTGCGCACGTTCTCGTGGATGAACGTGTGGTAGGTGATGTCGTGCACCCAGCGCTCGTACTCGTCCTTCGTCGGAAGCTCGCCATGGATCAGCAGGTAGGCGACCTCGAGGTACGTGGAGCTCTCGGCGAGCTGCTCGATGGGATAGCCGCGGTAGCGCAAGATCCCGGCGTCACCGTCGATCTCGGTGATGGCGCTGCGGGTGCACGCGGTCGTCATGAACGCTTCGTCGTAGAACCAGACGTTCGGTAGGAGCTTGCGCCAGGCGCTGGCGTCCACACCGCCCTCGGATATCGGGACCTCGACCGATTCGCCCGTGCGGTTGTCCGTGATCGTGATGCTCTCGGGCACTGCCGGTCGCTCCTTGGTCTGCCTGTTTCCTCGCGACCGAGGCTACTGCCGAGTGGTCGACGTCACGAGGGGGGCGGCCCGGCTGTCGGCAGACAGGGTCGGCTGGACTCCCTCCTGGTCAGCGCCCTCCACGAGCTCGTGGATAGTACTCCTGACCGCCCGGGCCGGGACCGACAGGCGGCCCCGTCGGGGGATGGCGATGCCGACCGAGCGTGGCGTCAGGCCACCCACGGCGATCCGCCGGCAGGAGATCTCGATCCAGCCCGAGGCGGCCGTTGCCGGCAGGATGGCGGCGCCGTAGCCCTGGAACGCCAGCCAGGCCAGCAGGCTGACGCCGTCGATCTCGGCCTGCGCCCGCATCTCGACACCCAGACGGGATGCCACCTGGTCGAGCTCGTCGCGGAACGGCGTTCCCCGCGGCTCGAGCAGCAGCTCGTGCTCCGCCAGATCGGCCAGCTCGATGTGCTCACGGTCGGCGAGGGGATGGGCGAAAGGCACTGCGAGGATGCGCTGCTCGTCGAACAACGGCTCGGTGGCGAGGTCGCGGTTGCCGAGGGGCAGGTTGACCACGGCCAGGTCGAGGGCGCCGCTGACGACCTGGGGGACCAGCGAGGTGGTGGTGGCATCGACGATCACCACCTGGACGCGTGGGTGGCGCTCGGCCATAACCCGCAGCAGGTTGGGGAGCAACCAGCGGCTCGCCGTGCCGATGCAGCCCAGGCGCACCTGCCCCGAGACCTCGTGCAGCATCGAGGCCACATCTGATCGGAGCGACTCCAGTTCGTGGTGGACCCGCCGGGCCCGGTCGACCACGACCTCGCCCTCCTCGGTCAGGGCGCCGGTGGCGCGGTCGACCAGCGTGGCGCCCAGCTCGCGCTCCAGTCGGGCGATGTGGGTCGAAACGTTGGACTGGACCGTGTGGAGCCGCCGGGCGGCGGCCGAGAACGAGCCGGCGTCGGCCACGGCGGCGAGGGCGGCGAGCTGGCGGAGGTCCATCACTCATGATGATGGCAGCTATCACAAACAACTGTTTGACGGTTCAGCCACTGCACTCGCACAATCAACGCACAAGGGTGCCGTAGTCAGATCCCCCCTCTCGCTGCGCCGCACCTGCAGGAGCCGACCGATCCACTCGCGGTCGGCTCTTGCCTTTGCAGAGGGAGACCGCCCGGGTGTTGCGGGGTACCTTGCTCCGCGTGCCGGGTGCCGCGTTCTTCGATCTCGACCGGACCTTGCTGCGGGGGGCTTCGGGCCCCGTGATCAGCGAGGCGTTACGGGCCAGCGGCGTGCTCTCCGAGCGCGGCGTTCCCGGCGAGCGCCTCCTCTATCAGGTGTTCGACCTGGTGGGCGAGACGCGGCCCTCGATGATCCTCACCCGGATGGCGGCCCGGTTCGCGAAGGGCTGGTCTCGAAGCCGGGTCCAGGCCGCCGGCGAGAAGGCCGCCGAACAACTGGCCGGGGCGGTGCAGCCGTTCGCGCACGCCATCATCGACGACCATCGCGCCGCGGGCCGCCGGTTGGTGCTGGCAACGACCACGCCCGACGACATGATCAGGCCGCTGGCCGACCGGCTGGGCTTCGACGATGTGGTGGCGACGCGCTACGGCGTCGACGGCGACGGTCATTACGACGGCACCATCGACGGCGAGTTCGTCTGGGGCCGGGGCAAGCTCCGGGCCGTCGGCGATTGGGCCGAGCGTCATCGGGTCGATCTCGACGGGAGCTGGGCCTACAGCGACAGCTACTACGACGCCGCCTTGCTCGGCGCGGTCGGGCATCCCGTGGTCGTCAATCCCGACCCCCGACTGCTGGGCGTGGCGCTGGTCCGCCGCTGGCCGGTCGTCCACTTCGACGTCCCCGCCGGCGTCCCCAAGCTGCCGCTGCTCGGCATCGAGCCGCAGCGGTTGCTGCAGACCCTCGTGCGGCCGGAGCTGCTGCCGTGGGTGCGCCTCGACATCGGCGGGGTCGAGCGCATCCCGGCGTCTGGCCCGGCCATCCTGGCGGCCAATCACCGCAGCTATTTCGATCCGTTGGCGTTGGGGCTGACGCTGGCCCGCCGGAACCGGGCGGTGCGCTTCCTGGGCAAGCGTGAGGTCTTCGATGCCCCGGTGCTCGGCACTCTCGTACGGGCCATGGGCGGCATCCGGGTCGAGCGGTCGACCGGCTCCGACCAGCCGTTGGTCGAGGCGGCCGCTGCGCTGGCCGCCGGGGAGCTGGTGGCGATCCTGCCGCAGGGGACGATCCCCCGGGGGCCGGCGTTCTTCGATCCCGAGCTGAAGGGGCGGTGGGGGGCTGCCCGCCTGGCGGCGGACACGAAGGTCCCGGTGGTGCCCATCGGGATCTGGGGGACCGAGAAGGTGTGGCCCCGGTCCGAACGGGTGCCCCGCATCTGGAACATCACGAATCCGCCGACGGTTACGGTGGAGGTCGGCGACCCGGTCGAGCTCAAGCACCGCTCCGCGCAGGCCGACACCCGCCGGATCATGTCCGCCATCGCCGACCTGCTTCCGCCCGAAGCGCGGCGCCGTCACGATCCGACCCCCGAGGAGCTCGCGCGCACCTATCCCCCCGGGGACAACGCGGCCTGAACCCAGCGTGTTCCGGCGCCGATGCTTGCGAGGACCGGTGGTTGCGGAACCCGTTCAGGGGTGCAGGCCGGGGCCCCGGGTCAGCCGGGCCCAGGGCTGCGGACCCAGCGGCCCCGACCCAGCCCCTTGGCCTCGCGCAGCGCCCGGTCGGCTCGGGCCATGACCGCCTCGACCGCCTGACCCGGGCCCAGCTCGGTGAGCCCGATGCTGGCGCCGACCTCGACCCCCAAGGTGTCGGGGCCGAGCGGGACCGCGATGGGGCGATGGATCACGTCCAGTAGCCGGTGGGCCACCACCTCGGTGTCTTCGGGGTGGGTGAGGCGCTCGCACAGCACCGCGAACTCGTCGCCACCCATGCGGGCCACGAGGTCGCCGGGGCGCACTGCGGTAGCCAGACGGCTGGCGATCTCGGCGAGCACCTGGTCGCCTGCGGGGTGCCCGTGGTCGTCGTTGACGGGCTTGAAGTGGTCGAGGTCGATGAACAGCACCGCCGACTCACCGACGCCGGCCTTGCTCACCTCCCCGAGGCGGTCGAGGAACACCTTCCGGTTGGCGACCCCCGTGAGCGTGTCGTGGGTGGCCGCGTACTCGAGCGCTCGGTGGCTGCGATCCCATTGCAGCGTCAGGCGCAGCAGCTTGCCGGTGCGCTGCACCGCGCTCCAGGTGAACGGGGTCGGCATCCCGGCGAGGGGCCGCCAGATCACGAAGGCCGCCACCGGCTCCGGTTCCCCCGGTACGGCCACGGGGTGCACCCAACACGACTCCACCCCCGCCGCACGCGCCTGTGTCGCCAGCGTCGCCGGGAGCCCGTCCGCAGATCCCACCAGAACATCCTCGCCGGACTCCAGGGCCACGGCCCATGGCGTGTCCGGCTCGGCGAGCAAAAGCTCGACGGCGCTGCCGGCCGCCACCCGAAAGCGTGGCGTCCGCCAGCGGTCGCACACGGCCACCGAGCTGTGGGGGATCGCCTGCTCGATGGCAGCGGCCAGGTGGAGGAGCACGTCGGGCACCCCGGCGTCTTCGGCCATCGCCTCGAGGGCGCGGTCGAGTGCCCGCTGATAACCGGCGCGTTGGGCGAACACGATGTGCCAGGGCAGCCCCGCCAGCCTGGCGGGCGCGCCGATCAGATCGACCGGCGTCCAGGAGCCGTCGCTGCGCAAGAGCTCGGCCGGCACCCCGGCGCCGGCGCGGGGATAGTCCTCGGGCACCTGGTCGAGGACGACCAGGCCCTGCAGCGCGTCCGGCAGCGACGACGGACTGACGATCTCGTCCATGCGCTTGCTTGTGAACTCCTCGGGCGTCCAACCCAGGAGCTCCTCGATCGAGGCGCTGACCCACTCGAACGTCCCGTCCTTGCCGATGATGCAGAAGGGGTTGACCGCCGTGTCTGCCAGCGCGCGGAACACCTCGGGCGAAAGCTCGTGGGTCTCGATCAGCTCGATGCGGTTGCCGAAAGGATCGTCGACATGGACGCGCCGGCGCCCGTCGACTTCCTCGGCGGGGCGGACGTCGACCCCGGCGGCCGCCAACTCCGCCAACAATGGATCCAGGTGACCGACCTTGAGTGCCGGATGGGCCTTCCGGGCCGGGTGGAACGGCTCCTCGACCCCGAGATGCAGTTGGGCGGTGCCGCTGCCGAACCAGCAGCCACCCCGGACGGCGAGCTCGGCCGGCTTGGGTTTCCGCTCGAATCCGAGCAGTGAGCCGTAGAACCGGTCGGCTGCGGCCTCGGCTTGCGGGCCCGCCGGCATGGCGAGCTGCACGTGATCAATGCCGAGGTACGTCGGACGAACCTGGTCGTCCCCCGGTGGCGCCATGCCAGGATCATGACACCATCGTTGCCCTAGTGACGGATCGAGATTCGTCCGGCCGGATCGGCGACCGTTCCTTGCGCGGGCCATGAAGGTAGACAAGCATATGACAAGTGCGTGAGGTCCGTTATCGGGCGATCGCCGACGAGCTGCGCGGGCGGGTGGAGTCCGGAGAGCTGGGGGCCGGTCGCCTCCTGCCGAGCGAGAGCGAGCTCTCACGCGCGCACCTGGTGAGTCGCGTCACGGTCCGCAAGGCGCTCGAGCTGCTGCGTGAGGAGGGCCTGATCGACGCCCGCCA
>Ga0256867_10000872_pt1 | contig 12316 bp, 11 predicted proteins | sample RVTome_15_FD_185939 | JGI IMG/M metagenome (GOLD analysis project Ga0256867, IMG submission 185939) | Soil microbial communities from uranium-contaminated site in the Upper Colorado River Basin, Wyoming, United States - RVT150D86 (HiSeq) ... | reverse complement strand
TGGAAGGTGTCAGCTAACATATGCTAAGTGGTATATATAAGATGATATTGTTGAAAACATTTAGTATAGTAGTAAAGGCTCGGAGGAGTGTCAACTGATTTGGACACCAATTTGTAGTTAAAAAAATGCTGTAAATTGATTAGTATTATTTGAATACAAATTAACTAAAAATAAAGAGCCAGAACTAGACAAATTAGATGCAAAATTCCCTTAACTGATTGCTCGTGTAAGATGTGCTCTAACATTATTCTAAATTTTTTGGTTATTACTCTGACGATAGGAACAAAATAGAATTATACTAGATAATGTATGGCAATTCAATGGAAAGATTTTTTTGGACTCAAAAGGAGGATATCGGTGCTTCACCCAGAACTGATCATTCAATGTGCTATGACTCTGATAAAGAGAAAGTAGTGCTTTTTGGAGGTTGGGCTGCCGGTACTAATCGCCTAGGTGACACATGGATATGGGATGGCAATGAATGGACCCAAGTAGCTGATACTGGACCATTACCAAGATCAGGTTTCGATATGGTTTATGACTCTTTTAGAAAAAAGTCTGTGCTATTCGGCGGGTATGCTGGAGGTTTGCCTACTGACCACTTTAATGATACTTGGGAATGGGATGGCAATGAATGGACCCAAGTATCTGATACCGGACCATCAGCCCGCCGAAATCACGCTATGGCATATGATTCCACTAGGCAAAGAGTAGTACTATTTGGCGGAGCACCCTTTAATGGTCCGTTTTTTAATGATACTTGGGAATGGGATGGCAATGAATGGACCCAAGTATCTGATATCGGACCATCAGCACGCCATGCACACACTATGACTTATGATGAGTCTGCACAGATCGTGCTATTATTTAGTGGAGCAACATTAACCGGGGGCTCTGTCGGAGAGACATGGGGATGGGATGGCAATGAATGGACACACCTGCAGCATCTAGGTCCTCGCCGTTTAGTCGGTTCACCGATGGTATACACAGTTCACGGTACAATTCTTTTTGGAGGAAAAACGGTAAATGACCAAGTAAATGATAATACTTGGCTGTGGGACGGTAAGTTTTGGACTCACACTCAAGATATCGGTCCTAGCCCTAGATTCGGTCATGCCATAGCTTATGATAGCAGAAGAGACAGAGTAGTACTATTTGGTGGAGGAGTAGTTGCTGCTGGAATGTCATCTCTTGGTGATACATGGGAACTCAAAATAGAACAAATCTCATAATAAACATACATCATTTCCTTGTTCTACTTGATAATAATTTTATTCAAGGATTATGTAACAAATTCAAAATTAAATCTGCTTCCTTTGAATACAACGCATTTAAAACCAATTATAGACAAATTTTATGAAAGAATCATAAAAAGTAACAAATGAGATTTTAACAATATTTATAAGGTTAAAATTTTTGATATTAAAATTACTTTAGTTTAGATTTAACCAAGATCGGAGGAACTTCGAATTCTCATTATAGCAGGTAACATAATATAATAACTTTTTGATATTGAAGTATATTTATTATTTCTAATACTCTAATCGTTATGTTTGAAATATAAATTGCTCAACGCACATCAACAGCTCATGGTGTTTATACCAAAAAATTACTAAAAGTAGAATATTTAGACTTTAATTTTAATCATAATATTAGAAATTGTTATCATAAAATATTAATAAATATTCTTAGAATATAATTCGAAAATGATTTATGTTCTACAGTAACATTTGAATTCCTTGTTAAGATAATGGTTTAATTCAATAGTCTCATTATACTAATCAAAAACAATTAATCGACTCATAACTTACGTGGTTTACGGAGCATTGGAAATATTGGTGGTGAAGTATTTACCTGGATTGTGCCAAGCAATTCGAATCCATGCCGTTCGTAGAATGTAATGTTCTTTGGGTTTGATGATTCTAGATAGGAGAATTCGTTATTTCGGTCACACATAACTATTGCATGGTGCATTAATGCAGAGCCAAGCCCTTTGCCATGGTGAAGCGGATCGATTCCAAGAAGTGGCAAGTACCAATGGGGTTCATGTGGATGATATTTGCTCATTCTCTCGAATACTTCTGGACCATCCTTCTTGGCCTCATCAGACCCACTACTTTGCAGCAATGCAGTCAAGAGGTCTACGTCAGGATGAACATTTGGTGGAAGCCAAAGAGCTGCACCATAATAGTTTCCAACGTAATGGGCGCTCTTATATACAAATGCTTTTCCTCCAAAAGCCTTGACAAAGCTAGAGAAATGTGAAAGATATTTCTGCGGATCTGGCCATACCCAGCGTGTAGCAGGATCAGCTGCAAAAGCTAGCTTTAATGCATCAATAATACCGGCTTCATCTGATTCTTTAGCGGTTTTAACAATTGGTGTTGTCATCAAATACCCCTCATTTTCTATGATGTCAGGAATATCTTAAAGTTTTATATCATAAATTCTATGGATGAATAAAGATATTTGGAGAACAAGTTGTAATAGTTGATTTTTAAAAACTATAATAAAATAATTAAAAACTTTTTTATAAAAATATCTAATATTAATTCATAATTATATTTGTTGTTATTGTTAAACAGTATATTTTCATATTCTAAGACAAAATTTATTTTATCTGCAGGTTATATTCTCTTCATCTTTTAAAGAATTTTCTTTTGATAATATGGTAGCTAAATTTGATAAATTAACTTGATCATTGCTATCTATATAAGATCGAAGGGCTTGTAGTACGACATATATTTGGGACCAATTAACTGGTATTTGTTAATTTGGTAACTTATTTCAAGATCTAACACAAAAATAGGAGAATATGGAAAGAGAATCACTGCTAATAAAATTTGAAATCTTCGATAAAGTGCGTCTATTATTTTTCTAATATGATAAAAGCAAGTAATGATAAAAAATGCCATCATAAAAACAACTATTTGGTCAAGTAATAGAATATAATACCTTCCTTTTAAAATTTATTATTATTCAGGAACTTCTATCTCTTCTATTTTTACAACTTTTCTTGGATCTTTATTATGTTCATGATATACAGCTGCCTTCATTTCACTAAAAAATATACAATAGGAAATTTAAAGAATAGGTTTACAAAGTATTGTAAAAAATAATTATCACAAGAGAAAAAAACAATCTGCAACGATAAATCTAAAATAATTTAAAGCAAGAAGGAGATTGTAAAAAATCTGCCTGTTTGTCAATTAAGACAGTTAATTGGATAACATATCCTCGGTTATTAGTAATATATTAAAAAATATATTTTGCATTTGAATTGAATTTAGTTATATATCAAAAACTTACAGCTGTAAAGAGACAATAATCAACTAATTTATTTTGACACAATTTTGTAGTTCAAAAAGTATTAAGTTTATCAAATTTAAGTCTTGCAACATTGCTGCATTAACTGCAAAATTTACTAATAAATTTCTTACAGGTGATAAGTTAGACATTTCGCCAGGGATATCTTCAGATTTATAATTCAATTTAGTAACCTATTTTGTTTCAAAAAATATTATGGTTTTGATTTAATCTAGACAATACTTTTACTTACTATTTTTTGCTTTGCCAATTTTTTGCTTTGCCATAAACCAAAGTATTTTGTTGCTGATCTTGTAATGTAGCATAAAAACCTTCAGATATCTCCTATTTGTCAATTACCACCTTTGCACCTTGCTTTTGAGATTTAGTTATAAAGTCATCTATTGATTCTACCATAATATAACATGTAGGAGTTTGATTATCTTCTCTTTTTGAAGTTATTGCTCCTTTCATTCCAGCATTTTTATTAACCAATACTTTTCTCCTTCTCCTCCTTCTTCACTTTTCTCAAATTCCCATCCAAACATATTCGAATAGAATTTTTTTGTTTCTTCAATGTTGTCTGTTGGTATTTCTATATATCCTATTTGATATAATTACAAAATAGTAATGAAACATCAGGTAATCATTCCACAATTTCTAAGTAATGAATCTATTAGAAATTATATTCCGCAAACCGTCAAAATTCAAAAAGGAGATACCATTACATGGATTAATACGGATAATGAATCTCACCATCTATACTTTATTAAAATTGATCCTGACCCAACAAATATTGAAGTATTAGATGAAAGACTATATTTAAACTCTGGAGAATTAGGAGAAGTCATGTTTAATTATAATTATGAACGAATAGATTATGTGTGTAAAATTCATAGAAGAGAAGTTAATAGTATTACTATTTTCACTGAAGACTATAAAAATATGAGCAATACTCAAAGATTAAGATATCTTCATAAGAGATATAATATCAAGATTCCCAACTTGTCAAGCTATCTGGATGGAAATAGATAATTGGTGTAAATATAATGGCTAATCAGAATATTACAGATAATGATCCTTATTCTAAGGAACAACTAAGTATGTATTTTGATCCATTCATATATAAACATATTAAAGAATTAAAGTTAGATGGAGTCAACATCAATAAATTCATTATTGTATTTTGGGATATAAGTAAATTTTCTGCCTTAATTAAAGAATTAAAAGCATTAATGAAAAAACGAATGAAAAAACAAGGTCTTATATTTAATGAACTAGAATACTTATTAAGAGATTATTATAGTGAAGCAACAAGAGTGATAAAAAAAAATAATGGAATCTTGGATAAATTTATAGGTGATGGAATTTTTGCTTATTTCGGTTACCAAGATAAAGAATTTGATGATATAGTTCATTCAAATGCAATGAACGCTGCATTAGAGTTAAAGACAAATTTTATAAAAATTAAGGAAAAACATATGAAAATTTTATATTCTCATTATGATTACAAGCCTACTACCAATATAAATTTGAAATGTGCTATGCATATTGGTCAAGTTCTGTTTGGATATTGGTATTCTCCTCTTCGAAGTCAGATTACTGCCATTGGTGATGATGTTAATTTCTGTAGTAGACTTGAGGGATTTGCTGATAATGATCAAATTATCATTTCAAAAGAGTTGAATAAGGCATTAAGAAAGATAACTAACAATACATTTAGAACTAAAAAAATAAAAATACCAGAAGATAAGAAATTGAAAACTTATGAACATGTTAATTATGTTTATGAGTTAATAGGCAAAATTGATGGAAACTCCAATAACTCAAGTAATATATGCTGACGTTATGGAGAAACACCATCAGTTTGTTCACTGAATCTTTTTTTAATTAAAAAATAGAAGCTTCAATTTATTATATAAAATTAAGATTTTTTATTTGCTTGATAAGATTCAGAACTACTTGGGCTCAAATAATCAAATGGGCTCGATAACTAAAATTCAAAGCTTTGAGGGCTTCGAGTTCTCATTATAACAGGGTTCGGTAACATAATAGATAAGTTTTATTTCATAAATTATTTATCGGTAATACAAATTTTAACTCCACTAATGAATTATTTATTTAGTTATTGTATTAATTTACACCTTATTTGTAAAGTTATAATATTATAATTTATAATTTAATTAATAAGAATAATTTTTATTTAATAACATATTTCTTTAATTAAATTGGACTCAAACTACCGACTTATTCCACCATTTTTAAATTCTCCACCTTTTTCAATTTGGTATGCTTCATAAAATTCATTTATTGTTGTTCTATTGTGTCCGCCACTAACTCACTTGCCTATTGCCTTAAGGTTGAATTTAGCAATCTCAGGATTCCCTTTTATTACATGAACAGTTCAAAATAGTTTGGATTCATTGACACCATTCACAAATTATTCTTGTTGTTGTTCCTTTTTTATTTTTTTTGTTTATTTATTTGATTCATATAATATGATACCATCATATTAAATACATAATAACTAGCAAATAAAAAATGACACACGATTTACTTATAAGAGGATTTGATGATCAAATCCATTCACAATTAGGAGAATTAGCTAAAGAGAAAGGAGTTGGCTTCTAGTTTGAATTTCTTCTAATTTGGTCTAGTATTATTTACAACAAAAAATTGAAAAATTTTTGGTGCTAGTTAAAATTAACTTGATAAATTGGTAATTTAAAACTAAATGTTGCTCCCTCACCATTAGAATTATTTTCTGCCCATATTTGACCCCCGTGCGCCTCCACTATACTCTTGCAAATATACAAACCTAATCCAGTTCCACAACTGGCATCACTTGTAGCAAATATTGAAAACAATTTAGGTAATATACTATTAGATATACCCTTTCCGTTATCCTTGACACTTACAATAACTTCATTATCTTTCTTTTTATCTATAATAACAAATATTGGATGATTATTCTTATTAAATTTTATAGCGTTATTTACAAGATTGCGAATTATTTGAACTAATTTATCTCTATCTGCTTCTACAATAATAGATTCATCTTTATTTTTGCATCCATATACAATTTTTCCCAGTAGCTGTTTAATTTCTCTCTTTTCATATTCATTTAAGATTTCAGATATCAAAATATTAAGATTTAATTTTTCCTTTCTAAGCATTAATGAGTGGTTTTCTATTTTAGGGATATTTAACATATCATCAGTTAGTCTTTTTAACCTATTTGCATTTCTCAAAACAATTTTTAACAATTCTTGTTGTTCTTTATCTTGAACAGTAGAATACATTACATCTGTTAGTCCTAGTATAGGTTGAATAGGAATTCGTAATTCATGTGCAGCTATATTGATAAATTCTTCCTTCATTTTTTCAGATTTTTTTACTTTTTTATATTGCTGGATTAGCTTTTCATTGCTTTCTCTTAATTTAATATTATAATGAATGCTTGATAATGCTAGTCCAATTATATTGATAAAATACCCTGAATCTTTTAATACATGTGCCATATTATGAGCAGTATCAAAGTGATTAACAGAATAAGACATTATTATTTGTCCAAAAATAGAAAACACAATAGAAATAACTAAACTAGTATAAACAATATCTTTGTTTTTGTAGATTTTACTCTTGAAGAAACAATAAAAACTGAAGAGAAATAATATTAATGGAAAAATTTCATATGGTCTATGGATAGTAATACCATCAATCACAGAAAAAGGGAAAATAACAAATAATGAACTTATAGCAACGACTAAAGAGGTAATTATTATAAAGTAAAATAAAATTGATTTTAGACTTATCTTTTTATTAAATAATACTTGTTGTTGCTGTTGTTTCTTGTAATTTGCAGATGAAGAAAAAGAGGTAAATTTAAAAATTGCCATGGCTAGCATGGCACTTAGAAATAATCTACCAGCAAACCATGTTTGTGACATGAAGTAATTTAAGGAGAAAGCTTCATCCATGTTTAAAAAAGAGATTATAACATGTACAAGATTGATTAAAGCATTAACTAAAAACCCAATCCCAATAAATAAGCTAAATTTGTCATTGAAATTCTGTGCTCTAGAGATATAATAAAAGGCAAGTATTCCAGCAAATATTGTTCCAAATAACTCAATATAAAAATGATGTACATCTGATGTTATCCATAAAGAATTATTGGTAGAAATTAAAGTAATTATTAAAAGAGAAACTATAGATATTATGATATATTTTAGTATATGAGATGAATCTTTATTAGTGTTTATTAGAAAATTTAGTGACAATTAATTATTTTTCACTCTTGTAAATGAGTATTTTAATATCTTCAAATAAATGAAAATTGTATTTTGTAAATTTTTATAAATATAAATATTATTGAAACTAGTAAAATAACTTTGAGGTTGAATAGTCTTCATATTTACGTTATACTAAAAAATATTTTTTAAAAGTTTTGGTCATCTAAATACATATTTTCTCTTCAAATTTATCAATAATATTATTATGAAAAGGATCATTACTGGATCTATATCTTTTATTTGGAGTTGTAATTGAATTCAATTTAATTCATATCAATATCAAATATTATATGAATAAATCATCAAAACAAAGAATAGTTTAGTATGGGTGTTGACAGTGTTAATGAGTTAAAAAATCTGAATTTTTCGGCGCCTAAAAAATTTCAATATGTATAATATAACATGGCAAAGTGACAATTGACATTTTTACAATTATAATCGGTTCCTAAGTAAAAGTGGAGAGCTTAAATAGGCACAAGTTTGCTCAAAGGATAGGTAAATATACAAAATAATAGATATAGGATCCATGTCTTTTTCCAGTTTGATTGATCGAATACCTCCATAATATTAGCAAAGGGCTATGGCTTTCAATATCATTAAAGAATTATGTTAATTAACAAAGTTAATCAAATAATAAATAAGTTCTAGATCAAGATATTACAAAGGAATAAGACATATTAATGCTGTCATAGGGTATCTCATTCTTCAGAAATGAAGTCTTCTTTTATATCTGCTTTATCAGTCATATCTTCTACTAAGTCTTTTTTTCTCACCTTTTACGTTAAAAACAATCAATGTAAAGACAATATCATTTATATGAATAAGATAACCTTAAAAAAGAAGGTGTGAAGATAATTCTCGACAGGAAACTTTCTGAATTAACTTTGGAAGAATTATTTCCTCAAACATTATTTGACACACCCTGTGTATCACTGGATAAAAACAGGGATCTTTGGGTTGCTATAGAAATGTGCGCTCAATATTTAGAATCAGCTGTAGATGCACTTATTGTTGTAAACCAAAATAATCCTATTGGGACTATTGGTGGACGTGAGATACTATCTCATTTAAGAAAAAATACCATACCTGATTCTTATTTTAGAACTAAGATAGGAGATATTTTTTTTAACCATTTTCCTCAAGTAGAAGTAAAGATCAAACTTGATGATTTAATGAACAAATGGAAAAACACTGGAAGAGCGTTTTCTATTATTTCTAATCAAAACGCAGAGTATTTTTCTGTCTCTTCAAGAAAAATGCTTGAAATTGGTAAGCGATATAAATCCGGTATTTCTATTTCATCCTTTCCAAAAAAGAAAATAGTTACTTTTAAGGAAGATGAATTATTAGGCGATATTCTCAATACAATGTTTAAAAATCACATTAGACGATTAATGCTAGAAGATTCTAACCAATTTATTAGTGATAGAATAATTCTCGGTGAAATTTCTATGATCTTGAAATATCAAGACATATCTAATCTTTTAGATATTCCTATTAATAAATTTAAATTTGAGTATATAAAAGAAATTACAACTGACCTCACTCTTAATCAAATTTGTTTGATAATGGATAAAATGGATCATCCTTGTATAGTATATCAAGATTCAATAGTAACTCCTTGGGATGTATGTCTCATCTTGCTATCAGAGAATTTGACAGAATTTAGTGGTAAAACATATCAACAAAAAAAAATATGTCCACATTGTGGGAAAGAAATAGATTAAAAATATATTCAATTATTTTTATACAACATTTATAGAAATATCAATTTCCAATTTTTAAAACTGTAAAAGTAGATTATAATACAGGTATACTATTTAATTAGTTGTTATAGAAATTAACAAAAAATTTGGTGAATAATAAAAAATTTTAAGTAATCTTAAAGTCGAATTAGACTTTCATTGGATTTTCTACTGGTTTACTGTTTATTGATATTATTACAACGCTTATTGGATATAAAGAGTCTTTTTTTGAAAGTTGATTGAATTTGTTAAATATACTATAATGATCTTTAAATTGAAGATTACTTGGAATTTTTTTAAATTCCATTGGTGAATCCTATAATTATTTATTCTTTAGATGCTTGAAAAATGTTATTGAACCCTACTAGTATACGGGCTCGGAGGGCTTCGAGTTCTCATTATAACAGGGTTCGGTAACATAATATTAAAAGGTTTTGAATATTCTATATGTCATAAAACTAAAAATTCCAATTTCAGATTCGAAAGTAATTTATTTATAATAGTTTTATTGAACATTGAAATTTTGGATATTTACTAGAAACCTCAATTCAACTATATCCGTTTGAAGATGAATTTATTTTCTATTTACATTTTCGAGTTCACTCACAATACCCATAACTAATTTTACATATTCCTTAGTCTTATTAAATTCTAATTTTATATGACCATGAATTAGTTTATTTCTATAACTAATTAATTCCTGGATAGTTTCTTTTTTGAGTGAGAGAATATTTAATCGACTTGCTAAATATAATGATTCAGAGAAAGTTAAACGTGATTTTTCAAAATCTACATCTGATTTTATTAAAACATCTCTTAATTTAGTTTCTAAGATTATAAATGCTGAAATCAATGCAGCAGAATATTCCTTTTTTTCCACCAGACGTAATGGTTTAGGTAAAGTAGTTTGCAATTCTTTCATTATATTTTCTAAGGAAGACTCAAATTTTTTTTAAATTTATCATCAGGAGAGTCAGGGTATCTGGGTCTCATTAATATATCTTTTTCAATAACGTCTATTTTGGTTAAAACAGTATCTTCCTTACCTTGGGTAATCACAATGATAGGCTTTTTTTCAGTTTCTGCTAAAAAAACTGCATGTCTGACAAAGTCTGAGCTTAAATCTGCTATAACAATAGAAGATTTTCTAATTAAACCTGAGACTTTTAAGTAAATATTACTATCTAATATGATATCGTTAGTAGTTATTGGTTGGAAACCAAACTTTTCTACTATTGGAAATAAATATGTTTGATAGTATGTTATTAATTTTGTTGGGATGGAAAAAAAACATAACATTGTTTGAATGTTGTCAGGTAAATTTAAATTTAATGAAGCTTCTTCTGAAGTTGATGTTCCTTCACTAGTAACCTTTTTCTCTAGGTTTTCTCTTATCTCTCTAAATAATGAAGACAATATTTCATCATAGTTTTTAATTTTAGTTGATAAAGAAATAACTTTGATACCTCTCCTATCGAATTTGCCAAAGCGACATAATGGCTTAGAATCTCCTACTGTATATGTATTGGTAACTGACAACAAATTTGATTTTTATAATATAACAGAAATAGCTGATAAAAAATATAGAATATTAGATAGGGTATTAAAACGTATAATAGTACAAAGGGTGTTCACGATACATCAATTAGCACACTTTTTGATAATAGATTTAGAAAAAGATATAGAAAAATACAAATCCAAACTGTTGGTTATAACATGTGACTTTTTCCTTTCAGATTCACAAATTACAAAAGAAGACAAAGACTGGTTATATCCTCAAATGATACAAGCAATCAAAAAGATTGCTGCAGATTCTATTATTCTTGTCTTTTCGCCTATAAAGTTGGCAGGTTTAATAAATTATAAATAGATTGCATGAACGTAAGTTACAACTAAGTCTATAGATAATTTCATTGTAGTTTTGTTATAAATATATAGAAGCTTAAACTAAAGATACACTTTTAAAACTATTTTAACCTTCCAAGACCCATTCTAGTACATCTACAAGTAAGTCATACTCTTTTGCCACATCACATTTATCCAAAGGTATTTGACAGGTCTTGGAATGCTGGAACCTAATTTTTCGTAGTTCTTCAACTTTATTTCGAATTTCTTGTTCGTTTCTCATCTTGTACAATCCATTTAAGAGTAGTTATACCACCAGTAAAATATAAAGATGGAAGTAAACTGCTTATCAGAAAGCACTACCTTATATTTAGCTTTTATTGTTAGAAACTTATTTTTAAATGATTTAGCTTTTATTGTTAGAAACTTAATTTAGAGTGACTGTGAAAATATTATACCAAGTAATTTTTAGAAATTCGCAGAAGTAGATTTAACCTATAGTAGTGTAACGGTTTAATAAAAAATAATAATATATAATATTTAAATAATAACTAATCAAAAAAAGGAAAAAAATTTAGCTATCTTCTATACTTGTTAAGTCATCTGCATTAGTGTTTGATTCCAAAGTGTCAAATTGTTGCATCTCTTGAGGTTGAGGAGTTGGTACTACATTTTTCGAAGTGTCAACTTGTTGTATCTTTTCAGGTTGAGGAGTTGGTACTACATAGTTCAAAGTGTGAAATTGTTCCATCACTTGAGGATTTGCCACTGCAGCTTTGAATATTAGATTCTCTGCTTTTAATATATTAACTTGAATGTTTGTAATAGTATTCAATGATGTATCAATTTCTGATGTAGCTATAGCAGCTATAGCTTTATGTATATTATTTAGAAATTTAGTAGGAGGAGATGGTTTTAGTAATATCAATTGTGTTTCTAAATCCATAACATCTTTTAATGCTTGTTCGATATTACCATCAACTATTGCCAACTTTGCGTTCATCAAAGTATTCTTTAATGCAACTATATCTGTTTTCATTAAAGCCTGCGCAGTGAGATTTGCGTTTTGATTTTGCTGTTGTTGTTGTTGTTGAGATGTCGTTTGATTGGCAGATGATGAGTTAG
>Ga0256867_10000871_pt1 | contig 12325 bp, 10 predicted proteins | sample RVTome_15_FD_185939 | JGI IMG/M metagenome (GOLD analysis project Ga0256867, IMG submission 185939) | Soil microbial communities from uranium-contaminated site in the Upper Colorado River Basin, Wyoming, United States - RVT150D86 (HiSeq) ... | reverse complement strand
GGCGAGCCCGTGCCGGAGGACACCGAGGGCGTCCACGTCTTCGACATCAGCGATCCGACCGATCCGGACGTGGTGGCCTATGTCCCGACCCCCTGCGGGTCGCACACCCAGACGTTGGTGCCCGATCTCGCCAACGACCGGCTCCTCATCTACTCGAACCCGTCGAGCGGCGCGATCCTCGGGGAGGACCCGGGGTCCGAGCAGCCGATCTCGTGCCGTGGCATCGACATCATCGAGGTGCCCCTCGCCGACCCGGCGTCCGCCTCGTACCTGCGCTTCGAGGCTGCCGGTGACCCGGCGCTGCCGCCCGAAGAGCACCATCCGTGCCACGACACCGCGGTGATCCTCGGCAACACGAACCTCGTCGCCTGCGCCGGCAGCGGCTCGGCGTCCGCGGGCACGGGCATCAACGTGTTCACCGTCGACCCCGCCCAGGGCGGCTCGAAGGAAGACCCGAAGTGGCTCTACCACAAGGTGACGGGCGGCATCTCGCTCGGCCACTCGGCGTCCTTCACGTGGGACGGCAAGGTCATCATCGTCGGCCACGAGCCGGGCGGCGGCAGCGGCGCCCGCTGCGAGGCGACGGACGACCCGCTCGAGCGGACGTTCTTCTTCGTCGAAGCCGCGACGGGGGCGTCCATCGGCCAGTTCACCATTCCGCGGCCGCAGACGAACGTGGAGAACTGCACGACGCACAACTACAACGTCGTGCCGCTCCGCAAGCGCTACGTCATGGTCTCCGGGAACTACCAGTCCGGCATCAGCGTGATCGACTTCACCGACGTCGCGAACGCGTGCGAGATCGCCTACGCGGACCCGGCGCCGCTCGTCAACCCGAACAACCCGGCCGCCCTCGAGCTCGGCGGCGACTGGTCGAGCTACTGGTACAACGGCCGGATCTACGAGTCCGACATCACCCGCGGGCTCATCATCTGGGAGCTGAACCATCCCGCGGTCGCAGGTGCGAAGAAGCTTCCGCACCTGAACCCGCAGACGCAGCTCGAGAGCTTCGAGTTGAAGGCAAGCGCCAGGAGCTGGTGCTAGCCGGCCTCCTGAGTTAGTTAGACGCACGAGAGAGGGCGGCCCGCGGGCCGCCCTCTCTCGTGGCCGTCCCGCGAAGCACTTGACGAATGTCGACATCACGTCGACAATCGATTCCCGCACTGGTAGGGACGCCTGGTCGAGCCGCGCACCGGGCGAACGCGGCCGTCGGGCAACCTTCACGGGACTCATTTGGAGGTGGTCATGAAAGGCCTACGTACGCTTCTCGCCCTTGCCGTCGCGACCACGGCGCTGCTCGCACTGACGGCGAGCGCGACCGCGACTCCGCCTGGAGCCGCGGAAGCCACGGCCACGTTCGACTACACGAAGAACCTGAAGCCGCTCGGGCACTCGTTCTTCCCGAACACACCGAACCTCCCCGGGCTCGCGTTCACGGCGAACTCCGACCTGGCGTTCTGGGGCAACCTCGCGTTCCAGGGGCACTACGACGGGTTCCGGATCCTCGACATCTCGTCGCCTGCGAAGCCGACGCAGATCTCCTTCACGGAGTGCAAGGGCAACCAGGGTGACGTAGCCGTCTGGGGGAACATCCTCGTCCGCTCGTGGAACTCGCCGGCCGGCTCGGGCGCGACGGCGACGCTCGAGTGCGACGGCGAGCCGGTTCCGGCCGGCTGGGAGGGGATCCACATCTTCGACATCTCGGACCTCGGGAACCCCGAGATCATCGGGATGGTCGAGACGCCATGCGGCTCGCACACCGCGACGCTCGTCCCGGACGTCGCAAACGCGCGGGCGATCGTCTACAACCAGACGTCCGGCGGACCGTGCCCCTTCATCACCGTGATCGAGATCCCGCTCATGAACCCGGGCGCGGCGTCGATCGTGAACTTCGAGCCGCTCGTCGGCGCCGGCGCCTGTCACGACTCGGGCGTCATCCTCGGCAAGGTGAACAAGATGGTCTGCGCGAGCCACGCCGAGGCGAACGTCTACGACATCGGCGCGAACGAGCTGCCCGGCGGCAGCCTCGTCGATCCGGAGTTCCTCTACACGATCGAGGAGCCGGGAGTCGGCGTCGGCGGCAACTGGCACTCCGGCGCGTGGACGTGGGACGGCAAGGTCATCATTCTCGGCTGGGAGCCGGGCGGCGGCTCGCAGCCGGAGTGCGAGGCGACCGATCCGGATGTCAAGAAGAGCTACTTCTTCTACGACGCGAAGGACGGGTCGAAGCTCGGGCAGTTCGTGCTCCCTCGGCCGCAGACCTCGGCCGAGAACTGCACGATCCACAACTACAACGTCGTCCCGACCAACAAGCGCTACGTACTCGTCGCGGGCAACTACCAGGCCGGCATCAGCGTCGTCGACTTCACGAACCCGGCGAACGCGAAGGAGATCGCCTACGCCGACCCGGCGCCGCTCGTCCCGACCCAGCTCGGCGGCGACTGGTCGACGTACTGGTACAACGGCCTGATCTACGAGTCCGACATCACGCGCGGGCTCATCGTCTGGAAGCTGAGCGATCCGCGGGTCGCAGGCGCGAAGCGGTTCTCGCACCTGAACCCGCAGACGTCCGAGACGTCGTTTCCGCTGAAGCGCTTCCCGTTCGGCAAAGGATTCCCGTTCGGCAAGGGGTTCCCGTTCGGCAAGGGGTTCCCGTTCGGCAAGCGCTGGTAGCGCCGCGCTGCGCCGATCCCCGAGAGAGAGGGCGGCCGCGGCCGCCCTCTCTCGTTGCGCAACACGCACCTTGACAGCCGTCGCCGTACCTGAATGAATTGTCCGGCCGGACGGCAGCGCTGCGGCTGTCCCTGCGGCGCGGCCCGTACCGGACAGGGGATCAGCGACAGGGGAGGTCACCATGAGATTGCGCTTGCTCGTCCTGGCGGCGCTCGGCGCGCTCGCCGTGCTCGCGCTTCCGCTCGGCGCGTCGGCGGTCCCGCCGACGGTCGCCGCAGCCACGAGCACGTTCGACTACACGAAGAACATGCACCCCATGGGGTACTCGGAGGAGCTGTATCCGAACAACCCCAACTTCGACGGCTGGAACTCCGATCTCGCCTTCTGGGGCAACACGGCGTATCAGGGTGAGATCAACGGGTTCCGGATTCTCGACGTGTCGTCGCCGGTGAACCCGACGGTGCTCGTCGACTACGAGAACTGCGCGGGCGACCAGGGCGACGTGATCATCTGGGACGACGTCCTCGTCCGCTCGTGGAACTCGCCCGCCCCGGCCGGGGCGCAGTGCGGAGGCATGCCGGTGCCCGCCGGGCAGGAGGGCCTCCACATCTTCGACGTCTCGAACCCGGCGTCACCGCAGGTCGTGGCGTTCGTCCCGCTCGACTGCGGCTCGCACACCGCGACCAGCGTGCCGGACCCGGCGAACAACCGCCTGCTGGTCTACAACGGCTCGTCCGGCGCGGCGTGCCCGTGGATCGACATCGTCGAAATCCCGCTCGACAACCCGGCGGCGGCAAGCCATATCAACCGGGTCGACTCGATGCACACGTGCCACGACATCGGCGTCATCCTCGGTGACACGATGAAGGCGGCGTGCGCCGGCGGCATGGGCGTTCGCGTCTTCAGCCTCGGCGGCCCGAACGGCGGCTCGCTCGACGCCCCGGAGCTCCTGTACCACGTCGACTTCCCCGGCGTCACGATCGGGCACTCGGCGATCTGGAGCTGGGACGGCGAGGTCATCGTCTTCGGTCACGAGCCGGCCGGCGGCGTCGGGGCCCGCTGCAAGGAGACCGACTCCATCGTCGACAGGACGCTCTTCTTCCTCGACGGCGACACCGGCGCGACGCTCGGGACTTTCGTGCACCCGCGTCCACAGACCGCGCTCGAGAACTGCACGTGGCACAACTACAACTTCGTGCCGACGGACAAGGGCCGCATCCTCGTGAGCGGCAACTACCAGTCCGGCATCTCGGTGGTGGACCTGACGAACCCGGCGAACGCGTACGAGTTCGCGTACGCCGACCCGGCCCCGCTGCCGTGCTGCACGTTCGCGTTCGGCCTGCCGCTCACGCTCGGCGGCGACTGGTCGAGCTACTGGTACAACGGCCGGATCTACGAGTCCGACATCACGCGCGGCCTCTTGATCTGGAAGCTCTCGGATCCGCGGGTCGCGGGCGCGAAGAAGCTGTCGCACCTGAACCCGCAGACGTCGGAGTTCACGATCCCGTTGAAGAAGAACGCCGAGAAGAGGTCGGCGACGCTCAAGAAGGCCATGGCCAAGGCCGCGAAGGCGAAGGCCAACCGCGCCCGCCGCTAGCCGGTCGGGCGCAACGCAGTAGAGAGAGGGCGGCTTCGGCCGCCCTCTCGCGTTCTACCGCCGCTGCAGCTCGCCCTCGAGCGAGTAGAGGCGCTGGGCGTCGAAGCCCTTGAGGTCGACCTCGCCGTGCTCGACGAGCGAGAAGTCGTCCCGGATGAGCCCGTACGTCGCCTCGCTCACGAGGATCTGCATCGGCTCGGCGACCGCCTCGAGCCGCGAGGCGAGGTTCACACCCGGCCCGAAGATGTCGTAGACGTACTTCTGCACGCCGACGATCGAGCCGATCACGGGGCCCGAGTGGATCCCGATCCGGCAGAGCCACTGCTCGGGGTGCGAGGCGTTGCGCCGCTCGAGGTAGCGGCGCATCCGAAGCGCGACGCGCCCCATGTTGTGGGCGTGGTCGGGCGTCTCGTCCGGCAGCCCGGCGACGGCCATGTACGCGTCGCCGATCGTCTTCATCCGCTCGCAGCCGAAGAGCTCGACGATCCGGTCGAACGACGTGAAGATGTCGTTCAGCTCGGCGATGAGCGCGCTCGGGTCACGTGAGATCGCCATGCTCGTGAAGCCGACGAAGTCGAGGAGGAGGATCGTGGCCGCGTCGAACCGCTGGGGGGTCGTCGAACCGAAGTCCTTCATCTCCTCGTAGACGGAGCGCGGCATGACGTTCAGGAGGAGCTTCTCCACGCGCTCCTTCTCCCGTTGGAGGTCGCGCGTGTTCCGCTCGACCATCTTCGAGTACGAGTCGAGCAGGTACTCGGCCTCGCGCTGCTTCGTGATGTCGCGCGCCTCGCAGACGAGGTACCCCTCCCCGCCGAGCTCGCAGCGGCGCAGCTCGACCGAGAGGCCGACGGCTCGCGCCCCGCGGCCGGCGTCCGTTTCGAACGTGTACGGGCGGCCTTTCTCGAGGCGCGCGCGGGCCTTGTCCTCGTCGAGGGCGGGCACACGGGCGGGAAGCGCGTCGTCGACCTCGCCGTCCGGCGGGAACCATTCGAAGAAGGCCGCGTTCTCGAACGCGATCGTCCAGTCGTCCGGCCGGACGACGGCCACGCCGGCCCCGAGCCCCTGGACGAGGTGCTTGAGGACGCCCGGCGCGACCTCCTGCGCGCGCTCGGTCACGCCGAGACGACCAAGCCCTCGCGCCGCCGGACCTGGCCGATCACCTCCCGGATGTCCGCCTCGGCGAAGTCGAAGTCCTCGAGCGTCTCTTCGAGCAGGTCGACCATCTCGCGAAACTCCTCGGTCGTGATCCCGTGGCGCGCATGGATGCGGCGGAGGTGGTCGTCCGAGTAGCTCGCGGGCCCGCCCATCACGGACGAGACGAAGCGCGCCTGGTGGTCGACGAGCCGGCGCATGTCCACGTCCTCGAAGTGGTGGACGAGGAGCGGCGAGTCGAGCACCTTGCCGTAGAAGGCGGAGACGATTTTCCGCACCGTCGCGAATCCGCCGTAGCGGTCGAAGATCGTTAGAGCCAAGACCCCTCCCTGGGAACCGTTGCCAATCCTAACGGGAGGCCCAGGGGCCGATTCCGCCGAGGCGCTCGACCGTCGTCCGCATCACGAAGCCGGGCGGCGGGTCGTCCATCGGCGGGAACGTCACGTCCGGGCCGAGGTATGTGTGGGCGAGGCGCTGGAGCAGCTCGGCGCCGCCGCCCTCCTCGATCCGGGCGCGGCCGTGGACGACGAGGTACTCGCGCAGGCCCGGCGGATGGATGCGCGTGCCTTCGAGCGACATGACGACGCGGGGATCGGCGCGCACGTTGCGCAGCTTCTTCTGCGCGTCGCTCAGGTGGCCCGAGACGATCTCGTCGCCCTCGAGCCCGACCCAGACGCAGGTCACCTGCGGCGACCCGTCCGGATTGCGGGTGACGAGGTGCGCGAGCGCGTCGGACTCGATCAGCTCCCGGGCCCCGGGATGGATCTCCATGCCGCTCGAGTGTTGCCCAAGGCGTCCCCGGCCGCAAGGGCGTGGTTCAATCGAGGGCGTGGAGACGGCTGCCACCCTGGAGCGGACGCCCGCCGGCCTCACGGAGGTCGAGGCGGCCCGCCGCCTGGCCGAACGCGGCCCGGTCGAGGCGCCGGCGACGAGCCGCTCGCTGGCGAGCATCGTCCGCGCCAACGTCTTCACGGTCTTCAACGCGATCCTCGTGGTCTTCGGCGCGCTCATGCTCGTGTTCGGCGACTGGCGCGACGCGCTCTTTCTCGGGATCGTGGTCGCGAACTCCGGGATCGGGATCGGCCAGGAGCTCCGCGCCAAGCGCGCGCTCGACCGGCTGTACGCGGAGATCGCGCCGCACGCGACGGTCATCCGCGACGGCGAGGCGCGCGAGGTGCCCGCGGGCGAGGTGGTGACCGGAGACCTCGTCCGCGCGGAGGCCGGGGACGGAATCGTCGCGGACGGCACGCTCGCCTCCTCCGAGGGCCTTGCGCTCGACGAGTCGATCCTGACGGGGGAGTCGCGGCCCGTTCTGCGCGCGGCGGGCGAGGAGGTGCGCTCGGGCTCGTATGCCGTCGAGGGCGCTGCGCTCTACGAGGTCACCGCCGTCGGCGCGGACAGCTACGCCCAGCGGATCGCCGGCGAGGCGCGCGAGTTCCGCCATCCGCGCTCGCCGCTCGAGCGCGCGCTGAACCGCCTGCTGCTCGTGCTTGTCGCCTTCATGCTCCCGCTCGGGACGATCTTCCTCTACGCGCTCTGGAGGCGCGACGAGCCGTTTCGCGAGGCGCTGACGACCGCGACCGCGGGAATCGTGACGCTGATCCCCGAGGGCCTCATCCTCCTCGCGAGCCTCACGTTCGCAGCCGCGGCGCTCGGCCTCGCGCGACGGGGCGCGCTCGCGCAGCAGCTGAACGCGATCGAGTCGCTCGCCTCCGTGGACGTCGTCTGCCTCGACAAGACGGGCACGCTCACCGAGGCGCGCCTGCGGGTCGTCGCCCTCGAGCCGGCCGACGGCGTCGCCGACGAGGAGCTTCGCGGTGCGCTCGGGCGGTTCGCGGCAAGCTCCCCGGCACAGAACCGGACGCTCGAGGCGATCGCCGCCGAGGTGGGCGCCGAGCCGGAGGAGGCGGGCGACTACGTGCCGTTCTCCTCCGCGCGGCGCTGGAGCGCGCTCGCCCTGGACGGGACGGGGTATGTCCTCGGCGCGCCGGAGCGGCTCCGGATCGACGGCCGCCTGGCCGAGCGCGCCGCGCGCGAGCAGGAGACGGGCCGTCGCGTCGTCGCGTTCGGGCAGACAAGCGGACGGCTGGAGACGGCCGACCGTCCGCCGGCCGGCGTCCGCCCGCTCGGGCTCGCCGTGCTCTCCGAGGAGCTACGGCTGCAGACACGCGAGACGGTGGCGTTCCTGCGGGCCGAGGGGGTCGAGCTGCGCGTCGTCTCGGGCGACGCGCCGGCAACGGTCGGCGCGATCGCGGCCGACGCGGGAATCGACGTCGGCGACGGGCCGGTGGACGGCAGCGCGACCGACGACCTGCCGCTCGACGCGCGGGTCGTCGGGCGGGTCTCCCCGGAGGGCAAGCGGCGTCTCGTGGAGCGCCTGCGCGCGGACGGCCGCTACGTCGCGATGATCGGCGACGGGGTGAACGACGTCCCCGCGCTGAAGGCGTCGCGGCTCGCGATCGCGCAGGGGGGCGGCTCCGAGATGGCGCGGAGCGTCGCCGACGTCGTCCTCGTCCGGGGCGACTTCGACGCCTTCCCGAAGATGGTCGCCGAGGGGAGGAAGATCCTCCGGAACGTCCAGCGCGTCGCGAAGCTCTTCGTCACGAAGTCGGTGTTCGCGGCGTTCATCATCCTCGCGGTCGGGCTGACGGAGACGCCGTACCCCTTCCTTCCGCGCCATCTGAGCCTCGCGGCCTCGCTCACGGTCGGGATCCCGGGGTTCTTCCTCGCGCTCGCGCCGAGCGACGGCCCGTGGCGGAGCGAGCGGTTCCTCCGCGACGTCGCCCGCTTCGCAATCCCGGCCGGGACGATGGCCGGGCTCGGCACGGTCGCCGCGTACCTCTTCGCCCTGAACGTCGTCGGTCTCGGGGTGGAGGAGGCGCGGACGACGGCCGTCTCGACGCTCGTCGTCGTCGGGCTCTACTTCGTCTTCGCGCTCGAGGCGTCGACGCGCGCGCGGGCGATGGCGGTCGGGCTGCTCTGCCTCGTGCTCCTCGCCGCGTACGCGGCGGTGCTCGCGGTCGGCCCGCTTCGGGAGTTCTTCGCGCTCGTCGTCCCGGGCATCTGGGCGCTCGTCGCCACGCTCGGCGGCGTCTCGCTCGCCGTCGGCGCCCTCGTGCTCATGGACGAGCGCTTCGTCCCGGACGAGGTCCGCCGGCGGATTCGCCTCTAGCGCGTGCGTGGCACGAGGCTCGTGACGGGCGCGGCGTCCATAATCAGGCCGATGAAGACGGAGCAGGAGCGCCTTCGCGCGGTCGTAGAGGCCGGAATCGCCCTGACGTCCGAGCTCTCGCTCGACGTGCTGCTCCAGCGCCTCGTCGAGACCGCCCGCGGGCTGACCGGCGCGCGCTACGCCGCCCTCGGCGTCCTCGACGCGGGCCGCGTCTCGCTCGAGCGCTTCGTGTACACGGGAATCGACGACGAGACCCGCGCGAGGATCGGCGACCTTCCACGCGGGCGCGGGATCCTCGGCGCGCTCATCCAGGAGGCAAGGCCGCTGCGCCTGCACTCGATCGCCGATGACCCGCGCTCCGTCGGCTTTCCCGAGCACCATCCGCCGATGCAGACGTTCCTCGGCGTGCCCGTGACGATCCGCGGCGTGGCCTACGGCAACCTCTACCTGACCGAGAAGGAGGGCGGCGCCGACTTCACCCCCGAGGACGAGGACGTGGCCTTGCTCCTCGCCGCCCAGGCCGGGACGGCGATCGAGAATGCCCGGCTCTACGAGTCCGCCACCCGCTGGTCGCGCCAGCTCGAGAGCCTGAACGAGATCATCGCCGCGATGGCGAGCGAGGTGGAGCTCCCGCGCCTCCTCAACCTCGTCGCCGCTCGCCTGCGCGAGGTCGTGGACGCGAGACTCGTGACGATCGCGCTGCCTGCGGAGGACGGCGACCTCCGGATCGAGGCAGCCGACGGCGAGGGGGCCGCCGTGCTCCTCGGCGCGCGGCTCGGACGCGACTCCTCGAAGCACGCGCGCGTCCTCGAGCGGGGGCGCACGGAGCGGGTCGACTCCTTCCTCGACGACCCGGAGGTCGACCAGACGCTCACGCGGCAGGCGGGGCTGCGCTCGGGGCTCTACGTCCCGCTCACGAGCGCGGAGCGGCGGATCGGCGTGGTCGCCGCGCACGACAAGCTGACGGCCGACGGGCGGTTCACGGACTCCGACGTGCGGCTCAGCGAGATCTTCGCCGCCCGCGCCGCCGTTGCGGTCGACCTGTCGCGCCGGGTCGCGCAGGACGCGCTCGAGAACGCCATCGCCGCGCAGGAGACGGAGCGCCGCCGGCTCGCGCTCGAGCTCCACGACGAGACGGGGCAGGAGCTGACCTCGATCCTGCTCGGCCTGCGCGCGGTCGAGGAGGCCCACACGTCGGAGGAGCGGGCGGCGGCGCTCGCCGAGGTGCGGGCGCTCACGGTGCAGACCCTGCAGAACGTCCGCCGCCTCGCGGTCGAGCTGCGGCCCAAGGCGCTCGACGACTTCGGCCTCGTTCCCGCGCTCGAGCGCCTGGCCGAGGCGTTCGGCGAACGAACGGGCATGCGCGTCGACATCCAGGCCGCGCAGCTCGAGGGACGGCTGCCCGAGTCGGTCGAGACGACGCTCTACCGCGTCGTCCAGGAGGCGCTCACGAATGTCGTCAAGCACGCGCAGGCCCGGCACGTCTCGATCGTCCTCGCCCGCAAGGAGAGCTCGGCGACGGCGATCGTCGAGGACGACGGCCGCGGGTTCGACCCGACGTCGGGCAATGGAGGGATCGGGCTCGCGGGGATGCGCGAGCGCCTCGCCCTGATCGGCGGGCGGCTCGAGATCGAGTCCGGCCCCGGCGCGGGGACGACGATCTTCGCGGAGGCGCCCCTCTCGTGAGCGACACGATCCGCGTCCTCGTCGTCGACGACCACGCCGTCGTGCGGTCCGGACTCCGGCTCGTGCTGGACGCGGCAGAGGGCGTGGAGACGGTCGGCGAGGCGGGCTCGGCCGAGGACGGGATCCGCGCCGCCCGCGAGCTCGAGCCCGACGTGGTGCTGATGGACGTCGTCATGCCGGGCATGAGCGGCCTCGAGGCGACGCCGCCGCTGCTTCTCGCCTCGCCGGGCTCGAAGGTGCTCGTCCTCTCGATGCAGGACGACCCGCGCTACGTGCGCGAGGCCTTCGCGGCGGGCGCCTCGGGCTACATCCTCAAGGAGGCCGCCGACGCGGACGTGGTCGAGGCTGTGCGCGAGGTTGCGGGCGGCGGCCGCTACGTCCACCCGACGCTCGGCGCGCGCCTCGCGACCGCGGAGGCCGAGGCGAACGCCCGTGCCGAGGCGGATCCGCTGAGCGAGCGCGAGCGCGAGGTCCTTCGCCTGCTCGCGCTCGGCCACACGAACCAGGAGATCGCGAAGATGCTCTTCATCTCGGTGCGCACGGCCGAGACGCACCGGGCCCACATCATGCAGAAGCTCCGCCTCGCGACGCGCGCCGATCTCGTGCGCTACGCGCTCTCTCAGGGGCTCCTCGAGTCCTAGACGTACGGCTTTCCCGCAGCGCCTTTCCGCGTGGCGCCCGATGCCTGCCCGCCGTGGGGCGACCACCATGCGTCCATGAAGAAGACCTATGCGGTCTCCTGGCGGGGCGAGGCGCCGGCCGACGAGCGGCACGTGGGCAAGCTCGTCGTCGATGCCGCGTCGGCGTCCCTCGAGGGCGGCTGGGACGGGCGCGCCTCGCGCACGATCCCCGCCGCCGAGCTCGCCGATGTGCGGCTCGACCGCTCCCCGGCGGGCCGCGAGCACGGCCGGCCCTCGATCGTCCTGTCGCTTCGGAACGGTAGCCTCCTCAGGGTCGTGTCCCTCGACCAGCCGGGAACGGTGCCGGAGATCGCGAGCCGCCTCGCGGCGCTCGCCCAGGGCGCCCGCTAGCGGTGCGACGGCTCGTCGTCGTCGTCCCGCTCGCCGAGGGTGCGCAGGAACGCGCGCGCGAGCTCCTGGCAGATGGCCCGCCGTTCGACCTCGGCGACACGCAGTTCGTCCGCCACGACGTCTACCTGACCGCGAGCGAGGTCGTCTTCGTCTTCGAGGCCGGAGACGACGAGCCCGCGACGCTCAGCATCCGCGCCGAGGATCCGTCCGTCTGGCGCGCGGCGGCCGCCTGGCGCCCGCTCATGGCAGGGCGCCCGCGCACCGCCGAGACGATCTTCACCTGGGAGCGCGGCGGAACCTGAGCGTCACGCCTCGCCCGACGGCCGCTCCTCTGGCGTGGCGAGCTCCGGAGCAACCTGTTCGCGCGGCCCCGCGTCGAGGCGGAACGGCGGGTACTCGTCCCGCATGAGCGAGGCGTACGCGGCCACACGCATCACCCATCGGTCGAAGCCGAGCACGAGGTCGTAGATCCCGCGCGGGTAGCCGCCGGTGAAGAGCAGCACGAAGGCGGCGATCACGACGAGGATGACGACGAGCCCAGGCCAGCCGCCGCCCTCGCTCCAGCCGTCGTCCCACGCCCATCCCCAGCCCCAGCCGAAGGCACCCACGAACACGCCGACGATGATGTAGTGCGGAATCGCGAGGAGCCACCACTTCACGAGCACGAGCCCGCGCGAGAGCCGCTCCGGGTAGGCGACGTCGTAGTCCGCCGGATAGCTCGGATCGGGCGCGAGCGAGAAGGGTGGGTAGCGGTCGGTCCCGTTCGCCCAGTAGCCGTAGAACCAGACGCGCCAGGTCCAGCGAAGCACGCCGACGTTGAAGTCGAAGATCCCGCGCGGGTAGTGGGCCGTGAAGAGGATCGCGAAGAAGGCGACCACCGTCATGACGAAGAACGCGACCCACAGGAACGCGAGCACGATCGCGTGCGGGATGATCAGCAGCCACTTGACGAGCCATAGCCACCGGCCGAGGCCCGGATCGAGATCGCCACGCACGCCGACGGGGTAGTCCGCG